>Ga0307929_1002234_pt1 | contig 12906 bp, 4 predicted proteins | sample AceLakmetage1330_FD_203160 | JGI IMG/M metagenome (GOLD analysis project Ga0307929, IMG submission 203160) | Saline water microbial communities from Ace Lake, Antarctica - #1330 | ecosystem: Environmental > Aquatic > Non-marine Saline and Alkaline > Saline | place: Antarctica: Ace Lake...
TCATGCAATGGCCCGGTCATTGAAGTACTCAACAATGAAATCACAAACAACTACAGCCAGTGGGTGAGCTTCTCAGCCATTTATGCCGCTCACTCCACTAACTTAAGCATTGTCAATAACGAGATAGATGGCTTCAATTTTGGCATTATCAACGTTGGTGCCACCAATCACCAGATCAGCAATAACGTGATCAACGACACCCGTTTTGTCGGAATTTATGTTCAAGAGCAGCCTTACAGCACCGGTTACATTACCTGCAATTCGATTAAGATGAGGGATTACAATGGTAGCTTTGGTATTTTAGGAATTAACATGTCATCAATGAGTGAGGTATCGAGCAATTGCATCACCGACTGCTATACATCGATGAGCTTTAATGGCTCTGCCTGGACAGGAAATCCTGCTATCTTACCCTTAATCCGAAATAATTTCTTGTACAATTACGCTTATGTTGGTATTAATGTAAATGGATGTAGCGGTAATATCGGGACCCAAACCGACCCGGGATTAAACACCCTGTGGAGCAACAACAATACAGCAACCGACATCAACAGCAACACTTCAATTACAGTGGCCGATAACTTTGGAATGTTTAACATTTCGGTCCCATGGGTACAAATCACAAGTAATAACCCCTATCATTCTACCGCTTCATGCGGACATCAGATTTTCAATATGCCATCACAAGGCAACCTGAACATCAACTATGCCTGCGATAATTCTGCAAGGATTTATGAGCTAATGACAGGTGCTGGAGGAAACTATTTCCTGGCAGCTGATTACCAGGAAACACTAAAATCATCGCCTACCCCATTCGAACACGCCAATATGATTATGGCCTCGGTGGAAAATCCAGATATGGTATTGCTCAATGAAATCATCCAGCTTACCGACCTGACAATAAACCAGGAAGCCCTGCTGATGTACAATTTCTATTACAGAAATGGCGATTACCAGAACGCACGTGCCTCTATGGAAATGTTTGCACCGCTCACACGGGACGAGCAGAATTATAAGACCCTGTCGAGATATGACCTGGATGCCATCGCATATGGCTGGGATGAATTCTCTGACGGGGATATTGAAACCATGGAGATGATAGTTGCCGAAGAAGCGGTTTACGCCAACCTCTCTATATCATTGCTCAACAACGTGTCGGGCTATAGGGATCATATCACCGAAGAAGTAGTTTTACCTAATGTGATGTGGACAGATAATATCAAGCGCGTTGAAACTGATGGCAGCTACCTCAACATCTATCCCAACCCGGTGACAAACACCGCTTACATCGAGTTCATCGATAATACCGATGGCAACAGTAAGATCGAACTATTCGATGTCAATGGCAAATTGCTTACTGATATTTCGCTGAGTATGGTTGCCGGTGGAATTGAAATGGATGTGCAACAACTTCGTGGCGGAATCTATTTCGTAACGATAACGAATCCCGGATCAGGATATATCCAAAAAGGTAAACTGGTTAAAGTTGATAATCAATAATAAACCCACCTCACCCTGGCCCTCTCCCTTCGCCAACCGAAACGTAGTGAAGGTTGGTTGGAGAGGGCCAGGGTGAGGTAAAAAAAGGAGTTAATCATGAAATACATTAACAAAATAGCAATACTACTGATACTGGCTGCATTTCTATTACCGGGCCCGGCTTTTTCTGCCGGACAAGGTGATGAGAAAAATAAGAAGTCGCTCAGTGTACATCCGCTTGACCCGGAAATTGCAATCCTGAAACAAAGGCCTGCAACGCCACAAATGCCTATGGGTGGCACCAGAGGCTCAACTGCCTATGGCGACAACCTTTGGACAAGCAGACTTTATTCTTTCGATATTGACAACCCGGCAGGATTCATCAATATTGCCGGTGCTACCTACCTTGCCCTTTGCGGGGATTTTGCACCCGGGGACACCGAACAAATGTGGGTTATCGATTTCCTCGATGATTCCGTAAAGGTGGTTGACATTGTAACCGGGGCTGCAAGCTTTGTCGTGGATTTGCCCTGCCCCCAGGATACCGGAATATGGACGAGCCTGTCGATTCATAAAGGCACGGGGCAGTTTTACGCTATTTCTACCGATGAAGCCCAATCGTTTTTATACACTTTCAATCCGGCTGATGGAATACTCCAGGAGGTTATGGACCTGGGCTTGGTTGCAGCCATCAGTTCCTCATTTGACGCTTCGGGCACACTCTATGTTTTCGATATAGAAACCGACAATATATATATGGTTGATGTTTCTTCAGCTACAATTACCGAAATAGGCCCAGCCGGATTTGATGGCAATTATGCCCAGGGTATGGGCTACGATCCTGCTGCCGATGAAATTTATCTTGCAGCTTACGAAGATCTTGTTGGGCCACAGTTGAGGAAACTTGACCGAAGCACTGGCGCGGCAAGTTACATCGACGTCCTGCCAGGCGAAACCGGAGCTTTCGGGTTTCCGGATGATGTTACTGTAGTTCAAGCCTACGCCGGCCCGGACGATACTATTTGCGATGGATCTTCCTATTATCTTGCAGGGGCAAGTGCTGAGAATTACAGTTTACTCCAATGGACAACAACTAATGGATTTGGAACCTTTGATGATGAAACATTGCTAAACCCAACTTACACCCCGGGAACCATGGATATTGTTATCGGCGAGGTTGAACTTTGTATTACCGCCCTTAGCAGTGATGGCAATGTAGCTACAGACTGCATGTTGCTGACAATCCAGCCACCGCCAACTGCCGATGCCGGTGCAGATGCAACGATCTCCCAGTGGGTCTCCTGGCAGCTTTCGGGAACTGCGCAAAATTCCAGTAGCATTTTGTGGACTTCATCAGGTACCGGCACCTTTAGCCCGCCAAATGTATTGAATCCGCAATATTCGCCAAGTGCCGCTGATATTTTAGCCGGAACAGTCCAGCTATGCCTCACTGCGCAGGCCGCTGCACCTTGTAATGATGCTATTGATTGCATGACAATTACAATTCAGGCTGACCCGACTGTTAATGCCGGCAATGATACAACCATTTGTATAGGTCCCGCAAAGGGCAATGGTTCAAAACTATGCTTTCCACTTAACGCGACAGTAAAAAATCACAGTGCTTTACAGTGGAATGCGATAAATGGATTTGGAGACTTCAGCAACGAGCATGTCCCAAATCCATGTTATAATATTAGTCCAATGGATATTCTACAAGACTCTGTAGTACTTTGTCTTAGTGCGGCCCCAAAATTTCCTGCCACCAATTATGGTTCTGATTGTATCGTACTCTATTTTCAACAAAATGGAACCGTGAGTGCCGGCCCGGATATTACAATTATATTAACAAAAACCAATAATAACCCAATGCTTGAAAATGGAAACATTGTACTTGACGGCTCTGCAACTGATTACAGTTCGTTGTCATGGACAAGCACTGGTGATGGTACTTTTGATGATACAGCTATTTTAAGCCCAAGCTATACCTACAGCCCGGGGGATATTGCAAATGAAAACATTCAACTTTGCCTGATCGCCCAGCCCATCAATCCTTGCACAACCGTAGCTACCGACTGCATGGTGCTTACTTTTGAACAGGAACCAGTTGTTGATGCAGGCCCTGATACAACCATTTGTGTCGATCCATCAAAAATCATCTCCGGAGGAAAAGGATGTGTTCCACTTCAGGGGAACGCTACGAATTTCACCGCTCTACAATGGTACACAACAAATGGAACTGGCTATTTCGATGATGAGCACTCTTTAAGCCCTTGCTATTATTATACTCCATTTGATATCCTTCAAGGTAGTGTGGAAATAGTACTTGCGGTTGATTATAAAAGTGCTAAATCATCACTTGACGATTCTATGATACTCACTTTTCAGGAAAGCCCTACTGCCGATGCAGGTGCAGATGCCGCCATTAACACTGGCATAATTTATATCAACCCGGATGCAACAGCAACAAATTACAGTAGTTTGCATTGGACTAGTTCAGGCGATGGCACCTTTGTTAATACCACAAGTCTAAATCCGACCTATACTCCCGGCAATGGTGATAAAAACAACGGAATAGTAACGCTTTGCCTTGACGCATTAGCAATAAGTCCGTGTCAGGTATCGGCCAACGATTGCATGGATTTGAGCATTATAGCCCTGCCTACAGGTATTGATTTTGGAGATGCCCCGGAAATGGGTGGGATATTCTTTTCATACCCAACAACGCTGGCAAATGGCGGTGCAGCACACAATATTGTTCCTTCTATTTTTCTTGGGAATAAGATTGACGGTGAACCAGACGGACAACCAACAGTTGGTGCCGATGGTGATGACAACGATGTGCTTTATCCATCTCTTGGTGACGATGAAGATGGGGTAATTCTGCCCGCTTCGGTTTTTGCCGGAACAGCAGTAACAATTAGCGTGAAAGCTTCGGTGAGCGGTTACCTCGATGCATGGATGGATTTCGACCTCGACAATACCTGGTTCAACCCGATGGAACATATTTTTACTATGCAGCCGCTTATTGCCGGAAACAACAATCTTACATTTATTGTTCCTGCAATAGCAGTCCCGGGCCAATCCTATCTGCGCTTTCGCTTTCGCGATGATGCCATTCCATTATCCTTTAATGGTTTTGCCAACAATGGCGAAGTAGAAGACTATTCCGTAATTATCAAAGAAAACACCATCGAAGGATGGGACTTTGGTGATGCACCACAAGATGACGATTTTTATGCTTATCCTACTTTATTGAGCGATGATGGCGCGCGCCACTATTTTGTTCCCGGAATTTATATGGGAACATTGATTGACATTGAGCCCGATGGACAACCAACTCCACAGGCTGATGGTGATGATACCGACATATTATATCCCTCATTGGGCGATGATGAAGATGGTGTAACCTTGCCCGCAGCAGTATCGCCAGGTGCAGTTACTAGTATTCAGGTTTGGGCTTCAGTAGCAGGTTACCTGGATGCATGGATGGATTTCGACCTTGATGGAAACTGGACAGCTGCAAACGAGCACATTTTTACCAACAAAGCGCTCAACCCTGGTGTCAACACTTTATCATTTACCGTTTCCTCAACGGCAGTTGCCGGAGAATCGTATTTACGCTTTCGCTTTCGCGATAACATAGTCCCATTATCATTTACCGGAGCTGCCGACAATGGCGAGGTGGAAGATTATACGATGCAAATTGTGCAAACCCCTGCAAGTGGCTGGGACTTTGGCGATGCCCCCGATGGAATTGGGTCAAACTCATTCCCAACCCTGCTCAACAGCAACGGCGCACGACATGCAATTGTTCCTGGTATATATCTTGGAAATTTTGTTGATACAGAGTCCGATGGCCAACCAAATCTTGCCTCAATTGGCGATGACATGGATTTGGTGTATCCTTCGGCAGGAGATGATGAAGATGGTGTGACTTTTACCAGCCAGATTATTTCAGGTTCAACAGTCACAATTGTAGTTGCTACAAGTGTGGATGGCTACCTCGATGCATGGATGGATTTTAATGGTGATGGCCAATGGACAGCGACAGCAGAACATATTTTTACATCAGCTCCTGTTGCTGCCGTAACCAACAATCTATCATTCAATATCCCAACATCGGCCGCACCCGGAACTTCCTATATCCGTTTCCGTTTCCGCGATTATGATAATCCATTGAATTACGATGGAGCATGTGAAAATGGTGAAGTTGAAGATTACCGCGTTGAGATAATAGATGGCTCATTACCTCAAATGGATTGGGGCGATGCACCCGAAAGCAGTCAGCCATTTTTACTTTCATATCCTACTACACAAGCAAGGAATGGTGCTGCACATATTATTGACCCTGCTGTGTACCTTGGGTACCTGATTGATGCCGAACCCGATGGCCAGCCCAATGCTGCCGCCAATGGTGACGACAATAATAACGACAGCGATGAGGATGGGCTTGGCGACGAGACCGAATCTGTAGTACCAGGATCAACAGTTACAATCACAGTAACTGCTTCAGTGGATGGCTACTTAGATGCATGGATGGATTTCGACCTCGACAATACCTGGCTTGCACCCAATGAGCATATTTTTGATATGCAGGCACTTGTTGCCGGATCAAACACCCTTAGCTTTAATGTTCCTGCCGAGGCTGCTGCCGGACAATCCTATTTGCGTCTTCGTTTCCGCGATTACGCCGAACCCTTATCTTTTGGCGGAATTGCCAATAATGGCGAGGTGGAGGATTATGCCATACAAATCGAACAGGGGCAAGCCACCGGCATGGACTTTGGCGATGCACCTGACAGCCCATATCCAACCCTTATTGCAAATGATGGTGCGCGGCATATCAACGATGGCCTCACCTGGCTGGGCAATATAATCGACATCGAAGTGGATGGATTGCAGTCGATGGATGGAACAGGTGATGACATGGATTATACCGATGATGAAGATGGGGTAAACTTTGTGTCAACATTTTATGCTGGCGGAAATGCAAGCATACAAATTGCAGCCTCCGTCGATGGATACCTCAATGCATGGATGGACTTTGATATGGATGGCGCATGGGCTGAAAGTGGTGATCAGATATTTACTGATCAATTGCTAGTTGCCGGAATTAATACGCTAACTTTTGCAATTCCAGCCTCCGCAGCAAATGGAAATACATTTATGCGTTTCAGGTTTGCTTCCCAGGCAGGGCTCACTTTTACAGGTCTGGCACAGGATGGTGAAGTTGAAGATTACCAGGTTTCGGTGTATCCCGCGTGGTCGTTCGACCCAACTTTCGATTTTCACACTATCATGATCCCATCAGGATTGCCACCATTACAAACTGGCGATATGCTTGGTGTTTTCTTCATCAATAACAACGGAGATGAGCAATGTGGTGGAACTATGCTGTATAACGGACAGCCCAACCAGATGTTCGCTTATGGAGATGACCCGTTTACACCTGAAGTAAAAGAAGGTTTTGCCACCGGTGAGGTGATCAATTGGAAATTATTCTCTGCCGCTTCCGGCTCGGTGGAGGAAGTCGAGGTTGATTACGACCAGTCCTATCCCGATCATGATGGCACATTCAGGCCCTTTGGCTTTTCGGCACTGACGGCCATTAACTACCTCGAAAATCCATGCGGATTGCCGGCAGGATGGGAGTTTACCATCACCGGACGGGTACACAGCATCAATATTCCATTGGCTGCAAATCCAAATATCTTTGGTGAACCATTACAAATGGGCGACTGGATTGGCGTTTTTTATTGCAATGGTGTAGATAACGACTGTGATGATTGGATTGAAGGCGACTATGCCGGTGCTGGAGTTGTGCAATGGAACGGAACTTCCAGTGTTGTAATAAATGCCTACGGAGATGATCCTATCACTCCTGAAAAAGATGGCTTCGCTCCAGGTGACCAGTTAATGTGGAAGATCTACGATTGTGACACAATGGAAGAATTTTCTGCACAAGCAACTTACAATCCAATATTGCCCTGTGAAGGTAACTTTGGTGATTTGTGCCTCTCTGAATTACTTGGTTTGCAGGCAGCATATTTCCAGAATTATTCATTTACTTCAGGATGGAACAGCATTTCGACTTACCTCGTTCCTACTGATCCGGATGTGGAAAATATGTTTGCAGCAAACATCGATGAAACCATCATCCTCAAAAACCTGACTTCACTCTACTGGGCCTATGCCGGTGTAAATACCATTGGCAATTGGGACAATGAAAGTGGTTACGCCATCAAGGTTTATAATGGATTCGATATGGAAATTGCAGGGACTGAGTTTACATCAACAGAAATTACTTTGGCAGCAGGATGGCATTATATGCCGGTCCTTAGTAGTTGCGATGTTAATGCCGATGAACTCTTCAGCCCGCATATGGACAAGATTTCTATCGTTACTGATTTGATCGGGACTAAAGTTTGGTGGCCTGATGCTAACGTATTCACCCTTGACAATCTTGAACCGGGCAAAGCTTATAAGATCAGGCTCACCGAAGAAGTTACTTTCAACTTTCCGGAATGTGCCTTGAAAACTCAAACAATCCCATCGAAAGTTCAAAATTCTATTTCATCACCATGGGGAGATATCAACATGAGTCCTTCCAACCACATGGTATCGATCTCTGCGAACACGATGACCCAAATAGATGAAGGTGATTTTATTGGTGCTTTTGATCTGTTAGGTAATTTGTGTGGAGTTGTTGAGATAGAAAACACCAGCCGGAATCATGTCATGGTTTTATTTGGTGATGATCCTACAACTGAAACCAAGGATGGCTTTGTTGAAGGTGAACCAATAGAATTCAGGTTGATGAATAATTCCACTCAGGAAGAATCACCTCTTGATGTGAGTTTCGATTTATCGATGCCGAATGCTGAGCAGGTTTTCGTTAATAATGGCTTGTCGGCAATTACAGGCGCAAACCTAACAGGTCTTCAAGACCTGTTAGGTTTAGGAGCGAAAATCAACATCTACCCAAACCCTTCCACAGGTTTGGTTTATATTGATGGAATTGAAGAAGGTTCCTCCATCAAAATCTTCAATGCTTTTGGTGAAGAAATTAATCAAGTAAGAATACAATCATCTGGCAGTTTCAATCTTGGCAATCAGCCTAAGGGCGTTTACTTCGTCAGGATTGATTCTGAAGTAGGAATGCATTTTGAGAAGTTGATTTTGAATTAGTGATTTAATTGACCTATGAAATGAGTACCCCGGCCATGTGCGGTGGCCCTCCCCTTCTCCCTTCGCCAGCCGAAACGAAGTGAAGGCTGGTAGGAGAAGGGGCCGGGGGATGAGGTAAGAGGATTACATGTTTTGCCCCATTTCCATTTTCCGATAACCCGGAATGGTGGAAGTGGGGCTTTTTATAGATAATTGCCTTACGTTTTTATTGATGTTCTAATTGCTTTGCCCTGACTTTTTCATAATAACATATTATCTTTGCCCTGACTATTTCATAAATAACTATTATCTTTGCCTTGACTTTTTCAGGTAACATGTTCTAATCAATTAAATTACAGGATGAAACGGCTAATAGACAATCAATTTGAAAAATGGAAAGATAATGCGCAGAAAAAAGTGCTGTTACTTAGAGGTGCACGGCAGGTAGGCAAAACATATTCGGTTCGGGAGTTGGGGAAGAAATTCGGTCATTTCCTGGAGGTAAATTTTGAGTCCGATCATTCTGTCCACGAATTTTTTTCAATGGATTTAAACCCGGATGAGATATGCAGAAACCTTTCTGCATTTTACAATGTACCAGTTGAAGATGGAAAAACCTTAGTGTTTTTTGATGAAATTCAATCTTGTTTACAGGCAATTTCATCACTACGCTATTTTCATGAGAAACGCCCCGGCTTACACCTTGTTGCTGCCGGATCATTGCTTGAGTTTGCTTTAAAAGAAATTCCCTCATTTGGTATCGGAAGGATCGAACATTTGTATATGTACCCTATGTCGTTTAACGAATTTTTATGGGCTAACCATGAGCGAAACTTATGTGAACTACTTGAAAATGCAAGCCCAGCTTATCCAATTCATAAGGCCTTTCATCAGAAACTTACCAGGTATTTAAAACAATTTCTCTATATCGGGGGACTGCCCGAAGTAGTAAAAATATTTATCAATACAGGAGATCTGCAAAAGGCTCAAAGCATCCTCGACGGGCTAATTACCGGACTGGATGACGATTTTTCGAAATATAAAAAGCATATTCCGGTTTCGCGCATCAAGGAAGTTTTTCAGGCTGTCACTATTCAATCAGGAAATAAATTCATCTTATCGAAGGCTGCTGGCAATGCAAACCATGAGCAAATAAAAGAGGCCCTCACCCTGCTCGAAATGGCTGGTTTGGTGCATAAAGTCAAGCATAGCCACTCCAACGGGATTCCTTTGGGTGGAGAGGTAAATCAGAAAAAATTCAAAACAATCATGTTCGACCATGGCGTATTTCAGCGCATTCTTGGCCTGGAGTTATCGCAATATCTGTTGGCTACTGATTTTGACACCATCAACAAAGGAAACCTTGCCGAACAATTCGCAGGGACAGAAATATTAAAGTATGCCAATCCGCAAACAAGGGCACAACTTTATTACTGGCACCGCGAAAAACGGGGGAGCAACGCCGAAGTTGATTATATGATTCAAAAATCCGATAAGATAATTCCGGTCGAAATAAAATCTGGAAAACAAGGAAAAATGCAAAGCATGTGGTTGTTTATCAATGAGAAAAAACCTGATTATGGAATTAGGATATCTTTGGAAAACTTTTCCAAATATGATAAAATCCTGGTTTATCCGCTTTATGCTATCTGGAATATTTTTCATCCAGTATTACGAACAACACCCCAATAATTTAACTGATTTTGCCTAAATTTGCTTGTGACTTATTAATCCAAGAATTTCATACCCTCTAAGTATAATACCATGACCAAAGAAAAAGCAATAAAACTATTTCACGACAAAAAAGTAAGGGTAAACTGGGATGAAGACCAGGAAAAGTGGTACTTCTCCATTGTGGATGTAATCGGAATCTTAGCTGAAAATTCCCGACCGAGAAAATATTGGAACGACTTGAAGAAGAAGTTAAAAGACGAGGGAAGTGAACTGTCCGAAAAAATCGGACAGTTGAAAATGCTTGCGCCGGATGGAAAAATGCGATTGACTGATGTTGCTGACACAGAACAACTGCTTCGTCTTATCCAATCAATTCCTTCACCCAAAGCTGAACCGTTTAAAGTCTGGCTTGCAAAAGTGGGTTACGAACGCATCGAAGAAACCGAAGACCCGGAGCTTGCTTTTGAACGCGCTATGGAAACCTACTTGAAAAAAGGCTACACCAAAGAATGGATCAATCAGCGTCTGAAAAGCATTGAAGTACGCAAAGAACTCACCGACGAGTGGGACGATCGAGGAATTAAGAAAGGCCTGGAATATGCAATCCTGACGGATGAAATTACAAAAGCCTGGGCCGGTTTTTCAACCAAAGGCTACAAAAAGCTCAAAGGCTTGAAAAAGGAAAACCTTCGGGATAATATGACCAACCTTGAATTGGTACTGAATATGTTAGCTGAAGCTACAACAAAAGAAATCTCCAAAAAGAAAGAGCCAAAAACTTTTGTTCAGAGCAAAGAAATTGCCAAACAGGGAGGGACGATTGCCGGAAATGCAAGAAAAGAAATTGAAGAAAAAACGGGAGAAAGTGTGGTTTCACTAATGAATGCAATTGAGCTTGGAAAAAGAGGTGGGAATAAATCCATAGATGAATAGAAGATTTATTCACTTAAATTTAACATTTCATGTATCCTTTTGTTAGTGGGTTGTTTAGTCATTTTATTTTCGGAAGTGAAAAATGATACTTTTAATCTGGTGTTTTATTAATCATTAAAGTTACTACCTTTGTAGAATTATGAAAAACAGTCAAAATTGCATCTTTTAAATAGCAATTACGACGAACATCACAAAACTATACAATGAGCAATTACACCTTTAACACAAAGTACATTACAAAAACACCGGATGTTATCATCGATGTCATTAAAACAAAATTAAATGAAGACGGCTTTTTTCTGGGCATTGGTCATGGGAAAGAATTTAAAGTAAATCGTATCAGCCCGGTGGCCATCTACTTTACAGGTGTTGACAGGGCTCAGGGCAAGCAGGAAGATTTGAATATCGAAGATTTAAAGGCTGGTGTTGAAGAATTGAAGGGACTGCACGAATTTAATACCAACACAAATTTATTAAAGGAAAGAATTTCCAGTGTTTTGTACCGTAAGCGTACACCGCTATTTGGTGTTTTAACCCATTGTGAAATTATAGTGGTGGTTGAAAACGAAAAAGCCTAAATCAGGCTCCTCGAATTATTCCCTCTATTTTTAGATTAAATTCTACCGCATTGCTGTGGTAGCCATGTTTTTTGTTCTCATCCTACCAAAGAAATTGAAGCTTGTTGCTGGTCTTTTTTGGTAAATAACCACCTAAATATCTACCCCATTATTCTCACGCTATTGAGAATAATCATGAATAAATGCATTTTCTATTAAACAAAGTATTTTGTAGAGCAGCCGAAAATTAATTCTGCTCATATGTGTCAAAAAAATCTTGTCATGGATGTTTCATTTAACAACCGACACTACCATTATCCAAGACTAAAAAGGATGCAAACCCTTACCCATAAAGGAATGACGGTCATACCTTGACAAGCAGGTGGGTGCACGACAAATTGCACAATAAGGTTTATGCACGGATCAATTGTACACAATGCGTCACGATTCAACTCATAATGGATCAAAGCTATTAGTCCAGCCCCAGCGGGGCCAAATGTTGGTAAATATCCCAGGCAATCAGGCATCACCGCGCCAGAGGTGCAGCCTGCCCCTTTGGGGGAATGTTTCAGGAACACAGAGAAAATATATCGCACCACTACGCGGCGCCCTGTTCTATAATGACAATATCATCCACCAATATTCGGCTCCTCTGGAGCCAAACATCCACAGTTTTTTATTGTTTTGAACAAGAATGCAATTTGTCGTACACCCAACCAGGTCGCATGGCAAACCATTATCAATAATTTTAATATTTTTGCTGATTGTTATAAATATTTCGCCTCACCAAAACCCTGAAGCTGATTATAACATTAGATTTTTATATGTATTAATTGATTTGTTAACCCGGCAAATAAAACTAAAGATTTATGAAAAAACAACTTTTCTTAATTTTAGCAAGTGTATTGTTATGTACTATTGTTTACGGCCAACTAAGCCCGCCAATACATGATTTTAAATCCAGTAAAAACCACACAGATGCAAAAGCAGTGCTCTATGAGCAACTTGCACAGCCCTCGCTGGAAGGGGCAATTCCCAGCCAGAGGTATCCCGATTATCCAACACTGGACTGCCAGGCTGCAGATGACTTTTTTGT
>Ga0307929_1002235_pt1 | contig 12903 bp, 12 predicted proteins | sample AceLakmetage1330_FD_203160 | JGI IMG/M metagenome (GOLD analysis project Ga0307929, IMG submission 203160) | Saline water microbial communities from Ace Lake, Antarctica - #1330 | ecosystem: Environmental > Aquatic > Non-marine Saline and Alkaline > Saline | place: Antarctica: Ace Lake...
AAGATTTCCAGAGCCTCCTTATCCATTCCGAGGCAGGCGTAGGTAACACCGAGATAATATTGAAATTCCAGGTTTGCAGGTTCAAGTTCGATGGCCTGGTTAAACAGGGTGAGGGCTTCCTGATAATCTTTAATATCAAAGGCCTCGATGCCATCCACAAAATAATTCATAGCGGTCTGATTAGAATAGGCAGGGGATGAAAGTAAGATAAGGCAGAGGAAGAGTAACACACCAAGTATACGAACTGCGCTAAATCGCATCATGAGAGATTCCTTCCCTTTGAAATGGACCAACATGCAGAAAACAACCAGCTATCGACATTTCATCTGAGGAGGTTTACAGAACCGTTATGCAATTTGCATTTCTGCTTCCGAAAAGTAATAATAACACCATGATCTATAGAGCGACAATTGACTGAAGTCAATGGAAAAATCTTGCGAAAAGGGCTCCTATGCTATTATTTTATTGAAAATTAAGAATGAGATCTTGAAAATTGGTATCCAAGGTAAAGAATTTGATAAGAAATGGAAATAAGAGGCTGTTTGTTGACCTGCTCATCATGGTCTTCATTTTTGCCTTTCTTCTGTGCTTTTTTGAGCCCCGATATCTTTTTTCAAGAACCATCACCACTGGAGGGGACACGGGTTCCCATTATTATACTGCCCAGTATCTCAAGGATTACCTGCTGCCCCGCGGAGAGCTAACCGGATGGTGCCAGGGAAATCTCGCCGGATTTCCCATGCTGCAGAACTATTTTCCCCTACCCTTTCTTTTGACGGCCCTCCTCGCTTCGGTTATTCCTTTGCCGATCGCTTTCAAGCTGGTCACGGTCTTGGGGACTTTTCTACTTCCTCCCTGCACCTATCTCTTTTTTCGCTTCCTGAAGCAGCCGTTCCCGGTGCCGATTATAGGAGCGGTTTTCACTCTACTCTTTCTCTTTATGCAGGGCAATTCCATGTGGGGGGGAAACATCCCAAGCACACTTGCAGGCACATTCTGCTACAGCCTTGGTTTTTCCCTTTCAATCCTGTGGCTCGGTCTTCTTTTTCGGACGGTGAGGGAGCAAAGGGGCGTCCTGGGATGTTCTGTCCTGCTTGCCATCGTTGGTCTGTGCCATGGGTACACGTTGGTCCTCGCAGTTTTTGCGTCGCTCTTTTTCCTGTTCACAAGGGAGGGATTCAGCTCGAACTTCAAGAAACTCCTTCAAATTCATGTGGTGGCCTTTTTCCTGATGGCATTCTGGCTGGTCCCACTGATCGCCTTTTTACCTTGGACCACGCGGTTCAATATCCTCTGGATCTTTTTTGATTGGAGACAGGTTATCAGGGAGGTATTTCCCGTTATCCTTTATCCTTCTGTTGGGTTGGCTCTTGCCGGGGTATTGTGGGTCGGATATCGGAACATAAGGTCTTTTCATTTGGTGCCGGTAAGGCCCTGGCTCTATGTCTGGTTTTTGGCGTTCTGTGGATTAGCCCTCTATGGGATAGGGTACAGGATTGGCGTAGTGGATATAAGATTTCTCCCTTTTTTCCAATTCTTTCTCAGCATCGGCGGCGCCATGATATTTTTCACCATCTCGACGCATAAGAAGGCCTCCGCCCTGCTCGGAATGATCGTCCTCCTCCTTACACTGTTGTGGGTGGATAGCAGGGAGACATTCATCAGAGACTGGATCAGGTCCAATTACAGCGGTTTTGAGGGAAAACCGTTGTGGAAATCTTTCTCCTCAACCAACCGTATCCTGGAGGGATCATCAGATGATCCCAGGGTCGTGTACGAGCATAGCATGATCCATCAACGGGCCGGGACAGTCAGGGCCTTTGAGGCCCTTCCTTTGTTTTCAGGCCGATCCACCTTAGAGGGCGTTTACATACAGGGGAGCCTCTCGGTCCCTTTCATTTTTTATATCCAGTCGGAGATCTCCCAGAAGGCATCCATGCCCATCCCGGATTATAATTATTCCAGATTCAACCTCAAAAGGGCTGCGGAACATTTGCGTCTGTTTAATGTGAGGGACTTTGTTGCCGTGGAGCCGGAGACAAAAGCGGCGCTGAAAAAAGATCCCCAATTCGAGTTTCGTTATTGCAGCGGGCCCTATGAGGTTTATGAACTCCTTACAAATACCAACCGCTATGTGGAGACGGTTCGGTTCAAACCGGTCCTGGCAAAGACAAAAAACTGGCGAAGGCTGTCCTACAGGTGGTTTCGTTTAAGCGACCTTTCCGTTCCGATGGTATTCGAGGATAACATAAAAGAGGAGAATCTTTCCCGTTTCCATCAGATCAATGAGCTTGATATGAAACAGCTGCCCAAAGAACATCTTGACACGTTCCCGCCTCTGAAAGAACTGGTTAAGGAGGACGAGGTGCTCATCGATGGTGCACATAGGGACAGACCACTTCTCATCAAGATTTCATACCATCCCAACTGGAAGGTTGAGGGGGCGGACAGGATTTACCTCGTATCTCCGGCCTTCATGCTTGTTTATCCCAATTCATCCCATGTACTGCTATATTACGGCAGATCATGGCCGGACTATGTGGGATACTTAATGACCGGTCTTGCCCTGTTATTTGCAATTATTTCCCGCTTTTCTATTTTTTCGAAATGGAGGCCGGCCCTGTCACAGCGGTTTGATCGTTATGTGGGAAAGGCCGCTTTTATATGTATAGCCATGCTGGCAGGGGCTGTTTTTTACTATCTTGTAAATTTGTCCCCCGAGTTCCCGGTTCTTTCATATAATGAGGGGATCCGATGTTTTACCAAAGGGGATTATCCCGGGGCGAGAAGATACTTTGAAGAGGTACTCAAGCGTTACCCCCAGACCTTGATGGTAGATCAGGCCGCCTATCACCATGCCATGTGCTTCTTCAGGGAAAAGGAATGGGAGAGCGCCATCAAGTCCCTGAAATGGCTTCTTGAGGTATATCCGGAGACCGGCAGGGGGGCAGAGGCCCTCTACCATGCGGGGGTCTGTTATTTGAATCTGGGTCAAACCAAAGAGGCCCATGAGCAATTTACTAAGACGATCCAGGGATTCCCGAATCAGGTCTGGGCGGGGTTTGCGGCCGACCGCATAGAGGAGATCCAGCCCCAATGACGAATTCAGACGGATTAACGGTTTTCATACCTGTCTTCAATGAACAATCTTTGTTAGTTCCAAATACGAGGCGTTTACTTGAATTCCTCGAGCCGCTCAAGATTCCCTACGAAATTATCATTGGAAGCAACGGTTCAACGGACAGAACCGTGAAAATAGGAATGCGATTGTGCAATCAGCACAACCATATACGCTTTTTTCATCTTCCCGAAAAGGGTGTGGGAAATGCATTTAGACTGGGTGTAAAAAAGGCCAAATATGAGCGGATAGTCACCGTTGATATGGATCTTTCCATCAATCTTGAGTTTATTTCAGTGGCCCAGGAACTGCTTGACCGGTATGACATGGTGATAGGGTCCAAAATCACGGGAAGCCAGAAGAGATCGTTCATTCGGAAATTCGCCAGCAATTCCTTTATTCACCTTGCCAGGGTTTTGCTACGGATCCACTTCCACGACTATTCCATTGCCGCTAAGGGGTATCGCAAGGGGCTTGTTATAAGGTATCTCCCTCATATTGACGACAAGACCTTTTATGTAGTTGAAATCGTGTGGCGGGCCTTTCATGACGGAAAAAAACTCAAGGAGATACCTGTGCAATGCCATGACATGCGGGAGAGCCGTTTCAATCTGATGTACGAAGGGGTTTATAAATTCAGCAACCTTTTCCGTTTATGGCTTTCCTCGTTTAAAATTAGCCGAAAAAGAGACTGATTCAAGCGATTCATCAGGCTACTTCCGGCGATCGATGAAAACCCCGTCCCAATCATCTTGATAAGGCATCTTCTGATAAAGCAGACAACGCTCGGTCATAGCCAGGGAAGGGGCATCATCAGGCCAGAACTCCCGGGCCTGACCAAAATGGCCCATGGCCTCTTTCCAGCGCTGCTGGCGGTATGCCTCAAGCCCTGCCGCATAGCAAATCAGGGACTCTTCTTTCTTTTTAGGCAGGGAAACCCCGGACTTGCCAATTAGTTCGTAAACGCGCACAGGCTGCTCCTTGCCCTTAACCCTCACGATATCTATCTCACGCAGCAGAAATAATCCGTTAACCATGCGGGCCGTGTTTTCCCCGATCATTATCTCCGTGCCGTATCTCTTATTGAGCCCTTCCAGGCGGGAGGCGAGATTAACGTGATCTCCTAAGACCCCGTATGAAAAGCGATAGACAGACCCCACGTTGCCGACGAGCATGGGTCCGGAATTGATCCCTGTCCGGGCACTCAGAGGGGGCCGGCCCATTTTAACCCAGGCCTGACGAAGGGCCTGCTGCCGGTCTTGCATGGCCAGGGCCACAGAGCATGCCCTCTCAGCATGGTCGGGCTGCTCAAGGGGGGCGCCGAATATGCCCATCATTTCATCGCCAACATATTCTTTGAGCATACCTTCATGGGCAAATAGCGCCTCTGTCATTTCTGCAAAGTAGTCACTCAAAAGGGTTATCAGCTCGTGTGGTGTCACGTTCTCTGAAACAGAGGTAAAGCCTGCCAGATCGCAAAATAGCACGGAAGCCTCTCTTTCTTCCCCACCCAATTTCAATTGTTCCGGGTGTTTCAGCATTTCACTAATAACCGAAGGAGACACATAGCGGCTGAATGCCCCCTTGATCTTTTTCCTTTCCCGCGCCTCGCTGAAATAGCTATAGGCCGTGATAGAAATATAGGTTATCACGACAACCATCAGGGGATAGACGATACTGAGCCAGACCCCTGAATGCACGAAAAGCCAGCGTGCTGCGATGATATGTAAGATGAACAGCGCTGAGACAAATAACAGCCCTGTGAGGGCGTTCAGACGCGGGAGGACCATGCCTGTCAAGAGACCTAAAACGATAATGGCCAACAGATCGTAAACGCCTGCCCACCTTGGCCGGTTCAGGAATCTCTTGCTCAGGATATTGTCGATCACTGTGGCATGGATCTCGATTCCGGGGCAGAGAGGGTCGAAGGGGGTGGTTCTTATGTCTGAAAGACCCGCGGCTGTCATACCCACAAGGACTATTTTATCTTCAAAGGCCCCCTTAGGGAACTTACCGTGCAAAATGCTGCTGATGGAAAAATATGGATAGGATTTGGCCGGACCAAGGTAATTGATGAGCATTTGGCCGTTTTCATCGGTGGGGATGAATCTTTCGCCCATATGTACTCCTTCTACTCCGTACGCGGCAACCCTGACCATTAACTGGGGCTGATCCAAAAAATTCCAGACGCACATGAGAGATAGGGCAGGGAAGGTACTTTCACCACATTCGATGATGAGCGGAATCCACCGGGCCACACCGTCCTGGTCCAACATTATGTTGAAATAACCTGAGAACCTTGCTGCTCTGGTAAGAATTTCAAGATTGCTTTCCGGTGCATGGGCCTTGATAAAAGGGTGTATCTCCATATCTTCGTCTTCATAGATGATCAGAGGATATTTTGAAGGGGCAATCCGCTTGAGTTGCCGGTTGATTTCTTCCTGCTCAATCCGGTGTGTTGTATCTGCTTGCCCCATGTGAAAAAAATAGCCCAAAATAACTGCGGCAGGCGAATGCTCAATTGCGTTTGCAAGGGCAAGATCATTATCACCCTTTATCTTGCTCGTTTCCATCAATACAGACAGTTTCTTATCCCTGATGTCCAGGGCCTCTATATCCTGCTGAAGTTGATGGATGAGCTTCCGCGATGAATTTTCGTCCGGCTCAAAAAAGCCGACATCAAAACCGATTACTTTTGCCCCTTCTCTGGAAAGGATATCCACGAGCGCAGCGATCTTAGACCTGGACCAGGGCCACCGTCCTTCTGTGTCCATGCTCTTTTCATCAATGACCGCTAAAACGATAGCAGAAGACGGATCCTCATGACCTCGTGAGACGAAGCGAAGGTCATAGGTCTTTAGTTCAATCAGGTCGAGAATCGGGACGCCGATCAGAAATAGAGCCAAAACCAGTGCAATGCTTACAAATGTGAGAGATATGGGATTTGGAGAAAGAAGGAGTTTGAAGCGTGCAATCATTTTATTTACTCCAGAGCCTCATAGGGCGATAGTCGCGATCGGGATTCAGACAATATCCGTATCACCGTAAGTAATATACCACTGGTCAATGCTCCCAAAAATTGGCTTGTTTTCGTCTCCATATCGACACGCAAAATACCACCTCTTGGGATTAAGTCTTGCAGGTACGCTTATGAATCCAGCCTTTTTCAAGAAACGGGAATTCGCCTGGCTCAAAAGGCATGTTAAAAATTCGGCCCCGTATCCCTTACAATAATCGCGGGCAAAACGAAAAAGATAGGAGGTAATGGTATCATCGCCCATTGGAAAGGGAAAAAGGTCAGCCATTGCCCCGAAATAATGGCCCCTCAAGTTCATTAATCTCATGACCATATATCCGATAAGTCTCCCCTGCCATTTTATGGCAAAGGGTCGATAGCCAAAAGCCGGAAGGCCCAAATAACGCCAGTTGAGGTAGATACTGTCCCTAACCTGCATCACGGGCGCAAGGGTCTTGTTGCGGTTCCAGAGTTCATCGAAGTCCGTGCCAAAATGGGTGATCGGTTCAATTTGAAGACGGGGTGGCTTTTCACCCGTTTCATCCATTTTCATGAATGCCGGATTTTTTCTGTTATAAGAAGGGGGCGACTTGGCCCGATTAGGCAGTTGGAAATGGGATTTAAGGGTTGAGAATGGACGTATGGGTATAACCCGCAGGGGAAATACAGTCAACATGTTCCAGCCTAAGTGTTTTGTAAACCCGGGAAGAGAAACTTTATTTGGGAATCCCCAGACAGTGCTTATATGGCACTCGGACTCCATCCATCGGTAAAGATCCCTTGCCAGACGCACAAAAATTCCCTGCTTCCGGTAGGCAGGATGAACCATGGTATCACAGGAAAAGGCGAGGAGCGTCTCTTGCCCTTGAACAAGGAAACGTGTGGGAATAGCCGCATACTGGCCAACCACAATACCCTTCTCTTTGGCAAGACAGCAGAAGGCTTTTCCTGCCGGATTTTTCAAGAACTGCCACTTCCAGGCAGAGGAACTTATCCGGATGGGATCAAGATCACCAAAAACCAAATGACGAAGGCGAAGGATCTGTTTTTCGTCACCCTCCTGATAACGCATTATTTGCCATGTCCGATTCATCCTGTCATAAGCTTCAAAAAAAGTTTCCCTTGGTGAAAGGTCGTCCGAGTCTGTCCCCTCAAGAGCCGGATAAGATATGAAGGCCGAAGGTAAAATCTAAGATATGCCTTTCTGAGCATAAATTTCAAGGTTTTCGGATCATGATGCACGTTATTATAGTGGGGATATAAGTGGGGAGGCAAGGCCTCACAGTTGAGGCCGACCTCTCGGGCAAGCCCGGTTCCAGGAAACGGAACGATCAAATGAAAGGCGGCGTAAGTGGGATTGAGCCGAATGGCCAGGTTTATGGTCGCGTCCATCTCCTTTAAGCTCTCACCGGGAAATCCAAAATTCATAAACAGGGCAGTGCGAATCCCGGCCTTATGTGTCAGAGTAACGGCCCTGATGCAGTCCGACACCCTTATTTTCTTCCCGATTTGATTCAGGATTCGGTCGGAACCAGCCTCAACACCAAAATGAATAAGACGGCATCCAGAGGCCCTCATCCATTTCAGGACCTCTTGATCCACATCCGTGACCCGTGTCTGGCAGCACCATTGTATGTCTATCTCACGCTTAATCAACGCCTTGCAAAAGGAAATGAGATAGTCCCGGTTAAGCCCGAACTCAAGGTCCATGAAATAGATATTCTTGAGATGGAACCTCTTTTTAACATAGGCGACCTCCTCCACCATCCGCTCAAGATCTTTTTGCCTGTAATGCGTACCATACATCCCCAGATAGCAGAAGCTACATTTATGGGGACATCCCCTTGAGCCCTCCAAAATGGCAAAATTTTTGCCCATAAACTCATAATAATATTGGTCCATGTGAAGGAGATGATAGGCCGGATAGGGTAACCGATTGAGATCATAGAGATTGTTCCGGGGGGTCGATTTTATTAATCTGTCATCCTTGATATAGGCAATCCCGGCAATATCCTGAGGTATTTCAGTAGTTGAATCCCTCATAGCAATTTCAAGAATTGTATATTCAGGCGCGTTCAGTATGGCAGCACGGGCCTGACTCTGCCGTAAAATCGCCGCGGTCCTCTCGGTCACATGGGCGCCCATAACATATAATCGTCTCTTAGAAATATATCTGATAGTATTGAAGAAAAAATCGATGTCCAGTGAGGGGCACTGCCAGCGGTCATAGGGCGTTGATGTGACAAAAATCTTTTCAAACCCGGCGGATAACTCCCCTACCTTTTGCAAAGAAAGGCGTTCAATATTATTATCGAGTATCTTTACCCGAAAACCTTCTGTTTCTAAAAGCGCGGCCGCTATTGCCAGGTCAAGGGGTTGCCAGATCCTCTTAAGCTGGGTCTGTTCCTGCTTTCCGATCCCCTTCCATTCAGGATTGACAAGAAGTATTGTGCCGAGACGTGTCATATTTCTTCCCCAAAGGAGGTCAAAGCTACACTTCGCAAATCAAGTGCTTCTTTCAACGATTTGTCCAAAAGCAGGTCCTCGTCATTCTTCCAGTTGTAGCGCCAGTGTTTGTATTTGTGGGAAGTATGACGGTCTCCGGTTCCCGGATGAAGCGTTACCTCCACCACAGAACACGATCTTTTGCGTTTGAGTCTGTCAAGGGCCTTGAGAATCGAATCCCTGTCCATCCTGCCACCGGCCCTCAGAAACCCTATTGATGGCAGGCTGCTAATGTGTGACGGAAGTCTGCGGATCGCGAAGAATTTTGCCCACAATCTCAGCGAAATCCACTGAAAGGGCCTCTTGAATCCAATGTCAAGAGTGATTAAATCGAAAATTGAAGCCCTTATATAGGGTATCTGATACCTGACAGCGACTTTGACACAAAGGGGAAAAAGGCCTGGAAAAAGGTGGATAAACTGGTGTCCGTCCATGTGGCTGATTGCAATACCTGCATTCAGGGCTTTTCTTATCTGTGCATCCCACTCCGCTTCAACCTCGCGATAGTTGATTTTTCGGCTAAGGACTGCCCGGAGGATCTGTTCTCTTGTGGGAAAAGTAAAGCCTTTAGGGATTATCGAGGGCAGGTGCTCTGGCGGAAGTACCGGGGATTCGTCGCAGAGGGCAAGGTGAATGCCCACATCGAGATCAGGATTCTCCTTTGCCAGGGCTATGGCCTCCTCGGCTGCCTCCCCGCATACAAGAAGGGAAGTGCTGGTGAGCAGGCCGTGCTGAAAACAGTTATGGATACTCTTGTTGATTCCCGAAGTCAGCCCAAAATCATCCCCGTGAAAAATGACTCTCATAATACCTTTTGAACGTAGGGGCTTCGCCCCAATTGGAATGTTGGAATAATGGAACACTGGAATAATGGGTTTTGGGGAATTGACGGAATGGTCTATTGGGAAAATCAAGTTGGCAAAACATGAGAAAAATGAGAAATTCCGATCTAATCCATTCGCGGTAGAAAACGAATTTCCATCATTCCACTATTCCATTATTCCATACCTTTCTTCTTAAGACCCCTGATGATCATCATAACTAACATTGCACTCAGGATGATCGTGAGGAAAATCCATAGCCACCGGAATCTGCGGAACAAATTCTCCTCATTTGCGATGTTCACAGTGGCCTTGGCAATAGCTGTATAATGCGTATTTTCCAAATCGTATTCAATGTAGCAAAAAATCGGATAGTTAGCACCTGGAAGGGCGGAGAAATTGGTTAACCTGAAGTCCAATCTCTTTTCAGACCTGGGATTCATCTCAAAATTAATGGTCTGCCTTTGGGCAGATAACTCTTTTGGGAGGATGAGGCTCACGAGGACTTCTTTGGACCTGGGTCCCAGATTTTTTATCTCAATGGACAGCTCACCATTTTTCTCCAGGGTGATATCTTCGGCCAAGGCAATCAGATTGGGATTGACGTCTTCATCTACGTGAAAAGTCATCCCGGAAAGGGCCGAAAAAGGATACTGATTTGAGTCGTGGAAGTCCACATAGACGGTGAGGGGGTAACGACCTTTCTTTTTGCCTGAGATGGTTTTCTCAAATAGAACAGTTTCTGACTGGCCTGAGTCAAGCTGCGGTTTAATGGGGCTGTCCTGATGTTGACCTAAGGTATCGAGGTGGACTTGCACATTATGAGCCGGTTCAGTCCCGTTATTTGTAACGTTAACGGTTACCTTGAGTAACTCTCCTGCCACTTCAACCGTGGTTTGTGTTTCAATCTTGAGGATGCCGGCAATGACTTGAGTTTCCCAGAGTAACACACAGGCTAATAAAAGCAGCAACAAATTGAATAGCACCAAAAGCCGTGCATGCATATCATTTTTCCTCCATGAACATCAGGGGACAGTAATTGGCCCCAAAGAAGCGATCGAAGAAGCTTTCAAGAAAATGTTTTTGGTTTCCTGGGCAAGTACTTTTTTGCTTTTCAATCGTTTTTCAATCAACAATCATCAATCCTAAACGGGTCTTGCCCGGCATTGCCTCGGTTCATAACGTGATAGAAGACGTCCGGGTATTCTATTCTGAGGGGTCTTGCCATAGCCTGGACATAAGCTACCATCTCAAAAGAAATCATAAAGACCAAGTCGAATATTCTCCCGAAGTCGCCTTCCGACACACAATGCAAGATGTGACACCAGATATTCCTCCGTGGCATCAACCGTGAGCCGCCAGCGAGCGTAGAGCCCTGTTCACTGACTCCGAATCGGGAAATCGGGACCTGAGGTCTGGGTCAAGCATCACTGCACCATCTTCGAGGGTGAAATGCCGCTCTTCAACCGTACCGTCTACCTTCGTCACCTGGACCGTGTGGCCAGATCTGTAGGCACGGTAGTGCTTACCCCTGACCCCCTGAGAGAAGTCGTACTCCTCTCTCATTTCGTTCGTGTTGTCATTAGATGTGTTCATTTCCTGTAACAGCTCCTTTCATCTCTGGTCGCCTTGCGGCAACCGATTATGCGTATTCGGTCGTTTCTCTCAGTATACCATACCACGACAAGTCTGCCTTTTGAGGTAAATCCGATATCAAGCCATCTGTCCTCATGCTCCGAATGGTCTGGATCAGGAACCGTTACCGCGAACGGGTCATTGAAGACAGTCTTACCCTCGTAAAAGCTGACGCCATGTTTTGCCTCATTGCGTGTGGCCTTGTTTTCGTCCCATTCGAATATGAGATTCATCAGTATCTCTTTCAATGCAGAACGTTTGTAAACCGCCTAATTGCGGTATTTGTAATACTGCATTATGACATGCGAAATCGGATTAGGCCACAACTTCGGAGGCTAATCCGCCATATGAGGGTCTCTATATCTTACTTAGACAGGATCTACAGGATTCTCAGGATTTTTTGCCTTTCCTGAAGAAAGGCAAAAACTTAAACCCCTCTTCGATGGAGTTTTTTCGGCAATAATACAATCGGCTTCTTTGGCTTTTCTTTCCCGCTGAAAGCGGGATTGCCATTTCTCTGTTTCGTCCCACCGGGGCGTAGGCCCCTATGGGCCGGAGGCTGGAAACAGAGAAAGCAATAGATCCAATCAATCCTGTGAATCCTGTCTAAATATAAAAATTGCAATTCAGGCGTACCCACAAATTCGTATGAGGAACCGGTATTCTTAAAACCCGTTTTTTGGCCCCAAAAACATTGATCTAAGCCTTAAAATCGGGCGGTTTTTGACTATATTAATAATAACTTAAGTTAGTTATCTTAGTCCGATTCCGATCCCAAAAAACTGAGTTATGCATTCGCAAGATCGTGGCTAATAGCTTGAGAGAAGTGAGTTTTTACTTCTTTTTCGATTATTTTACCCACCATACTTTTAGCTATTTTCATATTGTACCGTACCTGTAGATTAAGCCAGAATTCAGGTTCAATTCCAAAATATTTGCCAAGCCGCAACGCTGTATCAGCAGTGATTTCTCTTTTACCATGTATAATTTGACTGACCCGATTTGCAGGGACGTTAATGTCTTTGGCTAATTGATTTTGAGTAATTTCCATTGGCTTAAGAAATTCTTCTAATAAAACATCGCCTGGAGTGATTGGAGCTAATTTCGTGGCCATGATTTCACCTCTTATGATAATCAATAATTTCTACTTGAATGGCATTTTCTTCCTTCCATACGAAACAAATACGCCACTGGTCGTTAATTCTGATACTATGCTGACCTTTCCTGTCGCCTTTTAACTGCTCAAGTCTGTTCCCCGGGGGAACTCGTAAACTTTTCAAAGAAATAGCAGCATTTAGAACCTCAAGTTTAATTCTTGCCGCCCTGGAAATGCTCCTGAATCTTTTTGCATCCAAGTCATTAAAAAGCTTTTCCGTATCCTTGCATTTAAAGGTCTTGATCATAATTGCAATATATGACGCCTTACGTCATTCGTCAACATAAGAATAAAGAAAGCAGATTTCACATTCTCCATTAAGGTGTTTTGAAGTAGCAACGAACGACCAAGTTCATTGGCGGCAATGGGGCGTAGCGGAATTGCCGTCCGTCTACAGCTCCTTGCGTACGCGCGGCATGAAGAAATTAGGGGTTACATCTTGCATTGTGAATTAATGTGCTTCAGTTTTTGTAAAATCTTGCGATCTTTCCCGGCCCTGGCTTTTACACCCCATATAGACAACAAGATCCCTCTTCTGCTTGTCCTCACCAGATATCCTCTGAGATGTTCTATACTATTGACAGCAATTCCCGCTCATAACGTTCCAAAAATTATTTTTAGCATATATGTAAAAACCAGCGATTTTTTCGCA
>Ga0307929_1002236_pt1 | contig 12890 bp, 16 predicted proteins | sample AceLakmetage1330_FD_203160 | JGI IMG/M metagenome (GOLD analysis project Ga0307929, IMG submission 203160) | Saline water microbial communities from Ace Lake, Antarctica - #1330 | ecosystem: Environmental > Aquatic > Non-marine Saline and Alkaline > Saline | place: Antarctica: Ace Lake...
ATAACTTCAGGGTCTGGCAGACGTCCAGCCCCTGTGGTTTTGCAGGCAAGTTCTCCGGTTCCCGGCTCCAGAATAAGCATACCGTCCCCTTCCAGGATATCCAGATTTCGCTGGACTGCCCTGTTTTCGTACATATAGGTGTTCATGGAGGGACACACCATGATGGGAGCCGTTACGGCAAGCAGCATGGTGGACAGGGCATCATCGGCCAAACCCTGGGCCATTTTAGCAATGATGTTGGCCGTGGCTGGAGCAATGACCACCGCATCCGCCTCACTTGCCCACTCAATGTGCCGCACCACGGCCTCGTTGGTGTTGAACAGTCCGGTGCACACATCATTTTCAGACAGTACCCGGAAGGTGGTTTCCCCCACAAATTCCCGGGCAGCATCGGTCATCACCACCCTTACCTGGACCCCTGCTTTTTTAAGCAGTCTTAAAAGGCTCACGGACTTGTATGCGGCAATGCCACCGCATACGCCCAGAAGTATATTCTTATCTTTCAGGTCTGCCATTATCAATACCTTCGCCATTTCTATTTTGGCATCTTTCATTTCTACTTTACACTTTCACAGGGTGACACCCATTTTATGGCGATTGTCCTTTAAAAAGTGTAAACTACTTTTGAGATCATATGAAGGATGCCTCTATTTTACATATTTGTCTGAAACAGCCTTTTGCCTGCTGCATTTTAAACTTTCCTAAAAAGGCAATTGTTTCAGAATTTTACAATTAAAACCTACCCAGATTTTGCGGTGTTCCATCGACAGTGTTTAAGAAAACAAATCAGAATACCTTCCTGTGCGCTCAAAACGTACATAGTCTTCAGAACGCTTGTAAATCAATAACCAATCAGGTTCTATTTGAGGATCACGAAACCCGCTCCAATTACCTTTCAATATATTTTAACATAACTCAAATATTAAAAAAAGCTAATCTATGACTCTGTTGATTTGGTACAGATCTCTGGATTATAGATACAATATACTGAATATTAGATCATCCAATATCAAGATGTTGTGTACTCATTTTGTAAAAAGCAACTTAATCAACAGGATCATCTATATATTCCAATGTAAGTAGGCACTAATTTTCGGTACTCTCCCACTACTTTACCCCCCCAAAAAAACACCAATAAGCCAAGCCTGACCCCACTATGACCTTGCTTAAAAGCCCCTTTTGGGCATCAAAAAGTACACTCTAAGCCCTTTTTTACCTGCATTTTTAATTACATTATCCATAAAAACAGCAATTTATCTGGGTCAGACCCGGCTATGACCCGGCTATGTTTGAACGATGCCTGTATTTGCAGAAAAACTAAAACCAGACATGCCCATTTATCAAAAACGTCCAGGGTGTCTGGTTACATCGTCTTCAAATGATTTTAAAGGCAAAAATAATCTTGAGCTGTCATCATTTAATCGAGCAAAACCGAATTGTTCATAAAACTCTATGGCGCTGTCATTAATGGCATCCACGACCATGGCATAAATTCCGATATGAGAGCTAACTGACAGGGTGCGCTTAATTGCGTCTACTAACAATATTTTGCCGATTCCGCATCCCTGATCCTTTTTGCTGACCGCAAGTCTGCCCACCAAAGCAGCAGGAATGGGATGTCGCGGCAACTTCCTTGCCAAATTGTCCGGCAATTGGGTCAACTCAATGGATAATGTACTCAAGCTGTAATAGCCCATCACCACAGTGGGGTTATCCGGCAATGAGGCAACAAAAACACGGCTGATACGACGTTTGATATCCTGCCCTGCCTGCTTGTGAAGATAGCGATCCAACATTTCCACATTACAGTGAAAACCAGCTTTATCATGGGAGGCATTCAGCGGTGTTATGAGCAGGTTCGGGCACGTCATCATTTTGTTACAACATACTTTTCATGAGCTTCAAAGGCGGCAGTCATTTTTTGATTAAAACGAACCGGCTCAACCAGAGCATCAAAGAACTGTCTTGAATTCTCTCTATTCAATGTCATCATTTGATGCTCCTGTACTGTTTTCTCTGCACGTTCCATGGCACTTGAAATGATAAAATGGCTCACCGTTTTGCCCTCAAAACCTGCTGCAAGGTCTATCATGCGCTTTGCACTGTTTTTTACACGAAGATTGATCCGTTCATTTTTATTTTCAATCACTGTTCCCATGGTAAATACCCCCTGAAATATGCCTTAAGTTGTTATCAACACACGGCAACAATTGTACGTCATAATGGTGCCTTTGTCAAGGTCGTCCAAATCGCCTGGGAGAACACAATTAAGGTCCAAATTTAATTAATGATAGCGGTTTCGACGGATTCCATGGGCAAGGCCTGATCCTGGGTGGGGTCCACTTTATACTTCATTTTAACGCCACTTCACAATAACAGCACATTTTTTCTTGCTGGTCGATCAGAAGTTCTCTTAATTCACTAAGTACCCATGCATATGTTTTTCGGTATTCCACAGAGATATACCGTTGATATTTATGGATTTTATTTTGAGGAATATATACTCGGGTACTTATAAACAGCATGACTTGGAGAACTGGGTTGTGAAAAATCCTCCCAGTTCTTTGAAGGATTCATCTTTTTCCAATTTTGAAATGTTGCAGGGGCATTGCCTTGTATAATATACCTCATTTATTCATTTCCAAGCGCCTGATCAACATTTCAGCCCGCATAAGTTCCGGATCTGTACCCATATCCTTTTTTAGATCGGCTATCAGTTCCTTAGCCAGCTTGAGTTTCTTCCGTTCAATCAATTCAAATAATTTATCAAGATCCTTTCGAACCATTTCAGGACGGGACACATCATCCATTACCAGTTCAGCAACCCGGTCAACGGACATTCCATAGCATTCTTCAGGCTTTTCATGAACCACATTTTGATTGCTTCTCTTTAAAATGAAAACAAATTCAGGTTTTATATGACTGAGAATTTGTGGAGAATGGGTGGTGATAATAAACTGGGAATTGGGAAATGACGACAAAAGTCGGGGAATGATTTTTCCTGATTATAAAGGACTTGGGGGAGAGGGCTGTTCGTCTAATATTTTTTCATCGTTTATACCTGAATGAATGATGCAGTTTGCAAATTTTAAAAGTTCATTTATAATAGAAAAATAAGGGAGTGTCAAAAATTCTGAAATAATCACAATTTTTGTCCTATTGATTTTCAATTCCCTGTGATAATCAATATCTTCGCCAATTTTATTTTTGATCAAATCATGCCCCGTATGATGTGGTAGAAAAGATATCAAATTACAACATATAGGATTTAATCCGTTAATTTAAAGAGCATTTAAAAATTTGGAGAAGGTATTTATAATACAGCCTTTTTTAGAACGGTGTACACAAAATATAGTTTATTGTATTATTTATGTCCACCTGAAGGAAAATGATAATTTTAACATATTGAGGTGAAAATGATTACCCTTGATCAGGCAATTGACACAGTAAATCAATTGCCAATAAAGCAACAGGAAATCCTGGTTAATATTTTGCATCATCGGCATATTGAAAAACGCCGCAGGGAAATTGCTAAAGATGCAAGGCAATCAGTTGCTGATTTTCATGCAGGCCGATTAAAACCCAAACCTGTTCAAGAGATAATATCAGAGTTGCGTATGACATCAGATGGCATGAATGACTCATGAGAGAACTTGTTCTGACTCCAAAATTCAAAAGGATTTTTCGTAAATTTGTCAAGCGGAATAAAAAATTACAACAGCATATCGAAGAAACATTGGGATACATGCAGAAAGATGTATTTGCCCCACATTTAGGATCCCATAAGCTTAGCGGCGAACTAACGGGATTATATGCCTGTGTATGCGGTTATGATTGTAGAATCGTATTTTCAATTGAACAAAACGGAAAAATGAGCAATGAAGTTATTGTGCTGCTTGATATCGGCACACATGATGAAGTATATTAAGTCAACATAACGGAAAAAGTTATGTTGATTGCAAGCACCTCATAGCTGGTCAGCCTTGGGATACCATTGCAGTCAATAACCGTAACAGAAATTAATTTTTTCATATTATGGCGTCATCGAGTTTACTCACACGAAACAAGCGGTATCGAACATCCTTTCACGCATACAACGAATTAAAGAATGAGTCCGCAATAACATCCCCATTTAAAAATTGGGGAGCACTATCCTTCAACGATAGTACGTTCTGAAAAGGGCAAGTTATTTAAGACTGATTCCTTAAAAGCTCCTTTTTGGCATCAAAAAGTACACTCTAAGCCCTTTTTTGCCCATATTTTTAATTACATTATCCATAAAAACAGCAACTTATCTGGGTCAGACCCGGCTATGACCGGCTATGTCAGCCGGCTATGGACAACTGGTGTCTTCATGTTTACCTATAGAACTATCTCTTGAAAAAGCCTGTTCCATGGCGTTTTGTCTTTGAGACAACAACTCTTTAATTTCAGAAGTATCACCTGTCTCATAAAATTTGATAATTTTATCAAAGAATTCAGGGATGACTTTATCCGGAAAAGTCACAACATGAATACAGTTGGACAAAAGTATACCATTCATCATTAGCTGGCCGGTGCGTTTGTTACCATCATTGAAATATTGATTACGTGCGATCTCCAAAAATACACTAAAGGCTGCATCTATAGGGTCGTTGTGCTTGGTTGTCTTTAGTTCCAGGTCGGCCCATAAACCAGGCAATGTCGTGAACAAAGGTGGTACATAATCTGTCCCAGTTATCTGGACGTTTCTATTTCTAAAGCAGCCCACTTCTGCATAATCTGCGGATGCCACTAATTGGTTTAACTCGAATGCAATCGTTTTGTTGAAAACAAACTGGTCATTTTTTATCAGTTCAATCAAGTAGTCCCAAGCTTTTGCAATCTGTATAACTTGTTGTTGCTCTTGAAGTTTTTTTCCGCCTACGGTAAAGCCTTCAACAATGGTTGTAACCTCTGCAACTGTATGGGTATTACCCTCGGCTTTTGCCATATTATAGACAAGCTGGCTTTTTAGTTTTTTTGCTGCAAATAAGACATCATTCTTTGTATTCATGATTTTCTCCCTGGTCATTGCTACAGGACTACAACCTTATCAAAATGTGCATTCCACTTAGGAACTTCGACGATAATAAACTACCAAATTATTTTTTTTTATAATGCAATATCAACATATTAAACTGGACATACTGGTAGTCTATGTTCGGGTAAGTCCCTTAGGCCATGGACACCACCCCACTTCTGGACACTTTCAACTCCTCGCCAAGGAGTCCCCTTCTGAATCTCTGATTCAGGAGGGGTAGTTGACCCACATATTTCTTTGCTTCTTTTCCCGGATGCGGCCTGTGGGCGTATTATCTTGTGCCGGAAAGTTCCAACACTACCCGAGAACCACCCTCTCGGACTTCACCTCCAAGTGCCTCAATCAGAGATTCAATATCGCTGAATTTAATATTTGCCTTGGTAGGCTTGGCAAAGATGGCCGATAATGTCTTCCGGTATTTTGTTTTCATGATAAATATGGTAACACTTTACGATACCATAGTAAAAGAAGGTTTAAGCAACCTCAAGAGTCAACAACCCCTGAGCTAAAGACTCAGGGGTTGAATAGCTTACCGGGGTCAGGTCCGGCTATGAGAGATGCAAAAATAATGTGTCTGATATTGCCGGATTCACCATAAAGCCATGTTTGAGATAAAACGCCTCTGCCTTGTTACTGAGTGCATGAACGATGAGAGCACGAGCACCAATCTGTTGAGAAACGTTAATTGAGCGTGCCACCGCATCCTTGAGCAACCCTTGGCCAATGCCTGCTCCATGACAGCCCTGATCCACAGCCAGGCGACCCAAAATCAGCGCAAGGATGGGATCTGGCATATTCCTCCTGACCCGCCCTGGTACATCCCCGGGGGCAACACTACCTGCTGCGATGGCATAATAACCCACAACCTGTTTACCTTGGCACACCACATAGGTACGCGAACCGCCACCATACTCATTTTTCATTGCTCGTCGGTTCAACCATTCATTGAGCGAGTCAATTCCGCAATCAAAGGCAACTGTCTGGTGATCAACCGTCAAGGAAGTGGGAGGGGTTAATCTTCCCATTGTGCCTTGCCAGCCAGAAGTCTTTGGACTGCCTTGTTGTCAGTTAACGGGACTTTTAAAGCAGTTTCAAAGGCTTTAAATAATTCGTCATCCAACATAAAGTAACGACGATCACACAGGACATGCTCCGCTTCCCGACAGGCAGCTTCAAGGATAAAATCCGTCAATTTTTTATGTGTAGCAGTGCAAGCACGATCAATCAGTTCTCGCTGGGCAGGAAATACACGAAGGTTTATTGCGGACGTACGCCGATTTGTAACGGTATTTCCTTGAACCATGATTTCATCTCCAATAAAAAGTATTTGTCAAGCCCCTTTTTGGCATCAAAAAGTACACGCTAAGACCATTTTTACCCATTTTTTTAGGCAATATTATTTATAAAAACAAAACTTAGCGGGGTCAGATGCTGCTATTAGACCATGAACCTGCCGGTGTCCACTTTTTTTCTTCAGAGGCACCTTTGATTACCGGAGTTAAAAACGATTCAACCTCGGTCACGATGTCTTGGAACGAAGCAGGAACATGATCTTGCTTCAAGCGTTTGCGGAAGACGGCCCACATACTTAGGCGTGAAGATATGAAATCTGCTGAAAAAGCTTCGATAGGCTGGTTTAATTCTGTCCCGCGCTGTTTAAATGTAAGCTTTACAGCCTCTGCAAGATTACTCAGTTCAAATCGGAACTGACGTGACAACAGCCAAATATCATAAAAATCCTTCATGCGACTGTTCAGGTGGCCAAGCTTTATCATTGCCTCAAATTTCTCGGCAATAGCACTTTCCCGACTGTAACATAGTAAAGTTGTTTTACCGAAGCGGATATATTTCGGCGAGATGTCATATATTTGCCTCCAAATAAGGGAGCACAATTTTATTCACGCGGCAAATCCTGGCGTACTCCAGTATCTTTTTATGATCGAATTTCATTCTACTTTTGTAGAGTTTCAGAGCCTCAAGCACAACATCCATTCCAATTTTGTTCCTAAACTTAAAGCAGTCTGCCAGTGTTTTTTCCGGGCTGTAAACCTTGATGGTAACGCCATCAATTTGATGCCGCTCAACGCCTGCCTGAAACGACCCTGCAGAAAATTTATGAAATTGCATTGGTGGATAGTGGATCACAGGAGGTTTGCTATCCTTTGGTATTGCCACAGAAACTTCGTGGGGAATCTGTGTTGTAATTTCATGGAAGGACAGTGCTGATATAAGGCAGATGACCGAAATGGGAATTCTGGTGGCAACAATAACAAGATCGGGGCTTGAAACGGTTTCAATCTCCGCCAGTCGGTAAATCCCTCTGGAGATCTGCTCCAGGTCTCCCATATCCCGTAGCTGATAAAGCGTTCTGGGATGTATTCCGGCCTGAATCGCCTCAGATGTCTTAATCATCCCTCCGCCTTCACGAATGATCAGCTTGGCCTTTTCACAGGCGTTGCTCTTGTTTTTCTTTTTGACCATGGATAATAAGTTCCTTACATATTTACAAGTAGGGTAAATATTATCCATTTCAATAAAAAAAGCAAGGGGAATTATAGGAGTGTGGGGTCAGGCTTGGCTTATTGGTGTTATTTTCAAAGCTAATAACAAATTCTGCTGATATCTCAACAGGCAGTTTTATTATTGTAGCGATGTCCGGGTTCAGCACCCTGTTCCGGCGCGGAGCGCCGGAACAAGGTGCTGACGCAGTCAGTACCGCGATTCACGGTGGCGCAGCCGCCGTGAAAAAAGTTACTCCCTTACACTTTTAATGAAATCAATAAGTTATATTTGTCTAAATTATACATTGATGATTTCGGGGGCAGCATTTTGCAAAAATCTAAATTATTGAATTGCACCCGGCTGGTGTGATTTGCTAAATCTTCACCATAAGACTCTTTCATTCTCTATCCTTTACCGGTTTTAATCGGCGCTTTCAGCCTGACCCCACTATACTTGCTTAAAAGCCCCTTTTTGGCATCAAAAAGTACACTCTAAGCCATTTTTTACCCACATTTTTAATTACATTACCCATAAAAACAGCAACTTATCTGGGTCAGACCCGGCTATGTCGACAGTGTTTAAGAAAACAAATCAGAATGCCTTCCTGTGCGCTCAAAACGTACATAGTCTTCAGAACGCTTGTAAATCAATAACCAATCAGGTTCTATATGAGCATCACGAAACCCGCTCCAATTACCTTTCAATTGATGGTCAAGATAGCAAGAAGGAAGTGGCATGTCTTCAATAATTAACCTCATCAATTCTTTGATTAATTCAATATTTTTACCACGTTTTTTTGATTTTTTTAGATCACGCTTGAATTGTCCTGAATATTCAATTTGCCGCATCCGTTAGATACCTAATTGTTTAAAAAGATCATTAACATCATTCGCTTGATGAACGTCTTCTCCATGTTCACTTTTTTCCAAAGTTTTTTGAGTTAACTGATTTGGTATACGCATTTCAAAAGGTAGTGCTTTTTCCTTTGCTACCCTTGTAAGCACAATACGTATAACATCAGAAACGGTAAGTCCCATATCTGCTAAAACAGCAGCAGCATCATTTTTTAATGTTTGATCTATTCTTGCTCGTACAAATGCGTTTGCAGCCATAGTAACCTCATGTGTTGTGTTGTTCTTTTGAGCTACATTATATTTTAACACAACTCAAATATTAAAAAAAGCTAATCTATGTATTCCAATGTAACGTAGCCACTAATTTTTCTATAGTAGGCATAATCAACCGGGCTTACAAGTTGCCTTGCAAGCCCCTGAGTCTTTAGCTCAGGGGTTGTTGATCAAGATCATTACGAACTATTTGAGGACGGGACACATCGTCCATTACCAGTTCAACAACCCGGTCAACGGACATTCCATAGCATTCTTCAGGCTTTTCAAGAATCACATTCTGATCACTTCTTTTTAAAACAAAAACAGACTCAGGTTTGATATTACTGAGAATTTGTGGAGAATGGGTGGTAATAATAAACTGACAATTGGGAAATGAGGTCAAAAGTCTGGGAATAATTTTTCGTTGCCATGATGTATGCAAATGTAGTTCAATGGCATCAATTATAAAAACACCCTCACCGGACAAAGGTTCCTTCACATCTGGAAAGCTGGCGGCAAGATAAACCCTTGGATGCCTCTAAAGTTTTCAATTTGAAGTGTTTCCAGTCTCATCTTTTCGTCCTTATGATATGCGTGCCGCTCGTGGTATATAAAAACAGGTAACACGCATCAAACCAAAAAAAACTCTTATAGTGCGATACTTTACCCCCCAAAAGACACCAATAAGCCAAGCCTGACCCCACACACCCTTATTGCTTAAAAGCCCCTTTTTACCATCAAAAAGTACACGTCAAGCCCTTTTTTGCCCATATTTTTGATAACATTATGCATAAAAACAGAAGCTTATCTGGGTCAGACCCGACTATGGCCCACCCGACTATGGCCCACCCGACTATGGCCCGACTATGGACCGACTATGCAAATTATCTGGGTCAGACCCGGCTACCCGGCTACAATCAGTCTATCAATTTATTGAGTAATACCCTGGATGATCTTTCTAAATTCCTGGATATCTTTACTCTGGATGGCAGAGCGGTGGAGTTTTTTAAGCAGCACTTTGTTGTTCAGCACATTGATAATGCTTTGCATGTCTACAGGGACTGTGCTGAATTTTATGTCAAGGGCTTCCAAAACCATTTCTCTTGCTTCTGATAACATCCCTTCTTGACGTCCTTCTTGACGTCCTTCTTGACGTCCTTCTTGACGTCCTTCTTCCCGCCCGATTCTTTCAGCTGTTGTGATATAAGGCATTTTTTTATCCTCCTCATATTCTTTGTGTTGGGTGTTGAATTCTTTTGACAATAATTCCGGCAATACCATGAGCCAGTCAATGAAACGGTAGAGATTTAATATCTGCTCCCGGGTGAAATCCCTCTCGTAAAGCATGCGGGTAAGTTTCCATTTCCCCACATATCTTTTGCGCGGATCATGCTTTGATGCCTGTGTCATCAGGTGGGCAGCAGTGATCATGGCAAACGGATTGGATTGACTTAAAAGAGCATCCATATCATTGCCCAAAGGCTTGAGCTTGACAGTGGGAAACTTGAAATCCACAGAACATCCCCATTGCGTCCGGGTGAATTTTTGCGGATGCCACCTTGTTTCCTCATCGGCAAGTATGGCAAGACTGGTGACCGGTTTCTTATGCTTGTCATAAATTCTGTAGTTGTAAACATACATACGTTCCGGAAAATCATTGTCCCGGGCAGCCTGGATTTCAATGTGAACCATGACGTTAATCTCTTGCCCCTGGCTGGACCAAACACTCACAAGCTTATCTGCATAACGCCTGCCAAGGCTAGCATCCCGAACAATCTGCTGAAACTCTTTGTCACGGAATTTATATCCCCTGGGCCAGTCGATCTCCTGGGCAATCTCTGGAAAAAAGAATTCCATGAAATCTGTGAAATATATTTCAAGGGCCTCTTTCCAGGGACTGTCATAATCATCATGGATATTATAGGCCTTATTTTTCCCCTTTGGCATGAGTTGCTTTCCCTCAATTAAATGCATTACCATTGACTAATTCTGCTGGAACTCTTTCATCGCGTATTTTAATCAGAATTCATTGATTTCGCAAGGAAGCAAAATAAAAAGATTTATACCGGACCTGGATAAGGCGAACAAAAAAAACGGTCTGTTCTACAGATGGAGTGAGGATGAGTTTCAGAAAATAACTGATTCAATAACCAGTCAACGTCAAATTGGTCAGAAACTCTTGAAATGAAAAAAAGGGCTTTATCACAACATGGGCCACCCTTGGTGGGGGTCAGGCTTGCGTTATTGGCATTATCGTTGGTTTTGGCGTTTGCACAGGCTGTGGTCGGACTCTATCATGATTGCTGACCCCACTATGCACTAAACTTAAGCTATAGTCGATGTGAGGCACAGCGATATATCTCTTTATCACGCCTTGGTCCCACGGCCAAGACAAAAACAATCACCTTTGTGTGCAACACCTGATAAACAACCCTGAAATCTCCGATTCTCAGCTTTCGAAAATCACTGAGATGATGTGAAAGGGGTGCACCGAATTTTTCAGGTTCCCGGACAAGTTTCTGGTTGATGGCTTTGATAATTCTCTTTGCGGCTGAAGGCCCCACGCTTTTGAGATCGTCATCCACATCTTTGTGGTAAATAATTTCCCATTTCATTTGACATACTTTTTCATCATCTCTTCATGGGAAATAGCCTCTCCGGGATCAAAGCTTTGAATCCGTGACAGTGCAAGGGCTGTCAGGCGCAGATCTTCAATTTCTTCTTCCATTGCCTCGTAGGAGTCTATGGACATAAGAATTGCTTTGGGTGCATTGTTTTTAAGGATGATGATTTTATCCACCTCTCCGCTGTCAAACGAGTTGAGGGTTGCTGCGGTCTTCTGGGCAAGGTGGGTTGAGGACAAATAATTGTTTATATGCATAATAAAAACCCCGTTTATATTTATAATTGCATATATAATAACACCCCAAATCACCCCCGTCAATGTCATTGGGATCAGACTTGGCTTATGGGGGTTATTTTCCAACAAACCCCACCCAGCACCTACCGGATGCCATACTTTACCCCCCAAAAACACCAATAAGCCAAGCCTGACCCCACAATACCCCTTAAAAACCCCTTTTGGGCATCAAAAAGTACGATCTAAGCCATTTTTTACCCATATATTTAAAAACATTGCATATAAAGACAGCAACTTATCGGAGTCAGACCCGGCTATACCGGCTATCTACCCGGCTATCTTTACTGGTAATACCTTGGATAATTTTTCTAAATTCCTGGATGTCTTTACTCCGGATGGCAGATCGGTGAAGTTTTTTGAGCAGCACTCTGTTGTTCAATGCATTGATGGTGCCTTGCATGTCTCCTGGGACTGTGCTGAACTTTATGTCAAGGGCTTCCAATACCATTTCCCTTGCTTCCGCTAACATTCCTTTTTCAAGGCCTTCTTCAAGCCCTTCCTCTCGCCCGATTCTTTCAGCTGTTGTGATATAAGGCATTTTTTTATCCTCCTCATACTCTTTGTGTTGGGTGAGGATGCCATTTTGTCTCCGCGTCGGCCAGTATGGCAAGGCTGGTGACCGGTTTATGATACTTGTCATAGATTCTGTAGTTGTATACATACATCCGTTCTGGAAAATCGTTGTCCCGGGCCGCCTGAATCTCAATGTGAACCATGACGTTGATCTCTTCACCCTGGGTGGACCAGACACTCACGAGTTTATCTGCATAGCGCCTGCCAAGACTGGCATCCCTGACAATCTGTTGAAACTCTTTATCCCGGAATTTATATCCCCTGGGCCAGTCGATCTCCTGGGCAATCCCTGGAAAAAATAATTTCATGAAATCTGTGAAATATATTTCAAGCGCCTCTTTCCAGGGGCTGTCATAATCATCCTGAATATCGCAAGTCTTCTTTTTACCCTTTGGCATGATTTGCTTCCTGTCAGTTTATATGAAAAAGAAGGTACTGGGTTTTGGGTACTGGGTACTGGGTACTTATAATTTCAACTTTTTCATAATTCGTTGTGCCCGTCAGGGCATGGGTGTTATAAGCATTATCATTGGTTATGATTATTGAGAAATGGTCCAATAGCATATTCTAATTGGAATTCATTGATTCTGCAAGAGCAGTCAACAACCCCTACCCTAAAGGGATAGGGGCTTGAAAAAGCTCCTACCTGACAGGGCTGCGAACTGCTTGCATAGAGTTTGTGGTTGATTAGACGACCAAATTCAAATTGGTAGCCGTTAAGAGT
>Ga0307929_1002238_pt1 | contig 12889 bp, 13 predicted proteins | sample AceLakmetage1330_FD_203160 | JGI IMG/M metagenome (GOLD analysis project Ga0307929, IMG submission 203160) | Saline water microbial communities from Ace Lake, Antarctica - #1330 | ecosystem: Environmental > Aquatic > Non-marine Saline and Alkaline > Saline | place: Antarctica: Ace Lake...
CCCCGCCAGCCCCGGATTGAACCGCGATCTTTATACGGACGACACCGACCGCTTGCGTCTAGCGACCGAGGCATTTATCCGCGAGTGCACCCATGAACCCCTGCCTGAAGACACGGTTCAGGCTTTCCTGAAAACCAACATGATCGTCACGCCACTTGTCCGTCGTGCCTTGTTTGCCGATGACTGGGATTTCCAGCCGGTTTACGCAAAACTCAGCAAACCATTGCTAGTCATTCACGGGGCTGAAGACAATATCGTCACCCCTTTGACCGGCATCACCGCCTCGGAACTGCCTGAAAACGGCGATCTGCGCCTCTATGAATTCTCCGGCCACGCACCGTTTCTGGAAGCACCGGAGCGCTTCAATCATGACCTCACCCAGTTTACCGAAACAGCCATCGGAGCCGCCGCATGACTGCCCTACCCCAAACAACCGAGAAAAAACTCGGCCTTGTGATCGACCTTGACACCTGCGTTGGCTGTCATGCCTGCGTGATCAACTGCAAGGAATGGAACACCTCAAACTACGGGGCACCCCTTAGCGATATCGACGCTTACGGGGCCGAACCGGTCGGAACCTTTCTGAACCGCGTCCACACCTACGAGGCGAAATCCGAAGGCTGCAATGCCCAGACAGTGCATTTCCCAAAATCTTGCCTGCATTGCGAAGATGCCCCCTGCGTCACCGTTTGCCCGACCGGCGCCAGCTACAAACGCGCCGAAGACGGCATTGTTCTGGTGAACGAGGATAGTTGCATCGGTTGCGGCCTTTGTGCCTGGGCCTGCCCATACGGCGCGCGTGAGTTGGACAAGCTGGAAGGGGTGATGAAGAAATGCACCCTGTGCGTTGACCGTATCTATAACGAAAACATCCCTGAGGTTGACCGCGTCCCGGCCTGCGTGCGCACCTGCCCGGCGGGCGCACGGCATTTCGGCGATTTCGCCGATCCCGACAGCAACGTATCCATACTGACGGCCGAGCGCGGCGGCATGGAACTGATGCCCGAACAAGGCACCAAGCCGGTCAACCGCTACCTGCCGCCACGGCCAAAAACCGATATCACGGGCGAAGGCAAGATCGACCTTCTGGCCCCTTATCTTGAACCGATGCAAGAACAGGCCGGCGGCTTTCTCGGCTGGCTTGACAAAGCGCTGGAGAAAATCTGATGCATCCCGCTCCCTCCGTTATCATCTTCACCTCCCTGTCCGGCCTTGGCTTTGGCCTGATGTTCTTTCTTGGCCTTGGCATGCCCGAAGTCACCGGCTGGACCGCGTTCTGGTTCTTCTTCATCGCCTACGCTTTGTCGGTCGGCGGGCTGATCGCCTCGACCCTGCACCTGGGCAATCCGCAACGCGCCATTAAAGCGTTTTCGCAATGGCGCACCAGCTGGCTTAGCCGCGAAGGCGTGTCCGCAGTCGCAACCCTCCTGGTCATGGCCGCCTACGCAATCGGCTTGATCTTTTTTGACACCAACCTGCAAATCGCCGGCTGGGTCGGGGCTGTGTTGTCGCTGCTGACGGTGTTCACGACGTCAAAAATCTACAACCAGTTGAAAACCGTGCCGCGCTGGAACATGCCGCTGACGCCAGTGCTGTTTCTGACCTATTCGCTGGCTGGCGGCGCGCTTCTGGCGGGCCAGATCACAATGGCGGCAATCCTGCTTTTGGTGCTGACAGCCCTGCAACTGGCCGCCTGGCAAATGGGCGACAAAGCGTTTGCCAATGCCGGCCACACGATTGAGACCGCCACGGGTCTTGGTAAACTCGGCAAGGTCCGGCAACTGGAAAGCCCGCATTCCAGCCCGAACTATCTGATGAAGGAAATGGTGCATATCGTCGGGCGAAAACACGCGCTGAAACTCAGGGCGATTTCAACCATGACGCTAGGCCTGTTTCCGGTCGCGGTCCTGTTGTTCCTGCCCTTCAGCCACGCACTCGCCCTGATCGCCGTTGCCTCACACCTGATCGGCCTTTTCACCGCCCGCTGGCTTTTCTTTGCGGAAGCTGAACACGTCGTCGGCCTCTACTACGACAAACGCTGAACCAAAAAGGCCCGCGTCAAACCGGGCCTTTCTTTCTTTTATAAATATCCTCGCCGAAGGCATTGATCCTTCCGGGCGGTCACAAAAACAGAACCAGCACCAGAATGCTGGCCACAACCAGCAATATCCCCAACATCTCCCGCCCATTGCTGCGTTCCTTGAACACAAGCCAGGACGCCAGAAACGTGAACACCAGTTCCACCTGCCCCAGCGCCTTCACATAAGCCGCGTTCTGCAAAGTGAAGGCCATAAACCAGCAGAGCGAGCCGATAACCCCCGTCACCCCAACCAGCGCCGTCACCTTCCAGGAGCGTAGCACCGCACTGATCTGCCCAACCTCGCGCCAGCGCAGCCACGCAGTCATCACCAGCGATTGAAACAGCGTCACAAAAGCCAGCGTGACGGCCGCCCGGATGATGAAATCGCCGCTCTCCAGCGCCAAAGACGCGCCGCGATAGCCGGTGGCCGACACCCCAAACAAAGCGCCCGACAGCACCCCAAGCCCCGAGGCTTTGTTAAACACCCGTGCCTGCCAGCGCAGTGGTATTTCGGTTTTTGGCGGGTCTGACAGCAGCAGCACCCCAACCAGCCCGATGGCAATGGCAATCAGCCCCCAGGCCGACACGGCTTCCCCCAGCACGATCAGGGCGATGATCGCGGTCTGCATCGTCTCGGTTTTCTTCAGCGTAATCCCAACGGTAAAGTTACGCTCCGCAAACAGTGCTACCACACAGACCGTCGCCAAAATTTGGCTGATCCCGCCGACCATCGCAAAACCCAGAAACCGCGTATTCAAACCCGGCAAGTCGCGCATGCCGCTGCTGACCAATGCCAGCACCAGCAACAGCGCCAGGGGTGCGGCAAACACAAATCGCGAAAACGTCGCCCCACCAGTCGAAAGCCGCGTCGCCTTCAGGTGCTTTTGCAGCATGAATCGCAAGTTCTGCGCGAACGCTGCGGCTATCGTGATCGGGATCCATGCTTCCATGCCGCCTGTCTGACACGTCCCTCACAACCAGTCGAGAAGATGTGACCCCACGAAACATATTTCCCGGCTAAGAAAGGCCAGCACATAGAAATAGGAGCTTCCCATGCCAGATCGTCGGCAATTCCTGACATCCACCGCTGCCTTTGGCCTGGCGGCGTTTTTGCCCACCACCAGCCTGCACGCGGCTGAGTTTGAAATCACCCGGACCGTGTCGGACTGGAAAGCCCGGCTAACCCCGGCGCAATTCGCAGTCCTGCGCGAACAGGCAACGGAAAAGCCGTTTTCAAATACCCTGAAGGGTGAAAAATCGAATTTGCTGAAAGAAGCCCGCAGCGGAAATTATCACTGCGCCGGATGCGATCTGGCGGTTTATCCGTCAAAGACCAAATTTGAAAGCGGCACCGGCTGGCCCAGTTTCTGGGCGCCCATCGCGGGCAATACCGGCACCCGCAAAGACCGCAAATTCCTGCGCACAAGGACCGAGGTCCATTGCCGCCGCTGCGGTGGCCATCTTGGCCATGTCTTTGACGACGGCCCACAACCAACCGGCAAGCGCCATTGTCTGAACGGCCTGGCGATGACCTTCCGCGCCGCTTAGCGGGCTTTCATCAAAGGATGTGGCACCGGGTCTTTCGCCCATAGGAAATGCTTGCGAAAGATCTCAGCGTAGTTGCGATACACATAGCCGCCGTTCATGCGCCGATACCGCTCGGGATCGGCGTAGTAAAGTGCCTGCATCCGATACCACGGCTCACCCGGGTGGCTATGATGCACGATGTGGTAATTGTTGTTCAGAAACAGAAACGCCAGCGGGCCACGGTCCTCAACAATCACCGTGCGGCTGGACGGGGCGTCATGGGCGCGGTGCTCCAGGTAGGTGCGGATTTTCAGCAGGCCATAGCCCAGATAGGCCGACAGCACATAGGCCCAGACCGGCAAGGTCGCGATGCTGCTTGCCCACCAGATCACCGGCAGCAGGCCCAGCGCATGCATGACCCAGCCGATCAAAACCGACCTGTCGCCTCTTGCGATCAACCCGATATCACTGCGCAGCAGCACATGCGTTGACAGGCCCGGGCCGATCAGAATGCGCCCCAATAGGGTGTTGTTCAGCCGCAGCAAAGCTTGTTTCCAGCCAGGGGTTTTCGCCCAGATCGCGGGATCGGTGAAGTTTGATTCAGGGTCATCATACGGGTCGGTCAGAATTTCATCATGGTGATGCGCAAGATGCAACGTCCTAAACCGCCGGTAAGGGACGAACAGCCCGACCGCCGGCAAGACCAGCAATTCATTGATCCAGGCGATGCGGGTCGGGTGGCCGTGCAGCGCCTCGTGCTGCAAGGACGAATGCAAGGCAATCGCGAATGTCGTCACGCCAATCGCCAACAGAACCGATATTTGCGGCAGCCAAACCGTGGCGACTGCAAACAACAAATAGCATCCCAGCATGGTTAATATCGTAAAGGCCTCAACAGCCGGGATTGGGTTGGGTTTCATGGAGTCCAGTTCATTGAAATATCACAGATTTGTGACTACCACAGGACCGGGTCCAGCAGAATTCGGAATAAGCGCAACATTTATTCTACATCTGTGAATAAATTCATAATCTGTTAGAATGAACCACAGAACCCGATACTTGCAGGCCCGCCCCCGATGACAAAGTCCGACAAAACCGATCGCGCCAACCTTTTCCGCACCCGCCTGGCCCGGGCGGTTGACCTTAATGCCACCAATCAAAGCGCTTTGGCAAGGGCCGTTGGTGTTGACAGATCGACGATTTCCCAGCTTCTGTCCGGCAAAGAGGCGCGGCTTCCTAATGCCCAGGTCGTGGCAGAATGTGCGGCGGTTTTGGGGGTCAGCGCCGATTGGCTGCTGGGTCTGACCGACCGGCCAGAACGCCCCGGCGAAGTCCTTGACGCGCAGCTTGTCCTGACCGAGGCTGAGCGCAGTTCAGCCGATGAACAAATCGACGCCTGGCATCACGAGGCGGCAGGCTACAAAATCCGCCATGTGCCCGCGACCCTGCCGGATATGCTGAAAACCGGCGACATGTTGAAATGGGAATACGGCCCGCAACTGGCCAGAACCACCCGCCAGGCCATCGGTGCGGTCGATGACCAGTTTGACTGGTTCGTGTCCCACGAGTCCGATTATGAAATCGCCCTGCCGATCCACGAACTGGAAAGTTTCGCGCGTGCCGAAGGATATTACCGGGGCTTGCCGCTGGCCGTCCGGCTGGATCAGCTTGACCGGTTGCTGCATCTGGTGGAGGCGTTTTATCCGTCGCTGCGGCTGTATCTGTTTGACGCGCGCCAGGTTTTCAGTGCGCCGATCACGGTTTATGGCCCGCTATTGGCGGTGGTGTATCTGGGCCAGCATTACATTGCTTTTCGCGAAACCAGCCGCATCCGGATCTTCACCCGGCATTTCGACGGGCTGGTGCGCGAGGCCGTGACCGACGCCCGCGACATCCAGGCCAAGCTGACCGCCCTGCGGCATGAAATCGCCGGGCGGGCCCAGATCACCCCGCTTTAAGGGCGATCATATTTTTGGGTCCGGATTAACAGTGTGCCCGTCAACCGATATCACCTGACCCGACACCAGTTTCGCCGCTGGGCTTGCCAGAAACACTGCCATCTCGGCAATGTCCTGTGCGCTCACGAACCGCCCCATTGAGGTGCCCGCAGCATAGCCGTCATAGACCTGATCGCGGGTCATGTTCTTGGCCGCCGCTTCGCGGCTCAGCACCCCTTCCATCCTGGGGCCTTCCACAGCACCAGGGCAGATCGTGTTGACGCGGATATTGAAAGGGCCAAGCTCCATCGCCAAAGTTTTGGCAAGGCCAATTACCCCCCATTTCGCCGCCGCATAAGGTGCGCGGTTGGGATAGCCGTAAAGACCGGCGGTCGAGGAGGTGACAATCATCGCGCCACTCTTTTGGGCCTTCATCATTGGCGCTGCATATTTCGCCGCCAGAAACGCCCCTTCCAGATTGACCGACACGCAGCGCTGCCAGTCCGCAAGGGCGATGTCTTCAACCAAGGCTGTCGGCCCGGCGATGCCGGCATTCGCGCATAGGGTATCAACCCCGCCCCAATCCGCTGCGATCTGGCCGAACATCTTAGCCATCGCTGGTTCATCCGTCACATCAACCAGGCTTTTCTTCCAAGCGACAGGCAGGGCCGCCAGGGCATCGGCATCAATATCCGTCACCCAGATATCCGCGCCGGTATCAGAAAAGGCATCCGCTATCGCCCGGCCAATGCCCGAAGCCCCCGCCGTCACCAGAACCCGCGCCATCCTTTAACGCGCCTGCCCGATAGCCCGGCCAATCCCGTCAGGGAGGGGCAGTTTGGCGTGCAAATCAGCGATCATCACCAGCTTTTCGGCGATGTCCGCACGGGGCGGCGTTGCGCTGCGGCTTTCCAGGCTGACATGGATCAGGATCTGCTCCCCGGTTGCCAGAAGATGGCCGTCTTCATGGTAGAGGCTGTTGAAAACATGCATTTTCCTGCCACTACCGGACAGGCACAGGGTCTCCACATGAACCCGCGTGCCAGCGCTGACTTCATCCAGATGACGGATATGGGTTTCGGCGGTGAAATAGCTGCCGCCGGATGCGATATACGCCGCGTCACAGCCGACCAGTTCCATGAAACGGTCGGTGGCTTTGCTGAACGCCTCAAGATAGCGGGCCTCGTTCATGTGGTTGTTGTAATCGGTCCAATCGACCGGCACCACGCGATCCAGCGTGCGGATCGGCTTGGCATAATCAATCGCCGGGGCACCGGCTGCCAAATGCTGATCGGTTTCTGCCAGCACCCGACCTGCCCCCCAATTCTGGGCTTTAAGTGCGCGCAGGATCGCCACAAGGTTGGTGTCGCGGATCTTTTCCAGATCGCGCGGGCGCAAGTCACCGCTTTGGCTGTCGCATTGATCGCCGACCATTTCAACAAACTCATTCGTCAGGTCCGGCACGTCCATCAGCTTGGTCCAGGGCCATTTCAGACAAGGCCCGAACATCGCCAGCATCGCCCGCATACCGCCTTCGCCACCGGCCAGATGGAAGGTCTGCATCGTCCCCATTTGCGCCCACCTGAGGCCGGGACCATAAGCAATAGCTGCATCCAGCTCCTCGGCGGTGGCGACGTTGTCTTTCAATAACCACAACGCTTCGCGCCACAGGGCCTCTTGCAGGCGGTCCGACAGAAAGCCCTCGATTTCCACCCGGCAATGCAGCGGAAACATGCCAAGCCCGGTATAAATCTGCTTGGCCTGGACGATATGATGGGCATCAGTTTTGGCACCGGCAACCAGTTCAACCAGCGGTAAAAGATAGACGGGATTGAACGGATGCGCGACAATCAGGCGGCCGGGATGGGCCATGTTTGATTGCAGATCGGTCGGCATGATACCGGAGGTTGACGAGGCGATCACCCCGTCAGAATTCACCGCCTCGATCTCGGCGTAAACCTTGTGCTTGATGTCCAGCCGTTCAGGCACGGCTTCGACGATCAGGCTGGCATCAACGGCCGCCTCAGCGATCGAGGCGCAGAAGGTCAGCTTGCCTTCCGCTGGCATCGCGACATCGGCAAGCCCCGGAAGGGCGCGTCTGGCATTGGCCAGAACCTCACCGATTTTGCGTTCAGAGGCCGGGTCCGGATCAAAAATCCTGACATCCCACCCGTTCAGCAAGAACCGCGCGGCCCAGCCGCCGCCGATCACACCGCCACCGATGATTGCAGCCTTGTTTGTCATGTCGGGTTACTCCGGTTTCTTGGCGCAGCGCAGCAGGTCATTGCTGTTGCCGTATTCATCAATGATCAGCAGCCGGTCGCGATGGGTGATGATCCACAGGCTGTCGGCCTTGAATTCCTCGCCGGCATCAAGGCAGGTCGTGGTCACATGCCAGCGCGACCCGCCGGGAATGGCAGTGATTTGGTCGATCTCGCAGCTCCACTCAAGGCCATAAATTCCGGTCTGATCGTAAAGGTCTGGGGTTTCATCACCGACCTCACCCGCATTGGCGCACCAGGCCGCGTTTTCGGCCCAATACCCGACCCAGGCCGGGGTTTCTGCCGTGGCCGGTGTTGCCAGCGCGGCCAGGATCAAGGCCCAGGCCCTCATTCCGGTGCCCGTTTGGTCAGGCCAAGTTTCCGGCGTACCACATCAGGGCCGATCACGCGCGCACCCATGCGTTCAACGATGCCAACGGCGCGTTCGACCAGCTGGTCGTTGCGCGCCAGCACACCGCGATCCAGAAACAGGTTGTCTTCAAGCCCGACGCGCACATGCCCGCCCGCCAGCACCGAGGCCGGCACATAGGCCATCTGATCACGCCCCAGCGAGAAGGCCGAGAACGTCCAGTCCTGCGGCACATTATTGACCATCGCCATGAAAGTATTCAAATCATTCGGCGCGCCCCAAGGCACCCCCATGCAAAGCTGCACGAGCGCCGGGCCGTTCAGAACGCCGTCTTTTGCCAGTTGCTTGGCATGCCAAAGATGGCCGGTGTCAAACGCCTCGATCTCGGGCATGACGCCCATATGCGTCATCATCCGGCCCATCGCTTCCAGCATACCGGGGGTGTTGGTCATGACATAATCCGCCTCGGCGAAATTCATCGTGCCGCAATCAAGGGTGCAAATCTCGGGGCGGCATTGCTTGACATGCTCCACCCGTTCGGCGGCCCCTGCCATATCGGTGCCTTCCTGACTAAGCGGCAAGGGCCGTTCGGTCGATCCGAAAATCATGTCGCCACCCATGCCAGCAGTCAGGTTCAACACGACATCGACCTCGGATTCACGAATGCGGTCGGTCACTTCGCGGTAGAGATCCAGCCGCCGCGACGGCGCACCGGTTTCGGGATCGCGGACATGGCAATGCACAATCGCCGCCCCGGCCTTGGCGGCATCAATCGCGCTTTCCGCGATTTGCTGTGGGCTGCGCGGTACATGCGGGCTGCGATCTTGCGTGCCGCCCGAGCCTGTGATGGCGCAGGTAATGAAAACTTCACGGTTCATTTCTAAGGGCATAGGGGTTTTCCTGCTGTTAACGAGTCGGAGGTTGGGGCAAGAATGTCGCTGATTGCCTTTTCGTGTTTTGCGCAATACGAATGGTTATTGATGAATAGCGAAGAAAACATATTCTCGCCAGATCGTCGCTGCCTACGGGTAGGGGTGCTGATCCTGCCTGACAGCAACATGCTGTCGCTGGCCGCCTGCATCGACCCGATGCGCGCGGCCAACCGGCGCGCGCAATCAGCGGCCTTTGACTGGCAGGTTGTGTCGCCAAATGGCGGTGAAATCGTGCTGACCTCGGGCATTGCCATTGCTACCGAACCGCTGACACCCCGGCCCGAATTTGAGGTGCTGATCGTCGTTGCCGGGTTCAATCTGATCGACCATGCCAGCCCCGGCCTGATCCGGCGATTGCGCGATATTGCCCCCAGGATGCGGGCAATAGGCGGGGTGGATGGCGGCAGTTGGATCCTGGCACGCACTGGCCTTCTTGACGGCCAGACCGCCACGACCCATTGGGAAGACTTGGAAGAATTCGCCGAGGTTTTCCCCCGAATCAATGTCGTCCGCGACCGGTTCACCATTTCCGGGCGGTTCTTTTCCACCGGCGGTGCGTCGCCCGCAATTGACATGATGCTGCACCTGATCCGCAGCCGTCTGGGCGCGAAACTGGCCGAAGCGGTTGCCAGCGCCTTCATCTATGAAGAAATTAAAACCAGCACCGCCCCGCAAATGCCGGTATCAACCGCGCGTCTGGAACGCACCGCCCCCAAAGTGGCACGGGCGGTGGCCTTGATGGGCCGGTCTGTCGAAGACCCGCCCAGCACCGCCGAAATTGCCCGCGCGGTCGGGCTGTCTCGGCGCGGGCTTGAGCTTTTGTTTCAGAAAGAACTGGGCCTGGCACCGGGCGCATTTTTCCTTGGCTTACGCCTGCAAGAAGCCCGCCGACTTGTGCTCGACACCCCGCAATCAGCGCAGGATATTGCGCTGCGCACCGGGTTTACGTCACAATCGGTATTTGCCCGCGCCTTCCGCCGGGAGTTCGGCATGTCCGCCAGCGCCTTGCGAAAACTGCACCGGCGCTAGCGGCTGGTCTCAATCAAACAGGATCACATTGCGCCGCGCATTGCCCGCAACGGTGTCGGCAATCGCCTCGTTGATGTCTTCCAGTTTGTAGCGCCGGGTAATCAGCTCATCCAGTTTCAGACGGCCCTGTTTGTAAAGCTCAATCAGGTAAGGAATGTCGCGCGACAGCATTGTATCGCCCATGTTGGAGCCGACCATGACCTGCGAGGAGGCGGCCATCATCACCGGCTCATACGTCACCTTCGCGCCTGATGGCGGCATGCCAACCATCACCAGCATCCCGCCGACGCAAAGATATTGCGGGGCGGTCTGGTAGGCCTGAATTGCCCCGACCGTCACCAGAACATAGTCAACACCGCGCCCGCCATTCATTTCCTTGACGATCCGGTGCGGCTTGCCTTCGCTGCCCAAGACCCCGTGTGTTGCGCCAAATTCGCGGGCTGCGTCCAGCTTTTCCTGGGACAGATCAATCGCGAAGATCTTGGCGGCCCCGGAAATCGCAGCACCTTGAATTGCGTTGAGGCCAACACCACCGGCCCCGATCACCACGACCGATGACCCGGGCCTGATCTTGGCTGTGTTAGTTGCCGCACCAACGCCGGTGATCACACCGCAGGCCAGCAGGCTGGCCGCATCCATTGGTATATCTGCTGGAATTTTCGCCAGTTGGGTTTGATCAACGACAACGCTTTCTGCAAAGGCTGCGGTTTGCAGACCATGTTCAATCGGCTTGCCGTCAACCGTGCTTAGCGGACCTTTAATGCGGTCAACCCCGGTTTCACAACGCGCAGGTTGGCCGCCTGAACAACTGACGCAATGCCCGCAGGAGCGGATCAATGTCACCAAAACCGGATCCCCCGGCACATATCCGGTGACACCTTCGCCAATGGCAGTGACATGGCCCGCCGCCTCGTGGCCATAAACGGCAGGCAGATACCCGCCCCAGGCACCTTCGGCATAAAGAATATCGGAATGACAGATCGCGCAGGCCTTCAGCTTGACCTCGACTTCGCCGGTTTGAGGGGGGCGCAAGACCACCTTTTCGATCACCAGGGGTTTTCCGAATTCATGGCAAACGGCAGCTTTCATCAGGTTTCCTTTCGCGATACCTTTTGACAAACATTACTGAAACTTTGCGCCAAGGATTTCCACTGGAAAATGCGCAGCAAGGTCGATTGAAAGGATGCCGGAATGCAGATGATCAGGCTGGGCGATATAAATTGCCACTATGCTCAACAGGGCGCTGCCGACGCGCCAGCGGTGGTTTTTGCCAACTCTCTTGGCACTGACTTTCGCCTGTGGGATCAGATAATGCCGCTGCTGCCTGCTGGCCTGCGGTTCATCCGCTATGACAAACGCGGCCACGGGCTAAGCGATGGGCCAAAGGGGCCTTATTTCATGGGCGATCTTGTGGCCGATCTGGCGGCACTGATGGACGCCCTCAAGGTTAAAGACGCTGTCGTCGTCGGCCTGTCCATCGGTGGAATGATCGCCCAGGGCCTTGCGGCCGAGCGGCCTGATCTGGTGCGGGGGCTGGTTTTGTCCAATACTGGCGCCAAGATCGGCACGCCCCCGATTTGGGATGAGCGTATGGATTTGGTGCGAACCGGTGGCATCGAGGCCTTGGCCGATGGCACGCTACAGCGATGGTTTTCATCCCAATTTCACACCACCCGGGCCGAAGAACTGGCGGGCTTTCGCAACATGCTGTGCCGCACATGGGTTGAGGGCTATCTTGGCTGCTCGGCTGCGATCCGGGACACCGATCTGCTTGACAGCACGGCCCGCCTGCGTCTGCCAACCCTTGGCATCGCCGGCAGCGAAGACGGGTCTACCCCGCCTGATCTGGTGCGCGAAATGACCGATCTGATCCCAGGTGCTGACTTCACCCTGATCCGGGGTGCTGGCCACCTGCCCTGCGTCGAAAAACCCGAGGACTACGCCACCCTGCTTAGCGATTTCCTAAACCAAATCGGGCATCTCTGATACCCGGACCTGCCGTTCTTTCTTTCAAAAATATCCCCGTCGGAGGCTCCTGCTACCAGCAAAAACCCTTACATCGAGTTGGGCAAAACCAGCACCAGCCAAGGCACCAGCACCAGCAGGGCCAGGCGAAAGATATCGACGATCCAGAACGGTGTCACACCCCGGAAAATCGTGCCGGTCGACACATCGCCAACCACGCCTTTCAGCACGAACACATTCAGCCCGACGGGTGGCGTGATCAAACTGATTTCAGTGACGACAACCACGATAATGCCAAACCAGACGGGATCAAACCCAAGGCCTGTCACCAGCGGGAAGAAGATCGGCACGGTCAGCAGCAGCATCGACAGACTTTCAAACACGCAGCCCAGCACGACATAGATGGCAAGGATCATCAGGATCACCATCATCGGTTCCAGCCCGGCGCTGTTGACGGCGGCGCGCAGGCCCTCGGGCAAGCCAGCGAGGTTGACGAAGTTTGAAAACACCCAGGCGCCGATCAGCACCGTAAACAGTGATGCGGTCGTCTGCGCGGTTTCGATCAGCACTTGCATGACCCCGGAAAACGTCAAGGTTTTGCGCGACAAGGCGATCAGGAAGGCCCCGGCAGCGCCCATGCCGGCGGCCTCGGTCGGGGAGAAGGTCAAATGCAACGGCCAGAAATCAAGCACGCCATAAAGCCCGCCGATCACCAGGAAAAACAGCAGCAGCACGGCCCAGACGCCCTTAATGGCACTGACCCGGCTTTTAAGGTCTGATTTTTCCCC
>Ga0307929_1002239_pt1 | contig 12885 bp, 3 predicted proteins | sample AceLakmetage1330_FD_203160 | JGI IMG/M metagenome (GOLD analysis project Ga0307929, IMG submission 203160) | Saline water microbial communities from Ace Lake, Antarctica - #1330 | ecosystem: Environmental > Aquatic > Non-marine Saline and Alkaline > Saline | place: Antarctica: Ace Lake...
AATTGAACAGGGCTTGTTTGAATTTGACCTATCATCCATACCTGAAGAGTCAGAAATACTTGAAGCCACCCTTTCATTGTTTTATCATCATCTTCAGGGAAATCCCCCACAAACACATTCTTCGCTTACAGGTTCAAATGTTGCCCTCCTGCAAAGAGTTACAGGACCCTGGGAAGAAAATGTAGTGACCTGGAACAACCAGCCCGAAGCAGAAGCAGCCATGGAGCTAACACTTACTGAAAGCACTAGCCCAACCCAGGATTACCCCAACATTGATGTTACTGATATTATTCAGGACATGGTGGATGACCCTTCATTAAATTTTGGCTTTTTATTCCGCCAGGTTACCGAAGTAAAATACCGGAGAATGTGTTTTGGCTCATCTGATCATCCGGTTGACAGCCTCCGCCCCAGGTTGGTCATTACCTTTCATGCTTGCAGCGTTGATTTGGGAAATGATACAACTTTTTGTTCCGGGGATGAATTGCTGCTGTCCCCCGGATTTGGCTATGAAACTTATTTATGGCAGGACGGCTCAACTAATTCCACCTACCTCGTAAATACCACCGGCCTCTACTGGGTCGAAATTACCGACACCCTCGCTTGTGTAGCGAGAGATTCGGTGTACATTGAAGTATTTCCAACTCCACAGCCAGAGTTAGGAAACGATACAATAGTTTGCAGTGGCGCTTTTATGGTGCTTGATCCCGGAGCCGGATTTGAATCATACCTCTGGCAGGATGGTTCAATGGAGCCTTCTTTCACCATCACCGAAACTGGCATTTACTGGGTAGAAGTTGAAAATGGATTTGGATGTTCTAACCGCGATTCGATTGATGTGGCAATTACAATGGGCCCGGAGATTTGGCTGGGCAACGACAGTACGCTTTGTATCGGCGACACAGTTTCGATTTGCGCTGATGCCGGTTACCCGGATTATCTTTGGCAGGATGGCTCAACGGATTCGTGTTTAACAGTAACAACAAGTGGGAATTACTGGGTGGAAGTGGGCGATGAATTTGGATGTGTGGGATACGATACTATTAGCCTTGCTTTTCTTCCGAGTCCTGATGTTTCTCTCGGAAATGATACCCTTATTTGTTTTAACGAATATTTGCAACTTGAAGCGGGTGAGGGTTATGAAAATTATCTCTGGCAGGATGGTTCGGGTGGACAAACTTACATTGTTACCCAAGCAGGGGAATATTGGGTTGAGGTTGGCAACGATTGCGGATTTGGTAGCGACACAATTAGTGTCAGTTTTTCTGAACCTTTCGATATCTGGCTGGGAAATGATACTTCCTTCTGTTACGGGCAAAATGTTGTGCTGGATGCCGGCACTGGTTTTTCATCGTATTTCTGGAATAATGGCTCAACTTCACAAAGTATCATTGCTGCTAATACAGGGAACTATTGGGTGGAGGTGAGCGATTCCCTGGATTGTACCATTATCGATTCCATTTACATTGAAGCTTATTTGGATTTTAGCATTTCAATTGGTGATGATACGGTAAAAATATGTGAGGGTGATTACATATTTTTAAACGGCCCTGAAGGTTATCCAAGTTACTTCTGGCAGGATGGTAGCACCTATCCTACCCTTCTTGCTGACACTGCCGGGATTTATTGGCTGGAAGTAACTGATGAAAACGGATGTGCCGCCAGGGATTCAACAGTACTTGTAGTGAATGTTATCCCGGCTGACTTATTAGGAAATGATACTGTAATTTGTCCGGGCACTGAATTGACCCTAATCGCCAGGCCTGGTTTTCAATCTTACATTTGGCAAGATGGCTCCTCAGGCTCTACCTTTGCAACAGATCATTCCGGGGAATTTCAAGTTACTGTCTTTGATGAAATTGGATGCAGTGGCACCGACAATATCCTGGTTTCTGATTTTGAAGTACCTGGGATGGACCTTGCCCAGGAAGAATGGATTTGTCATGGCGACAGCCTGCTGCTCAATGCCGGCGAAGGTTACCTTTCTTATCTCTGGCAAGATGGAAGCAACAAAGCTGAATATCTGGTCACTGATGAAGGCTTTTACAAAGTAGAAGTAGAAACCATTTGCGGATTCTACACCGATTCTGTGGAAGTTTATTTTTATGAAGGAAACTTGGATCTTGGCCGTGACACAATTTTATGTGATGGTGAGCAACTTCTGCTTTATCCCGGAATCGGATATTCAAATTATTATTGGAGCAACGGCTCCACCGACAGCATTTTAATTGTTGGGGAGAAAGGGGATTACTGGCTCGAAGCCTTCGATGGATTTTGCTACATCACTGATTCCATCGCTGTGGATGCCTGCACAAGCATTTGGATCCCCAATGTGTTTACACCCAATGGCGACGAGTACAACCAAACCTTTTATGCCAAAGCTGAAAACCCAGCCGGAATCACCCAATTTAAACTCACCATCTTCAACCGCTGGGGAAGGATTGTTTATGAAATGGACGACATCGATGATAAATGGGATGGAAGGGTAAATGGCAAAGGGTGTTCTGCTGGCGCTTACTTCTGGGTTTGCGATTACCAGGCTGTTGATAAAAACGGAATTCCGAAAAATCATTCGAAAAAGGGAAGTCTAACTTTGATCAGGTAATATAATGATTAAGAAGCTTACATACGCATGTTTTATGGTTTTGCTGTTCTTTTCTGCTCATGCACAAAAGGAAGCCAATATCTGGTATTTTGGAAACAAGGCCGGGCTTGATTTTAACTCAGGCACACCTATGGCATTAACAAACAGTTCCATGACACATGGTGAAGGTTGTTCAACAGTTTGCAATGAATCAGGGAATCTTTTATTTTATACTGATGGTGATACTGTTTGGAATAAAAATCATTCAATAATGACCAATGGTACTGGGCTATATGGCAACAGTTCATCAACCCAATCGGCCATAATTATTAAAAAGCCAGGGAACAACGCGTTATACTACATTTTTACTACTGATGCTATAGAAAATAATTTATCCAGAGGCTTTAATTATTCCATTATTGACATTGAACAAAATAGTGGTAATGGAAATGTAATCTCAAAAAACAACCTGCTATACAATACGGTGCCTGAGAAAGTAACTGCTGTTGTCCATGCCAATGGAATGGATATTTGGATCATTACCCATGAATGGAATTCAATATCTTTTCGCGCCTATCTGCTCACCGAATCCGGATTGAATTCGATTGAAAATAGTACTTCCGGGTATCCTGTAATCAGTGCCACTGGAAGTTATCATGGAAATATCATTTGGGATGCTGCTGGGCAACTCAAAGCATCTCCGTCTGGAAATAAAATTGCAGTAGCCATATATTTCACAAAGTTTGAGTTATTCGATTTTGACAAAAGTAGTGGCCAACTATCCAATCCAACAGAGATTATTTGCCCAATTGATATCAGGCAGTATGGGATTGAGTTTTCGCCTGACGAGAGCAAAATCTACCTTAGTAAAGCAGTCTCACCAAGCTATCTTTACCAGGTTGACCTCTCGAAAAATATTAAAGAAGGCAATAAGGGCTCAAGTTATCTACTGGGCACTTCTATCGGTGCACACGAATACGGTGGGTTACAGACTGGCCCGGATGGGAAAATTTATGTGGCACTCAAATCTATGCCTTACCTTGGGGTTATACACAATCCAAATGAGTCAGGAGCTGCATGCAATTTTATTGATAAAGATCTCTATTTGGCCAACAGAAAATCTGTCCTTGGACTTCCGTATTCTATAACCAGCAGTTCTTCTTTAGACTTTTATTTTTCGAACCAGTGTTATACAGACTCAACTTGGTTCACAATTTCAAACACTTATGGTATCGATTCAGTTTTATGGAATTTTAACGACCCTGCTTCTGGGCTCCAAAACAACTCAAACCAATTCTATCCATATCACATTTTCACTGCATCAGGAAATTATACCATTAGCCTTACCTATTACACATCAGGAAATCCAACAAGCATCACTAATGAAGTTACCATCTATCCACTCCCTGATATTAATCTGGGAAATGATACAATTATTTGCACTGGCGAAGCTCTAATTCTAAACCCGAGTGGGGATTTCCAATCCTACCTTTGGCAGGATAATTCAACAGAACCAAATTTTACTATCAGCGAAAATGGACTTTACTGGGTAGAAGTTGAAAATGAATTTGGATGCTTCAACCGCGATTCGGTTAACGTGACAATTGCTTTGGGCCCGGAGATTTGGCTGGGCAACGACAGTACGTTTTGCACCGGCGATACAATCATGCTTTGCGCCGGAAATGGATACCCGGATTATCTTTGGCAGGATGGCTCAACGGATTCGTGTTTAACAGTAACAACAAGTGGGAATTACTGGGTGGAAGTGGGCGACGAATTCGGGTGCATGGGATACGATACTATTAGCCTTGCTTTTCTTCCGGGTCCGGATGTTTCCCTCGGAAATGATACACTAATTTGCTTTAACGAATATTTGCAACTTGACGCGGGTGCAGGTTACGAAAACTACCTCTGGCAGGATGGTTCTGGCGGCCAAACTTACCTGGTTACCCAGCCTGGCAATTATTGGGTAGAGGTGGCTAATGAATGTGGATTTGGAACCGATACCATTAATATTTCCTTTTCAGAGGCTTTCGACATTTGGCTTGGAAATGATACATCTTTCTGTTACGGACAAAGCATTGTATTGGATGCCGGGACCGGGTATTCATCCTATTTCTGGAATAACGGATCAACCTCACAAAGTATCATCGCTGCTACCACTGGGAATTATTGGGTGGAAGTCAATGATTCATTAGATTGCACTGCCACCGATTCCATTTACATTGAAGCTTTTATGGATTTTAATATTTCTATTGGTGAGGATACAATGAAAATTTGTGAGGGCGACTATACATTTTTGAATGGCCCCGAAGGTTATGAAAGCTACCTTTGGCAGGATGGCTCAACTTATCCCACCCTTTTTGCCGACACTGCCGGTATTTATTGGCTCGAAGTAACAGACGAAAACGGATGTGCCGCCAGGGATTCAACAGTACTTATTGTGAATATCATCCCAGCTGACTTATTAGGAAATGATACGGTAATTTGTCCAGGTGCTGAATTAACTTTACATGCAAAATTGGGTTTTCAAACTTACCTTTGGCAGGATGGCACCACCAGCTCCACTTTCGTTTGCGATCATGCAGGTAAATTCTGGGTAACCATTCTTGATGAAATTGGCTGCTCAGGCACCGATACCATTTTAGTCTCACCTTTCGATGAACCCGGACTAAACCTTGCTCAGGAAGAATGGATTTGTCATGGCGAAAGCCTGTTACTCAATGCCGGCGAAGGATACCTCTCCTACCTCTGGCAGGATGGAAGCAGCGAAGCTGAATATTTGGCCACAGATGAAGGCTTTTACAAAGTATTAGTGGAAACCATTTGCGGATTCTACACCGATTCTGTGGAAGTATATTTTTACGAGGGAAACCTAGACCTTGGCCGGGATACGATTTTATGTGATGGCGAACAACTTATACTTTACCCCGGACAAGGGTATTCAAACTATTTTTGGAGCAACGGTTCCACCGACAGTATTTTGATTGTTGGGGAGAAAGGGGATTATTGGCTTGAAGCCTTCGATGGTTTTTGCTACATTTCTGATTCCATCGCCGTGGATGCCTGCACCAGTATTTGGATCCCCAATGTATTTACACCCAATGGCGACGAGTACAACCAAACTTTTTACGCCAAGGCAGAAAACCCAGCCGGTATCACCCAATTTAAATTAACTATCTTTAACCGCTGGGGAAGGATTGTTTATGAAATGGATGACATCAACGACAAATGGGACGGTAGGTTAAATGGCAACGATTGCTCTGCCGGAGCCTATTTTTGGGTATGCGATTACCAGGCTTTGGATAAATATGGTAATCTGAAGAATCATTCAAAACAGGGAAGTGTAACTTTGCTGAGATGACAATTTCAACCTTTAAATATCGATTCATTGCTGTTGGGCGAATACTAATTCTGCTAACGCTAATCTTTAATTGCCACCATTTATTTCCCCAGGCAACATTTCAAAAAACACTGGGCACAGAAAATAATGAAAAAGGTGCGGGAGCAATAGAACTATCCAATGGAGATTTATTGCTCGTCATGGAATCGGAAGCAATTTCCAAAACAACAAAAACACCTTACGATACAGATATTGATATAGTCATCACAAAAATTAACCCTCAGGGAAATATCATATCAGCATTAAAATACCCATTGCCTGGCAACCAAAACCCATCAGGATTTATCGAAACAAAAGACGGCGGGTTTCTTGTTGTTGGAGATGAACTGTCAGGCAACACCAAAGAAGTATTTCTCATGAAACTCAATCAAAACTTAGCTGTTGAATGGACAAAAAAATTTACCCATCCTAATAGGATGTGGCATCATCTGCTAAGAGAAGACCCGGTCGGGAATATCTATTTAGGTATTGATTGTTTTAGAAATAACGGCATTTACCCGGATGATATCTTACTAAAATTGGATGCTTCAGGAAATGTACTCTGGAAAAAAACCTGGGGCATCGGAAACAACGACCACATCTATGACATTCATTTTTCGGGTGACGGGAAAATATACATTGCATTGAGTATTTGGTTTCCAAGCGCTCAAATAGTCATAATTTGCCTGAATGAAAACGGGCAAAACATTTGGCAAAAGTCATTATTTCAGGATTACAACTACTACCCAAGGAGCTTTATTGATATTGGCAATGGAGAAACCATACTTATTGGAAGTGCCCATTACCCTTCGCAGACTTTTGTCATTAAATTTGACCAAAATTTCAACATTTCCTGGTACAAACGCATTGCAACTTCTCAGGGCGAACTATCGGCAAAAGCCGGTGTTTTTATAAATAACAAAGTCTATATCATAGCCAACAATTCAATTAACAATGGAGATATTGCTATGATTCGTCTTGATGTGTCAGGCAATATCGATTGGATTAAATCTTATGGTGGTGATGCTATTGAAGAAACCCCGCTACTTTCAAACAGTTGTATTTATGGAAGTGAAAGTGGCATTTACCTCACCGGAACCACCAACAGTTTTGGGGCGGGTCAAAATGATGTTTACCTAATAAAAACCGATTTGAATGGGGTTAGTGGTTGCAATGAGATGGATTTAGTACCAGTTATTTCTTCTATGCAATACAGCCCTGAGGATGTGGATATCAGCAATAATTTTGATATCACCATCAACAGCGTATCAATAAGCGCTCAAGCTGTCGAAGATTTTATAATTACCACCTTGTGTTCCTTGGGAATCCAGGCCGACTTTACCTCAAATATTCAAATTGCCTGTGTAAATGAAGTTATCAATTTCATCGACCTGTCTCAAATAAATCCTACTTCCTGGCAATGGACATTTGAAGGAGGAAACCCTCCAACTTCGGTAAAACAAAATCCTGAGAATATCCAATACAGCAACCCGGGTATTTATGACGTAAGCCTGATAGTATCGGATGGTGAAACACAAGACACAATTATAAAGGAAGGCTTTATTCAAATCCTTCCATCTCCATCGATAAATCTCGGCAGCGACACTTCACTATGTTCCGGCGAAATGTTAATTCTCCATCCAGGATCAGGATTCCAAAATTACCTTTGGCAGGATGGCTCCACAGATTCAACATTTACAGCCACACAAGGCGGAACTTATTGGGTGGACGTTACCGATGAATATGGCTGCACAGGTCGGGATACCATTAACCTTACTTTTCTTTCGGTGCCAGATGTTTCTTTTGGAAATGATACACTTGTTTGTTTCAACGAATTTTTACAGCTTGACGCTGGTGAAGGTTACGAAAATTATCTTTGGCAGGATGGTTCTGGCGGACAAACATACCTGGTTACCCAGCCTGGTAATTATTGGGTAGAGGTTGCCAACGAATGTGGCTTTGGCAGCGATACCATCAGTGTTGGGTTTACTGAATATTTCGACGTTTGGCTGGGAAATGATACATCTTTCTGTTACGGACAAAGTGTATTGCTTGATGCAGGGGCCGGGTATTCATCTTATTTCTGGAATAATGGATCAACATCCCAAAGCATCATCGTTGCTACCACTGGGAATTATTGGGTGGAAGTCAATGATTCATTAGATTGCACTGCCACCGATTCCATTTACATTGAAGCTTTTATGGATTTTAACATTTCTATTGGTGAGGATACAATGAAAATTTGTGAGGGCGACTATACATTTTTGAATGGCCCCGAAGGTTATGAAAGCTACCTTTGGCAGGATGGCTCAACTTATCCCACCCTTCTGGCAGATACCGCCGGCATCTATTGGCTGGAAGTAACTGATGAAAATGGATGCGCTGCACGGGATTCGACAATACTTGTAGTGAATATTATCCCTGCTGATCTTTTGGGAAATGATACGGTAATCTGTCCGGATAGCGAATTAACGTTACATGCAAAATCAGGTTTTCAAAGCTACGAATGGCAGGATGGCTCATCAGGTTCAACCTTTGTAACTGATCATGCCGGGGAATTTCAAGTCACCGTATTTGATGAAATTGGATGCAGCGGCACCGACAACATCCTGATTTCTGATTTTATTGAACCCGGACTGAACCTTGCCCGGGAAGAATGGATTTGCCATGGAGACAGCCTACTGTTAGATGCTGGCGAAGGATACCTCTCCTACCTCTGGCAGGATGGAAGCATTGAGCCCGAATATTTGGCCACCGATGAAGGTTTATACAAAGTTCAAATAGAAACCATATGTGGATTCTATGCTGATTCAGTGGAAGTTTATTTTTATGAAGGAAACCTGGATCTTGGCCGTGACACCATTTTATGCGATGGTGAGCAACTTCTGCTTTATCCCGGAACCGGATATTCAAGCTATTATTGGAGCAACGGCTCCACCGACAGTATTTTGATTGTTGGGGAGAAAGGGGAATATTGGTTAGAAGCCTTCGATGGATTTTGCTACATTTCCGATTCCATCGCTGTGGATGCCTGCGCCAATATTTGGATTCCCAATGTTTTTACACCCAATGGCGACGAATCCAACGAAACCTTTTATGCTAAAGCAGAAAACCCTGCGGGTATCACCCAATTCAAACTCACCATCTTCAACCGCTGGGGAAGGATTGTTTATGAAATTAACGATATCGATGACAATTGGGATGGCAGGCTAAATGGCAACGAGTGTTCCGCAGGTGCCTATTTCTGGGTTTGCGATTATCAGGCCATCGATAAATACGGAAGCCCAAAGAATCACTCAAAGCAAGGGAGCATAACACTGATCAGGTGATGTTATTTGCAACTATTTTTAGTAGTGGAGAATCTTCCAGGTTTCCCTGAAATAGCAGCATTATGCTAAAGTCTGTCATATTCCAAAATGAGAAACCTGGTCTTTTCATTCATTTCCATACTTTAACAATTAGTTGTCATTAGCACCAAAGTGAGGAACCTGTTATATTTACTCGGACAGTAGTGATAAAATTATAATACATCCAAATATTATTTGCTACTTTTGCTCACTTCAGTACACATTTTTATAGATAATGGGTGTCCAGTTAATGTAAATGAAAAAGCCACCACTAATATTAATCTTTTTCGTATTTGGAATCTATAATTTTATTTTTCCACAAACTACGATTGTTTTCCATCCCGGCCCCACCGATGGAAAGGACGCCCTGATTTGGACGGTATATCCAGACAGCACTTTTACAGGCCAAATTTTCAAGAGCAGTGCATGGACATGGTCTGGTACGTCGGGAGTTGAAAGAAGCCTGGTAGGATTTGACCTCACTTTAATTCCGGAAGATGCAATAATACTTAGTGCCGAACTCTCACTCTATAACAATGGTGGCTTAGGTACAGACCCCCAAACACATTCTTCATTAAGTGGTCCGAACACCTCTTTTTTACGAAGAATTATTGACGAATGGCACGAAGACAATGTAACTTGGAATAACCAGCCCCAAACTACAGGCGAAAACCAGATTGTTTTAGCTGAAAGTACAGACCCATTTCAAAACTATACCGATATTGATGTTATGGATATGGTACAGGACATGATCAGCGATCCTTCAACCGGACACGGTTTTATGATACAATTAGAAACTGAAGAGTATTACCGAAGGATGTGTTTTGCAACATCCGATCATCTTACTGACAGTCTTCGCCCGACACTTATTATAACATATAATACTTGCAGTGTTGACCTAGGAAATGATACGACCATTTGTGCTGGGGATGAAATTCTGCTATCTCCTGGTTTTGGATATGATACATATTTGTGGCAGGATGGTTCTGCGGATTCTGTTCTTCATGCAAGTACATCTGGGCTTTATTGGGTAGAAATTACCGATACCCTGGGATGTGTTGCCAGGGATTCAATTTACATTGAGATGCTTCCAGCACCACAACTTGAATTGGGCAACGACACAACAATTTGCAGTAGCGATTTTCTGGTACTTGATCCTGGCAACGGATTTGAATCTTACTTCTGGCAGGATAATTCCAACGGTGCAACTTTTACTGTCACCGAAACCGGTCTTTATTGGGTGGAAGTTGAAAATGGATTTGGATGTTCCAACCGAGATTCGATTGATGTGGCAATTACTTTGGGCCCGGATATTTGGTTGGGCAATGACAGCACGCTATGCACCGGTGATACCGTTTCGATTTGTGCTGATGCCGGATACCCGGATTATCTTTGGCAGGATGGCTCAACGGATTCATGTTTATCTGTTGTAGCAAGTGGAAACTATTGGGTAGAAGTTAGTGATGAATTTGGATGCAGTGGATACGATACTATTAACTTCAATTTCCTTCCGGGCCCGGATGTTTCAATTGGAAATGATACCCTTATTTGTTTCAACGAATATTTGCAACTTGATGCAGGCGAGGATTATGAAAATTATCTTTGGCAGGATGGTTCCGGTGGACAAACTTATCTTGTCACCCAAGCCGGAGAATATTGGGTTGAAGTTGTCAACGAATGTGGCTTTGGCAGCGATACCATCAGTGTTGGGTTTACTGAATATTTCGACGTTTGGCTGGGAAATGATACTTCCTTCTGTTACGGACAAAGTGCTGTGTTGGATGCAGGAGAAGGATTCTCATCTTACTTCTGGAACAATGGCTCAACTTCACAAAGCATCTTCGCTGCTAACACCGGGAATTATTGGGTGGAAGTAAGTGATTCATTAGATTGTACCGCCACCGATACTATTTTTATTGAGGCTTACATGGATTTTACCATTTCCATTGGTGATGATACCGTGAAAATCTGTGAGGGCGATTATGTATTTTTGAATGGCCCCGAAGGTTACCCAGCATATCTTTGGCAGGATGGCAGCACCTACCCTACTCTTTTGGCCGACACTGCCGGGATTTATTGGCTGGAGGTTACTGATGAAAACGGATGTGCTGCCAGGGATTCGACAGTGTTAGTGTTAAATATTATACCGGTTGATTTGTTGGGTAATGATACTGTAATCTGTCCGGATACCGAATTAGTTTTAAATGCAAGGCCGGGCTTTCAGAACTATCAATGGCAGGATGGCTCCACCGAATCGGCTTTCGTAACCAATCATGAGGGCAAATTCTGGGTAAGCGTTCTCGATGAAATTGGCTGTTCAGGTACCGATACTATTTTAGTTTCACCTTTCGATGAACCCGGGTTAAGCCTTGCAGACGAGGAATGGATTTGCCATGGCGACAGCCTGTTGCTCGATGCCGGCGAAGGCTACCTCTCCTACCTTTGGCAGGATGGAAGTAGTGAGCCTGAATATCTGGTCACTGACGAAGGCTTTTACAAAGTTCATATGGAAACCATTTGTGGAATGTATGCCGATTCGGTGGAAGTTTATTTTTATGAAGGAAACCTGGATCTTGGCCGCGACACCATTCTATGTGACGGCGAGCAACTTCTGCTTTATCCCGGAACCGGATATTCAAACTTTTATTGGAGCAATGGTTCCACCGACAGTATTTTGATTATTGGGGAGAAAGGGGAATATTGGCTCGAAGCCTTCGATGGATTTTGCTACATCACCGATTCCATCGCCGTGGATGCCTGCACAAGCATTTGGATCCCCAATGTTTTTACACCCAATGGCGACGAGTACAACCAAACTTTTTATGCCAAGGCAGAAAACCCTGCAGGAATCACCCAATTTAAACTAACCATTTTCAACCGCTGGGGAAGGATTGTTTATGAAATGGACGACATCGACGACAAATGGGACGGCAGGTTAAATGGCAACGAATGTTCCGCAGGTGCATATTTTTGGGTTTGCGATTACCAGGCGCTCGATAAATATGGCAACCCCAAAAATCATTCTAAACAGGGAAGTGTTACGTTGATTAGATGATGCCAATTGGGTGTACGATAAATTTCCTTTTAATTAAAAATACCATCAAACTATGAATCCCTGCCTCGCCGGCAAGGCAGGCTCTACGAGGATTTTAACTGTTTTTATCATATTTTACTACAATTCTGAAACCTCTACGAGGTATGGACCACTGCTAATAAACCTAATAAAATTTCAAAAAGACTTCTTGATAAAAAATAACTTTTTTTTTGCACCCTACAATTGCCGGGAACAAACTTCTAAAATTAGACAACAATTGTATAAAACTGTTTCTCATAACTGATGACACCCTGAGAACTTAGCTTCGGGAGTAGTTTAAATTTTCATGAATTACCTCGTAGAGGTTTCAGAATTGTAACAATGTGGCAAGAAATAACAAAGGAAATCCTCGTAGAGGATTCATAAATTCAGGAAAATGTGGTGAGTGTAAAATATAATGTTCAAAACTGTTTCAGCCCTTTTAAATTTGTTTTTTGAAATTTATTTGACATTTTGCCATGGGCATAACTATGTTAGA
>Ga0307929_1002241_pt1 | contig 12873 bp, 13 predicted proteins | sample AceLakmetage1330_FD_203160 | JGI IMG/M metagenome (GOLD analysis project Ga0307929, IMG submission 203160) | Saline water microbial communities from Ace Lake, Antarctica - #1330 | ecosystem: Environmental > Aquatic > Non-marine Saline and Alkaline > Saline | place: Antarctica: Ace Lake...
TCCAGTTTGTAGGATTCAGTGAATCCCAGTTTGGAGAGGACCTAGTCGTAGACGGCAGCACCAGCCAGGAGAAGCTGAATGCAAATCTTGCTGCACAAATCGTTGCGTTTGCCAGGGGTAAAGATGATGACAATCCCAATAAACAGTTCCCCGGAGGACGTCCCTCCAGCTTGCTGCATGGAAAAAAATTAACTCCGGAAGCACTTGGTGCACTCCTTGCTCACTTTGAGAATAAAGTTATGCTGCAGGGATTCTGCTGGAACGTGAACTCCTTCGATCAGGAAGGAGTTCAGCTGGGGAAAATACTGACAAAACAGGTACTTTCAGGAAACAGTGATTCAGTACTTGAAGCCTATTTCTCGCTGCTAAAGTAGTTCAGCAGCTGAAGCATTCTTCCGTAACTGATCCGGATTTTTACACCCCGGTATCACCGATGTTACTGCTGGATGTCTCAAACACCAAGCCAGTGCCCAAACAGCCATATCAACTCCCGAGGGAACCTCTTCCGCTAAAATCCGATGTACTTCAGCCAGACGTCTGTTAACCTCTTCGGTTTTATGTCTGGATCTGACATCGCCCTCGGCAAAGGTTGCTCCCGGTTTATATTTTCCACTTAGGAAACCGCTAGCAAGCGGGACTCGAGCCAATACTCCGAGATTTTGTGCCAGACAAGCCGGCAGTGCCTCTTTTTCAGGATTTTGATCCAATCGATTGTAGACGATTTGAATAACCTCAGCTCCTATCGCTGAGGCACTGTTAATCTGCTCCATACTTCCGGAATTTTTTACTGAAATACCCAGATGCTTCACCTTTCCCTGTTTTACCAAATCAGCTGCTGCATCCCACAAACCGGGAGTCTTGAAATCATCATCATCCCCTGAATGAAACTGAAGAAGATCAATATAATCAGTCTGTAGGGATTTTAGCGAATCCTCTACCTGCTTAATCAATCCCAAGCCGGTAAAATCAGGAGTCCGGTCAAAGGCTCCATGGAAATGGTGACCAAATTTAGTTCCTAAAAACCAGCTTTCACGATCCTTCTTTAAAGAGTTTCCCAGAAATTTCTCAGAGAGATGATCTCCGTAGCATTCAGCGGTATCTACTAAATTAATTCCGGTTTCCCGGGCAGTATCAACAATAGCATCAACTTCATATTGGGAAAAATCGTAGCCCCACTCTCCGCCGAACTGCCAGGTTCCAAGACCAATTACACTCACTTCTCTATCAATACTTCCCGGTTTTCTATATTTCATACATCTGCTCCCTTGTATATTTGGGATCTTTCAAACTAATGAGACAAAATCCGAAGCGTTTTGTTCATTTTGAAAAGATCTATCTGCTTTCTATTACAATAATACCCTCTTTCAACCCAAACGAAAAGTAATATCTTTAAACTGAGAAACGTCAGCCTACTACACACAAAAGAGGGAAAAGGATAGTATAGGGAAACTACTTTTTATATGGGGGAATCTATGCCGGGAAGCAGTTTTGGAAAACTTTTCAAGATAACCACATTCGGAGAATCACACGGCGGAGCAGTTGGTGTAATTATTGACGGCGTTACTCCCGGGCTTGAAATAAGTGAACAGGAAGTACAGACAGAGCTGAACAGAAGGAAACCTGGTCAATCCGATGTTACTACTCCCCGTAAGGAGAGTGACACCATTCATATCGTGTCAGGCTGGTTTGAAGGAAAAGCAACCGGTGCCCCTATGATGATGATTCTCTATAATGAAGACCAAAAACCCTCCGCCTACGATGAAATAAAAGATAAATTCAGACCGGGTCATGCAGACTTTACCTATCTTGCTAAATACGGAATTAGAGATCACCGGGGAAGCGGCCGAGCTTCAGGCAGAGAAACTGCAGCGCGTGTAGCAGCCGGTGCTGTAGCCAGAAAGCTTCTCTCCCAAAATGGCATCTCCATCTTTGCCTACACCAAACGGGCAGCAGGAGTATCCTGCTCTACGGTTGATCTAAATGTAATTGAACAAAATCCCATGCGGGCCTGTGATCTTACTGCCGCTGCTGAAATGGAAAAAAGAGTCAGGCGTCTGGCCGATGAAGGTGACAGTGCCGGCGGTATTGTTGAGTGTGTAATTTCAGGAGTTCCTGCAGGTCTCGGTGAACCGGCATTTGATAAAATTGATGCCGACCTTGCTAAGGCAATGCTCTCTCTGGGAGCCGTAAAAGGATTTGAAATCGGTTCAGGATTTTCCTGTGCCGATATGCAGGGAAGCGAACATAATGATGATAAAAATCGTGAAGGATTTCTTACAAATAATGCAGGCGGCTCTCTCGGGGGAATCAGCACCGGTCAGGATATTATTTTCCGTATTGCGGTAAAACCCACATCATCAATATCGAAACCGCAGCATACTACTGATATTACGGGAAAAGAGACCATAATAGTCACTGAAGGACGGCATGACCCCTGCATCTGCCCAAGAATTGTTCCGGTTGTTGAATCGATGGCTGCTTTGGTGGTAATTGACCACATTAAAAGGCAGGCAGCACTTCACGCCTAACACACCTAAGGAGAATTTATGCACCCTGCAGCACTTATTATTTTGATAGCTATAGGATTACTTATACTGGTAATCACAATCAAGACTCTGCTGTTTAAAAGGCAGATTCCGGTAATTGATAAAACTATCTCCTCAATTCCGAATATCGATGATACGGTAAAACACCTGAGTGAAATTATACGTTTCAAAACCGTATCTCATGCAGATTCTACAAAAACAGACTGGCAGGAGTTCAACAATCTCCATAAATGGCTGGAAACGGCCTACCCGACAATTCACAGCAGACTTGAGAAAATAGTTATCAGCGATTATACCCTGATCTTTCACTGGGAGGGGTCTGACCCCGCACTTAAACCATTGCTCTACACTGCCCATCAGGATGTGGTTCCTACAGGCGATGCTGAGAAATGGATTCACGATCCATACAGCGGACAGGTTACAGATGATGGATATCTTTGGGGCCGCGGATCACTCGATATAAAAATTCAGATGATTGCTGTTCTTGAAACTATCGAATTTCAACTGATGCAGGGTTACACTCCTAAACGCGGTGTGTATCTCTGCTTTGGACATGACGAAGAGGTGGGAGGAAAACTGGGAGCTGCTAAAGCAGCAGAATATTTTAAAAATCAGGGAATATCATTCTCATTCCTTATAGATGAAGGCGGAGCAGTAACTGATAACATGATTTCCGGTCTCAGTAAACCATTTGCCGCCATTGGTGTAGGGGAAAAAGGATATCTTGATGTTGAATTAAGCTGCACGCAAAAGGGCGGGCATTCCTCAATGCCTCCAGCCAAAACTGCCCTCGGGTTAATTGCTAAAGCCATAACAAAATTGGAAAAAAGGCAATTCCCACTAAAACTCACTAGAGTTCCCAGAGAGATGTTCAAAAACCTGGGTCCATTCATGCCCCTCCTCTACCGAATAATTCTTGCAAACCTCTGGTTATTTAAGCCCCTGTTTCTGTTGCTCATGGCTGGAAATGGTGCACCAAATGCCATGATTCGTACGACAACAGCACCGACAATGGCATTGGGCAGTGAAGCTCCAAATGTACTCGCCTCCAGGGCTGCGGCTACCATCAATCTACGGCTGCTTACCGGGACTAGTTCCGATCAGGCCACAGATAGAATCCGAAGAGTAATTGGGGACAAACGGATAGAACTGAAAACACTTCTGGTAAATGAACCTTCAAAAATATCACCTATGGATACTGCACAATACAGGATTCTCTCTGAGACTATTCTACAGATTTTTCCGGATAGTGTGGTTTCTCCCTATCTTATGCCAGGAGGTACAGATGCCATTAAATATCAGGATATATGTGAGAACATTTTCAGATTCTGCCCTATGCACGTGCACTCCAGTGAACTGGATAGAATACACTCGTATAATGAACGAATATCATTGAAAAATATCGAAAATGCGGTTATCTTTTTCACACAATTGTTTGAGAATATCGACAACAAACTTTAATTACCCAGGAGAGTTCTATTTATGGCTAAAGCTTATATACATGCAGGCATTTGCGGATTTACTACAGATGTTACTGCTGTGCAAAATGATGAAGGGAAAGTTGAAATTTCGATTGACAGCACCTGCCCGCACATTATGAAAGTGGCAGACAGCATAAAAGAGGTTGAACCCTACAATGAAATTGGATTCTTCGGCGGATCGATCCCTTCAATCCTGCAGGCTCATTACAGCTGCCCGCATGCCGCCTGTCCGGTATTTTCAGGGGTGGTAAAAGCCGTTGAAGTTGCAGCCGGGCTAGCGCTTCCCAAAGATGTCATCATAACCGTATCAAAATAGCATCTTATTCCAAGGTTGCAGCCATAACTGCTTTTATCGTATGCATCCTGTTCTCGGCCTCATCAAAAACCACAGAGTGTTTACTTCGAAAGACATCATCGGTTACTTCCATCTCTCTTAGACCATATTTGCTGAAAACCTCTTTCCCGATCTCTGTCTCAAGATCATGAAAAGCCGGGAGGCAGTGTTCAAAAATAACAGCTGGATTTCCCGAAGCATTCAACATATCCATAGTAACCTGATAGGGTTTCAACTGGGTTATTCGTTCTTCAAATTTATCCTCTTCACCCATTGAGACCCACACATCAGTATAGATTATGTCCGCCCCTTCCACTGCAGTATAAGGATCACTTTCACACTCAATAACTGAACCTGTTTCTGCACCAAGACTCTGCATTTCAGTAAGCAGATCCTGATCCGGCCGCAACACATCCGGACATGCAGCAGTAAAATTCATTCCCAGTTTAGCTGCACCGATTATCAGAGAATTTGCAACATTATTCCTGGCATCCCCGACATAGACCAGTTTCATCTCATTAAATGGTTTTTTCGTAGTCTCTTTTATGGTCATAAAATCTGCAAGTATCTGGGTAGGATGATAGAGATTTGTCAGGCCATTCCATACCGGAATTCCGGACCATTTCGCCAGAGCATTAACCGTTTCCTGCTTAAATCCCCTGAACTCAATACCATCGTAGTATCTTCCGAGAACTTTTGCCGTATCCTCCATTGACTCTTTTTTCCCCATTTGACTATTGGTGAGAAAAGTTACCTGCGCACCTTCATCATAGGCTGCCACCTCAAAAGCACAGCGGGTTCTGGTGGATGCTTTTTCGAAAATCAATACAATATTTTTACGATTAAGAAGATTCCCCTTCTTTCCATGAAGATTTCCCTGCTTTTCTGAGCGTTTTTTTGCCTTTAATTCAATTGCGAAATCAATTAAGTACATGATTTCATCTGCGGTAAAATCCTTAAGTGTCAAAAGACTTCTTCCTGCGAGGTTAGCCATACTCCTCTCCTCCTATTATAATAGTCCTCTAAAGTCAGAAGTTTTCGATTGTTATTAATTCCATACTTTATAATAAATTAACAGAATACAATCGTAAACTTCATAAGCCAATTTCCTAGGAAATTGGCTCCCTTACCAAGGGCATACTCATGCACCTTGGGCCGCCCCGTCCCCGAACTAATTCTGATCCCTGGATAGGCAGAACGGTTATACCGTGTTTTTCAAGGGTATCATTTGATACCACATTTCGCCGATAAGTGACAACCACCCCAGGCGCTATAGCAAGAGTATTTGCACTGTCATTCCATTGTTCTCTGGCTGCAGTGATCCTATCCCCCCCGCCGGTTTGGATTAAGTCCACAGAAGGCAGCTTAAGCGCTCGCTCCAATGCCGACTTAAGTCCTGTTTCCGGTTGTACCAATAGATTTCGTTCTTTTCGCATGGAGATGGTAAAAACCTTTAATGCAGACTGAATACCCGGATAGATGGTAAATTTATCATGATCCACCATAGTAAACACGGTATCCAGATGCATATAAGCACGAGTAAAAGGTATTTGGACAACAAGAATATTCTTAAACCCGGAGCCTTTTCCTTCAGAATCCGAAGTGGTTGTTAAGATCTGTTTTGCAAGCTCTTCAATCGCCCAGGCTTCTGTTCTGGCACTGCACCCTACCATTAAAGTATTTGCATCAAGCACCAGGATATCCCCACCTTCAATGCTGCTTCCTTCAGCATATCCTTCCAATAGATGCGGTGCAGAATCATCTGTCCTGAATGTGGGATGATACCGCATAATTGCCGCAAGAAGCATACTCTCTCTTTTTCTCGCATCTGTATGCATTGTATTGATAGAGCATCTGTTTCCAATAACTGCACCTGGATCCCGGGTAAAGTAGAGATTGGGAAGCGGGTTGATATAGAATGGATACTCATCCCTGATGTAGTAGGAGAGATCGCGTCGGCCAGCAGGTTGATGCAGTGCAATTTCATCTTTTTTTGTTCCGGCTATCAGGTGCCCGGTAAGTGATAAATCATCCATTCCCAGAAGATTATCCTGCAGAGATTCGCACAAATCCAGATCTGGAATTCCCGTAGCCTGAACTGTTTTCTCAATAAGAGATTTTTTGGCTTCCGAAATTTTCACCGTATCCTTAAGTAATTCCTCAACATAGAGAACCTCACACCCATTATTTCGCAATGTTTCTGCAAATGCATTATGTTCTTCACGCATACTGCCGAGAAAAGGGATATCCTCAAAAAGCATGGTATCCAGATATTTAGGGGTAAGTGTCTCCAGCTCACTTCCCGGTCTGTGCAGAAGAACCCTCTTCAGGGAACCTATTTCTGAATAGACCTGTAACGTACTGCTTGTGTGTGTAATCAAACTTCTCACCTTCTTTTATGAGCCTGTCAAACTCCTAGAAAAATAGTTTTAGACCATTTCCCTTTTTCTTATTCTCACCTTCTGTTAGTTTATCACCGGAAAATTTTTCTATATCGGCCGGACTACCGGAGACAAGTAAAATCTCGTCTTCTTCAAGTACATGATCCCCGGAGACAAACTGCTGATATCCATCATCTTTTTTCAGTGCAATAATATTTAAGCCGGACTGCTTTCTTAGATCCACATCAATCACCGATTTTCCGGCCATTTTTTTGTGAATTTTTACTTCGGCAATAACCAGATCATCCCCAATGGGAAAATAACCAAATACCGCATCAGAAAAAAGCATAGGAACCAAGCGCTTAGCAGCTTCCCTGTTGGGAAATACCACGGTATCTGCTCCGATAATATCAAGAATTTCACCATGCTGAGAAGATTCAGCTTTAGCTATAATTCGTTTGACACCCATTTTCTTCAGGTAGTTTGTGACAAGGATAGAGACCTCCAGACTGTCACCCAAATCAATAATTGCCGCATCGATTGTTTCAGGGATTAACCGTGTAATCGTCTCCTCATTCATCGCATCTGCAATAAATGCACTGGTTACCTTATCTTTAATTGCCTCTATTAACTCACGCTTTTTATCTACTACGAGAATTTCACAGTCAAGTTTTGATAACTCATCAAGCATAAATTTACCAAAATTGCTTAGTCCAATAATTGCATATTGTTTCATCAGCCTATTAAAACCTCCTCTTCCGGATACTCTACCTCTTCATTATGTTCTTTAAATAGTGGTATTGACAATGATATCAAACCTACCCTGCCGGCAAACATAGTACAAATAATAACAAATTTTCCGGCTATCGACAGAGATGATGTAAGCCCGGCAGACAACCCAACCGTCCCGAATGCTGAAAAACTCTCAAATACGACCACCATAAATCCTGGTCCGCCGGTTTCTGCACCATTCATCTCAGTAAGGGTGAGAAGAAACACAGAAACAGCAAGAAGCATTACGGCCTTCCCCATAAACAGCATCGACCGGGTAACCGTCTTCTGCGAAAGCACCCGATCCCCTATCCTGATTCTCCCCTGCCAATCGATCTCCTTCAGCAGTGTCAGAAAAATAATTGCGAATGTTGTGGTTTTTATGCCCCCTGCAATTGAAGCGGGAGATCCGCCGATAAACATAAATATCATTGTCAGGAATTTGGAGGAGCTTTTTAATGCTCCCTGAGAAACGGCATTAAATCCTGCTGTACGGGGTGTAACAGATTGAAATAAAGCATTAATCAACTTATTTAAACCAGTCATCTCTTTCAAAGCCCCATTTCTTTCAAGGAGTAAGAAACCTATCGTTCCCAAAATAATTAAAGCTGCTGTAGAGATCAGAACTATTCGGGTATGCAGTGAATACCTTTTTTTCTTCTTCCGGGTTACTATGATAATATCATTAAAAATCAAAAATCCCAGACCGCCGGAGATAACCAGAAGCATGATAACAATAAGTATATAGGGGTCGGATGAATATCCCTCCAGGCTACTGGAAAACAGGGAGAAACCTGCATTACAAAAAGCTGAAACCGAATGGAACAGGGCAGTGAAAAAGGATGCATCCGGCACGGTAGTCCTGAATCTAAACCAAAGCAGCAGTGTTCCGATCAGCTCCAGGGTAACTGTCATGACCAGTATATTTCTTAAAATATGGTGAGCCTGGAACTCTATTGAGTCAAGATAGTAATTTCGGACTGTCCGGAGATTCCGTAAAGATACCTTCCTGTTCTTTACGGAGACAAAAAACATGGTGGTAAAGGTAAGAATGCCCAACCCGCCAAATTGTATAAGTAAAAGGATTACCACCTTGCCAAACAGTGAGTAAAGAGCTGTATCGACCGTTATAAGTCCTGTGACACAAACTGCAGAGACTGCAGTAAAGAAAGAATCAAGAAAACCCAGCCGGGCCGATCCATTCCAGGCAGCCGGCAGAAACAGCAGTACTGTTCCCAGACCTATCAATGCAATAAAATAGGAAAACAGGGCAACTCGTTCTGAAGTACTTTGTCTTTTCATTCTGATCATTCTGAGAAAACTCTATTACAAATAGGGTGGTAATGCAATAGCCGGATACTATCTACCCCTATTCCCAGGTGAAGGTAAAAACCGAGATTACTGTACAGACAATGGTAAAACCAGCCAATATCAAAATTTCAGGAATAAACCCGCTTATCGGCATCCCAAAAGAGACCCCTTTCATGAGTTCCACTCCATGGGTGAGCGGGAGAAATTTTGTATAGATAACCATTTTTTCCGGAAACATTTCACTGGGAAATGTACTTCCTGAGAGAAAGATCATAGGAAAATAGAGGATATTCGCTATTAAGTTTGCCGATTTTTCAGATTTTGCCAGCGATGCAACAAGAAATCCGATAGAAAACATACTAAGTGTAGTCAGTATGAAAGTAAGAACAAACAAAAAGATATTGCCATCCATATTATAATTAAATACTACTTTAGCCAGAACCAATACCAGAAATACGGAAATTATAAGCAGGATAAGGCTTCCAAACAGCTGACCTCCCAGAATCATCCAGGGAGAGAGCGGTGTAGCCTTGTACCGCTTGAGAATTTTTCTCTGCCGGTATTGGCCTATTGATATAGGGAGATTCATCAACCCAATAACACAAATACTGATACTGAGATATCCGGGAAGCATCGTATCCAAAGCTCCGCGGTTATTAAAGAATTGAGCAGGATCATTTCCATAAATGGAGCCGAAAAGAATGACCATCATGGGTGGAAATATAAGTGCGAAAAAGAGTGTTACGAAACTCCGGAGTAGCAGCCGAAACTCAACTATACTTACTTTGATAAATAGTCTCATTTTCTTGCCCCCTGCATGTTGTCTGAATTTCCAATCTCTATACCATCGGTATTAATACCGGCAAGGTGGAGATATGCATCATCTAAATTGGGAGTTCGCATGTTAAGTGTGTATATATTGATTTTACGCTCATCCAGATTTCGGATCACTGCCAGTAGACTCGTATCCGGAGAGGTGCGGATCTCGACTGCATCCTGCAGCTTCCGAACCTCACGAACTCCCTGCATCTCTTTAAGAAAATCAAGGTTTTCATGATCGGTGGTGATAGTTATATGATGATCAAGTTTACAGGAATCCACCAACTCGCGCGGGCTTCCCAGAGCTGTCAATTCGCCCTTTCGCATCAAACCAACCCGATCACATAATATTTCAGCCTCTTCCATATAGTGGGTGGTCATAAAAATAGTCTTCCCCATCTCTTTGAGTTTCCTGATATAAGCCCACATTTCCCTTCTTGCCTGTGGATCAAGTCCTGTGGTCAATTCATCAAGAAAAAGTATTTCCGGATCAGGAATAAGTGCTAACACGACAGTAAGCTTTTGCCGCTGGCCGCCTGAAAGTGAAGAGACATAGGCCTTCTCCTTCTCCATAAGACCAAATTCAGCAAGAAGTTCCTTATATGAAAGAGGGTTCGCATACAATGCTGTAAACAATCCACAGAGTTCATGTACTTTTATTCTCTCCTGATAGGCTGATTCCTGGAACTGTACGCCTACGCGGGAGAACAACTCTTTTCTGTTCTGGTTCGGCTCCATTCCTAGAAGTGAAACAGTACCTGAATCGGTTTTTTTTATTCCAAGAATACACTCTATAGTTGTTGTTTTCCCTGCTCCATTATGCCCAAGCAATCCAAAAACCTCTCCCTTCTCAACTGAAAGAGAGAGGTTCTTTACCGCTTGTACCTGGCCATAGTTTTTGGAAATATTTTGAATTCTAAGTTCAGACATTCAGCCTCCCTAAAAGAAAATCATCAATATAGTACCTCATGAATTGCTGTTACTCAAGGAAAAGGAGCCGATATCGGAATTTCAGATATCGGCTCAACTCTATTTGTAAGTTTTTTTCTGGTTTTTGAATATTTCTGCTTTTTTTCGAAGTTACTATATATAGAGTGCAAAATTTTTTACTGGATTCTTTTCAGACAGTAATAATCGTGACTTACTGTTAAGATTAGTAAATTCGATATTAATTGATAAATACTACACTCCCCTCTCTGAATTGGTAAATTATCCTTGGCTTGAAGGAGCCGAAGATGAGACAGGCGAACTAACTACTGGAGTTGCTGTCGGAGGAATTACTGAAAATGGTGATTATCGGCAGATGGTGCTCCATCCTATGGAGAATCCATAGAGTCTTCCTGTGGGTTAAATAGATCACAACTGAGAAAAAGTCCGGATACTATGACTGCCAGCAAAACAATTTTCCATTTCATGAATATACTCCATTTACCATCCGAGTGGTTTAATATGGATCAATGAATACCAGGTTTTCCCAAATTGCCTGCGTACATCTAAAACGATACTATTGTGATTCTCGTCTGCCAATCACCAGTACCAACTGCTGTCATAGAAAAGATACATGAGAACTCTTCTCCACTCTCTGCATACCCGGCTAATATGGACTGATCATCTTCTTCGCTGTTTTTCTCAATAAAATATCTCACTTTCATTGGCGAACCGGAGCCTTCAATATTTGGATACGCAATTCCATCAATACCAAATGTATTATTTTTAAATTTTACAATCGTTCCTTTTGCAAATCCAGCTAACCCTTCTTCTTCATCAAAAGAAGAATAATGAATAAGATTGCATGAACTAAAGAAAATAAGTAATGGGAGTAGTATTGCTATAAGATTTCTATACATATGATTGAATCTCCAAAAAATATTTTATGGTGCTGGATACGCAACATTAAATGGTATATATACCAAATCATTTACCGCATTGGTAATCTGAACAGTAGTAGTACAGTATACAGCATTTTCTGCCCTACTATAAATACTTGCTATTATTGCATCATCAGAAGGAATATTAATTTTGTACCACCATAGTATTCCCGATTCCGTTACATGATTGATCCAGTAATTCCTCCCGATAGCATTATTATGATAATCCATAGGATTATCAAGTGAATTATCCAAAAGTACGGGAGAGTTGACAACAGTCAGCCTGGTGATAGGCGGGTCTGACGGGTCCCGGTTGGGGTCGGGAGTATTTGAGGACACGAATGTTGTTTCTCTTTATGTAGCGGCTTTTGATTCTAACGGGATCCGGATTCCTGACAGCAGTGCCACCGGGAGAGCAGACCTGACCCGGAGCAATGATCCCGCAGTAGCGGGAGATGACCGATGGGAAGGGAGGATGTCCCTGGATCTTTCTGAGGTGGGTCAGATTACCCTGCATACAGTAGGGGAAAGCTCTACGGGTATGAAGACTGGTTCCTGCCGTCACAGGACGAACTGGACCTGATGTATCAGAATTTGCACGTTGAAGAAGGTTCCCCGGTTGGAGGATTTGACAACAACTCCTATTGGAGTTCCTCCGAGGTCAATAGTGACAACGTGTGGCGCCAGAACTTAAGCAATGGCGGTCAGTTCAACGACAACTTTACCTCCAAGTCCAAGTACAACAATATACGCACTCGTGCGGTGCGGGCATTTTGAGCAAAGTAACAAGGTAACTCTGTATCTATTTTATGAGGGAGGAGGGGGTGCAGGAGTTGCACCCCTGCCGGTAATGTATGGCACGGTATAACGATCTTCCCGTATTTCATGAGGTATATCGTCTCATACTCCTGCTATTTCAGTATACCGGGGTTTTTTCCCGGGAATACAAATATTCTGTAGGTCAGGATGTGAAACGGGATGGCAGAGTACTGGTTCGTACTATCTACCGGGCTAATAAATGCGTCGATACACAGGAGCATCTTGAGGCTTTTCCGGATGATTTTGAAGTGATAGGGGCGAAACTCGGGGTGATAGGGGCGATGCCCCTGCCGGCGTGGGATGCCGGGCAACCGGGATATTGGGTCATTACAACACCAATCGGCAAACCAACCCCTCAACAGCCGGTATCTTTACCCCATTTAATTGATTAAGTCTGGCAGACTTCTGGTAATATTTGTATTGTGGTGGCTGGCTCCGCAGTACGAACTATAGGTAAGTTGATCATCGAAATGATCTGCTTTGCGACAGAACAGATGGCAATATTCAACCAGAATTCTCATTTTCCTGCCCACTTGCAGAGTC
>Ga0307929_1002242_pt1 | contig 12864 bp, 15 predicted proteins | sample AceLakmetage1330_FD_203160 | JGI IMG/M metagenome (GOLD analysis project Ga0307929, IMG submission 203160) | Saline water microbial communities from Ace Lake, Antarctica - #1330 | ecosystem: Environmental > Aquatic > Non-marine Saline and Alkaline > Saline | place: Antarctica: Ace Lake...
TGCCTAATTCCAAGATGTCTCGCTACATCCATTGCCGAGTAGTCTATTTCCTCAATCGCCATATGTGAGTCATTGGAGACGTCCATGCGTTCATGCGTTTCTCTCATTAGGATGAATAGAATCTGGGGTCACATCTTGATTTGTGAATTGTGACCTTTTTTTGACACTGTTTAACTCCTACAATCTCCAGAAGGGGATGCCTTTTTCTCTGACATCTTCAGGATTCAAAATGCCTTTAACATCGACGATACACCCTCCCGAAACCAGTTTGCCAATATAGTCATCCAATTGCATTTCACGGTAAGCACCATGACCCACGGCAATGATGAGCGCATCCATGCCCTGAACATCCTTCCAGGATCTCAACTCAACGCTGTAAAACGCCATGGCCTCGGCTGGATCGGCCAGCGGATCATGCACCTGGACATGAATGCCGTACGATTCCAGTTCTCTGATAATATCCACGACCCTTGAATTTCGCAGGTCTGGGCAGTCTTCCTTGAAGGTCAGCCCCAGAAGACCCACCTTCGCCCCCTTGGCCATCCGGCCGGCCTGAATCATGAGCTTTACCGTCTTTTCGGCGATGAATTTCCCCATATTGTCGTTGATTCGCCAGCCCGCCAGGATCACCTGAATGGGAGCGGGGTCAGCCCTTGACATGAGACATTTTGTGAGCCCCAAGAGCGCTGAGGCCACAGAGGTTTTTTGCTCAGCCCTCTAATATGGAAAACGGAATGGCATGAAACTCTCTGTCCTTCTGCTTGAATGGTAAGGTTTCATTGCCGGTATACAACAAAACCCCATGCTGAAAATGTTGCCCCGCATAATCGGCTAGTTTTATCAGTCCCTTAAAATCACTCTCTCTGATTGTTGCCGATGCTTTAACCTCCACTCCGATAACCCTTGAATCGCTTTTCTCGAGTACCAGGTCAACTTCATTTTTCCGTTTATCCCGAAAATGATACAGCCTGACATCTTCTTCGGCCCAGGTCTTATGTTTGCAACACTCCATAAACACATAAGTTTCTAATAACCCGCCATAAAATTGTGAATGGAGTAACGCTTCGATCCGGCGCAGACCCAGGAGGTAACAGGCGAGACCGGTATCGACGAACTGTACTTTAGGCATACCAATAACAGTTCGTTTTGCCGCATTTTTGACATAAGCGGGAAGACGTTTGACGATAAACATTAATTCCAGGATTTCCACATAGGATTTCACCAGCTTATCATCGAGTCCCAGGTCATTTGCAATACTCGCATTCTTCAACAGATTACCACTTAATCCGGCTAAACGCGTCACCAGGGACGAAAGTTTGGAACGATAATCCCCACGAGCAGCGTACAAGCTTTCAAAATCCTTCAAAAGGCGTCCTTCAATGTACGATTTGAACCATGTTTGACGCGACCGCCTGTTTTTTTTATCTTGTACCTCCGGATAACCTCCACAAATCAACAGTTTGGCAATTTCATCACGAGGCGGTGATGGTCTTGATACAGACTTGAATCCCCCCTCAGCAAGATAGTCAATCAGGTTGAATGAATTCGCCTTGATTTCCGCCAAAGAGAGCGGATACAGTTCAACTCTTGCCAGGTGACCCGGTAATGCCTCTTGTGTTTTTGCGGATCGAAAGATATCAGCTGATCCGGTAAGCAGAAATTTACCTTTCTCCCCCTCAACCAATGCATCAGAAGCCTCCTTGATTGCCGGAATCAGTCCCTCCGCATACTGAAATTCATCGAGAACGATCTGCTGTCCTGCCAGCGAGCGGATATAGCCATGTGGGTCATTATTTATTGTTGCCAGAACCGCCTGATCATCCAGGGTTACATATTTCATCCCCAGTTTCTCCGCAAGCCTTTTTGCAAGTGTGGTCTTGCCGGATTGCCGTGGTCCGGTAAGGTACACAATACGGAAGTCGGCAAGCAATTCAACAAGAAGCTGTTCTGCATCCCTTTTATACATGAGTTTTCACCTCGGTTAACGTTAATAAACCCGAGACATACTACCAGTTAACCCGAGAAATGCAAGAAAATAGTCCGAAATATACGCATCGAACATTACGGCACAGGGCAGAAAAAAATAATAGGGAACATCATCAAAAATAAGAATCTGGGGTCACATCTTGATTTGTGAATAGTGGATTATTGGGTTCCTGGGGGTCTGCAATTCCAATGTTGGCATCGGATCATAAGCGGTCAATGAGCTTCCGGATACGACAATGTTAATGGGGGACGTTGGTTCTTTTGCTGCTTTATTGTGCAATGTCCTGCAGAGCTTTGCGACTCCCCTTTGTGCCTTTGCCCCTTTTCCCCACTTCATGATTTTTTTGCAATCAGCAGGGTTCTTCCGACTGTTCCGAGGATGCGTTTGTCCTGCATTCTCTGTACCTGATTCCCGCTGAGTCGTTCAGAGAATCTGGGGTCACATCTTGATTTATGAATAGTGGGAACTGGGTTCAGGGGGCTTGCAACTGAATTTATGGTCATAATGGGGGACGTTGGAGCGGCCGACAAGGCTGCAATCTAGCTGGTGAAAGTCCAGCCGTATCAGTTGCTCGTATCGGATACGTAGTGATGCCACATCCCGGGGCAGGTAACCAACCGGGCTATGCGTGGTGTAAACGGCCCGGCCGCCCTGAGGTTAAATTTCAGCGGTGGGTGCAATCTGGGGGTCTAGCGAGCGTGGGAGCCTGTCAACATTAGAGAATGACTGCAGCCCCGAGAACATTTACCTGGTTGAAGTTGCATTGCCGGGACATTTTCAGTGTGCCTAACCTGTGGCGTCTGAGGTGGGGCCGTTGTCTTCTGGGAAGAAGCGAGCAAGAGCACCAGAGGGACACTGCGGGGTACGGGTCCAAGCAACTATACAAAGATTGTGGAGATAATGTCGGGAAAGGCCATCTCCCAGCAGGGATTTGCAATAACCTGCAAAGACTCATTGATCAAGAGTAAAACCGAGACAATGAGAGGGTTTTGGTCTGGCGCATGAGCCAGTAAGAGCTATGAAGGAAGGGTAACGCCTTCCGATGTGGTGTTAATAAACATCACGCCGCAAAAGGTAATGCCCGATGCGGGCAAAGGGGCTCTCGGCGCATGGCGGTGTTGGAAAGAAACCATCTCAGGGCGCAGTACCTGAATAAGGTGGGCAACAAAATCTCCAGCATGAGCCAAACAGTAAGCCTACGTAGTGAGGGGTGCATGTGAGCCAACACTTAAGCTTCCGCTATGCAGGGAAGGCTGTTTGATGGAATGCCATGGTCGCCAATCCCGCTATAGCGGGAGAAATCCGACTGTCCGGGATGAAACGGGGGGCTTACAGAAACGTGAATGTCATGAATAGTAAAGATTAAAATTCGGGTTTACGGGAATCCCGATGAACAAAACCCAACCTGTTACCGATAGAGGTAGCTTGGTCAACAGGGCAAAGAAAAGACTACTTCGAATTACTATCAGGCCATTGCGCGCGATGTACTTCTATCCCGACGGCGCGTTGTTACCTTGGTATTTTTTTGGGTTAGCTTCTCATTGTCTTTTCAATAGGGGTTCAATCGCATATACGCTCAAGGTGAAAGTTAAAAGGTCAAAAGGTAGAGGTGAGGTGCATTCATATTCTGAACGATCCTTATTAGAGAAAACAGTTGGACTTCCATTTGTAATTCAGTCACTCTTCTTTCTGGCACCCCGGTAAAATAACTGCAAAATCGGATTTAACCCCGGTTAAATAGAAGCAAAAGAGATTTAACCCCAGTTAAATAGAAGCAAAAGAGATTTAACGGGGCAGGCGGGGCAGGCGGGGCCCCGGGTAGCGGGATCTTCGTTTCTCTTCGGCTGGCTGGTTACACGGGGTTTTTTGTTGGTTTCATGCTGAATGAAATTGTACCAGTCCCGGGATCAGGTTGAAATGACTATCCTTTGAAAAGAGTTGATAACCATATTGAAACGCAAGAGCTGCAATCCAGATATCATTGGTAGGTATAGGCGTTCCTGCCCTCTTCAAATTGTTCAGTATTGAAGCGTAGAATTCAGCCGTACTTCCATCAATGGGGTGTACAACGACTCTCGGAGAATCCAAAAAAATATTAAGCGCTTCCCTGTTCCTGGTTTCACGGCTCCCGCCTTTGAAACCTGAAAAAAGCTCACCGATACTGATCGCTGAAAAGCCAATCACATCAATTCTTCTCAACGCATTCACCACGTCGATATCCCCCTTCATGGCAAACGAATATATGTTGGTGTCGATCAATACCTTTTTCATTTCCAGAGCTCCTGATCTACTTGTCGCTCTTGATCTATCTTCGTATGAATTTTTCTGAATTCGTCGTCGCTCCAGCTGCCAAACAAATGATCCAGGTCATCGTATTCTCGTGAGAATTTCTTTTCTTTTTTGAGTCCAAGGCCTTCCTTGACAATTTCAAGCACCAGTTGATTGATGCTTTTGCCTTGTTTTGCGGCAGTTAATTTGAGTTTGTCGGCGACTTCCGGCCCAACGCCTCTGATTGTGACAGCCTTCATAGTAACCTCCCAATCATGATGTCATTACATGCTTTCATTCTGACATTAATATGTAGCATTGAAACGGCATTTGTCAAGGATGTATGTAAATGGGGGCTGCCCCAGACATGGTTTGGGGGGGGTCTTGCTGCTACTTATCTTTATAGGTTCACTCTTTTCACCATTCCGTTACTCAACCCAATTTTCCAGATGCAAACTAACAACTCTTTCAAATTCTTTGACATTGTTAGTCACCAATGTCATCTCTCGTGACCGGGCTATACCTGCTATGAGGAGATCATAAGGACCAATTGGCATTCCTTTCTTTTCAAGTTGAGCACGAATAATCGCGGCTTCTATGGCAGAGGAACGATCCAAGTTAATAATGTTCAATGGCAAAAGGAATTTAGCAAGGGCATCCTTTGAACGTTGCGGATATTGACTTTTTTCAACACCATATCCAAGTTCGAATAGGGTAATTGAGGAGATTGCAACATCTTGCGGTGAATGTTGCCTGAATCGCTCGAGAACCTCCGGTGGACGCTTTTTAATGAGGTATATGCAGATATTGGTATCAAGCAGATAGCGCATTAGAAAGACTCTCTCTTCTGCATGAGAGGCTGATTACGTCCGTCTTCCATAAAGTCCTCTGGGAATTCACTAAGAGAGTCGAATAACGAGTCCCAAGTCGTTTCTATCGGCTCCAGTATAACCTGGTTGCCGTTCTTGAATATTTTCACTTCCTTACCAGGAAGTCTAAATGCCTTTGGCAGCCTTACTGCTTGAGAATTGCCGCTCTGAAATAATTTTGCTGTTTCCATTTTTTCGCCCTCCTCATCGTATATACTTTTAGTATGTACATCTTCATGTTCAAAGTCAACCGAAAAAAAGAGGGTTGCCGGTCCTGTGTGGAACGGGGTAAACTGCAAAGGCGCAAAGGGGTTTTTTTAGACCCCGGTGAAACAACAGCAACAACGGTTTCACTGGGCACCGCTTAGCGGCATCTTCGACAGGCAGGATTGACAGGATTTTCAGGATATTGTTGTCCTTGTTTGCATTTTCAATTTCCAGAAGAAATTGAAAATTCCAAATCGCTTCGTGTGCTCCGGGGGACATCCATCAATAAGTAAGTAACTTGTTCTATCAGCTGTGATTAGATGGGTGTCTGCCGTTGACTGTTGATGATTGTTTCAGCCAAAGTTTGTGTGAGTTCAGGCGGGAGACAAGGGGATTGATGCCTCGGTTAAATCCGCTACGCTCGTCATTGCATGAATTTAACCCCAGTTAAATAGAAGCAAAAGAGATTTAACGGGGCAGGTGGGGCAGGCGGGGCAGGTGGGGCAGGCAGACACACACGGACTTACACAGACATTGAAAGATAAAGCAAAATGCTGTTTACAGTTACCAGTTTGCGGCTGAAAAAAAACTCTCCTAATTTTTGACCGTGTTGTCATGAACGGGCAGCGGCGCAACCACAATGGCAGCGAGAACTGTAAACAAAATGGCATTGGCGGGGATATGGAGGTTGAAGTCGGTGATGCTGTGAAACAAGATAGCCGTGATCCCGGTCATGGCCCCCAGGGTTGTTGCGCGCACGAGACGGCTCGGGTTCTTCAACTTTTTGAAACCCTTTCGATATAAGGCGATAATCATCCAAATTATGACGGGAACGAGAAAAAGACCGATCTCTGAAACAAAATGCAGGTAGTCATTGTGGGCCATGGTGAAACGAGCACTCAGACCCGGAGGCTGGTACTGGGTGAAAACGGTTTTAAACATCCCAGGACCGACTCCAGCCCCGGGATGGTCGGATATCATCTCCACGGCCCCGCCCCAGGCTATTACCCGGGAATAAAAGCTGGCCTCCTCTTCTTTTTCCATGGCCGTTTTCACCCGCTCAACCACCGGGGTGCTCACCAGGGCGATAAAGGCCATGACAAGAGACCCGGCAATGATCACAAGGAGGAGCTTCTTGCGAACGAAATGTCGGCTGGTCAAGAGGGCGATGGCCATAAAGGCCAGGCTCAGGAGGGTGCTGATCCACCCCCCTCGCGATAAGGATAGCATCAGGGCAGTCAGGAGCAACAAAGATGAATAGCTAATAATAAGGAGCCCAGAAATAAATATCCCCACCAGTTGAATAGCGAAATTTCAAAATAATCTCAATTAACTGAACAACGCAATTTACATTTCGTATGATCAACATGGAACCAAATAGCCATAGGAGGCCCCATGATTGATAATCGAAATGTACTCGACGCTAAGAACATTAATAACCTGACCCCCGAGACATTTGAAAAATAAAATGATCAAAAAAAGGATTGACAGAAGCAATGAAAATAGAGTAGATATCCAATTTTCCGGATAGATGTTTTCTGAAAAAAAATATTCCCCGGTAGCTCAGTTGGTAGAGTCCCGCTGTAGCGGGATTAACCACCCAGTCGAAACCGGTTGAGCCCGTGCGAAATCACGCTGAAAGCGTGATTCGAGTCCGTCCCGGGTAGCCAAAGTGTACTGAGGCCGTTTTTCGCAAGAAAAACGGCCTTGTTTTTTTGATGGGATACGCTTTTTTTAACAAGCATTTCAAAAGGTGAGGTGGTGTTCAAAAAACTTCTGCCCCCGTGTTGAAATGGTCTTTGGGTAAACAAATGGTGAATAAGCTGATTAAATACATTTAAATTGAAGTTCTTCCCTATCGATCTTAGATAGTTTAATGATCGCTGAAAACTGAGTCTTTTTGAAATATGGTCGTAATGCTGCTCAAATAGAGAAAAGCCCCCATCAGGAAAAATCCCGATGGGGGCTTTTGGGTGTTTCAACAAAGAATATAATCTACAGGGCTTCTATTTCCAGACTTGAGCCAAAATGATTCCCAGGATCAGCCAGAGAGGGATGGAGATGGTCAAGGCCAACGTCAGGCCACGAAAGATGCCTAACTGCGTGAACAGGTTATGTCGTTCCAACGCCCTTTCAACGATAATCTCCAGCTTGTCGCGGTCCACGGGCTTTTCAACAAAATCATAGGCGCCGCTTTTGATGGCTTCCACTGCTTTTTTGATGGTGCCATAGCCGGTATTTACGATTACCGGCACCTTGTTGTCAATTCCCTGTATTGTCTTTAGCAGGTCCATCCCATCCACATCAGGCATCTTGAGATCAGTTATCACAAGCTGATAATCTCCTTCCTGAAACCGCTTCACCCCCTCCATTCCGCCATACGCTGCTGTCGCTGAATACCCGGATCTGGACATTATTTCCACAAGGGTGTCGGCTACAATTGGCTGATCATCCACCACCAGAATCTTTGCGCCTTTCTTTTCTTTACCGACCATATCCATGCCTCACATTATCTTCATGCCTTTCGGGATGATATTCCCGCCATTTTCTCCTGTAAAAATGATGTTCACCGTTTCAGGCGCCAACTCTGAAAGCGCTGTATGAAATTTTTCCCTGCCGATAGATTCGATCTGCCCCAGTTCACTGGTGTAGACAAAGATCTTATCAACACCCATGATGTTTCTTTTCAATGCCTCCGTCAGTACACGCGCGGCAGTTTCATCAAAACATCCTGCCGGCTTCAGGTGGAGATTGTCACTGTTTCGATGATAACGAATGGTAAAATCGGTTTCCATGAGATGCCTCCTTTTACAAAACAGGTAACTGTCATCGTTTACAAAACAAATTCGCCCCGTGCCTCCTGTAGGAGAACAAGGTCGGGTACACCCTCACTCCTTATGACCTCGGCCATCTCTTCCACTGCGGGTCGTTTCCCGTTCAGGTCCCAGATAATGTAGAGCATGACCGAAAGGCGTTTCTCCAATGCATGTCAGGGGCACCCCGGACCGGAATACATCCGCTTAAGGCCAGAACGGAGATGATGCCCCAAAATGCCAACCAATACTATCGGATCAAGGATGTCAATTCAGCCACCTGGTGTTCTACCCGATGACCTTCCTCAAGCCGCGTTCAAGATCGTTCATCAAATAGGGTTTGGGGATGGCGCCCATGAATCCATATTCTTTATATTTTGTCATAATCGGTTCATTGAAGTAACCGCTGGATACGATTGCCCTGACACCCTCATCAATCTCTAGGAGTTCTTTGATAGTCTGCTTCCCACCCATTCCACCCTTGATGGTGAGATCAAGAATGACCACATCAAAGGGCGTACCTGAATCCATTTGTTTTTTGTATTTTTTAATGGCTTCCAGACCGTCTTTGGCCAACTCCACCTGGCACCCCAACCGTCTCAACATTTGCTGAAGCAGTTTTCGCAGACTCTCTTCGTCATCCATCACCAACACCTTGTTGCCTGGGACCCTTTTCGCTCCTGTGGTATTTTTTTTTCTTTCAAATCCCGGAATTTTCGAGGCTGGCAGAAATACGGAGACAGCGGTTCCTTCACCGGGGGCAGATTGTATGCTGATATACCCTTCGTGTTTTTGAATAATAGTGTAGGCCGTGGTCAAGCCCAGCCCCATGCCCTTTTGAATGCCCCTCTCTTTGGTAGAAAAATAGGGGTCGAATATCCTGTCCAGATTTTCTTTTAAGATACCTATGCCATTATCCTTTATGAGGATATGCACATATCTCCCTTGGGGTAAGGGCTGTAGCGAATCTTGCACAGGATCCCCAATGGTGGTATTTTCAAGCTGGATATTGATGCTTCCGCCCCCGGGTATGGCTTCCATGGCATTGATAAGGAGATTCCTTATGGCGTAATGCATCTGCGTTGGATCGTAATCCACGGGCCAGAGTTCACCCGATATGTCAAGCGCACAGTCAATGTTTTCATGATACTGGATCTCTTCAAAGATCTCTCGGAGTGGATTCTCAATGGAACCCGATTGGCGTAATGGAGCCCCTTTCTCTGACAAGGCCATCAGTCGATGGGTCAAGTCTCTGGTCTTCAACGACGCTTTTTCCGCCTCGGTCAAAAATCCCGAGATCGTTGTGTTGGCTTTTACGTGTTCCTTTGCCAGGGAAATGTTCCCCAGGATTACTGAGAGCATATTATTGTAATCATGGGCAATGCCCTCTGTGAGTGTACCGATTACTTCCATTTTCTGGGCCTGGCGGAGTTGGATTTCCAGTTTGTCTCTTTCCTCCTCAGCCCGCTTGCGTTCAGTGATGTCGGTGGCGATATGAATCACCTTCTCAAGGCGATTCGCATCGTCGAAAACGGGAGTGCAAGAAACCAGGAAGATCCCGTTTAAAGTCTCAATCTCCATTTCTGTGGTCTCAAGATGGCCTGTGGTAACCACCTTTTCAAAAGGACAGTTTTTTGGGGGCTGTGTGCGTTGATGAAAAACCTCATAGCATTTTCTGCCGATAAGATTGTCTGCAGGGATGCCCGTTTCTCTCACGGTAGCGGCGTTGGCGTGGATCACATGGTGGTGCTCATCCAGAATAAGGGTTGGGTGTCCAATGGCTTGAAAAATACCTTCCCATTCTTTGCGGAACTTTTGGGTTGTATCGTGGGCCGTCTGCAATTCCCTTTCCATTTTGCTTTTGTAAAGAGCTATTTCCACAAACGCTTTGACTTCAGTCTCATCAAACGGCTTCATCACATAGCCGAACGGTTCCAAACGTTTCGCTCTTTGAATATATTCGGGGTCCCCATGCCCGGTGAGGAAGACAATAGGGGTGCTCGAAGCCTCCTTGATCTTTTCTGCAGCAGAAATTCCGTCCATATCTCCCGGCATGACGATATCCATGAGAATCAGGTCAGGCTCCAGTTCTACCGTCATTGCAACAGCTTGCGGGCCGTTTTCCGCCTCTCCCACCACATGGCAGCCTTCAGAGGAAAGTATTTCATTAAGCAGCAGCCTCGTGGTAAATTCATCATCTACAATTAGAATTTTTTCCATAATGCCCCTTCCCATAGTTTCAGAATTCCAGCCCCGCAAACAGCGCGCGGGATCAACGATATCCCAGCATTCCAGTATTCCAGCATTGTATTTTTATTCCAGCCCCGCAAACAGCGCGCGGGATCTACGATATTATTTCTAATCTCTCACAGAAAAAAAGTATTCCCGCTGAGACTCCTACCCATAAACCGTCAACCGCTGTCAACAAATTCCGCTCTTATCGGATAATGATCTCCGGCGCTTTTTTTCACTATGGAACCCCGCCGGCATTCCAAATTCCGCGAGTGGAACAAAAAATCGAGCCGAGGGTCCACGGGCAACGTGCTCTTGATATACGACCCCGTAAAATAATCCGGGGAATACCACAACGCATCCTCAAAAACCACCCCCATCTTTCGAATGGCCTTCGAATAAAGAACCGTATTGAAATCCCCCCCGACAATAACGCGCCCCTCCCCTTCGGGATCGATCCAAGCCAGGAGTTCCTCAACAGACCGACTCCGCGCCGTCTCTTCTGTGATCTCACGGCTCAGCGCGCTCAAGGCGCCTCTCCAGGATATTTCAACGCCGTCCTTTTTCACTTTGACCGATTCTATGCGATCCATGTGCACGGAACAGACCAGCACCTTTCGGCCGTTCACCGTTATATCGGCTTTCAGTGCCCCCCGGCCAGTTCTGCTGGCCTTGAAATTCAGAAACCCGCATTCCGTAAGGGGATATCGCGACATAATGGCCACCCCATACTTTTTCCCATCAAATCCGTGATAAACATAATACGACAACCCCAGTGCCTCTGATATTTCAAAGGCCATATCATCGCCCCGAACCTCCTGCAACAGGACCAGATCGGGCACACCCTCGCTCCTGATCACCCCGACCACATCTGCCACAGCCGGTCGTCTCCCCTTCAGGTCCCAGATGTTGTAGGTCATGACTGAAAACGAACCTGCCGACGTTTTCTCCCCGGTCCCCTGAACCGGTATGCAGTTGCACAACACGGTGGCAAGAATCATGAAAAATAGATTAACCAACCCTTTCATGGCTTTCAATCTCTCGCGATGAATCTCCGAGTAGGATTTAAGAGCCCCCGATAACAGCCCTTTTTGTCGACTACGACCCCTGTTGCACATATAATGAACATAAAAGCAGGCACAAAAATCTTGTTAAGCAGAGAAGAGAATAAGATTATTTTGCAGCCAGTAAGCTCTTTTACCCGGAAACTGGCCGGCCTGACTGTTCAGAGCTTTGGAACAAATCCCGATGAGGTTGAAGAATTCATTGATGGGGAACGGGAAGAACGATGAAAACCATTGCGCCTTCAGTGCTTAAGAAATAAATCACCGGCAAAAAATTATTGGTCGATACCAACATCATCATTTATTTAACAGACTCGATCCAACCCTACGAACCACTTTCCAGGCTGATACTTGAAATGATTGAAACAGGCGCCGTTTCTGCCGTACTGTCAATTATTTCTCTCGCAGAGCCCTCAGAGTTCACAAAAAACAGCTTTTTTTGTTTAGACCAGTCACAGCGGAGCGCATTACACCGGGGTGCCCTCAGTCCTCCCATATCTGATGTCTGTCTTCTGTCCTCCAACTCCTGACCTCCGCCTTCCCATTTTCCCATTCGATGTTCAATGTCGGAGTCTTCGCTTACCTGGACGTTTGACGTTGGGCGTTCGTCTTTCAATACGTATTCCGATTCGTCTCCCATCCGAACAGGATCAACCAAATGATCTTTCATCCTATTGACACCGCTTCATATTTCCTGTAGCGTGGAACTGGTTGGTTTGATATTCAGGATAGGAGATTACAGCGTGATGAACGATTCTATGGTTACAGAACACAAGTTACGGAATGACATTATGTCTTTGCCGCCAAATAGACGAGGCCAATTACTCCAATGGCTCGTTGAGATGGAAAATCGCGATTGGGATCACGAGTTAGAGGAAGATTTTTCCGGTGAAGGTGCTGGCGTGGCGTTGCTGAGCCAAGTGAAAGAGGACTTTCGAACCGGGCGATGTAAACGGTGGAAATAGTCTCTTACACCCATTCCTCCTTTTGGAAATGCTACAAGAAACTCCCCAAAAAGATCCAGGAAATAGCGGACAAAAAGTTCGCTCTTTTCCGCTCAAATCCTTTTCACCCATCCGCAGATTACGCAGATTCGCGCAGATTATAAACAAGTCTTTTATGTTCGAGAGATCTCGCACCAAAATTGATCAGAAGTCCGATCTTCAAGCCTGTTGCTTTCAAATAATTGATCAGTTGTGCTTCTTCTAACCCTGTTAAAGATGAAAGGGCTTTAATTTCAAGGATGATCTTTTCATAGCAGACAAAGTCAGGCTGATACTTCTTTTCCAAAGACTGTCCCTTATAGATAATCCCGATAATCTTAGCCGAAATTCGTGACGATTTCAGCCTGAAACACGGAAAATCGGCCATTTCGGAATTTTGACTCCTATAATTTCAGGTACTTAGATCATGTGGAAAAAGTG
>Ga0307929_1002243_pt1 | contig 12858 bp, 9 predicted proteins | sample AceLakmetage1330_FD_203160 | JGI IMG/M metagenome (GOLD analysis project Ga0307929, IMG submission 203160) | Saline water microbial communities from Ace Lake, Antarctica - #1330 | ecosystem: Environmental > Aquatic > Non-marine Saline and Alkaline > Saline | place: Antarctica: Ace Lake...
GGGCCTGCGTGCAGGAACAGCTTGCCGATACGCCCGTCCAGGCCGATGCCCTTGGCGACATCGAGCACGTTTGCGCCGACTTTCTCGCAGATATCCGCCATCTCGTTGATGAAGGTGATCTTGGTCGCGAGAAAGGCGTTGCCGGCATATTTGATGAGTTCGGATGTCTGCCGGTTGGTGAACACGATGGGCGTTTCGCGGAGGAACAGCGGGCGGTAAAGCTCGCGCATCAGCGCCTGGGCGCGTGGCTCCTCGGTACCGACGACCACACGGTCGGGGCGCTTGAAGTCCTCGATGGCTGAGCCTTCGCGCAGGAATTCCGGGTTTGAGGCAACGTCGAAATCAGCGTCGGGAGCGACTTCGCGGATGATGCGTTCGACTTCGTCGCCGGTGCCGACGGGAACTGTCGATTTGGTGACGACCACCGTATAGCCCTTGAGAAGCGGTGCGATTTCGCGCGCGGCTGCATAAACGTATGACAGGTCCGCATGACCATCACCACGGCGCGACGGCGTGCCGACCGCGATGAACACGGCGTCAGCGTCGGGCACCGTTTTGGCAAGGTCGGTGGTGAAGGAGAGGCGGCCGACGCGCATATTGCCGTTGACCAGCACATCAAGGCCCGGCTCGTAAATGGGGATCTCGCCTTTTTCCAGCGCGGTGATCTTGCTCGCGTCTTTGTCAACGCAAGTGACCTCATGGCCGAAATCCGAGAAGCAGGCACCGGAGACGAGGCCCACATAGCCGGTTCCGATCATTGCGACGCGCATGGCGCACCTCTTGAGCTTTGCTTGGGCGGTGACTGATGAGTGTCCGCCGGGAAGGGTGGATAGGCGTTAGATCACAGTTCGCAGATAGGCGCGCAATTCGTCGGCCATGTCCTCGCGCTCCAGCGCGTAAGCCACATTGGCGGCCATGAAGCCGACCTTGTTGCCGCAGTCAAAGCGGATGCCGTCAAATTCGAGCCCGTGGAAGGGTTCCTTGCCAATCAGCCGCGCCATGGCATCGGTCAGCTGGATTTCACCACCCGCACCAAGGTCCTGCCGGGACAGGTGTTCGAACACCGTCGGCTGAAGGATGTAGCGGCCCACAAGGGCAAGCGTTGACGGGGCTTCTTCCGGCTTCGGCTTTTCAATCATGCCGGTGATTTCCACCAGCTTGCCGTCGCGGGTGCCCGGCTGGATGATGCCGTAGCGGTCCGTGTGCTCTTTGGGCACGTCCACCAGACCAACCACATTGCCCTGGGTCTGGTTGTAAGCCTCGACCATCTGCGCAAGGCAGCCGGGGGAAGATTTGAGGAGTTCGTCGGCAAGAACGACCGCGAAGGGTTCATCGCCGACCAGATCGCGGGCGCACCACACCGCATGGCCAAGACCTGCGGGCTCCTGCTGGCGCAGGAAGGATGCCGCGCCGGCCGGCGGGCGCATCTCGGTCAACATGTTGAGGGCCTGGGTTTTGCCCTTCGAGGCAAGGGTCTGCTCAAGTTCATAGGCGTGGTCGAAATAGTCCGCGATGGCGGTTTTGCCGCGGCCGGTCACGAAAATGAAATGCTCAATGCCGGCTTCCTTCGCCTCGTCCACTGCATACTGGATTAGCGGGCGGTCCACGACCGGCAGCATTTCCTTGGGCACAGACTTGGTGGCCGGCAGAAAGCGGGTGCCAAGACCCGCAACCGGAAAGACAACCTTGCGGATGGGTTTGCGGGCGGGGTTGGACATTTTGAGCCTTTGACGCGGAATCGAACAATCGGAGCGGGCCTGATACCCAGCGGTATTTGCCACGGCTATGCGCAAGGGGGCAAGGCGCACGTGTTGCGCTTGTGAGGCTGGTTCGAGCGGCGCGACGGGGCTGAGAGATTGGGCGCATAGAATTGCCATAGTCCATCGCCTATGGTTGCTGGCTTTTTATGCGGTATGTGATTCATCCAGGCAGCGGAACGATAATAAATGCGGCGGAAAAACTCACGATTTGGTGCCGGGGCACTGGCGCTTTCGGCAGGTCTTGCACTTGGTGCCGGGGGCATGGCGTCTCCGGCGTTGGCACAGGCGGGCCAGCCGGTTGCAGACGACATTGTGGTGACAGCGGAGATGCAGGACCGCCTGGCGGCCTGGCTGACATCGTTCCGGGTGGAAGCGCTGGCGGCGGGGATTACCCCGTCCACATTCACCCGCGCGTTTCGCGGCATCACGCTCGACGTCAAGGTTCTGGAGCTGAATGAGAAGCAGCCGGAATTTGTGCGGCCGATCTGGGGCTATCTGGGTTCAGCGCTGTCCGACAAGCGCAAGGCGGATGGTGAAGCGCAGCTGGCGCAATACCGCAAGCTGTTTGACCGTCTTGAAGACACCTATGGCGTTGAGCGGGAAATCCTTGCTGCCATATGGGGCCTTGAGACCCATTACGGCACCTTCATGGGCAGCAAGAATGTCATCCGTTCACTGACGACACTCGCCTTCCAGGGGCGGCGGGCAGAATTTGGCCGCACGCAGCTGCTGGCAGCGCTGAAGATCATTCAGTCTGGCGACACGACGCCGGAGACCATGATGGGCTCATGGGCGGGCGCGATGGGACATACGCAGTTCATTCCCACCACCTATCTTGAACATGCGGTTGATTTTGATGGCGACGGGAAGCGCGGCATCTGGCAGAGCCATGCGGATGCGTTGGCGTCAGCGGGCAATTATCTCAAGGCATCTGGCTGGGATACGGGCGAGCCGACCATTCGTGAAGTGGTGCTGCCCGACGGATTTGACTATGCGCTCGCCGATGCAGGTATTCGCAAGACGGGCGAAGCGTGGCAGTCACTGGGTATTCGCGATGTGGATGGTGACACGCTGCCGCGCAGCGAGCGGAAGCTTGAGGCGTCGCTCATCATTCCTGCAGGTTATCTCGGGCCTGCATTTCTGGCATATCCGAATTTCCGGACAATCCTTCGCTACAACAATGCCACCGCCTATGGCATGGCGGTTTCCTATCTGGCCAAGCACTTTGCCGGGGAGCCGGGCATCAAGGGCACGTGGCCTGAGGGCGAACGGCCGCTGACACTGGTTGAAGCGCAGGAAATGCAAACCAAGCTGACGTCGATCGGGTTTAATACCGGGGGTGTCGACGGGATCATCGGCCCGATGACTCGCAAGGCCATCCGTGGTTTTCAGGCACGCCTGGGCCAGCCGCAGGATGGATTTGCAACAGCGACGCTGCTGGATCGGGTGCGTGAAGCCGCCAATGGCGGCTAAAGGCGGGTTTTCAGAAGTGTTTACCTTTCACGATTAGCGTGGAGGGCATGTCCAGCGAAGAGCACATTGCCGGAATGTCCGCACAGGTCGGGCCCCAAGAGGGGCCGGTCAGAGCCGGGCTTCTGGCGCGGTTCGTGCGCGCCAATATCGCGCTGTCGAACCGGCTGACGCCTGAACACCTTCTGGAAAATGACGCGGATATCTGGTTCGAGGCGCACGCCAACGAGCTGCTTGATAATAGTGCTGTCAGGCGTATTGCGGATATTGGTGCAGGCCGCGAATGGCATTTTAGGCACGACACGCTGACGCGGTATGCCCAGCATCTAATCGGCTTTGATATTGATGCGGACGAAATGGCGTTCAATGGTGATCTCGATGAGGCGATTGAGTGCGATGTGACCAAGGGCATGCCGATTGAGGCTGCGAGCATTGATCTGATGACCATCTCGTCAGGGGTCGAACATTTTTCCGACAATCGGGCATTTCTGGCGCATGCGGCGCGGGTGATCAAACCCGGCGGACGGATGATTGCGAAATTCCCCAACCGGCGCGCGCCCTTTGCGCTGCTCAACCGGGCGATCCCCAACTGGCTGGCGCAGAAGCTGCTCTATACGTTGCGGCCGGGGTCTGAAGGCAAGCTGGGCTTCAAGGCCTATTACGACCGCTGCCTGCATTCGGTGTTTTCAGATGATGCCCGCAAGGCGGGCTTTGAGGTCGAGACATCTTACGTGAGCTGCAACAGCAGCGAGTATTTCAAGTTCTTCGTGCCACTTTATCTGGTGTCGCTGGCGGTTGACTGGCTGCGGGCAGCAACCGGCAACAAGGACTTGTCCTCGCACATGGTCTTTGTCCTGCGCCGCATCTAGGCGGTCTGTTGCAGGGCGTGCTTACGGATAAATCTGATAGCCGGGCGATGACCGGCCCAGTGCATCATACAGATCAAGAACCCGCCGGAACCACGGCACTACCGGATCATCGGCGGCAAACAGCTTTTGCGGATAGATGGCGCGTGCCCACATGAACGTGCTGGCGGCCACATAGTCCGCGTAGCCCGGCTCATTGCCGTTGAGAAAGGGCGTGTCCGATATTTTAGAGCGCAGGGGCCCAAGGGCGATATTCATGGCGCCGAGACCTTCCGCGCCACGTTTTTCGGCATCTTCCAGCGTCATGCCGCCAAGCTGCCGCTCGCGGCTCTCGCGGATATAGGCCTGATCCTCCGACCGGGCGTGGTCATGCACCTGTTTGACCATTGCCGGGAACATGGCGGTAAAAACCTGGGTGAACAGCCATTTTTCGACGAACTGTGCGTAGGACAGGGCGTCCATGCTCGGGAAAAGCGGGCTGGTGTCCGGGAAGGCCTTGTCCAGATAGATGGCAATTTTCCAGCTGTCGCCGACGAAATTGCCATCATGCTCCAGTACCGGCACGGTCTTGAAGCTGCCGTCACCGATCGACTTTATTTCAGAGAAGCCGACCGGTTTGACAGTTGCCGCGAGCCCCTTATGGGCCAGCGCATATTTTGTGCGCCAGCAAAAGGGGCTCATACGGCGTCCGTCGCGGCCCTCAAGATCATAGAAGGCGAGGGCCATTAGCTGGCTTTCTTTTTGGCAGCGAGCTCTTCGAGCATGGCGGCTGGCTTGAAGTCATCGCCGTGCTTGGCCTGATAGTGGGTCATGCGCTCGAGGACTTTTTCAAGGCCGACAGAGTTCTCACCCCACCACATCGGGCCGCCGCGATAGCGCGGCCAGCCGTAGCCCATGATCCAGACGATATCGATGTCGGAGGCGCGGATGGCCTTGCCTTCTTCGAGGATCTTGTAGCCCTCATTGACCATCGGCAGCAGGCAGCGTTCGAGGATCTCTTCATCGGAAATCTTGCGCTGCTGGATCTGCCGCTCTTCCGCATACTGACGGATGATGTCTTCGACTTCCTTGGAAGGTGAAGGCACGCGGTTGGCGTCATAGTCGTAGAAGCCCTTGCCGGTCTTCTGGCCGCGGCGGTCACGCTCGCACAGGAGGTCACGCAGGGTTTCGCCCTTGGAGGTGTCCTTGTTCCAGCCAAGGTCGAGGCCTGCAAGGTCCGACATGGCGAAGGGACCCATGGGCAGGCCGAAATCATAGAGCACGCGGTCCACATCCCACGGCATTGCGCCTTCAAGGATGAGCTTGTTGGCTTCGCGCTGGCGCTGGGCCAGCAACCGATTGCCGACGAAGCCGGGGCACACGCCCACGAGCACACCGACCTTGCCGATCTTCTTGGCCAGCGCCATGGAGGTGGCAATCACCTCGTTGCTGGTCTTGTCTGCGCGCACCACTTCAAGAAGCTTCATGACATTGGCGGGCGAGAAGAAGTGCAGGCCGATAACCGCTTCGGGCCGCTTGGTGGCGGTGGCGATTTCATCAATGTTAAGCGCCGAGGTGTTGGTGGCGAGGATGGCGCCCTGCTTGACGATCTTGTCGAGCTTGCCGAACACGTCTTTCTTGACGTCCATGTTTTCGAAGATGGCTTCGATCACGAGGTCCTTGTCGGCGAGGTCTTCGAGATTCACGGAGCCGGTAAGGAGGCCCATGCGCTCTTCGACAACTTCCTGCGTGAAGCGGCCCTTCTTGGCGCTGTTCTCATAGTTCTTGCGCACAACACCAAGGCCAGCGTCGAGGCGCTCCTGCGCCTGCTCGACGATGGTGACCGGGATGCCGGCATTGACGAAGTTCATGGCGATGCCGCCGCCCATGGTGCCCGCGCCGATGATGCCGACGGACTTGATGGGGATCTGCGGGGTGTCCTTGGGGACGTCGGGGATCTTGGCGACCTGACGTTCGGCAAAGAAGACGTGGCGCTGAGCTGCCGACTGCTCGCCGGTGACGAGTTCGCGGAACAGCTTGGCTTCGACCTTCATGCCTTCTTCAAACGGCAGGTTCACGGCTGCTTCGATGCACTGGATGTTGTACTCGGGTGCGAGGAAGCCGCGGGTCTTGCGGGCGATGGACTTGCGGAAGTCTGCAAAGATTTCCGGCTTGCCACGGGCTTCGGCAACCTTGTCGTCGCGCTCGCGGATTTTGGTGAGCGGCCATTTTTCATCAACCGCCTTCTGGGCGAAGGCGATGGCACCGCCGCGCAGGTCGTTTTCGTCAACGATGGCGTCGGCAAGGCCGGAGGCGTGCGCTTCCTTGGCGGAAGCGTGGCGGCCTGAGGTCATCAGTTCGAGGGCTTTTTCTACGCCGGTCACACGTGGCAGGCGCTGGGTGCCGCCGGCACCGGGCAAGAGGCCGAGATTGACTTCCGGCAGGCCCATTTTAGCGCTGGGGACGGCGACGCGGTAATGGCAGACAAGCGCCACTTCGAGGCCGCCGCCAAGGGCTGTGCCGTGGATCGCTGCCACAACCGGCTTGGGCGAATCTTCGATCATCACCTGAACTTCGTGGAGACCAGGGCCCTTGGGGGCCTGGCCGAATTCGGTGATGTCGGCACCGGCGATGAAGGTGCGTCCGTCGCAGATGAGGACGATGCCTTTGACGGCGGCATCCTTGATGGCCTGCTCAAAGCCGTTGAAAAGCCCTTCGCGTACGGGGGCGGACAGGGCATTTACCGGAGGGGAATCAAGGGTAATGACGGCGATATCGCCTTCACGGGTGAGGGTGGTGACGTCGTTGATTTTGGTCATGGCTTAAATGCCTCCCGGGTGTTGGTCATTCTTGGCAGGCGTTTTTTCGCGCTGCGGTTGGCGGGCATTCTAGTGACCTTGGCGCGCTATGCCAGCCTTGCATTTTGGGGGTTGGTTCCTATGCCTGCGCAACATCTGCGGTGTAGGTGCAATTTGGGCTTGCGGTTGCCGCCGGGAGCCCGCTCGCGTATGCAATTTGGCGAAACACATACAGATACAGCTACAGACAGGCAGTGAGACAACGTGAGCGACAAAGTAAAATCCGGCGCCGTGCAGGCTGAAATTGAGTTGATCAAAGACGGTTTTGAGGCGGGCGGCTATGTGGCCAATACGCATATTGCGACAGCCGTTTTTCTGGCCAAGGCGCTGGACAAGCCCATTCTGGTCGAAGGCCCGCCCGGCGTCGGCAAGACCGAGCTTGCCAAGGCAACTGCCTCCTATCTCGGGCGCGAGCTGATCCGGCTGCAATGCTATGAGGGGCTGGACGAAGCCAAGGCACTGTATGAATGGAAATACGGCAAGCAGCTTCTCTACACGCAGGTCCTCAAAGACAAGCTGGCGGACCTGATGGCGGGTACCAATGGCATCGACGAAGCCATGGAGCGGCTGCACACGTTTGACGACACGTTCTTCTCGCCGGAATTTCTGGAGCCCCGGCCGCTTTTGAAAGCCCTGCAGGTGCCCGATGGCGGCGTGTTGCTGGTGGATGAAGTGGACAAGTCGGACCAGGAGTTCGAGGCATTCCTGCTGGAGATCCTGTCGGACTTTCAGGTGTCGATCCCGGAAATCGGCACTATCAAGGCGGATGTGAAGCCGGTGGTGTTCCTCACCTCCAACAATACGCGCGAAGTGGGCGATGCATTGAAGCGCCGCTGCCTGCATCTCTACATCTCGTTTCCCGACCAGAAGCTGGAAATGCGGATCATTGAAAAGCGCGTGCCGGGGGTGCCTGCATCCCTGCGCAGTCAGCTTGTGACCTTCGTGCAGGAACTGCGCACCAAGACGATCAAGAAACTGCCTGCCGTCAGTGAGACGATTGACTGGGCGCGGGCGTTGCTGTTGCTGCACACGGATGAACTTGACGAGACGCTGGTGCGCAACACGCTCAACCTGCTGCTCAAGTTTGAAGACGACATTGAGAGCGTCGAGAACGAAATCCCCGGCATGGTGCGCAGGGCGCGCGAAGGCGGCTAGAAGCCAATGTCCAAGATGATGACCAGTTTTGTCGAGGCATTGCGCGCGGCTGACGTGCAGGTGTCGCCTGCTGAAACGCTGGATGCCATGGAAGCTGCGGATCTGGTAGGCTTTGGTGACCGGACGTTGCTGAAGGACACGCTGGCTTTGTCGCTGGCGAAGACGCCTGAAGAAAAAGCGTTCTTCGATGAGACGTTTGACCGGTTCTTCTCGTTTGAGACGATGGAGAACTCGACAAGCGACGACGATGCTGCTGAAAGCCAGCAGAGTCAGGCCAACGACGGTGAGCAGGGCGATGACGCTGACAATTCCGACGGCGACGCGTCCGACAGTGATGGCGAAGAGAGCGACGCCGCCGGCAGTGGTGGCCCGCCGTCCGGCTCCGGTCAGGGAGGCGCGGACCCCGAAGAGCAGGCGGGCGAAGAGGCTGCTCAATCTTCTCAGAGCCTGATGGAGATGCTGCAGTCTTCCGACCGCAATGCGCTTTCGATGGCGATCGCGCGGGCGGGGGAAGAGGTTGGCATTCGCAACATCCGATTTTTCACGCAGCGTGGGCTGTATGGTCGGCGGATCATGGAGCGGATCGGGCTGCAGGAGCTGATTGACGCAATTGTTGCCGCTGAGCGCGAAGAGGGCGTTGGCGGGCCGCGGGTGGAAGAGCTCAAGGGCGTACGTGAGCGGCTGCGGCGGGACGTGGATGATTATGTGGAGCGCAACCTTGCGCTCTACGCGCAGAACGAAGGCAAGCGGCTGCGCGAGGAAGTGCTTGAAAGCGTGCGGCTGACAAATGTCGAGATGCGCGACTTCAAGATGATGCAGTCGCTTGTGCGCAAGATGGCTAAGAAGCTGGTGTCGCTGCATTCACGCCGCCGCAAGAAGGCGCGGCGCGGACATCTGGATGTCCGGCGCACCATTCGGCATAACGTCGCCTATGACGGGATGATGTTTGATACGCACTGGAAGCGCCGCAAGGTCGATCGGCCTGAGGTGATGGCGATCTGTGATGTGTCGGGCTCGGTCTCGACCGTTGCGCGGTTCTTGCTGATGTTCCTGTATTCGCTTGGTGAAGTGCTGCCGAAGGTGCGCTCCTTCGCGTTCTCCGGGCATCTGGGTGAAGTGACGGATCTGTTCGAGACCATGGATATTGAGCAGGCGATCCCGCAGATCCTGCATGAGTTTGGTGGTGGGTCGACAGATTATGGTGTGTCGCTGATGGATTTCGCGGATGTGGCGCTCAAGGATATTGATAATCGCACCACGGTTATTTTGCTGGGTGATGGGCGGTCGAACTACACCGATCCTCGCGCGGACATCATGAAGCAGATTTATGCGCAGGCGCGCCGCGTGATTATTCTCAACCCGGAACCTGAAGGGTTGTGGGGGACCGGCGACAGCGAAATGCTGAAGCTCAAGCCGTTCAGCCACAAGGCGCAGATGTGCGGCTCGCTGAAAGACTTGGAACGCGTCGTAGACGACATCTTGCGCACTGCCGCCTGAGGTCCGACATTGTCCATGTGAGGAGACACACGTGGGGACACCAGCCCAAGCCGTTTCGCAGGATGCCCGGATCACCTTTAAAACCCGCGGATTGACCAAGGTTTATGAGACCGGGGACGTGAAGGTTCACGCTCTGCGTGGCGTTGATCTCGAGTTATATGAAGGCGAGTTTGCGGTGTTGCTGGGGCCTTCGGGCAGCGGCAAATCAACCCTGCTGAATATTCTTGGTGGCCTCGATACGCCGACTGAGGGTCAGGTGTGGTTTCGGGATCAGCAACTCACGACGGCCACCCAACGTGAATTGACGCTCTATCGGCGCGACAATGTGGGTTTTGTCTTTCAATTCTACAATCTGGTGCCAAGCTTGACCGCGCGTGAAAACGTGGAGCTTGTGACCGAGATTGCCCGCGCGCCGATGGATGCGCGCGAGGCATTGGAGATGGTGGGGCTCAAAGATCGCATTGATCATTTTCCGGCACAGCTCTCAGGCGGTGAACAGCAGCGCGTTGCGATTGCGCGGGCGATTGCAAAGCGCCCCGATGTGTTGCTGTGCGATGAGCCGACGGGCGCGCTGGATTCACAGACCGGTGTCATCGTGCTGGAAGCGATTGAGCGGGTGAACGCTGAACTGGGTACGACGACAGCTGTGATCACACATAACGCGGCCATCGCGGGCATGGCACATCGGGTGATCCGGTTTGCCGACGGAGCGATTGCGAGCGTTAATGTGAATGCTGAGCGCCAACCCGCCCGCGACATATCCTGGTAAGGCACACATGTTTCATGCACTGCTGCATCCGCTGGACAAGAAAGTGCTCCGAGAGCTCTGGCGCGTGCGCGGGCAAGCGCTGGCGATTGCAGCGGTGATTGGTGCGGGCGTTGCGGTGCTGGTGATGATGTACGGCATGCTGGCGTCGCTTGAAGCCACGCGCGACGCCTATTATGAGCGCTACCGGTTTGCCGATATCTGGGTGCCGGTGAAGCGGGCGCCGGAAAGCCTGAAGGCTGATCTGGCGCGCATCAACGGCGTGGCATCGGTTGATACGCGTGTTTTTGTGGATGTGACGCTCGACGTGCCGGGCCTTGAGGAACCGGCGACCGGGCGGATGATTTCATTGCCACAGACGGGGCGACCGGCGGTCAATGATGTGGTGCTGCGCACCGGACGTTGGCCGGAACCTGATCATCCGCGCGAAGTGCTGGTCGACGAAAGCTTCATGGATGCGCACGGGTTTTTGCCGGGGGCTGAAATTGCGGCGGTTATCAATGGCCGCAAACGGACGCTGACCATTGTCGGTGTCGTGCTGAGCCCGGAGTTTGTCTATGCGATAGCACCGGGCGCGCTGATGCCGGACGCAAGCCGCTTTGGCATTGTGTGGATGCATCGCAAGGCGCTGGCGGCAGCCTATGACCTTGACGGGGCCTTCAATGAAGCGCTGATCCGCCTGTCGCGTGATGCCAATGTGCAGGATGTGATTGACGAGGTGGACGCGCTGACGGACCGCTATGGCAGCGGTGGCGCCTATGACCGCAGCGATCAGGTGTCCGACGCGTTCCTCTCCAGTGAAATGGACCAGTTGCGCAATTTCGGTGCGGTGCTGCCGCCGATCTTTCTGGTGGTGGCGGCGTTCCTGCTGAATGTGGTGATTGGCCGGATGGTCGATACGGAGCGCGAGCAGATCGGTCTGCTCAAGGCGTTTGGCTACTCCGACTGGGCGGTGGGGGTGCACTACCTCAAATTCGTCGGTGTGCTGACGGGGATCGGCATTGCGGGGGGCATTCTTGGCGGCACGTGGATGGGGCGTGGGCTGGCGGGCATGTATACGGAGTATTTCAAGTTTCCATTCCTGTTCTACAAGGCGGACCCGATTGTGTTTGCCGTCGGGGTGGGGGTCAGTGTCCTTGCTGCGGTGGCGGGGACGCTTGCGGCTGTGCGCAGGGCGGCTCTCCTTCCCCCTGCCGTTGCCATGCGGCCCGCACCGCCGACGCGTTATGGCCGGTCATTGATTGAACGGATATTGCCGCGGCGGCTGACCGACCAGCCAACCCGCATGATCCTGCGGCATATCGGTCGCTGGCCGGCGCGGTCAGCGATGACGGTGGCGGGCATTGCGGTTGCGGTAGGACTGTTGATCGGTTCCAGCTTTGCACTCGACTCCATGGACTTCCTGATAGACGCCAATTTCTACCAGGCGGAGCGGCAGACAATGACGCTGATCTTCGCAGAGCCGCGCCATTATGATGCGGTGCGTGGGGTCGAGAACCTGCCGGGGGTCATTGCGGCGGAACCCTTTCGTATGGTCGGCGTACGCATGGTGCATGGCGCGCGCGAGAAACGGGTGTCGATCACAGGGCTTGTGGCCAATCCGGAAATCTCCCGGGTCCTGGATGCGGACCAACGCCCACTGGTGCTGCCGCGGGCCGGTGTGATGCTCAGCGATTATTTGGCGAAAATTCTCGGCGTGTCCGAGGGTGATATGCTGACCGTGGAAGTGCTCGAAGGGCGGCGGCCGACGGTGCTGCTGCCGGTTGCACGCATCGTGGAAAGCTATATCGGGCTTAACTCCTACATGTATCTGCCCGCGCTCAACACATTGATGGGGGAAGGGCATGTGGTGTCGGGAGCCTATATCCTCAACGACACGGCCCGGCAGGCTGAGCTTTACCGGGAGTTGAAAGATACGCCTGCCATCGTCGGCGTAAGCTTGCAGCGCAAGGCTGTGCAGACATTTCGCGAAACCGTGGACGAGAATTTTTCGACGACAGTGATTTTCAACACGATATTTGCAGGCCTTATCGCCATCGGCGTTGTCTACAATGCGGCGCGCATATCGCTGGCTGAACGCGCGCGCGAGCTTGCCAGTCTGCGGGTGCTCGGGTTCAGCCGTGGTGAGGTCGCCTATATTCTGCTGGGCGAACTTGCCTTGCTGACGGTGCTGGCGCTGCTGCCGGGCTGTCTGTTCGGGTATGGACTTGCCCATCTCATTGGCAGACTTGGGCTGGAGACAGAACTGTTCCGCCTGCCGGTCATCATTGCACCGTCCACATACGGGCTGGCGATGGTCACGGTGCTGGTGGCTTCCCTGATTTCAAGCCTTATCGTTGGCCGCCGGGTCGCCAATCTTGATCTCATTTCCGTTCTGAAAACGAGAGACTGACACCATGAACGTTCGAACTATTGCCGGAATCGTTATTGGTGTGGTCCTGATCGGGGCGCTCGGGCTGGCGTTCCTGCCGCAGGACGTACCCGCTGATCTCGTTGAGATCAGGCGT
>Ga0307929_1002245_pt1 | contig 12852 bp, 8 predicted proteins | sample AceLakmetage1330_FD_203160 | JGI IMG/M metagenome (GOLD analysis project Ga0307929, IMG submission 203160) | Saline water microbial communities from Ace Lake, Antarctica - #1330 | ecosystem: Environmental > Aquatic > Non-marine Saline and Alkaline > Saline | place: Antarctica: Ace Lake...
CTTACCTCGGCGCGAGCAGCTTTTTGTTAACCTATTTACTGTCTTCTTTACTATCTTGGTTATCTTTGCTATTCTTCTTTTTTCGTTTGAGTATTTTTTCGAATAAGTTTAGCAAATCATCAACTCCAGCGGAAGAACCTTTTTCACCTACGAACCTAAAATTGCCAAAATACTTACCTACAAGTGTTTCTTTTATAGCTGCAATTTGATCATCGTTGAGACCATCTAAAAATGTTTTTAGCGAAGTCATTTCTGTCCCAGCGACCCGGTACATTTCAGAATTAGTTCGATGTCTACTAGCCTCTCTAGCGGCATAACCAGCCGGAATCATTAAAGTGAAAATCATTATGAATCTTGAGACAAAATCTGTTAGTGAAGGATCTTTAAGCAAATATGCTGTTATAAGAACAGCAATTGCTACAACAGTCATTAGACCTATAGCAATCCATCTCAATTTGTTGGCTTGCTCTGCTTCATTGTTTGCTGCTAAAAGAAATCCACCACTTTCAAACACTTGATCTGTGATATTAAAATATTCTAAAACTTTTTTTGAAGATCTTTCCAACTCTTCGTTAGTCTTTTCCTGACTAGATATCAGAGAAGAGAATTGTTGTTTTTGTTTTTCATGTTTTTGGACTATCTGGTTTCTCTCTTGCTCCCAACTTTCCCAAATTTTACTTTCCACATCTTTGTACTTTTCTTCAAATATCTTAATTCTATCTTTGTCTTTTTTTACAATATCATCTTTCAGTTTACTAAAGTCGTCTCCTGCGTTTTTTAAATCATTTTTTTTAATAGATATTACGTTATCTATCTCTTCAAACTCTTTATGGAACCTCCCATGAAGAGTATCAAGTTCCTTTTCGATTTGAAGTGATTTTGGTTGAAGATCTAAAATATCTGCATTAATTGATTTCAATTTTTTCGCCAATATCAAAAGCGTTTGTCCTTCGGATTCTGCTATTGCGAGTTTTAATGTATAAATGTCTTCTTCTTTTTCTTCGTTTTTTATAAATGGTGCTACGTGTTGCATTAATGCATCACGATATGTCATACTATCTGGCTCAGTATCAATGCTCAAAATTTCTAGTGTCGAAACTAATTTAGGAACTAGTTTTTCAATAGATTCTTTTTTCTCTAACATTTTAATCTGATGAATTTTGAACATGCTATTCCTCTTTTTGATTATTTTGGATTATAGCCAGGTTAACGAAGCGCTGTGCGGCGCGTCTTTTTTGCGTCCGCACCAGTGACAGGTTGGACTAGCCGATAGTTAATTTTTCCAGAGTTGGTGAATCACCTTGGATATCTTTCCTGGAATTCCCCGGCAGCTATTCAAACTCAACCGTGAACTCAATCCAGCCCTTTTGCAGATACTACAGAATTCATCCCATTCAAGCGCTGTCTCTTCATAGTCATTTGGCCAAGCTGCATGAAATACTTTAGCATTAACTCCATCTTCTTTTGTGATTCTACATATCCGGGCGTGTCGATAAATAATAACATTTCTCGTGTCCTTGTCCTTATCTGAACGCCAGATATCAATGAATAAGTCACCAACAGAGGCTTCTCTTATAAATTTGGAATTGTTAAGAGGCCACCAAAACCAATCTACCTGTTCATCTTCATCATCAAGACTATTCTCAACTTCCAGGTTTTCATCTTTTATCTTCTCCTCATTTCCAGGATACTTTGCTTCGTGAAGACCTAATAACCAACATCGCGTTCGTGGGACTACAACAGGCTTTTTTCGGTGCAATGATGATGGAGGCCTCTTTGCTACTGAAATTTCTTCAATATACTTTAAGAACTCTTCATCCACTTTTTTTGATTGCTTTTGCAAAGCTAACACGAAACCAACTGCCTCGCTGACAGCGTGAGGGTCGTTAGATGATGCCAAACATTCAATCAAGCTATTTCGAGAAGACATAGATGAATTAGCAGAACCAACAAACACGGTTTTTCCGAGTATGTAAACCTTAGCATGAAGATTATCACAAGAAAAAACATTGGCTCCTGCTTCATATGCTCTGCGCAAAGCATTCGCATCGGTTTGCCCGAATTTAATAGCCCCAGAACTCGCATCGACGATTAAAACGTCGTCTTCATCGAAGATCAAACCGTTGTCGCAGGTAAAATATGGAACCACTATGTATCTCGGTTGTGCTTCCCAGTTTTCGATCAATTTATCCCAGACGGTATCAAAATAAAGATCCATTTACTCTATTCTCCATAGCCCAACCAGTGATTGTATAGCCTTCTGTTTATTCTTCATTCAAAAAAAAGACTGACAAAAATTCCTGGTTTTTCGTCATTGTTCCATATGTTCAGCAGTCAAATATGCATGATAAACAGAAAGGTGTTTAATCGCACATGAAACAAATTCCTTCAAATTTGAAGGTCCTTTATGATGCACATTTGAACAATAAGGCAATTCCCAAAAGAGAGAAGGGGTCAAATTTGCTGTTGACCCTTGGCAATTTCCATCAAGAGTCAACGGCAGACCCCTTTACCAATTCGAAGGTCTCGGCCATGTAGCTTAGTGAGAGCATTCTACAAAACTACCTGTGAGATCTTTGACCGGACCGCACCGAGCTGAGAGCGATCGGACGTATCCAGGGCGAATTTTCTTTGACAAGGTTGACACAGCTTCTTCGGCCTGCTGACGCGAGTCGAACAAGGCCGCTGTCCGATACCACCCCTGTCTCCTGAGAAGGATAGGCTTGAAGCCTGATTTCGATACAGATTTGAGCTCATCTTGTGCCGACTCCCTACTCTTATCTGCACCTATGATTGCCAACCAAGGGACGCTCGACCAAGACTGTTCGCCAATACCCAACTGGGACATAGGCTTTTCGGGCCCTATCTGTGTTATAGCTGTTATTCACTGGTCAGAGACCCCCTATTCACAAAGCCAAACGAGAGATACCGCTGAAATTCCGCTTTCACTACGAAAATGGCTCACATATTTTGATATCTGAGCTACTATATCCACGCCAGCCGGATACAAACCATCAAAGCAGCCAAAAGCCCCCTCGTTTTCTGATTGTATGCCCTCCCCGCCTCGGTCAAGCAACCTTCAAGAATACGTATTGAAAACAGCAGGAAAAAGTATGTGGTTATGACAGGCTAAGGCCGGGACCAATAATGAAGTTTTCTCTCCCAACAGGAAAAATAGCTCCTGTCAGGAGTTTGGTAGGCAGAGTTTGAGGTGGTTGTCCATGGGGAAACCCTCATAGAGAGATTAAAAACAAGAAGTTTAGGGGGTTAGAAGGTTAGAAGCTCAGGTGAATAAAGAACTTGAGCTTTCGGGGAAAAACTATACAGAAGTGGGATTTGGGTGTCAAGAAAATTCTTCTTATTAATTATAGAGTATCAGAATGAAACTTGTAATCGAAGGACTGGATATCTGACTTAAAAAAAGATCCGGTGGGCACAGCAGCGCCAGGTGCCTATCTGCGTTCGGACACGCACCGGCGGACTCGACGCGGACTTGGCGTGGCAGGCGTTTTTGATGCCGTTGGCGTGAGGGAAACACCGTCTCGCTTATGCCCCATTTTCACATATACAGTTCTCTACTCGTTGTGGTACATAGAGCTATGTTACCGCTAAGTGCTAATTGCAGCTTTTAGGTTTTACTTATTCTATACGCGAAAGCATCAGAGAGGTTCTATTTTGAGAGTTGAAAAAGCTAAATCCAGTGCGTTCGGTGTTGCAGCGCTTAGGGCGGCGGCCTCTTTTGAAAAAGATCCGGATGTAAGAAACCCTGATTTCATGGCTGTCGATTTGCTGCCGATGAAATTCAGTGTAATCGTCAGAAATCATGCCTTGCGCTGGCTCTTTCTGAAAGTGTTCAATCGACGCTTGCCGGGGGGGTATTTTTTTCATACCGCCAGGACAAGATGCATTGATGAGATCCTGGAAAAGAGTATCAAAGAAGGGCTCGAACAATTAGTCATTCTAGGCGCCGGATTGGACACCCGCGCCTATAGATTTCAAGACAGCCTATCCAACGTAAAAGTTTTTGAAGTAGATTACCCAGACACCCAGATGGTAAAGAAAGAACGGTTGGCCAGGCTTTCGCTGAGCCTGCCGGAAAATGTAAAGCATATTCCCTTGGATCTTAACACGCAAAACCTGCATAAACTAACTGAACAAGGATATTCATCAAAGCGAAAAACCCTGTTTATCTGGGAAGGCGTTTGCATGTACCTCAGACCTGAGGCGGTGGATGGCGTCCTGACTTTTTTCAGAGAACAAACCGGACCTGGAAGCCATATTGTTTTCGACTATATATTCTCTTCGATGGTTGAGGGAAAATGCGATTATTATGGAGCGCTGGAAAGTTCAAAGCTGGCAGAAAAGCTGGGGGAGCCCTATGTTTTCGGGATTGAAAAAGAGAGCATAAGAGCATTCCTCGAAGCCCGGGGGCTGCACTTTCTTTCAGAGTTCACCCCTGAAACACTGGAGAGAGACTATATGACAAGAAGTAACGGCAGACTCCATGGGAGGGTTTACGGCTATACAGGTATAGTACATGCCCAAACAAAATCGAAGGATCCGTAGACAGTATTCATGATGAAAAAAGAGGAGAAAAAGTGGGGAATGAAGCTCCCCGCGGCAAGCCACGGGGTATCTCAACAAAGGATGCAGGCAATACAAACGCTGCAAGCAGCGGGGTATTTACCCTAAGAGAGAATAAAACGCATCCAACTGGGGATGCGACCGGTGAGGAGCCTGACGTTCCTGAGGCTCACATGCAATGCCTACGCGATAAATACGGAAGACGGATTGATTCTATTCGACTGTGGCCCTGAGGAAACAACTTCAACACTTGCATCCAGCCTGAAAAACAGACCCGTAAGACGAATTTACCTCACCCATGGGCATACGGACCATGCCGGGAGCTGCCGATATTGGATGGACAGGGGTACCAAAGTATTTGCCCCGGAGGCGGAATCCGACATGTTGAGAGACGGGGGACTCAAAACGGTGCCGGACGCCTTTCGATACCCGGGCTTCGATCCGAAGGAAACGGTGGAGCCCGGTGATACGGTCCCCGTCAATAAGGACTTTCGGTTTAAGGTCCTTCGGACACCGGGTCATACGGACGGCTCCGTGTGCTATTACGAACAGAGCAAGAATCTTCTCATCAGCGGTGATCTCCTCTTCGGTCCTTTTTGGAGATACAAATTTACTTTTCTCCTGCAGATCCTCACCTCAATGAGCCAACCGAGGGATGAACTTATGCAACATATAAAGTCTCTGGAGCATTTGGTCAGGGATGGTGTAATCACGGATTCAACACGCATATTGCCCGGCCATGGGCCGGAATTCTGTCTGAAAGAACAACCAAATGCCTTACAACGAACCATCAGATTGTTGCGTTTCTGCCGTATTACCGGATAGAAAATGGGGTCATCCATTAAAGGGTGTGTCAAGAGAAAAAACACCTCTCCATTAAAAAAATATACTCTTTTTTTGATTTGGCATTAACTATTGCCCCAGTACGGCTTCGTTTAACCTCCCAATTCGCGCCCGCTATTTCTATCTGTTTGGTTCTCGGTCAGTTCATGCTGATCCGCACCAGTCATCCATCGGGATCAAGGCGGTGTGCTTTAGGCAGAATGTTTAAAACACGGCCCCTGATCTGTGTAACAGACCCCAGAAAATCGTCGGTTCCATACCGTGTTCAATTGGATGTATTACAAATCTTATGGTTTTTAGCCAACCTCTTTGTGACTCACGGCATAGGCGAAACAGAATAGAAAGACAATAGCCGTTCTGTTATTTTCGTGCAGCAGGTACCAATCAAGTCTTGTGGTTTAATACCAATCCCTTTCCTGGTTCACTGCTGCACGCATGCTCAACGATTAACCGAAAAGCTTACTGGCATCATAGGCTACTTGATCACGCATGATATAATAAGATGCCCTGGCCAGTTTATTCCCCAAGGCCTTAGTTGCGACTAGGCGGTGGTCCCCAATCCCTGGAATCGTTTTCAGTAATTGGAATTCCTTTCGCAGCTTGGCTTGAGATTTTACTGCATTTTCAATTTCCTTAATCGTCTTCGTCAAAGATTGAATCACCGCAATATTACTTTTTGCAGTCAACACCAGGAAAGGTGAATCAAATAATTCTTCAGTATCTTCTCCGGAAGAAAGTAGATTTTTTGTACAGAAAAAGGCTGTTTTCAGCAGTATGAAGTCAAATTATTTTGATATTTATCTTCTAATTTGGTAATATTCTAGTGGGCATTTTCCAGATTTGCGGAGTCCAAGACACGGAGTTACTCAGATAGAGTCAGAAACTGACAAAGATAAGTTTGCATAATTTTCACATACGGAAAACTTGAAAAACGATTGCGATTCCAATGTGGGTCAGGACCTGGTTCAATCCGAATTCAAGGACAAATGAACTACAAAACCCTTTTGTCGGCCCTTTTGACGTTTTGTCTTCTCAGCGTCTTTTCTTCCGGCCTGCGTGCCGAATGCGTGGAGTGTGTTTCTCTTGAAGGGGTTCACAGCTTTTCTCCGGGCGATGATCCTTCGTGGGCCTCGCCCTCTTTTGATGATGGTACGTGGGCGAAGGTGAACGTTCCGGGAGACCTGTCGGACCAGATTATCCATTTTGAACAGGGCATAGGCTGGTACCGGGTCCACTTTACACTGGAAAGCCCCATGGAAGAACCGGCACTGGCCATGGGAAATGTGGGTAATGCCGACGAGGTGTTTTTAAACGGCGTAAGGATAGGGGGAGAAGGCCGAATCGATGATGGATTCGTGGAAGCCCCTTGGAAAGAACGCCTCTATTCGATTCCGGCAGGGCTCTTGCGTTACGGCCATGAAAACATTCTGGCCATACGCATCCTCAACACCCACCGCATGGCGGGAATTTTCGAAGGACCGGTCTGCATAGGACATTACAAAGATCTCATTTCCAGAAATCTTCAGTTGGAATTCGCGAGAAAAGGTTCCGAGATTGCCCTTTTCACCCTATCTCTCCTGTTTCTGCTAGGATTAGCTTTTCTTGTGATTCAGGGTATTCGAAGCCCTGAATATATTACTTTTGCCTTCTTTCTCCTGCTTTACATTGTACTTTTAGTTCTGGAGAGCCTCTATTTTTACGATGCCGGTCTCAAGAGTCCGTTTGCCCAACGATCCATTTTCGCCATCAGCTGCCTTATGCCGGCTTCAGGGCTTTGTTTTCTTGTTTGTTTTTTTCGGGATCCCATGGGACCGTGGATCAAGGCCATCATGGGGGCCTTTTTGTTGTTAGCGCTTTTCTTTCTGACCTTCTCCTCCCATAAGGCGTATGACCTCCTAATGACTCCATGGCTCATCTTATTCGGGCTTTTCGGGGGAACGGTGCTCTTTCTAACCATAAGGGCCTGTGTAAGACGCCGCCATGAGGCAAGGCCGGTATTTATCGGGATTATCGCTCTGGCAGGGAGCGCATGCGTTGACCTGACATCCCTTGGGGGAAATTGGCACACCTGGCCGGTGTTGCCTGCGGATCTGGGCATGGCCTTTCTGCTCTTGTGCCTCGCCTACGCGCTGGCGGCCCGCTATGCCCGTGCGGGAAAGGCGGTGAAACAACTGTCCGGTCGTATCCTGGAGTCACAGCAGGAAGAACGCAAAAGGATTTCCAGAAACATCCATGACGGTCCGGGCCAGTCCTTATTGGCCCTGAAGTTGCATCTCCAGATGATGAAGGTCCGGGAAGAGCAGGACGGCGAATCCCATGGGCGCATTTTAGGGGATCTCATCGATGAAGTCGACCGTGCCATCAAGGAACTCAGGGCCATGGCCATGGACCTCCGCCCCACCTTCCTTGAAGATAGCTCCATCATTCAACTTTTCACCCTGTATGGAAAGCTCTTCGCACAGCGGACGGGCATCCCCGTGGACGTGGGGGGGCGGGAACCGCCGGAGGTGCCCATGAGGGTAAAAGACAATGTGTACCGTATCTACCAGGAGGCACTGGGCAATATTGGCAAGTATGCCCATGCCGGCCGGGTCGATGTTCGGGTGGAGAATGGAAATGGCGTTTTGAACCTCATGATCAGGGACAATGGCAGGGGGTTTGACGTTATGCGGGAGATGGAGGTCTCCAGAGGCATCGGGCTCATGTCCATGAAGGAGCGGGCCGAGTTGTTGGGGGGAGTCTTCCATATCAAGAGCGCACCCGGTCTGGGGTGCAGCATTCGGGTGGAGGTGCCTTTGAAATGATCAAGATCGTGATCGCCGACGACCATGCCATGTTCCGCCAGGGGCTGAAACAGCTACTGAACACGGTTCCTGATTTCACCCTTTCGGGTGAGGCCGCAAATGGTAAGGCGGCCCTTTCGATCATCGAAGAGCAGGAACCGGATGTGGCTATTCTGGACATTTCCATGCCGGAAATGACCGGGATTCAAGTGGCCAGGAAATTGCGTCGGCAAGAGAGTGGAACACGTTGTATTCTACTCACCATGCACAAAGATCCTGATCTGATTCGGGAGGCCCTCGTCTGGGGACCCATGGGCTACGTGCTCAAAGAAAACGCCTTTGAAGAATTGCTGGAGGCCGTACAGGCCGTGATGGCGGGGGAAGTCTATCTTAGCCACGATTTAAGTTTGGACACGCCACCGTTCTCGAAACAAATAAATGACGGCCTCCTGACCCGGAGGGAGGAAGAGATTCTCAAATGGATTGTATCGGGGTTAACCAACAAAGAAATCGCGAACACCCTTCACATCAGCGTGAAGACCGTCGATACCCACCGCACGCGCATCCTGCGCAAACTGGACGTCCATAACACCGCCGAGATGGTTCGATATGCCGTCAAAACCGGCCTCGTTTGATTCTTAAAAAAAATGCAAAAAATACAGGTTTTACCTGATTGATTTGTTTTGTTTATTCTGATAATGAACAGCGAGGTCCTCAAATTTGGCCAAAAAGGTGAACCACACATTTATAAAACCAACCTGTTTTGCACCATATAAAGGTCATCCCTTACACGGACGACGCTCCGGAAATCCATGGAGGAAAAGAGATGAAACGATTGATTGTCGCGTTGGCCATTCTGCTGTTTTCAACCCAAATTTCCTATGCATCAACGCTGGAAGCTCTTAATGGGCTACCGCTGGCGAGCCTGTTTTTAGGGGATCCTGTAGATGCCTCCAACGGCGCCCTCCGGTTCACGCTCCCCCTGTTGCATTCGAGGGGACCCATGGATCTTCATTTCAGTCTGCTGTATGGCTCGGATTTTGAAAGTTGGAAAGGAAATGCCTTTTTTGCCAGTCAAACCCAGACCTATTGGTGGAGCCCCTGGTGCGCCGCCTACCTGGGGGGCGACTTATACCAGTTCTGGCTGGAGGACTTTCGGAAAGTGGCCTTTGACTCCGCGACCGGGGAAATTGATGAAAGCCATCAAAAACAACCGGTGCGTTACAAAATGCGGGCCCAGGATGCCCATGTCTATCTCATGGATCCCATAAGGGAACGGGTGTACGTCTTCGGAAAACCATCGGGCGACATCCTTTATATCCTGGACCGGAACGGCAACCGGCTTCACTATACCTACGACAACAGACTGACGAAGTTGGACGACGGCCTGGGCCGCGAAGTCAACTTCACCTATACGACATTTGACAACGACCGGGTACTGACGCAGGTGACGGATCAGGGGGGGAGAAGTGTTTTTATCAATTATGAGGAAAATGCCCCGGACAACAACGGCCGCCTCACCCTGCGTTCGGTCACCGATGCCTCGGGTCAACAGACCACCCTGGGCTATACCCCTTCAAATTATGTGGTAACTCTTCAAAAGCCCGTAGGAAACACACCCTATACGCAAACCTGGCAAAATGACGTGTCCCTGGCGGGAACCTTGGCCACGCGGGTCGTGAGCCAGACCACGGCCTACGGCCATACCACGGAGGCAACGTATGATGCCGCACAGAACCGGGTGACAGAAACCCGGCCCGATAATACTGCTGTGGCGTATACACACTACGGTGAAAACCAGCCGCCCAAGAGCGTCACCGACGCCACGGGAAAGGCCATGGGCTTCACCGAGAGCAACCATGCCCAGCCCACCGGGGTGACGGACCGCATGGGGGACACCACAACGGTTGCTTACCACGCGGAGACCGGAAAAATCGCCTCCATTACCAATAACAAGGGCGATACCATCGCCAACACCTATACGGCCCAGCAACAGACCTTCACCAATCCGGACAACAACGAGACCGTGGATTTCACCTTTTATAACCTCACGCGGATTGATTACCCCGACGGCACAAACGAACAGTTCACCCATGGCGCCGGCGGCAATATTCTCACCGGAACGAACTCAAATGGGAAGACCTGGTCCTACACCTACAACGGTAAGGGACAGGTTCTGACCATTACCAACCCCGCATGCGGTGTAACCACCTACACCTACAACGCCGACACCACCATCGCCTCTGCCACCGACTCGGATACGGGGACCACTACCTATGAATACGATGCCTATATGCGGGTGAAGAAGATCATCCATCCGGATACCACCTTTGTGGAAACGGCCTACGACCTGAACAATCGGGTGACCTCCGTCACCGATGAGCTGAGCCATGCCTACACCTACGCCTATGATGCTAACGGCAATCTGACCTCGTCTACGGATCCCGCCAACAAGGCATCGCAATATGCCCACGATCTCATGGACCGGGTGACCGAAATCACAAACCGGCTGGGCAAGAAGAGTCAACTGGCCTACGATAATATCGATCGTCTGGAATCTTCCACTGACCCCAACGGGAACAAGACCCAATACGCCTACAACTCCCATGGGTGGATGGACAGAGTCACGGATGCGTCCGGAAACGTGTGGCAGACAGGCTATGACGACGAAGGACTCAGCGTCTCGGAGACCACGCCCCTGGGCCGTACCACCACCATCGCCCGCAGCAAGCTGGGGTATGTGACGGGAGTAACCGATCCCCTGAACCACAACATCACCCTTACACGGGATACCATGTCCCGGATCACCGCCTTCACGGACCCCATGGGGCGGCAGACAACTTACGGATATGATGGAAACGGGCTTTTGACTTCCGTCACTCTGCCGGTAGCGGGAGCGGCCCAATACACCCGAAACGATTTGGGCCTGTTACACAATATTCAGGACCTCAACGGGAGCAACTGGGCCTTTACACATACGAACATGGGCAGGCTTGGATCCATGACCGATCCTCTGGCCAACCAGTGGCAGTATGCCTATGACCAGCGGGGCAGGCTCAATCAGGTGACCTATCCTAGCGGCGCCACCCAGGCCCGAACCCTGGATGGGGCGGGCAATGTTACGGCCAAGACCTATTCCCAAGGCCCCACCCTTAATTATACCCACGACGACCTGGACCGCATGTTGACAGCCAACAGCCTTTCCTTCACCTACAACGCCACCGGTCAGGTCCTGTCCACCACCAATCCGGGAACCACCTTCGACGCCACCTATGACGATGGCGGACGGATCCTGACCGCCACCTATGCGAACGGGCTTTTCAGCGTGACCTATACCTATGATGAAAGGAACCTCTTGACCCGGGTAACGGACAGTCTGACCAACACCACCCTTCAGTTCATCCATGACGACGACGGGAGGCTCACGGCCATGACCCGGTCCAGTGGGATCAACACCGCTTTCGCCCTGGATAATGCCTCGCGCATCACCCGGATCCAGCACGGTACCTTGGGGGATCTCCAGTACACCTACAATGCAGCCGGTGAGGTCACCGGGCTCGATTACGACCTCCCCCTGGACCCAGCCGATTACATCAACGCCGGAATTGACACCTTCACCTACGACGCGGCGAGCCAGGTTAGCACGACTGGCTACACCCATGATGCCAGGGGAAGGATGACCACAACACCAACCAACACCTTTGCCTGGAACGGGGCATCGCGTCTCACGGCCACATCCAACGCCACCCTCACCTACAACGGCTTAGACGACCTTCTGACCCGGGAGGCGGACGGCACCACGCTTCACTCCTATTACAACTATGCCCTTGACCTCAAACCCATGGTGGCCGAGAAGAACGACACCACAGCCCAATGGGCGCGCTTCTATGTCCTGACCCCGGGAGGGCGGCTCCTCTACATGATCGATGCCTCTGACAACAACAAGGTCTATTTCTATCATTATAACAGTTTGGGTAACACACTGTTTCTGACCGATAGCACAGGCGCGGTCACGGACAGCTATGCCTACAGCCCCTACGGGAATCTCCTTGCACATACAGGCGATAATGACCAGCCCTTCACCTTCGTCGGGGCCTGGCAGATACGCCAGGAGGGGGACGGCAGTCTCTACCAGATGCGGGCCCGGTATTATGAAGCCACCACTGCCCGGTTTATTTCCAGGGAACCACTGTGGCCACGAATCGCCGAAGTCCAGACATTGAATCCATATCAGTACGCTATGCAAAACCCCTTTAAGCATGTTGATAAGAGAGGTTCTTATGAAGAAGATATCAGCAGTGATCTTGAAGCTCTTGCCTGGGTCGGTCTTTGTTTTTTTACTTATGGATTATCGGATGATGAGCAAAGTCTTGCTGTGCTCGAATCGTGGAACGCCGCTTCTATGGAAACTAGAATGGATATGCTTAACAGGATGGGCACTGTCTCATTTCATAGCCTTTGGACTTCAGTCAATTACGATCTTGATTCTGAAAACATAAAACCACAATACCTTGAAAGTATAAAAAACTATAAACGTCGTGAGGGTGAAAGTAGCATTGACGCCTATTATAGACAGCGCAGCCAAATCAGAAGAGATTTTTTAAATCGCATAATTGCACTTCAAAATTGCAAACAAAAAATG
>Ga0307929_1002246_pt1 | contig 12846 bp, 8 predicted proteins | sample AceLakmetage1330_FD_203160 | JGI IMG/M metagenome (GOLD analysis project Ga0307929, IMG submission 203160) | Saline water microbial communities from Ace Lake, Antarctica - #1330 | ecosystem: Environmental > Aquatic > Non-marine Saline and Alkaline > Saline | place: Antarctica: Ace Lake...
TAAACCCAAGAGAAGGAGTTTCCAAATTGAATAGTAAAACCGGAAAAGTGATGGTCATTGGTGGCGGTATTGCCGGTCTCACTGCTGCCTGGGAGCTTTCCAGGCAGAATATCAATGTGGAGTTGGTGGAAAAAACCTGCTTTCTGGGTGGGCACAGCATTGGATTTACCTGCAAGGCCACAGACACCTGTAAGCAGTGCGGTGCCTGCAGTGTGGAAGAGATGCTGGCCAACGTGGTGAATGAGCCCTTGATCAATGTACATCTGAGAACCCAAGTCAGCGGTCTTGATAAAAAAGATGGCTTCAGCGTATCCCTTTCCAAAAGTGCTGTGGAAGAGGTGGCTTCCCAGGGTGTTCTCAAGGGATTTTCCCATCATAATTCACCTCTGTATGTGTTGGTTGACGGGGCACAGGATGCACCGGAAGGCGCAGTTAATATTGAATCACTGGGCACAGAAGGTGTCGTGGCGGTTGATGCTGTTGTGGTTGCCACAGGATACACCCCCTTTGATCCCAATATCAAATCCACCTATGGATATGATAAATGGGACAATGTGATCACCGGCCTTGATCTTGAAAATATCATTCGGGAAAATGGGTCTCTGGTACGTCCTTCCGACGGAGAGAAACCCAAACGTATTGCTTTTATTCAGTGTGTGGGTTCCCGGGATGAGCGTCTGGGCAACCTCTGGTGTTCGGAGGTGTGTTGTCCCTATGCCATGCGCATGGCAGGGGTGGCAAAACATGCCGATCCTGAAGCCCAGATTTCCATGTTCTACATTGATATCCAGAACAGCGGCAAGGAATTCCCGGTGTTTTATGAGCGAACAAAAGAAAATGTTCGATTTGTCAGAACCATTCCCGTGGATATCTATCCCCTGGAAGGTGACAGCCTTGAACTTCGCCACATGGCCGAAGACGAGGGAACGCCCTCATCAGAACAATTTGATCTTGTAGTGCTCTCTGTGGGACTCATGCCCGGCATGGACACGGCAAAGATTTCTGAAATTTTAAATATCCCCGTCAACCAGGATGGATTTCTTGACACAGCTACTGGGGATTCAGGTGTGTTCGTTGCCGGAACGGCCGGAGGCCCCGGAAGTATTGCCGCCACCATTGCAGGTGCTGGAAATGTCGCCCTTGCGACCATGAATTATCTGGGGGGGAGCAAATGATAGCAGAAAAAAGCAGTAAAACAATTGAGGTTCAGATTAATAAAGATGTTCTGGTGGTGGGGGCTGGCAAGGCGGGTCTTACTACCGCAGCCCAGATAGCGGCCCAGGGCTATAAGGCCGTGGTGATTGGGAATAAAACCACCTGTGCCTGTGGTGCCGGATGCAGTAAAGAGATGCAGGACGCCGGGCTTGTGGAAATCCAGGAGGGTACCTCCCTGGTTGCCATTGCCGGTGTGGCCGGTGATTTTCGAGTCACCCTTGGCAAAGGGGAAGAGACATGTGAAGCCACCTTTGGTGCCGTGGTGGTGGCTCCTCAGTACACCCATGTGCCTTTAAACAGTGAATATGGCCTGACCCTCAATGACAAGGTAATCAGCCAAACTCAGTTGGAAGCCCTGCTGGCCGATGATGCCGGACGAGCAAAGTTGGTCAACGGCAGCGGCAGCACCGTGGCCTTTTTATCCGGATTTGGCCAGGAAGGCGACCCGGTAGCCACGGGCAGGGTACTTGAGTCTGCGCTGGAAGTTCAGAAACTTGAGAACTGCCGGTCCTACATTTACGCAAATAATGTGAAAGTGGGTGGAAAAGGACTGGAGCGGCTGTTTACCCAGGGTCGAAATGAAGGGGTGGTGTGTTTCAAACCCCAAACCATGCCCACCATTGAGCAGGATCAGGACAAGCTGAAGATCGTCATCACCGACCCCGTGGTCCGGGCTGACATTGAGCTGGAACCTGATTATGTGGTGGTGGAAGAGGGGCTTGTGGTGGGTCCCAATAATCTTGGCATTGCTGAGACCCTTGGCATTGATACCGATGTGGATGGATTTTTGCCCAGCAACAATGTGCATCGTTTCCCGGTGAGATCCAACAGAGAGGGCATCTATGTTGCCCAGAACGATGTGGATGCTGCCAATGTGGCATTGCAGGTGAAAGCCCTTATTGGTGATGGGGTACGTACCCTCACCGAAGACATTGCCGTGGTGGATGACACCAAGTGCGTTATTTGTCTCACCTGCTATCGCTGTTGTCCCCATGGTGCCATTTTCTGGCAAGACGGGGCCGCAGTTATCTCCCCGGCAGCCTGCCAGGGATGCGGTATCTGTGCCAGTGAGTGTCCCATGGATGCCATCCAGTTGGGTGAATTTTCCGATGCGGATCTGAAGAGCGGTGTTCAGGAGGCAGTGGCCTCTGCTGCTGATGCGACTCCCACCATTGTGGCCTTTTGCTGCAAAAACTCTGCCCTGGAAGCCGGAGAAGCCGCCGCTCAGTTTGGTTATGAAATGCCTGCCGGGTTCCGCATGGTTAAGGTTCCCTGTGCCGGTAAGGTGGATGTGGATTTCATCATGAATGCCCTTGTGGCAGGAGCTGATGGCGTCATGGTTGCTGCCTGTCATGAAGGAAATTGCAAGGCCGAACGGGGCAATATTTACGCTGGATGGCGGGTGGAAGAGATTCGTCAGAGACTGGAAAACATGGGACTGAATAAGGATCGGGTGGTGTTTACCACCATTGCATCCAACATGGCCCGGGAATTTGCCTGCAAGGTGAATGAGTTTGCTGAAAAATTGTAAACACATAGACCTGTGATGTTTTAAAGTAAGATATCCGGGGGCCTGATGGGCCCCCGGTTAAGATAGAACCCGGTTAGCCTCTGAAAGCTGTTCAAAGGTAGCCTCGGGAATAAAAATGAAAAAGACCGTTGGGAAGGATGATTTCTTTCCCAACGGTCTTTTTTTTTATATGAAACTCAGTCTAAAAGGCTGCAATAATTAGAGTTTCAAATTTCGTTGTGGCTGGTGCTTACAGCCATGTATGTTTTATATGAAAATGAAGTGTCCAAGTAGCCTCAGTAGAGCCCCCGGGGAGGGGTAATGGGACCGACCCATTGGGCTGTCTAACAGTCCCGGGTCGGTCCCATTACCCCTCCCCGGGGGTGGCATGATAGCTTTTTCATGATTCGTTGTGTCCGACAGGACATGTCCGTTATATGAAAATCCAGCAACAAAGTACCGACAGCAGAGCCCTCGTCGGGGGTGGCATTATGCCATGGTATTATTCGTTATGCCGGTGGGCCAACATGGCCGTTATTGAGCCTGGAGCATGGGAACGGTGAGACTGCCATCCATGAGGAACATAACATCGGCATCTGTGCCCTTTTGTTCCAGGGCTTTGTCCAGGGCTTCCTGGAGACTGTGAAAGGGACGGATAAATAGTTGAGAGAGTTCTTCATCCGGTACATCGGTGACCCCCCACATCTCTGCCCAGCGTCCGATTTCTGCCATTTTTGCGGCCTTGTGATATCCCAGCTTATAGCCCTTTTCAATGGTATCCAACACCTCCTGGGGGGTGTCACAGCTACCCAAAAGATCGGCAAAAGCCTTGCCACCAATGCCGCAGCGGCATTTGGCCACCAGAATGAGAATGCCATTTTCTTTCAGGGCCAGCTTGGCATTGTCAATGCCCTTTTGGGCCTGGTACAGATCAATGTCCGCAGGAAATTTCACCACCGACACCACAATATCTGCCTTTTTTTCAATGGGGGCACAAAAGACCTCGTTGGCCCGCTCAATGGCAGCGTCAAAGGAGGCATAAATATCCCCGGCGGTGACAGCGTACACCTTGTGGTTTTTATCCAGCACCGTCATGATGGCAAAGATCTCTTTTTCCACCACCTTCAGGGCATCAATCATATCCTCATGAACGGGGTTGCCTTCAAGGGCCAGGGCACACGCCTCAGGTCCCAGGGCCAGCTTGTGGTTCTGTTCAATGGTTTTATAGGAAGCAATGCCGGGAAGAAAGGATTTTCTGCCCCCGGTGTATCCGGCAAAATAATGGGGTTCCACAGACCCGATGATGATGATTTTATGGGCGTTGACACCTGCCTTATTCACGGACATTTCTGTGCCGTTGGAAGAGGTGCCCAAAAACACCATTTCTTCATCTTTTAAGGCATCATGAACCAGGACATTGTCCTTGATGTTTTCGTAGTGGGAACCGAAGATTTGAATGAATTCCTCTTCGGTGGGTCCCCGGTGGGCCCCGGTGGCAATGATAAATTTAACCGGGATGGCCTTAATATCATCCCAGATGGCATCCAATACGGTTTGGGTGGGTGTGGGACGGGTGGCATCATTGACAATGATCAAAAGATCCTTTGCATCCCCCAGAAACTCTGTCAAGTTTTTGCTCGCATTGGGGGATGACATGGCCCCTTTAATCAAAAGGTCGGTGTCACCGATTTTCACATCATTGGCTTCCAGAAATACCGGGGCAATGCTGTCACTGATTTCAGCGGTAAGTTCTCCCTTTTTCCCGTAGGGAACGCTTATTTTCATGTTTTTCTCTCCATTTGTGGGCATTCTTCTTCTTAGGAATGAGTTTTAAAGGCTCATCATGGATTAGTGTGAAAACCCATATCCACAGATGCGTAAACACTGAGGATTGCACGCGGCAATCATATCCCAATCACACTAATCCGCGAAGAGCCGTTTTAAATAACGGGCATGTCCTGCCGGACACAACGAATATTGAAAATGATATCATGCCGCCCCCCCCCGACGGGTAATGGGCCCGGCCCGGAACCGTAGACGGCTCAATTGGCCGGTTCCTATTACCCATCGGGGGGGGGCTCTGCTGAGGTTGCCCGGAAGTTTTATTTTCTAATAAAAGTTGCCCATTTGTCTGCTTAGCATTTGTGTGCTTAGGGGACAGATTTTCAAATCTGTCCCCGCCTCCGAAATGGAAAAAGTATTTCGGACTATTCCTTATCTTTTAATGGGACCCAGTTCATTGATTCTTTCCATGAAGCCATCAATGGCAGACTGGAATCCTACCTTGTCTCCATGGGCAATCTGCACCAGTTCAATGCGTTCCGGTTCAATATTAATCTGGGCCAGGAATTCTTTAAGGGATGCCACTTGGATTTTGGCTTTGACGTTTCCATCATGCTCACAATCCCCATCTGGACAGCAGGCCACCAGGACCCCCCACCCATTTTTCAGGAAAGGTTCCAGCAGCAAGGGTTTTTCCAGCCTGCCACCGCACATGTTGATGAGTATTTTATACTCTTCTGGCACCATACTTTCCATGCTGGAGGACTGAAAATCGGGATAATAAGACCAGTTGCATCCAAACACAATGGCCTTGGCCTTATCCTTTGCAAGAAACTGGCCGATTTCACGGTTCAATGCCTGTTGATCCGTGCCAAGGGCTAAGTTGGTGAACACCGCCTTGTTGGGACAGGCATCTATGCAGGCACCACAGCTCTGGCATTTGACAATGTCGGTGACGATTTTACCGTCCACAAAACTTCTTGCCTCATGGGGGCAGGCCCGGACACAGGCCAGACAGGCGGCACATTCCGGTCCGGTAAGAGTGGTGGTACCGGGACTTTCCCATTCTGTACCGGCAAAATCGCGCTTGGCATCGGTGAAGATGTCCAGCAGGGGAACGCCACTGGAGCAGGCGGCCACACACCGTCCGCAATGAAAGCAGGAGGCTATTTTGTCCGCAATGTAGGTGGAGGGCTCCAGTTGGCCGGACAAAAGACCGAATATCATGATCATTTTTGCCCGGGGGGCGTCGGATTCCCATCGGTCATATTTAAAGACAGGGCAGTGCTCATAGCAATAGCCACAGCGGATACAGCTATCCAGATCGTTTTTCCATTTTTCCAGGTGGGTGGGTTTGAATTCTCGGACCTTAGTTGTGGTTTCCATGTGTTTTATTCCATATGTTTATGCAAAAGGGGATAATTGTTGGGTACTGGGTACTGGGTACTGGGTACTGGGTACTGGGTACTGGGTACTGGGTACTGGGTACTGGGTACTGGGTACTGGGTACTGGGTACTGGGTACTGGGTACTGGGTACTGGGTACGCAGGTTTCGGTTCCTGATTCACCAATTTTCCTCTTTATATTGTTTGTAGAAAGTTCCAATTTTCTATTTTGTTCATCCAATGATGAATTCATAATCGTGTGCTCAAGCGCCTAATTAATGATGAGTTAAGGCTTCTATAGGTTTGCACTTTTATCCCGTTTTAGAGCATGACAGGGGGGTATCAGGCAACCATGTATCTTAAATCCGTGGCTGTTACCCAGTCATCCGGGGCATCCATGAGTTTGCCCGGGTTGAGTATGCCATGGGGATCAAAGGCTTTTTTGACCTGTGACATGAGATCCAGGGAGTCTGCTTTTTCTATTTTAAAGGCACCTGCCTTGGAGATGCCGATGCCGTGTTCAGCTGAAGTGGTGCCATTGACCGAACGAACATATTCATAGATCTGGGATACGGCTTTCCGGGCGGACTCCCACTGATCTGGATGAGAGGGTTCCATGAGGATTTTGGTGTGCATGCATCCGGAACCGCAGTGGCCATAGGCCGTCATGATGAGATTATTATTGGCGGCAACTTCATGAATTGTCCGGGCCATTTCCGCCATTTTGGAGTAGGGCACAGCCATGTCATCGGCAAGGGCGGTGCTGGAGAGCACTTCACTGAACTTGGACAGGGCCGGGAAGAGTTTTTTTCTGCCCATGAATATTTTGGCTCGTTCATTGGGATCAAAACTGCTGGTTAACCCCTTGCCATTATTTTTTTTGCACAGGGCTTTCATGGCGTCGATTTCATAATCCACAGCCTCTTTAACCATGCCATCTGATTCGTACAAGAGAACCGCCTCCACGTCTGGCAGTCCCAGATTCATGGTTTTATTTACGGCCTTTATGGCCACATTGTCCACCAGTTCCAGCATGGAAGGAATCACCCCACCTGCCATTATGTCGGCAATGGCGTTGCCTGCGTCTTCCAGTCGATCAAAGTTGGCCATGCCCAGGCACCTGAATTTTGGTATGGGTACAAAACTTAAGGTGGCTTCCACCACCACCCCCAATGTGCCTTCCGATCCCACAATGAGTTTGTGTAGCTGGTATCCGGTGGCTTCCACACGGGTTCTGGCACCCATTGTTACGAGTTTTCCTCCGGGCAGAACCACTTTAAGACCCAGTACGGAATCCCGGGTGGCACCATATTTTACAGATCTTACGCCACTTGCGTTGTTACCGATTTCACCCCCGATGGTGGCGATGCGGCTGGATGCCGGGGTGGGGGGATAAAATACCCCATGGGGTTTGAGTGCCGCATTAAGATCATCATCCACAACTCCCGGTTCGACTCTACAATAGACATCCGACGGGTTGATTTCTAAAATTCGGTTCATTTGTTTCATGTCAAGGGAAATGCCCCCATTAATGGGAACGGTCTGACCACACATCCCGGAGCCTGCTCCCCGGGTGATCACGGGGATTTTATTTTCATGGGCATATTTCATGATTTCCTGAACCTGTTCAACGGTTTCAGGTCGAACCACAGCCCAAGGTCTGGCGGCATGCACGGAACTGTCTGATCCATACACCATGAGATCTGCCGGGTCATCCTTTACATTGCGCTCTCCCACAATGCCTTGCAGTATGGAAACATTTAGAGTGCTCATCTGTATTTTCCTTCTTAAGCTAAATAATTATGAAAGCATCAGTTGATATATTCAATTTTCGGAATCAAATTCTGCTGGATGGGTCAAGGTGTTTCTTTGCATTTTTTATCAAAAAAATAGCGCTGGATTGACAAAAAGAGTAATTATATTACCCTGATTCCATGTAAATCGGTCAATGCCGAAAATTAGTAATATATTCGACTTGCTACGTTGACATTCAAATGGGTGATCTAATAGTTATAATTCATAGGCAGAAAAATAAAATACGTCAACAGTAAACAATGTTCTAATTACTATATGAGCATAAACTTGTAAAAGCAAGGGTTTTATGATAATATTAATGAATAAAATACAGTAAATAAAGGACGTTCTGAATATGTATGGGTATAAAGTGATTGGATAGATTTGTGGGCATGGTGTGGATACTCTCCGGTATGAAAATTGAGTTAAAAAGACTGGATATTATTTGGGGAAGAGATTATACACATGGAGTGGGGAAAATGGAGGAAATCACCGGAATAGACGAGTCACATCGAATTTTTGGCACCCTTCATTCACTGCTTGACACTTTCCCAAGGCATTCCTTTATTTTTCGAGAATCGCTTTAAAAAAGTGTCAACTAATTTTGGGGCAATATGAAGTTTTGGGTCAATATGAAGGATGTCCAAAAATCCGGCTGAAAAGTACACCCAGGTCAATCTACGAGAGGTAATGTTAATATACAGAAACCAAACAACCATAAGTCAGTAACGCCAAGTCCTCCCTCACTGAATCAGAGATTCAGAAGGGGAATCATTGGCGAAGAGTTGAAAAATCAGGAGAATGTATGAGTCTGAAAACCCATAAAATTATATTTCAACCCCATGGAAAAGAGATTTCAGTTGCCGACGGGGAGAATTTGATCCGGGCGGCCATGGAAGCAGGCGTTCACATTAATGCCTCTTGCGGTGGAGAAGGGGTGTGCGGTAAGTGTCGAATATTGGTGGAATCCGGAGAACTTGAAGGCGGTGGCCTTGATAAGCTCTCCACCGAGGACAGGGAAAACGGCTATCGCCTGGCCTGCCTTTCCCATGTGAAATCCGATGTGGTGATAAGGGTTCCCGTGGAATCTGAAGTGGATGCCAGTATCCTTAATGTGAATACTGCCCCTCGTCACACCGCCCGGGTAAAGAGCTTCAGTTTTGAGGATCTCAAGGAAAAAGGGCTGTTGCTTCCCCCGGTGGAAAAGAAATACCTCAAGCTGCCTGAGCCCTCTGCCCAGGACAATATTGCCGATGTCACCCGTTTGATCCAGCATCTTAAAGTACAGTATGATGAGCATCGTCTGGGGGTGGATTTAGATGTTCTTAGAAAGGTTCCTGATATTTTCCGGGAAAAGAATTTTGAGGTCACTGTGACCATTGTCCGCCCGGTGAGGGAGGATGGCAAAAATCAGATTGTCAATATAGAAGCCGGTGATACCACAGCTTGTAATTACTCCGTGGCCATGGATATTGGTACCACCACTATATATGGCCAACTTCTGGATCTAAATACCGGAGTGGTGGTCTCGGAATATGGGGATTTCAACGGTCAGATCAGCTATGGAGAAGATGTGATTTCCCGGATCATGTTTGCCGAAAAAGGAAATGGCCTGGAGACGCTCCAGAAACGGGTGGTGGAAACCATCAACACAGTGCTGGACCGTATTTTTAAACGGGGAAAGATTGAACGCGGGTACATCACCACCATTACCCTGGCAGGGAATACCACCATGACTCAGCTGCTTCTGGGGATTAATCCCCGGTATATCAGAAGAGCACCCTATGTGCCCACGGCCATTATGTATGCGCCATTCCATGCCCGGGAACTTGGCATTGATCTGGCATCCCACGCCCAGGCTCTTATCTATCCCGGTGTGTCGAGCTATGTGGGCGGTGACATTGTGGCAGGGGTCATGGGGGCTGGTATCTATAAATCAGACAAATTGACCCTTTTTATGGACATTGGCACCAATGCTGAGATTGTCATTGGCAACAAGGATTGGATGGCCTGTACGGCCTGTTCTGCAGGACCTGCCTTTGAAGGCGGCGGGATCACCTTTGGCATGCGGGCTGCAAAAGGGGCCATTGAGGATTTTTCCATTGATCCACTTTCCTATGAGCCCATGATTGTCACCAAGGGAAACGTAAGACCCAAGGGGATCTGTGGGTCCGGCTTGATCACCATTGTGGCCCAGCTATTTGAGAATGGTGTCATTGATAACCGGGGTAAATATAATCGTACCCTGAACACCGACCGCATTCGTCAGCGGGAAGATATCTGGGAATATGTACTGGTGTGGAAGGATGCCACGCAAATAGACAGGGACATTGTCATCACTGAGCCGGACATTGACAATCTTATCCGGGCCAAGGGGGCCATGTACAGTGGTGCCTTGACCCTTCTGGAGGAGGTGGGGCTGTCCATCCAGGATATAGAGGTCATTATCCTTGCCGGTGGGTTTGGCAGTTACGTGGATCTGGAAAAAGCCATGACCATCGGGCTGTTGCCCGAGGTTGATCCGGAGCAGGTGATCTATCTGGGTAACAGTTCCCTTCTGGGGGCCCGCATGAGTTCTTTGACCAATGTACTCCGTCGGGACGTGGTGGCTGTGGTGGAAATGATGACCAATTTTGAGCTGGCTGAAACTCCCTCTTACATGGATCATTATGTGGGGGCGTTGTTTCTGCCCCACACGGAGCTTAACTATTTCCCCCGCCTCCATAAACGGCTCAAGGAAAGAGCCCAGGCAAGGCAGGCATCCTGATGACAGTGGTGGAAAATATCAACGGATTTGTCCGCACGGTGCAGGTGGCAGAACCAAGACTGGGTAACAATACCGCCGATGTGGAGCGGGTTCAGGCGGCCCTGGCACACTCCCTGGGACAGAGTGATACCTCCGGGAAGAATTCACCGGTGTATTTCCCCCCCCATTTGGTACCGGATCTTGCCCGTCAGCTGCGGCAATGGGGCCATTGCATCAAGGTGGTGCTGTTTAAAGATTCCCGGGGATGGCGTGTAACCGCGGTGATAAATCCCGAAAGTCCACTGCCGGTGTGCGGAGTGGCCGCAGATCTTGGCACCACCCGGGTGGTGCTGCGTCTTGTGAACCTGGAAACAGGAGACGCTCTGGGGGAACTGGGATTTGACAATCCCCAGATCGTCCTGGGTCCCGATGTGCTGGCAAGGATTCACCATGCCCGGGAGCCGGAGGGACTTGCCCGGTTGCAAGGATTGATCATTGATGGCATGAACCAACAGATCAAAGAGTTGGTCACTGCTGCGGGGCTGGGGGTTGAGTCGGTGTATCTGTTTGCCGGGGCGGGAAATACTGCCATGACCCATCTGTTTCTGGGGATTGAGCCCTCCTTTATCATCCGGGAACCCTATATCCCCGGGGTGAATGCCCCGGAATCCATGAGAGCCACATGTGTGGGCATTGAGATTCATCCCAATGGCATGGTCTTTTTGTTTCCCAACATTGGCTCCTATTTTGGGGGGGATCTCATTGCAGGGATTCTCTTTGCCGGGCTTCATAAAAAGGAAAATCCCTGCCTCATGGTGGATGTGGGCACCAATGCGGAGGTGGTGGTGGGGGGCCGGGACTGGCTCATGGCCTGTGCCGGGGCCGCTGGTCCTGCCCTGGAAGGTGGCATCAGTGACATGGGCATGACCGCCGGTCCCGGGGTGATTGACCGGGTGAGCATTGACATCGATAGCCTTGAAATAGAGTTTGGAACCATTGAAGACAAAGCACCTGTGGGTATTTGCGGATCAGGCATGATTGATCTGGCGGCCCAGCTTTTTTTGTCAGGTATGGTGGATATAAGGGGAAAATTTGCACCGGCCCGGTGTGGGGATCGGCTTTTTGAAAAGGATGAGATCCAGCATCTGTGTCTGGTGAGCCGGGAAGATTCCGGAACCGGCCGGGAGATTTTGTTCAGCCAGGTGGATTTAAACTCTTTGACCAGTGCCAAGGCGGCCATGCATTCCATCTTGGAGGTCATTGTCCGGCAGACAGCGGGTCTCTCCTTTGAAGATTTGGAAAAATTCTACGTGGCCGGTACCTTTGGCTCTTTCATCAATCCCCGGTCGGCCATTTCTATTGGCATGCTGCCGGACATGCCCCTGGACAAGTTTGAGGTCCTGGGCAACTCGTCACTGGGGGGGGCGGCCCGGCTCTTGGTGGACCCCGGTTCCTTTGAAGAGATCCTGACCATTGCCCGGAGCATCACCTACATTGAGCTCAACGTCAACCAGTCGTTCATGAACACCTTTTCCGGTGCCAAGTTTTATCCCCACACCGACCGGTCCCGGTTTCCGTCGGTGAAAATTTATGGGGATTAATGGGCTGAGGGACTCGGCAATTTTTAAGTGCCTGATAATTTTTAAACAGGCTCTAAAGTCCTTTTGAAGGATACCTTTAGTTTGAGGTAAAAACCCAGGCCTTCTGGGTTGACTTTGTTTTTCTTTGGAGAGGATAAAGATAAATTACAATTTATTGGTGTCATGAAGGGCTAAAAACCAAACAACAGAAAGAAAGGCAAAATATGTCAACTCTCACCAACTATCTCACCCAGGCGGATAACCTGAGATTTAAATTATTGGTCATTACAGGAAACGATAAGAACACAAAAAATAAAATTGTAGACTTTCTTGTTTCAGAAGAATGGACCTTGGTGGATGTCGGCAAAGAATTGGTCAATTTACATGAAGGGTTACCGCTATAAGTTAGGACAGTTTTATTCATTATTTTATTTGCAAGTCCCATTTCATAGGTCTTTCCAAAGGCTCATGTTAAAAAACTGTCCCAACTTATAGCGGTAGCCATGAAACGCTGGAAAAATTTTTGGAACAATATGAGGAAAAAGCGGTTAAAGAGATCAGGGAATACAGCGATAATATTCAGTATCTTGAAAATGTGGCTTCAAAAAAGATCATCAATGGGATACTCTCCAGTAAAAAAATGCCGGAACTTCTGGACGCACATCTGATAAAAGAGATTAACCAGTTGTTCCGGGAAATTGATGTGGTTGAGCTGGATGCAAAACAGGACATTATAGAAAAAATATTTCCGGATGGGGAGATGATCACCTTTGAAGATTTTCAAAAGGCGTTTGTAACCATTGCAGGAGATGTGAGAAAAAACAGGGAAGAGAG
>Ga0307929_1002251_pt1 | contig 12829 bp, 6 predicted proteins | sample AceLakmetage1330_FD_203160 | JGI IMG/M metagenome (GOLD analysis project Ga0307929, IMG submission 203160) | Saline water microbial communities from Ace Lake, Antarctica - #1330 | ecosystem: Environmental > Aquatic > Non-marine Saline and Alkaline > Saline | place: Antarctica: Ace Lake...
TGTTACTGCCAAAGGCAGTAACAGCGAAAATGCGGGGCTTTTTTATCCTTCCAATTCAATCCCCGCCCTAAAGGACGGGGCTATTGATAATTCAAAAAACTTACTAAAAAGACGAACACTAATTAATTCCCCATTAGCTGTTCCAGTTTTGCCATCAACAGCAAATAATTAATTTCAGATCCCAGCACATCCGCTTCTGCTTTTGCAAAATCTGCTTTCGCTTCCAGGACCTGAGAATTCAACTTTTCCCCTTCCTCCACAGCGTTTTGAACAAGCCTTAACTCTTCGGCCCTGGCCTCCAAGGCCTCCTTTGCTGTTTCCTTAAGCCTTATCGCGTATCGAAGGTTCATGTATGTTCTTTCAATCTCGTTTTGTATGGATTGCCGCTTATAGGCCAGATCTTCGCTGGCTTCATTCCACAGTGCTTTTCGTTGGTTTACCACTGCCGATCGTTCCCCGGATGAGAAGATATCCCACTCGAGGTTTAATCCCCCGAGGAAATACGAAGTCGGGGTTAAAGGAATTCCCTGAATGTTGTTGTATTGCATGAACAATGTTAGCCCGGGGATATATTCTTTTTTGGCTGCATCGATACCCAGGTCTGCTTTCTTAACGGTTAACCCGGCAATCTCTAATGAAGGGTTGAGCTGAAGGGCTTCGGTGGTGAAATCCTGCCGGTTCATGGGCTGAGGCTCCAATGTAGAGTCCATGTTTAAAATAAGTTGCTTGTTGAAGTCCACCCCTAACAACTGTTTGAAGGTTAGAAGGTAATCGTCCTTTGTATTTTGTGTTTTCAGCAGTTCCTGTTCCTGTTCGCTGATTTTAGCACGCAAGGCCCTGACATCTACATCCAGAATTTCGCCAACCTCCAGTGCATTGAGGGCATTGTTATACTCGGCAATTTTATATTCCAGTCGGTATTGTAATGCCTCTTCGCGCTTCGTTTCCAGCAAAATCCCATAATACAATTCCTTTACCCCGTACATCACTTCCGACACCACATTTTTCTTTTCCACTTCACTGATAAATAAATCTGTTTCCGAGATTTTCTTTCCGGTATTGATGGTTGTCAGTTGGCTGATGGGCTGGTAGAGGCCCACATTGGCTTTGTAAAAAATATTGTCGCCATGGATTAGGACCATATCTTTTGGGGGAAGGGGTAAATATTCTTCAAGGATCTCATCAATCCAACCCACATCAATAAGGTCGTCATAAATGTGGTTAAATTCACCTTCGTGTACATAAATGTTGGGGTCGCTGTTGTAGCCCATGGTACCTTCTGCCCTGATCCTGGGATAAAAATGACTTTTCATTTCGCTGACCTTACCTTGTTGGTTCTCGATGCGGTGCTGAAATATTTTGATCAGCCTGTTGTTGTTACGGGCCATTTCCAGCGACTGGTTTATGCTCAGGTTTAAAGTATCCTGCCCGTGTGTGGCGGCACCAATGAAAAAACAAATTAAAAGCAGGGATGTAAATTTTATATGCATAACTACAAATTCATTAATCGCCTATTGTTTTCTTTTCCTTAATAATCAAACCATACAAGGCTGGGATAACCAGCAATGTAAGGATCATTGAAACCACGATCCCGAAAGCAAACACACTGGCCAGCGGTGCCCACAGCGGATCTTTCATCACGATCATGGGAACCACACCAATGGCTGCAGCCATGGTTGTTAAAAAAATGGGGCGCAATCGCCGCATAGCGGATTCTTTGGCTGCTTCAGAAAAACTCACCTTCCCTTCTTTTACCAGTGAATCAGAGAAATCTACAATAATCAGGGCATTCCGTATAACGATCCCTACCAGGGCTATCAAACCTACAAAGGCTGTAAAGCTGAACACATTTCCGGTTACGATCAATCCCAGCACAGCACCAAACAAGGTTAAAGGTATTGATGCCATGATGATCAATGGCCTGGCGATATCTTTAAACTGGAAAAGTAAAATTATAAAAATGCTGACGACACTGATGATGAGTGCAATGATCATTTGTCCGAAAGTGGTGTTCTGGTTTTTAATGTCTCCTCCCCACTCAAGTGTGTAACCCGGTTTTAGCTGTATATTGTTGACAGCCGATTGCACGTTTGCCAGCACCTCTGAAGATAGATATCCTGTTTCGGGCTTGCAGCCGGTAGTGAGTGTAGGGATTCCATTTCTCCGGGTGATCTTTCCGGTTTGCCACATTGGATTAACATCGGCAAATTGCCGGAGAGGAACATATTTTGGGAAAAAAGGATTCCCGATATAGGTGTTGCCCACATCATTGAAATTATCTCTCTGGTCTTTTTCAAGCCTGAAAATAATCTTCACCGGATCATCACCCTCCCACAAAGTTGAAATGGGTGCACCATGAAATCCGGCACCAAGCATATCGGCAATTACTTCCGTTGAATATCCCAGCCGGTTGGCCGTCAATTCATCAACATTGATATCCAGGATATAATTATCAGCAAAATCCTGCCGGATAAGCCTGCTTCCATCCGCCTCCCTGAAAATAGCCTGAATGGTATCGCCAATGACATTTAGTTCATTGATATCATCACCAAAGAGCCTTACCTCCACCGGCGAAGTGGTTGGTACCCCTTGTGCAAACTGCATCACATCCACGCGTGCATTGGGCAGGAAATCTTTTAGTTTATCAAGATAAGAAGGAGCCAGTATTTCGGTGGTTTTTGTATCGGTGGTATTCACCAGTATCATGGCATAACTTTCCTCAGGAAAAATCGGGGCAAAACTGTAATATACCCGTGGTGCAGAAGTTCCGATAAAGGAGGCAAATGATGAGATTTTTTTATCCCGGATCAGTATCTCCTCTATTTTTTTCACATCAGAATCTGTAACACTAAATTTCGTGCCCAAGGGTTCAAAAACCTGAATTACAAACTGGTTACGCTGGGCATCCGGGAAAAATTGCTGCTTGGGTATTTCAAATAGTATAGCACCTCCCACAACTAACAACACACCCATTAGCACTGTTATAAGTTTGTGGTTCATGGCAAATCCAATCCCCTTGTTAAATACAAACTGGATTACATCAAGCACATTGAATTTTTTCTTTCCTGCACTTTCATCCTTTTCTTTCATTCCTTTTTTAATAAAAAGATAAGCCAGGAATGGTGTCATAAAAAAGGCAACGATCAGTGAGCAGGTCATGGAAATGGCTACCGTTACCGGCAGGGTAATCAGGAATTGTCCGGTTGCACCACTCAACATAAACACCAGCGGCAAAAAAGCCATAACTATTGCAAGCGTAGAGGAGAACAGGGATACTGAAAATTCGCTTGCACTTTTCCATGCGGCTTCAAAACGGCTTAACCCTTCATCCAGTTTATCCATATAATTATCGATCACCACCACGGCATTATCAACCACCATTCCCAATACCACAATAAGGGAAGCGAGGCTCACCTGCTGTAATTCATAGCCAAAAAGGTTCAGGAAGGCAAAGGTCATCCCGATGGAAACGGGTATGGAAAACGCTGCAATCAAAGCCACGCGAATCGGCAACAGCAACATAATAACAATAATTACCGCCAACACTGCAATAAGGAATTCGCGCATGAAATCGTTGACTGCACTTTTTACCACAGCAGGCTGATTGTTGATGATGGTGAGTTGCAAATCGGGAGGGAGCAATTTTTTTACTTCATCCAGTGCCTTATCCACCTCTTTGCCAAAGCCCACAATATTATATCCCGCATGCATCTGAAGTGACACAAGCATAGCCTTACTTTCATTTCCGTTAATCCTGATCAGCTGTGTGGGGTCAACAAGTTGTCTCTCCACCCTGGCAATATCTTTAATTTTCAGGATGGTGCCATCTTCAATAACTGTAATGATTTGGTTTTCGATGGATTCAATATCAGAATAGAGACCTGATGTATGCATTTTTACCTTGGACTTATCTGTTTCGATATATCCCGAATAGGTGATTGCATTTTGTGTTTTGAGGGCTTCAACAACCTGAATCATACTCAGACCATATTGTGCCAGTCTCTCTGAATTGAATAAAACATTGATTTCGTCGCCCTGGTATCCCAGGTGACTGATGTTGGAAACTGCAGGTATCCGACGTAATTTATTTTCGATGGTCTCGATATAATCTTTCAAATCGCTGTAGGATCTGTCCTTGGTTTCGACGGCAATTAGCAGCGAAACCACATCCCCGAAGTTGGAATCCACAATGGGGCCAATTACACCTTGGGGCAGGGATATCTCTTTGAGCTGAAAAAGTCCCTGTCCCAACCTCTCCCAGAAAAGGTCAGGGCTGGCAACCCCATCCTCCAGGGTAATGGTTATCGTAACAAGTCCATCGGTAGTAGTGGAATAGGTTTGGGATTTATCAACTTCTTCATAGGTAAACAACTGGTCTTCCAATGGTTTTGTAAGTTGATCCTGAACCTGGGCTGCAGTTGCACCCGGATAAAAAGCAATGACCAGGGCCTGCCGGATGGTAATTTCAGGTGAAGACCTCCTGGGCATAGTTAAAAGCGAATAAATGCCAATGGCAAAAATCAACAGGATAATAATGAGGGATACCTGGTTGTATTTAAGTGATGAGCGAATGATGTTCATAGCACAGGCCTGTTAATTATTGTTTTCATTAACCGATACCTTTGCTCCCTCATAAAGCTTGCTGCATCCATTTGTTACAACGGCTTCACCTGCTTTAAGCCCTGATGTTATTATAATCTGTTTGCCTGACACCGATCCTGTTTTGATGATTCTCTTTCCGGCAATATTATTATTTATAACATACACATATTTTTCGCCATTTGCGCTTTTGTTAATGGCCATGGCCGGAACACCAAGCTGGTTTTCTTTTTGTCCGGAAGGAACGCCTACGTGCACCATCATTCCCGGCTTAAATACATATTCCTCGTTTTCAAATAAAGCTTTCACCTCAAAGGATCTTGAAAAACTTTCAGCTCCAGGTGCAATCCGCTTAATTACAGCTTCCACGGCACTATCATTAACAGAAGGGATCGTAACCTTTACTATTTTCTCATCCTGAATATTAGATATTTCATTCTCAGGCACCATGAACCTCGCGAATACTTTATTGGTTTGTACCAGTTGAAAAATCGGGATTCCCTGTTTTACAATTTCTCCTTCATGTACATTATCAAAAGATATCCATCCATGATCGGGGGCATACAATCGGGTTTCATCCAGTTGCTTCATTTTGTATTGATAATCCGCCCGGGCCTCTTTATAAAGTGCAGAAATCTTATCGTAATCACTTTGGGTGAGACTGTTTTTGTCGTAGAGTTTTTTCAGGCGATCATACTCCTTTGATGCCCGCTGGTATTGCGCTTCCGCCGCATCCAAAGCAAAAAGATAATCGCTTGAATCCAGTTGGGCAATGATCTGCCCCTTCTTAACAAAGGTACCTTCTTCAACAAAAACCCGCCTGATTTTTCCGGAAACCATGAACCCGAAATTAATAGATTTGTAGGGTTTAATGGTACCACTGTAGGTGAAGACCTGATCACTTACATTTTCAGAAACTTTGTAAACCCCAACCGGGATTGGAGGCTTTTGTGCGGGTTTGTTGCTTTTACCTGCACACCCAATTATCATGAGGGCCAGGCAAAATAACATCAACAGGTTTTTAATCATCTTGGCTCTGTTTTGATTCATCAGCGGGAAGCCCCACTGATCCACTTTTATTGCAAAAATAAACTATTATTATTGAGCTTTGATGATTTATGCATCACTTCTTTGTTATCAATATTAATTTTAACGAAATGAATTCCTCCGGATAATTTTGTGTTCAGCTCTCAGCAATTCATCTATTAGAAAATAATCGGGAGGCGTGTAAGGATATGGAATTTGATATTGGTTTTTTGAATGAAGGGCAAAGGGAGGGTTAAATATAAAATTTACATTCAAATAGATACTTAAAACGAGAAACCGGCGAAGCCACCGGGACAAAGGTGGTAATAGAAATTCCGTTTGAGGTGGTTTGAAAGCATGTATCTGCAAACCTGATATGAATGATCAGCGTTTAATTTTTTTATACCTTTATGCCTTATATTTCAAAAATCTGATGTATTGCACTTTTTGATTTGACTGGTATTCGATTTTTTGGAATAGTAATCCTTTAAATCCTTTAGGTCATGAAAAAACATTTTTCTGTCCAAGCAATCATTGCCTTGATGTTGCTCACTTTATCTTCATTGAATACCCATGCACAACTGACCAAAATCGCAGGCAAAATAACTAATGAGTTAAATGAACCTTTAAACGGGGCCAACATCCTTGTTAAGGAGAGGGTTACAGGAACCATAAGCAACAACAAGGGAAAGTTTTATATGGAAGTCAAGGGCGGGCCCCCTGTATTTCTGACCGTTTCGCTGATTGGTTACAGAAGTCAGGAAATTGAGGTAAGCGAAAGCAAACTCAACCTTGATATCATTATGGTCAAATCCATTATCACCCTGGATGAAATAACGGTGCAATCTCCCTCAAGGGTAGAGGAAAATATATTACAATCCCAGGTTTCGATTGAAAAAATGAGTATGCTTGAAATTAAAAACATTCCTGCATTTGATTACTATGCAGGCATTGCCACCATGAAAGGGGTTGATATGATGAGCAGCAGCATTAATTTTCAGGTGGTAAACACACGTGGTTTTGCATCAACCCTCAATAACCGTTTTATTCAATTGTTCGACGGAATGGATGTACAGTCACCCTCATTAAACATATTAATCGGTAACGCCAATGGACCCATTTCACTGGATGTTGAGAGCATAGAATTGATACCGGGGGCAGCTTCGGCATTATACGGGCCCAATGCATTCAATGGTGTATTAATAACAACAAGCAAAAGTCCGTTCAAGTACCAGGGATTGAGCGCTACGGTAAAGTTGGGCATGAACCATTTTGGCAGCGATCCTGATGTGGGAGAACCCTCCAATCCGCAGCCCTTGTACGAAGTTGCGGTGAGGTATGCAAAGGCCTTTAACAACAAATTTGCATTTAAAATAGCCTTCAGTTGGATGCAGGCGAGCGACTGGAGTGCGCACAATTATTCCGACAAAAATACAAATCTGCAAGGTGATTTAAGCATTAATCCGGCCTATGATGGCGTGAACCTTTATGGCGATGATGGTGGTTTAAACCTTGGCTTACTAAGGAGCTCGGCAGATTTAATAAATACTTTGGCTTACCAAACAGGACTTGATCCAGAAACCATTGCACCCTATGTTGGTGCACTTCCGGCTCAAAATGTAAACCGGACAGGATATCCGGAATATACACTTATCGACTATAACTCAAATAACCTGAAGGCAAACATCGGTCTTAATTACAGGATAAACGACAATATTGAACTGGATTATTGCTATAATTTCAATAGTAGCATCTCTGTTTTAACGGGCACCCAGCGTTATTCCATTATAAATGCCAATAACCAGATTCACAGCCTGGGAGTCAAAGCTGATAACTGGAAACTATTGGGCTATGGTGTATTCGAAAGTAACGGGGATTCCTACATTGCCGATTTCACCGGCTATGCGATTAACAATGCTTATTTGAGTAACCCTGCATGGTTCGGAACCTACGCCGGTACTTTTGCCGGTGGATTAATAGCAGCGAATATGTCAGAGACAGGCAGCCCGGTTTATGATCCGGATTTTATGGATGCCCTGCTTCATAATCCTGATGCAGTAAGTGATCTGCATATGTTCTCAAGGGAAGCAGCTGATGTCGGCAGGTGGGAGCCGGGGAGTGCCGCTTTTCAAAATGCATTTGACAGTGTCAATGCCTTACTTATCCCTGATGGAGCTCAATTTTATAACCAAACCCGTTTTTATCATGCCGAGGGTCAGTACGACTTCAAAAATGAGATCAATATTTTCGACATGACAATGGGCGCCAACTGGAGGCTATACGATCTGAGATCGGACGGTACGATTTATCCGGACTCAAAAGACAATCCAATCCGTATCAACGAATATGGCGCCTACATTCAAATCTCTAAAAAATTCATCAACGATCACCTTAAACTTACATTTTCAGGCAGGTATGACAAAAGCAAGAATTTTAGCGGACAATTCAGCCCGAGGATTTCGGGAGTTTACACATTCCTAAAAGATCATAATTTCAGGGCATCGTATCAAACAGGTTTCCGCAATCCAACAACCCAGGGCCAATATGTTGACCTTAATGTAATCAGCAGCAGGGTAATTGGTGGCCTTCAGGAGTTCCATGATGAATACAAGATAAGTGATTGGACCTACACCATCCAGTCGGTTAATGCATTTACTACCTCTGTGGTTGATGGCTCCCCTGATCCCGGCCTACTTGTACCCTACATTACCTGGGCCCCAATAAAACCCGAACACGTAAAGGTTTTTGAAGTGGGATACAAAGGATTGTTCTCCGAAAAATTAATGATCGATGCATATTACTATTTTAATACTTACAACGATTTCATTGAAATGATCCGTGTACGGCAGGCACAGGAAACCAAAGGGAATCCCACCGATCCCTTCAGCGATCCTACCCAGGCTGCATTGTTCGGTTTGTTAAGCGGAGATGCAGGCAATACCTTTCAGATTTATCAGAACAATAACGAAACTGTAAAATCGCAGGGAGCTGCTTTCGGGCTGGATTACATTTTTTATAAAAGCTATCGTGCAGGCATGAACTATTCGTGGAATAAATTAATCAGCAAAGGATTATCGGATGACTTTTTGAACGAATACAATACTCCCGAACATATTGTGAATATAACTTTTGGCAATAGAAAATTAACTGATAATTTAGGGTTTAACATAACATGGAGATGGCAGGATGCCTTTACCTGGAATTCAACCTTTGTTCAGAATGGGCCAGTTCCAGCTTATCAAACAATGGATGCCCAGCTAAGCTACACCTTCAGCGCACTAAAAACTACCCTGAAACTTGGGGGGTCAAACCTATTCAACAAAAGATATATCACCTTCTACGGCGGCCCCACCCTGGGGGCAATTTACTATATCTCGCTAACTTTTGATGAGTTGATGGATTAGTTGCTGCATTAATTTGATCCCGCACGTGCGGGATGTTAATGAGCAAATTTGAAAAATAAATCTGACAATATAAAAATATCGTTAAGATGTTAGCCATAGTGGCTTTTTAAGAACCTATTTCAGGACAAGACAAGACAACCCCTTCACCCCATCCCTCCATTTCTCCTACGTTAACTAACCCAACCCGGGCGTTCATCAATTAAACCCCGGCGTTCACACATCTTCTTCATTTTCCCCTTCCGCATGTTGTACCTTTACACTATAAAAATCCATTAAAACAAAACATCATGAAAAAACTTACAATTTTAGCAACTATCATTCTAACAGCAAATCTGCTGTTTGCACAGATCAACCACATCGACACCTCATTTTACAGTGAGGCGCTACAGGAAACCAAGATGGTGGATATTTATTTCCCGCCTGGATACGATGAAAACCCCGACACCTATTATTCGGTGATCTATTACCTGCATGGCTGGTTTGGAGATCAGAACGGAATGAATGCTATGATAGGCATGATGGAATCGCTGATAAATAGTGGCACCATTGAACCTGTAATTATGGTTGGTGCCGACAACAGCCCTGGTCCTTTCGAGGGCTCGATGTATATGAATTCGATTATTTGGGGCGACTATGAGGATTATATGATCAACGACCTGACGAATTGGGTTGAATCTTCATTCCGGGCTTATCCATCACGCGACCACAGGGCCGTATTGGGCTTTTCAATGGGAGGATATGGTACTTTCAGGTTTGGGATTGTGCATAAAGACAAGTTCAGGGTTTTGGCAGCTGCAGCCTCTCAGATCCTTAATCTAACGGAAGTAGTATTGGATTCAACACGCCTGCATATCCTTCAGCAAAATCAACCCGGCCCGCCTTTCTTTTACGATTACGATAATTCCGGTTCCACAACCATGTTTATGTTTCTGGTTTATGCTGCTTTCGCACCCAACCTGAATACGCCGCAAACCTATATCAATCCACCGATAGTTGAGTTCCCGTTGGATGAAAACGGCGATTATATTGATACGATTTTGATGAAGGCGAGAAACAATAGCATCGATCATTTGATACATCAATTATATCCTGAGGACAGTGTTGGGATATTTTTTGGATGTGGAAGTGCAGATGCAAGCATTTATCCCTGCCATATCGCGTTTAAAGATTCCCTTGAACTTTTGGGGCTTCCCTACGAGTTTTACGATCATAATGGCGGGCATATGATACCTGGTGGATTTAAGGAAAGGGCATTGATATTTATGGATTCCTTGTTATCACCGCCGGCAATCCCCCCAAGCACTTGCCTGCCCGAAGGTATCACCTTCACCACGCAGGAAGAAATTGACAACTTCCAGGTAAACCATCCCAATTGCACGGAGATTGAAGGGGATGTTACAATTGATGGAGATGATATAACTAACCTGGAAGGATTGAGTATGGTCACATCTATCGGGGGGAATCTATTTATCGGATCCTATTTTGGTAATACTAATGCTGCTTTGCTCAGCATATCAGGTTTGGAGGGGCTGACTTCAATTGGGGGAGGTCTTTCGGTTTCTAATAACGAAGCACTCATCAGCTTAATGGGTTTGGAGGGATTATCGTCCATCGAGGGAAACATTCGTATTACAGGAAACGTAGCCCTGACCAACCTGATCGGATTGGGCAACCTGACTTCCATTGTTGGGGATTTAGTTATCGGTGAGGGTGATTATTGGACGTTTTTTGGGAACCCTTCATTGTCCAACCTGGCAGGATTGGACAGCCTTACTTTCATCGGAGGAGATGTAACAATATCCGATAACGATGCACTAACCAGCCTGGATGGATTGGAAAGCCTCACTTCCATTGGTGGAGGATTCCGGATCGGGGGCTACGATTTTTGGAATGATGAGGGTTACGGCAATGATGCCCTGACAAGCCTGGAGGGATTAGTAAATCTTAGTTCGATCGGAGGATACCTGGACATTACATCAAACAGTTTACTGACAAGCCTGGAGGGTCTGGGGAACTTGACTTCCATCGGGGATTTATTTCAGATAGCCCATAGCAGCCTGACAAGCATGGATGGATTGGTGAACTTAAATACCATCGGGGGAACTCTTTGGATTCTTAATAACGAAGCACTAATCAGCTTAATGGGTTTGGAGGGATTGTCCTCAATCGGGGGAGACATATATGTAAATAGAAACAATGTCCTAACCAGCCTGATGGGACTAGAAAATATTGAAGCAGTATCCATTGAACATCTGAAGATTGGATACAATGATAGCTTATCCACCTGCCATGTCCAGAGCATTTGTGAATACCTGGCCAGCCCAAATGGCAGCGTTGATATTCATGACAACGCCCCCGGCTGCAACAGCCCGGAAGAAGTACTAAATATATGTATTGAAGGTATCGAAAAAGAGGAAAGTTTAAATGGGCCTGATTTAAACATCTACCCTTCTCCAGTTACAAGTTGTGCCACGCTTAACTTTGACAGCGAAGAACCTGGGCCTGCAATTGTTGATATTTACAATTCCACCGGAATTCTTGTCAGAACCCGGAAGTTTACCATTACCAGCATCGGGCAAAGTAATTTTGTTTTGGATTTTAGAAGTTTGCCTGTTGGGATGTATCTCTGCAAAGTTCAAATAGGCGACCAGGTAATTGCAAAGAAAATAATAAAAGTGAAATAGCGTAGAGCTTAGGGCGTAGGGCATAGAGCAAAGAGCAAAGAGCAGAGCGCCTTGTTTTGCGCTATGCTCTAAGCACTTTGCCAAAATAAAATTAATCTACATACTGAATTAACCTATCCCCATTGGGTTTTGAAATTTGAATCTTGGAGTTTAAACTACAATGTTTACCTTTAGCAAAAAATCGGAATTGAATATGCTCCGCACCATCATTATCGATGACGAAGCCCACATGCGCCAGACCCTGGAAAAAATGGTCGGCCGCTTTTGTCCCAATATTAAACTGGTGGCAATAGCCAATGGTGTGGAAAACGGCGTGGAAAAAATCCGAAATCACCACCCCGACCTGATCCTGCTCGATATTAAAATGAAAGATGGCACCGGTTTCGATTTGCTGAAACAATTGCAGCCTGTCGATTTTAAGGTGATATTTATTACCGCCTACGACCAGTATGCCATCAAGGCATTTAAATTCAGCGCCATCGACTACATCCTCAAGCCGGTTGACCCCGACGAACTTGCCGAAGCTGTAAACAAAGCCGAGAAAATTAAACTGAAAGATTTCAGTACGCAGCTCGACAATCTGGATGAACAAATGCACACGCAGGATAAGCTTAACAAAAAGATCATTCTCAAAACCCTGGATAATATCCACCTAATAAAAATCCGCAACATCAATTATTGCGAATCGGAAGGGAGTTATTGTGCGATTCATTTATTGAATGGGAAAAAGATTGTTGTTTCAAACGTGCTGAAGGATTATGACGAACTCTTGAAAGATGCAGGCTTTTACAGGGTTCACAAATCTTTCCTGATTAATATGCGCCATATCGAACGCTTTGAAAAAGCGGATGGGGGATATGTGGTGCTCGAAAATGAAATCAGGGTTCCGGTGGCTTCGCGCAAACGGGAGGAGTTGATGGAAATGTTTGAAAGGCTGGCTGAGATTTAAATAATCCATGAGGTTCTGGGAATTGTGTTGTTTTTTAAATAGATTCTTCGCACTATTCCAATACTTCGGGGTTTTGCTACTTATGAAAAGATTGTTTAAAAGATTGGATTAAAATAGATTTCTCCCTCCGGTCGAAATGACATTGCTGACACGGGAGTTGAGGGAGG
>Ga0307929_1002252_pt1 | contig 12824 bp, 13 predicted proteins | sample AceLakmetage1330_FD_203160 | JGI IMG/M metagenome (GOLD analysis project Ga0307929, IMG submission 203160) | Saline water microbial communities from Ace Lake, Antarctica - #1330 | ecosystem: Environmental > Aquatic > Non-marine Saline and Alkaline > Saline | place: Antarctica: Ace Lake...
AATCCTTTCGCGTTTGGCCAAAGGGCGGCTCTGCTATGAGAAAACATGGGGTTTTGGCACGGTTCGTCGGGTCGATGATTTCTATGAACGCGTTACGATTGATTTTACGGGAAAACCGGCCCATGAGATGTCGATGGCTTACGCTGCAGAGACGCTGGAACTGATTAGTGATGATCACTTGTTGGCACGATTACATCAGACCCCTGACGCGTTGAAGGTGATGCTGAAGGAAGAACCCGCTGAAGTGGTTCGCATTACGCTCCGAAGTTATGGTGCAACGAGTGCTTTGGATTTGAAGGATCGACTTGTGGATGCGGTCATGCCGGAATCGGAGTGGAAGTCATTTTGGGAGCGTGCTCGCAAGGCACTCAAGCAGGATCCTTTGGTTCATATTCCGACCCGTCGCGCTGAGCCGATTGCGCTATTGGGCTCGCCCGATGAACATTTGCAGTCCCAGTTTCATGAGTTGAGGGATCGGAGTGATCCCGAAAGCATCCTGCAGAAAGCGGATGAACTCGAAGCCGGTGGCATTTTCAAAACGCTTAGCCCTGAAAATGGTGTCATCCTTGCAGATCGCCTGGCATTTGCCACTTGGGGTGCAGAGGGCAATCACCCTGATTGGGTTGCGCGGTCGCTGCTGATGGCGCTTCGCTGTGGTGTTGTCAGCGAGGATGGCACGCTGGGGGATCGTAAGACGGATGTCATGCAGGCCTTTGAAGCGCTACTTGTTCCCGATACCTTGTTCGCGGCTCTCACCAAACTTCCTGTGAGGGCGATGAGTGGTTTGTTGGAACACTGTGCGGTCACGCTCCCTGGTCTTCTGTCAGAGCGCCTGATTCCGATGCTTCCGAAACTTTCGATTTCGGTCATTACAGAAGCCATTGCGCGGATTCAGCAGGCAGGGCATGAACCCGAGATGGTAGAGTTTATAGCCGGATTGATTGTGGCTCGAAAAGCGTCCCCCTCTCTGTTGCTGTGGATGTTCCGGAATCTGGATTTGGCATCGAGTTGGATTGCGGATGATCCTGCCGAGTTGCTTCGCCAGGGGCTTGAGGCAATCGAATGGCCGGAAGCGGGAGATCAGCTTAGGGCTCAGCATCAGCTTCGTGCACTCTTTGAATCGGGTATGTGGTTTACGGATCGTATACATGGTTTGAGTCATGAACAGCGGGTTGTCTTGCTGGCGCGTGTTCAGGAATGTCGTGGTTGGGACGAGGCTGGAAGACGTTCGGTGATAGCCGGTATTATCAAGACGTATCCGGAACTGCACGAGGCCGTCAATGCGGGGGCTCCGGTGGCAGCTAAGCCGCGTGCACGGATGACGTCATGGCGCAGTTATCGCGAGCGGCAGGAACAATTTAAGAAGTTGATGGAGGTAGAGATTCCCGCAAATAGCCAGGAGATTGCCGTTGCGAGAAGCTATGGCGATCTTCGCGAGAATGCAGAGTACAAGTACGCGAAAGAACACCAACGGATTTTGTATCGCCGTCGTGATGAGCTGGAAGATGATCTGAAGGCTGTGAAGGGTACTGATTTTGCCGGTTGTAGTGCCGACGCAGTGGGCATGGGGACGATTGTTGTCGTTCGCCGCCCCAGTGGCAATGAAGATACATTCTGTATTTTGGGTGAGTGGGATCGAGATGAAGACTTGAATATTATTTCCAGTCTGAGTCGTCTTGCGCAGTTGCTGGAAGGTCACGCGGTGGGTGATTCGGTTGTCCTGCCGGGGGCCGTTGATGATGAAACCTGCGACGTGGTGGCTGTGGCGCCATTTGGTGAGTCGATTGCGGCGTGGCTTAAAGGGTAAGGGGATCCGAAAGCGCGAACGGGGTGGCTCGCTTGGCCTCTGTTCCGGGGCGAGGGCGCCCCAGCTCCAGTGTTGCAAGATATGCTTGGGTTGCGGTAGTGGAGGTGGCCCGCACTCGCGCTGCTATTTGGAATGTTATGAATTGGCGGGGAGTTCAACGTCCAACAACCAACATCCAACGCCCAACATTCAAGTTGGGAATTCTCTTCGTTGGGCGTTGGTTGTTGGATGTTGGTTGTTCGAATTGAAGTTTCAAGCTAGTGCAACCGTTGTGTGCTTTTTCCGCTGATTTTCGCCATTCGGGGTTGACCTTGTCTTGCCCTCTTTAGTAGTATCGTGCCCGTTTCTGAAACGGAATGCACCCGTGGTGAAATTGGCATACACGCAGCGTTCAGGTCGCTGTGGCCGCAAGGCCGTGGAGGTTCGACTCCTCTCGGGTGCACCAGCCTTCGCTCTGCGCCTGCCGGGAGAGGGGGAGGCAGGCTTGAGCTACGGCTGGCAAGCCAGCCTTTTTTCGCTGATTGGCGGGGTGATGAGGTGGTTGTACATTTTGCAGTCAAGCGGCGAGGATAACGGGGAATTCCGAAGAGTGATTCTCGGGATCATCCCCGTTTTTTTATAGGAGAAGGAGGTCCTGATGAAAATCTATCTCAATGGTAAATTGATTCCCGAGCGAGAGGCCAAGATCTCGGTATTTGACCACGGCCTGCTCTATGGCGATGGTGTTTTCGAAGGCATTCGCTCATACAATGGGCGTGTTTTTGAGCTAGATACCCATATTGACCGCCTCTATGACTCCGCCAAAGCCATTGCTTTGGAAATTCCGATGACGCGGGCGGGAATGAAGAGTGCGGTGATCCGCACCTGTGCTGCCAACAAGACAACGGATGGCTATATTCGGCTTGTCGTGACACGTGGTGTCGGAACGTTGGGCCTGAACCCTTATCTGTGCAAGAAGCCTCAGATCATTATTATTGCCGCCGATATTCAGCTCTATCCCAAGAAACTCTATGATGAAGGGCTTAAGATTGTGACGGTTGGGACGATTCGGAATCTTTCCGAGGCGTTGAATCCCCGCATCAAGAGTCTGAATTATCTCAATAACATTCTGGCCAAAATCGAGGCCATCAATTCGGGGTGCATGGAAGCGGTTATGCTGAATTCCCAGGGGGCCGTGGCAGAGGCAACCGGAGATAATATCTTTATTGTACGGGGAAATTCGGTGGTGACCCCTCCTGTTAATGAAGGTATCCTTGAAGGCATTACACGCAATACGGTCATGACGCTTGCTAAAGAATTTGGGCTTGATGTCTCGGAAACGCGTTTGAGTCGATATGACTTGTATACGGCAGATGAGGTGTTTCTGACCGGCACGGCCGCTGAGGTGATTGGTGTTGTTAACATTGATCGTCGGCAGATTGGTGACGGCACTCCGGGGGCGATAACGCGTAAGCTGATGAAGCGTTACCGGCAGCATGCGAGTAGTACGGGAAGTCCCATCCAGTAGAGTCTGGAATCATAAGTTTGGAATCAAACCTGATATGAAATGCGAAGCATGCCATAGCAATGATGCAACGGTGCAGGTGAAGCAGGTTGCCGATGGAATGGTTAAGGAGGTCTGTCTCTGCGTGGAATGTGCAGAGAAGAGCGGTCTCAAATCGCCTGCTGCCATGGCGGACTTTCTGTTCGGGACGGGGGGTTCCTCACTTGAAGAGTCAAAGTCTGTTGCGTTGAAGAGCTGTCCGGTCTGCCACATGCGCGGAACGGATTTCAAGACAAGTTCGCGTTTGGGCTGTGAGCATTGCTATGAGACGTTTGCGGAGGATCTTGAGCCGATGCTCGAGTCGATGCATCGTTCGCACAAGCATATTGGCAAGACCTCATCGCGTGCGCAGGTGCGTGCCCAGATTATGGTACTTCAGGGGCGATTGAACCAAACCGTAGCGGCTCAGGAGTTTGAGGATGCAGCTGGCATTCGCGATGAGATTCGGGCACTGGAAGCCAAGAGTCTCGCAGGGAATCCATAACGATGGTTGTTGAAGATCTCATGAAGCGTTCTAGCGCATGGCTCTCACCTCGCCATAGTAGTGGTGTGGTCATTAGCAGTCGGATTCGACTCGCACGAAATGTGCATGGGGTTGCGTTTCCCGGCTGGGCAGGTGGCGACGAATGCAAGCGGTTGTTTGATCGTCTACATGATGCGCTTATGGCGTTGGACTCGCTTGATGAACCGATTTCGTTGCGTGTGGATGATTTGAGTTCCGTGGAACGTGAGGTGTTGCGTGAACGCCGCCTCATCAGTCCCGAATTGGTTGAAAAGGGTTCGGGAAGTGGCGTGGTGATTGCCAAGAAACAGCGTGTGGCGGTGATGATCAATGAAGAGGATCACCTCCGTTTACAGGTGATGCGGCCGGGATTAGATCTTGCGTCGGCTTGGCGTCTATTGGATCGAATTGATACAGAATTAGAACAGCACGTTTCCTATGCCTTTTCTCCTGAGTTTGGATATTTGACGGCGTGTCCAAGCAACGTGGGAACCGGAATGCGTGCCAGCGTCATGCTGCATTTTCCGGGCCTTAAGCTTCTAGATGAGATGGATCGGGTGATCAAGGGACTGACGCGCATGGGATTGGCGGTTCGTGGGGCCTTTGGAGAGCTCGGATGCCTTTGGCAACATGTATCAAATTTCAAATCAGACCACGCTTGGTGTGCGTGAATCCGAGACGGTGGCGCGTATTCAGGATGTTGCGGAAACGTTGGTATCTCTAGAGGAGAATGCGCGTGCACGGCTTATTGAGCAGCGCGAACTCCATGTGCTTGACTATGTTAATCGTGCACTCGGTATTGTGATGTATGCCCAGATTATGTCATCAGGAGAGGCATTGGATTTGTTGTCTGGGTTGAGACTGGGGCTTGAGTGTGGTATGTTGGATGGTGTTGGTGCGAGCCGATTGAATGAATTGATGTTGCTGACACAGCCGGGCCATTTGCAAAAGGCTTCAAAAAAAGAGCTTTCTGTAGACGCACGTGACGTTGTGCGTGCACGTCTTATACGCCGAAAGCTAAAGGGCATTAAGCTGACAAGGGCATTATGAATAATTTTAATAATTTTACGCCACGGGCGCAGCAGGTCATCAATCTTGCACGCAAGGAGGCTGACGGGTTTAATCATCCCTACGTCGGGACAGAGCACCTGCTTCTCGGATTGATTGCATTGGGTGAGGGCGTTGCAGTTAATGTATTGACGCGACTGGGTGTTTCGCTCGAACGGGTTCGTCTGGAAGTTGAGAGTGCGGTGGGGCAGGGCCCCGAGACAAAGCTTGCCGGAAATGTGCCGTTTACGCCGCGCTCAAAGAAGGTGCTGCAGCTCTCGGCAGCCGAAGCGCAAGCCCTCAACCATACCTATATCGGTACTGAGCATATTTTGTTGGGGTTGTTGCGTGAAGGAGAGGGTGTCGCGGCTCAAGTGTTGCGTACGCTTGAAATCGACTTGGATACAGCTCGACGTGAAATTCTGCGTGAATTGGATCCCAATTTTGAACCCTCTGATGATGAAAATATGCAGGCAGAGGGGGCTGCAGCGGATCCGAAAGCGAAGGGGCCTGTCAAGACGCCGGCTTTGGATGCCTTCGGACGCGACTTGACTGCACTGGCTCGAGAGAAAGGTCTGGATCCTGTGATTGGTCGGGCTGATGAGCTTGAACGCGTGGTTCAGGTTTTGTGTCGCCGCAATAAGAATAACCCCGTGCTACTGGGGGAAGCGGGCGTTGGCAAGACCGCTGTTGTTGAGGGGTTAGCTCAGTCAATCGTTGCGGGTGACGTTCCCGAGAGCATGCGGGGTCGCAAGGTCATCACGTTGGACATGGCGCTTATGATTGCGGGGACGAAGTACCGCGGACAGTTTGAAGAGCGCATCAAGGCGGTCATGGATGAAATCAAGCGGGCTGGCGACATTATTCTATTTATTGATGAATTGCATACCATCGTGGGGGCGGGTTCGGCAGAGGGTGCCATGGATGCTTCAAACATCATCAAGCCTGCACTTTCGCGTGGGGATTTACAGTGCATCGGTGCGACCACCCTTGATGAGTACCGCAAGTATATAGAGAAGGATGCCGCTCTGGAGCGCCGCTTTCAGACGGTGCGCGTGGAAGCGCCGAGTGTGGACCAGACCATTGATATTCTTAAGGGGCTGCGGTCGCGTTATGAAGAGCACCACGGGGTCCACTATACTGACGATGCTCTCGATCTAGCCGCCCGCCTGTCCGACCGCTACTTGACGGGGCGCTACCTTCCTGACAAAGCCATTGATGTCATTGACGAGGCGGGTGCTCGAGTCCAGATTCTTGCCTCTACTCGCTCTCCTGATCTGCGTGAACGGGAAGCCGAGATTGAGAGAATTCGAGAAGCGAAGGAGAAAGCGATCGGCGAGCAGCTCTTTGAGGAGGCTGCTGAGCTCCGGGATCGCGAGCGTTGCGAACGGGATGCCCTTAACGATGTTGTTGAAGCCTGGAAGGCGTCTCGTGACAAGTCTGAGCTTAGTGTGGGCATAGATCAGATTATGGCGGTAATCGCAAAATCGACAGGAGTCCCTCTACAGCAGATGGATGGGCGGGAGCTCGCCCGGTTGCTGGATATGGAGAAAGAGATCGAATCCTCTGTCATTGGGCAGGGCGCGGCGGTCAATTCCATCTCGCGTGCTTTGCGGCGTTCGCGGGCAGATCTCAAAGATCCCAATCGTCCGATCGGATCGTTTATTTTCTTGGGCCCCACTGGCGTTGGAAAGACGTTGTTGGCCAAAGTCCTTGCCGAGTTCATCTTCGGAGATGCCGCTGCATTGATTCAAATTGATATGTCGGAGTACATGGAGAAATTCAATGTCTCCCGATTGGTGGGGTCTCCCCCCGGTTATGTGGGGCATGATGAAGGTGGGCAGTTGACCGAGCGTGTACGCCGTCGGCCTTATTCGGTTGTGCTTTTTGATGAGGTTGAAAAGGCGCATCCTGATGTTATGCATATGCTGCTTCAGATTCTTGAAGAGGGCAAGTTGACCGACAGCGTTGGGCGTCAGGTGGACTTCCGCAATACGGTCGTGATTCTCACCTCAAATCTGGGTCATGGAATCGGAGCGATGGCCGGAGGGCTTGGGTTTGGGGATAGCGAGGGTGAGGATTCCGAAAAAGCGAGCTACGATCAACTCAAACAGCGAACGCTGGACGCTGCAAAGCGCGCTTTTAAACCGGAATTTCTCAATCGCATTGACGATATCATTGTATTTCGTGAATTGAATCGAAAAGATGTTGAGGCCATTTTGGAGCTTGAGCTTGCAAAAGTACGTGAGCGTTTAGCAACAAAAGGGTGGAAAATGCGCCTTAACAAGTCGGCAAAGGCTTTGCTTATGAAAAATGGTGTCAATTCTAAGATGGGGGCGAGACCCTTGCGAAGAGCCGTTTCGCACTATCTTGAAGATCCGCTGGCAGAAGCCATTCTCCGAGGACAATTTTCAGGGAGCGGCATCATCAGCGTCAGTGATAAGGGGGGGAAGTTGGAGTTTAACCAGCGGGTGTTGGTTGCGCATCAGTAGGACTTGCAGAAAATGTGGTGTCGCAAGTTTTGTGAAAATGGAGAATGCTTTTAAGTTGTTGTTTGTAGGACGGGCTTCCCCGGTATTCCGGGGAGCCCGTGGCTGGACGTCTATGCGATACGCGCTCCTGGAATACCGGGAAGCACGTCCTACAACGTTGCGCGTGTAATATGACACTAGGGGGCGTGACTAAGTGTGCGATTAGGTGTGAAACGTTGGTATTGGGATCGAAAGAGTTGCTGTTCAACGAATAGGGCTTGCAATGCGGGGGGGTACGTGACACGATGCCGCCCTTTTGGAGGAAATATGGCTGTTAAGATCAGATTGACAAGGACCGGTGCCACGAATGATGCGTGTTATCGGGTAGTGGCGGCGGACACGCGATCCCCTCGGGATGGCCGACGTTTGGAGATTCTGGGATGGTATGATCCCGGTCAGACAGGCGTTAATTTCAAGCTTAAGCTTGATCGTATTGACCATTGGATTGGGGCAGGGGCACAGGTTAGTGATACGGTTGCCAGTCTTATTCGCAAAGCGCGTAAGCTTCCTGTTGAAGCGCCTGTGATTGAGGCACCCGTAGTGTCAGAGGACGTGCCGGAGGAAGTGCTGGCGACAGCGGATGCGGATTGACATCATTACGATTTTTCCCGGGATGCTGCAGGGGTTTCTGCAGGAGAGCATGCTAGGGCGTGCTGTTACTCGGGGTAAGGTAACGTTCAATACGGTTAATCTCAGGGATTTTGCCTATGATGTTCACCGGACCACGGATGACCGCCCTTATGGTGGTGGGCCGGGGATGGTGATGAAGCCGGAGCCGCTGTTTGCGGCGGTTGAGTCGGTACGATCGGAAGGGTGTCGCGTGGTGTTAATGACCCCGCAAGGTGTTCCTTTTCGGCAGGCACAGGCTCAGCGGTTGGCGCAGACGGAACACATTGTGTTTGTCTGTGGTCACTATGAAGGTGTTGACGAGCGCGTACGGCAGACATTGGTGACGGACGAGATTTCGATTGGCGACTACGTCCTGACGAATGGTGTGCTTCCTGCGGCGGTTGTGGTGGATTCCGTAGTGCGATTGCTTCCCGGTGTTCTGGGAGGGGAAGGGGCTACGGTGGAGGAGTCGTTCTCGGAGGGACTGTTGGAGTATCCGCAGTACACGCGGCCGGCAGTATACAAGGACATGGTTGTTCCCGATGTGCTCTTGTCGGGAAACCACCAAGCGGTTGCCGCTTGGCGCCTTGAGCAGTCAGAGATGCGGACTCGGGATCGTAGACCGGATTTATTGAGAGAGAGTTGAACGCAGGCCCCTATGGGGAACTGCATGTGGATATTGAGTGAGACAACACGGAACCCTGAATGGGGTGCTGACGGAGGACGTCATGGGATCACAGATTGTTGAGAGTATTGGCAACGAGAGCATGAGAGACGATGTGGCAAAGTTTGCCGTCGGTGATTCTGTTCGCGTTCACGTGAAAATCCGTGAAGGTGAGAAGGAACGTATTCAGGTTTTCCCCGGAATCGTCATTGCACGCGATGGCGGCGGTGGAACGCAAACGTTTACGGTTCGACGCATTTCTCATGGCGTGGGTGTTGAGCGTGTATTCCCTGTGCACTCGCCCTACGTCGAAAAGATTGAAGTTGAGCGCTCCGCGCATGTTCGCCGGGCGAAGTTATATTATCAGCGCAAGCGCACGGGAAAGAAAGCGCGTCTGAAAGAGAAAATCACAGCGAAGAAATAAGGTGCTCACCTATGAGCATCACGAATGGTCTCAGGGGCACATTCGGGTTGTAGGAATAGACGAAGCAGGCCGTGGACCACTGGCAGGACCCGTTGTTGCTGCAGCTGTTTTGTTTCAATGCGACTTTATTGAACGTGAATACCCAACGTCTTTGGCCCTCCTTACGGATTCCAAGAAACTGAGCGAAGCGCGTCGGGATTCTTTTTTTGAGCAACTCCAATCGTCTGATGCCGTAGAAATAGGGGTTGGCATTGCAGATGTCGAAGAAATTGATGCGATCAACATTCTGCGCGCGACGCATGTTGCCATGAGGCGTGCTGTTGAGGGCGTGAGCCCATCTCCAGATCATATTCTTGTGGATGGACTGCCTGTTCCTGGACTGCCTGTGCCCTCAACGGCCATTATAAAGGGCGATGGTCTCAGTCTCTCAATTGCAGCCGCAAGCATCATTGCAAAGGTCACCCGAGATCGCATGATGAAAGCGTTGGATGCGGTCTATCCGGAATATGGATTTGCCAGGCACAAAGGCTATGGAACTCAGGCGCATGTTCAGGCGTTACTGGAGTATGGTCCCACGCCCATTCATCGCATGTCATTTCGCCCCGTTCGAGAGGCTGCGGAAATTCACCACCCCGCAGCCGGGGGGGCGCAGCAGAAAGAGCTGTTTGAATGAAACGTTTTTAACCGCGGATGGGCACGGATGTACACGGATGCTCGTCGTCTGCTATTGTTAGATATTATCTGCGTCCATCCGCGCCCATCCGTGGTTAGAGAAGTTGATTGGCCGATTTTTTAACCGCGGATGGGCGCGGATGTACACGGATGCTCGTTGTCTGCTGTTTTGTGAATATTATCCGTGCCCATCCGTGCCCATCCGCGGTTAGAGAAGTTGATTGACCGATTGTTTAACCGCGGATGGGCGCGGATGTACACGGATATTGGGAAGGATGATTTGGGATGCTTATTCATGAAGAATTGAGTCGTAGCATTATTGGGGCTGCCATGGATGTCTTGAACGAGCTCAAGCCGGGGTTGGATGAGAAACTCTACGAGAATGCTCTGGTCATTGAGTTGCGGGAACGTGGGCATGAAGTTGATCAACAGAAGAGAATTCCTGTCCATTTCAAAGGACATCTGATCGGGACGCTGATCCCTGACATGATTGTGGATAACCGTATCGTGGTTGATCCCAAAGTTGTGACGGCATTTAACGAGAACCACTTGGCGCAGATGATTGGCTATTTGGCAAAGACGAGTCTTGACCTGGCTCTACTGCTCAACTTTAAATATGCAAAACTCAAGTGGAAGCGCGTTGTACGTGCTGAGGGTATTGAAAATCCGTGCCCATCCGCGCTCATCTGCGGTTAAAAAAAGTTATTGGGAAAGAATGTTTAACCACGGATGGGCGCGGATATACACGGATACTCGTTGTCTGCTATTTTTTTATTAAATCCGTGTTCATCCGCGCCCATCCGTGGTTAGAAAGGTGTTTTGATGTTTCGTAAGATATTCAAGTCAGCTGCGAGACAGCCTCGCCATTTAGAGACAGGTGAATGGGGGGAAGGCGTTGCGGGAAAGGTGTTACGAAAAAAGGGCTACAAGATTCTGGGTCGACGGGTGCGTGTGGGGACACGGGACGAATTGGATCTGGTGGCGAGGGATGGTGACGTTCTTGTTTTTGTGGAAGTAAAAACACGTAAGAGTGAAGCGTTTGGGCGTCCGGTTGATTCTGTCAATCGTGCCAAACGGCACACCCTTTCACGAGCGGCTGTGCGCTATCTCAAGAAACTTAAGAATCCCCGAATTTGTTTTCGGTTTGATGTGGTTGAAGTCATCGGGGATATGGATAGCACAGTAGCTCCCGAAGTCAGGCATATTGAAAATGCCTTTGCATTGGAGCGACGCTATCAACTCCCTTAGTAATGGGGCATGAGAGATTTTAAACAAGGAGGTAGCAAAGGAAACGAAGGGAAGGTTGGGAACATTTCTTGGAAACTATTATGCTTTGCTCCCTTTGCCTCCTCATTGTTCAAAACCATTTTGCCGAGTTGCTCTTGGCGGGTTGTTTTCCTATACTGGACTCATGAAACCGATGTCATACATATTAGCACTGGTCGGATTGCTTTTATTGGGCTTTCAACTGTCTGCATCTGGGGTGGACTTTTCTCGCTATGCCCCGATTTTAGAACGGCGGCCCTTCGCGTCCCTGGTGACAAACGCTGACATTGTGGAGCCTGTTGTAACGCTGGTGGCCCCGCCTGCATTCGTCAAAGATCTTCGGATGTGCGCGATCACAGAAAGTCCTGCGGGCGTCCGTGTGGGTTTTGTCAATATCAAGGCACGCCCCCCGCAGCCTTACTATCTCTATGTTGGGGACTCAGAGGATGGTATTGAGCTGGTTGATGCGGACTACATAAGAGAAGGGGCGTTGATTCGCAAGGATTCCGAGCAGTATTGGCTTTATATGCGCGGTGAGGCTGCCGTTGAATCCAGCCGGCCAACGGTTCCGCATCCCACGCGGTCTTTAACGCATTCTCGAAACAGAGCGATTCCCAGCGTTACACACACTCCGGCTGCCTCACCCATCTCCGGGTCCTCATACGCAGAACGCCGACGCCGCCGGCTTGACGAGATGCGACAGCGTGCAGCAGACTCTCGTAAGGAATCAGATTCAGATGTTGAGAAGCGACTACAGGAATACCAAATGGACTTGATTCGTAAAGGGCTGACGCCGCTTCCTATTCCCCTGACGGAAGAGATGGATAGTCAACTTGTGAAAGAGGGCGTCCTCCCGCCGGTCGAGGGAGAGTGATGCGGGAGGGGAAGGGCTGAAGGATGAAAGCTGAAACCTGAAGTTCTTATAAGAGATTGGGAGAAGAACCGCGGATGGGCACGGATGTACACGGATGATTCAGGATGGAACCTTGATTCATGACAAGTAGGCACACATCTCCGAGGTGTAGCCCCACGGCCTCTGGCCGGCCCGCGCTTTGCGCGGCGTGCATCTCGGAGATATGCACATACTGTAGATCAGTGTGTGCAAGACGAGACGTGTAACCGGATGGAATGAAGTTGAGCAAATCAGGATGAGAAACAGACTACTATATATAGTGGGTGTTCTGGTGGTGTTGGGTATCACTTCAGCAAGAGGCGTCGTTGTCAGTGATTTTGGTCGCTACGAAATCATTCTCCAGCGCCGCCCTTTTGGTGAAGCCCCACCGGAGGTGGATCTTGCCGCGAGTGCAACTCCTGTGATTCCTGCTGGGCCCTCATTCGTGGATGCGCTAACCATGTGTGCGATCACCGCAGGTGGAGGTGCTGTTCGCGTTGGATTTGTGGATGCCAAATCGACCCCCCCTAAGACCTACTTTCTTTTTGTGGGCGAGAGTGAAGATGGCATTCAGGTCGTCGAGGCTAATTACGAAGAAGAGACGGTGACGCTCAGGAAAGACGGTGACACACGTCTACTGAGAATGGGCGGGGGAGCTGCGAGAGCCGTTGCCTCAGCACCCATCCGCAACAATAACAAACTTATTCGTAGGCCCCGAACAGCGATTCCAAAGTCAACTCTCACCCGCAGGCAGTATAAAGAAGAGCGTGCTCTTGGCATACGAAAGGCTCCTATATCGCCAAGGCAGGTTCTGCGCGGGGCAACGCATCTGTCCAACATCCCGGCAGACGTTCGGGATTTGGCTAT
>Ga0307929_1002253_pt1 | contig 12821 bp, 7 predicted proteins | sample AceLakmetage1330_FD_203160 | JGI IMG/M metagenome (GOLD analysis project Ga0307929, IMG submission 203160) | Saline water microbial communities from Ace Lake, Antarctica - #1330 | ecosystem: Environmental > Aquatic > Non-marine Saline and Alkaline > Saline | place: Antarctica: Ace Lake...
AACTTTTTTTCAGAGACCTAATTCGGCCAACAGCAGCCACTCACCAAAATTTAGGATCGCGTACGAAAAAACACTTGCACTACTACGCTATTTCTGATTTGCTACCCCGTGAACGGTTACATCGGGAAACTTACTTTCGAGACGTTTTTAATCATGAGGCAGATGACTTAGACAATTACATTGATTTTCTCAGAAAGAACTTTCAGCATGTTCACGTTTGCAGATTTGAGGATCTGACTCGGGACCCTGTTTCCTACGTCTCCAGTATCTGTGATTTCTTGGAAGTTCCCTCCCCTCCTTTCAGGACGGCGCGAGTGCTTCCGAGTTGGCCGACATTTTTTTTGCTCCAATTGCGGGTGCTCAACAGGCTTTTCAAAACATGTCATAATCCTTGCGGCTGGATTCCTACTGGACCCCGAGACTTCTTCTATCGGCGGCTAGTGGTTCTGCCTATGGATGTGGTAGCAAGAGCGTTTTCTCATCGAGTTTGAGGATCTCAGAAGAACAGATGTTTCTCTGAGTTGTTTGGCATTTGCCATGTGGCCCACGGTGGCATGTGATGGATCTTCATCTGCTGTCGCATGGTGCAATCGGGGCTCTTGGCCCGCGGCCCGTTGCCCGTTGCGGGTTTAGCATTGACTTGTACCAGAAGTGCCCATAACGTCCAATGTCATGCATTCGCGACTCTCACAATATGCAGCTCCGGTGCTCCTCTGCGCGTTGATGGTGGTCATCCTGTTTTGTGTGTTCTGGCCAGCGCTGTTCTCGACCGAAACGCTTTTTTCCGCGGATCAATCTCCAACGACGCTGATACAAGACTACCAAGCCAAGCTCCGTGCAGCGTTTACGGGTGATTGGGTGCCCGACTCACTTGGGGTGGGTTCTGGAGGCAGAGCGGTCCACCCGACGAAACTGCTTGGCATTCTGTTCCCTCCGATGTGGTATCACGTCGGAACCTATCTCTTTGACGCGCTTCTGCTGTTCTGTGCTTTTATGTTCTGCATGAGGGACAAGCAGCGTTCATGGGTCGTGTCAGGGCTGCCTGCGCTATCGATCGCGTTTTCAGGCTATGCTTTCTCGCTTATCAGCGCGGGGCATCGGGGGCAGTTCCACATGATGCCTTATGCGGTGTTCTTGCTGGGGTGTATTGACCGGGGCATGGCCCGTAGATCGCCTTTTTACTTCGGAATGGCGGGTCTCTGCGTAGGGTTCGGAATGGCGGGTCAGCCTGACGTGATGTTGCTGTTCTGCATCCTGGCAGGGAGCTATGCCATTTTCCGGCTTATCGCGGAGTGGAGGGCGCTGCCCGTTGGGCGGTACCCGCTTATTGTGGCATGTGCCAAAGGTGTCATTCTCGCAGCCGTTATTGTTGCGGCGCTGAGTGTGAGCGTGTTTGGTTCCCTGTTTAAGACTACGCTCCCTCACCGCGAGTCTCTTCGTGGTGAGACGAAAGAACAGCAATGGGAATACTGCACAAACTGGAGCCTACCACCAGAGGAGATTCTCGAGTTCGTCGCGCCATGTATCTACGGCATTGAGACTCAGGATGAGGATGGGCCTTACTGGGGCCGCTTGGGGCGCGCCATGAATTGGGGAAAGACCAAACAGGGTTTGATAAACTTGCGCCAGCACACTGTGTATATGGGGGTGCTGCAGTTGGTATTCGCTGTGTTTGCCGTGGCTGTTGCAGTGCGGACCCGGCGGTTTAGGGCGGGGACTTTAGACGATGATGGTGTTCCTTCTGTAGGCACCGAAATGGGCACGTCGCGTGCTGATGTATTCTTCTGGGCCGGAGCCTTTCTTCTCACCGTCTTGCTGGCACTGGGTCGATATTTTCCGCTGTATCGTCTTGTGTTCATGGTGCCCTATCTCAACAAGATTCGGTGTCCTGTCAAGTGGCTCCATCTGTCTGAGGTGGCGTTGGCGTTTCTATTTGCATTCGGCCTCAGCGCTTTCTTCAAGATGTTGCGTGAGCGTGTTGTGTCCAAGCCAGAAAAGAGGTCTAAGCGGACGGTTCACACAGACAGCCAGAAGATGACTTTCCTGTGGTCTGCGGGCGTATGTATAGTCATGGCTGTCCTTCTGTTCAGCGGCACGGGGGTTGCTGGGGTGTGCAAGGGATCGCTGGGCTGCTATTGGGGTTCGCTTGGTTTTGAAAAGCAGTCTGCTCTCTTAATGCGCGTTATGATCGGGTCACTCAGGCATGGCGCCTTTCTTTTTCTGATAGGGAGCGGCGTCTTTGCCGTTGCAGCATGGCAGGGGCGTAAGAAGTGGTGCGCACCGCTGTTGAAGGGCGTCCTCTTTGTCGTGGTCTGCTCTGATTTGACCATTGTCGCCAAACGATACATTAATACGCGTGATGTGCGGGTCTTTCACGACAACAATGTGATCGCTGAACGAATTTTGGCTGACGAGGAAATGGGGCGGGTCTCTGATCAGCTCACCACGCGGGGTAAGTTTGATCCGCGGTGGACTTCGTTGAGAAACAATGGTGTGGATTTTCTGGAACCGATGCAGCGGGAGGTCCCGCTGCCCTCCGAATACGGGGAGTTTTTTGGTGCCCTACAGGCGAACCCACTTCGATTATGGCAAATCACTAATACGCGCTATGTCTTGGGTCCGATGAGTAAACTTGAGAATTTACTGAAACATCCTTCATTTGAAGCGGTGGAGTATTTCGACGTTATCGGTGGCCGCTTAATCTCAAGTGTGAAAGGGCGAGCACAGAATGTATTGGTGAAGTTCTCCGGGGCATTGCCAAGAGCCTTGGTGTATCACGATTGGCAACAGATTGATGCCGACAATGCCTTGGCCCTGCTGGGGACGTCGACGTGGCATCCGGAGAAGACTGTGTTGGTGACTGGTGGTATTTCCGCGTCGGCGCAAGGGTTGCCCCCCTCGCCTGCTCGTGTTGTTAAATATGGGTATACCAAAGTCGTTGTGGAAGTGGACAACGATAGTCCGGGTGTTTTGCTGCTGAATGACAAGTACGACCCTGATTGGCGTGTGAGGGTGGATGGGGTGCGGGGCTCTGTGTTGTGCTGCAACTCCATCATGCGTGGGGTTGAGGTGCCTGCGGGCAAGCATACGGTCGTCTTTACGTACCGCCCGTTCCTGATTCCTTTTCTCTTGAGCATTGGTACCTCGCTGTTCATGTTGCTGTGGTGGCTATTTCGCGTGATTAAACACATCCGATCTGCGAGGTCTGCATCGTGAGAGGGTTTCTTCTTGTGCTGTTAGCTCTCGGCGTCTTTGGGAGTGGCTGTGGTCGTCCCTCTGGAGAGGCTGTTACGCTCAAAAGTTGCCTCAATGACTTGTCGCAGGTGGCGTCTTTCGGGGGCGACCCCGTGGGGAGTGCTGGAATGGTCTCCACGTACGATCGGACGGGTGGAAACAATGACGGGAGTATTTGGTCACTGATTCGCCCTGGCGACCGCGATGATGCCGACTACGAGGTGGTTAGCCTCACGGGCCCTGGGTGTTTGACTCGGATATGGCAGACCAGCCTCCCTGCTGAGAGGTGGTCTTTCTACTTTGATGGGGAACCCGAACCCCGCATTGACGTAGACGGGAAGACACTCTTTGGTGGGGGTGGGTTGTTCAGCAGACCGCTTTGTGGTGTCGCAAGCGAGGGGCACTACTGTTATCTGCCTATTCCATTTGAGAAATCCATCCGTGTTGTTATTCATGCACCTCGTCTGACCCCGAGTGCCCGTAGCTACCTTCAGGTAAACCATGTTTGTTACCCGCGAGGGACCCGAGTTGAATCGTTTCCGTCAGCCATAGAAAGCGAAACGAGAGAGGCTTTTTCCCGCGTGCAGCAAGCATGGAGCACGCAAGAGAATAGAGGCAGTTCTGGAGCGACTGGCTGTTTCAGTGGGGAAGTGAGAAGCAGAGACTCGGTGGAGTGGCTGCATGCGGATGGGGCTGGGGTGCTCTCGTCATTTAAGCTCAAGATTAGCGCTCAAGGGGGCACTACTTATACGGCCCGGGAGCGTTTACTTCGAGACATAGTGATGCAATTTACGTGGAATGATGTCGATAAACCGAGCGTAGATGTTCCGCTGGGAGATTTCTTTTGCAACGCGTTCAACCGTAGGACGTTTCATTCTCTCCCTCTATCTTTCACGAACAACATGTATGTATGCCGTTTTCCGATGGGGTTCGCGGATGGAGCCAGGGGCGTACTTCGCAATGATGGCCCCACTGCGGTGGAGGTGGAGGCGACGTGGGAGATCGAACCGGAGCAGGCATCAGTAAATTACTTTCATGCAAGATGGTCGGCATCATCTTCGGGAGGTCGACCGCATACCGTTGTTTCGACGCAAGGTGCTGGCCACTATGTGGGATGCTACCTACTGGCACATGGAACAGATGGGTCATGGTTTATGCTCGAAGGCGATGAGGTGATTCGGGCTGACGGCAAGAGCGGTGCGGTGTGGCATGGCACAGGTTTGGAAGACTATTTCAATGGTGCCTGGTACTATAGCGGCCTATTTACTCTGCCGCTGCATGGGCTGGTTGAGAAGGCTGCGATGCGGACGGCACAGTACCGTTTTCACATGCTTGACGCTGTTCGATTTGATAAGTCTCTTGATGTTTCTTTTGAGTTTGGGGATCAGAATCGGTCCAAGGGGTATATGTCCAGTGTTGGGTACTGGTATGCTGCTGCGCCGGTATCTGCAGGCAGTTGGATTCCCTCTATTCGAGAACGCTCCCTTCTTCCTGATCGCATTGGGCAAGCTGCTTTCATGAGCCAACTCTTCGAGCTGGAACGCATTGGGCATTACGACGAGGCGCGTGATCGTTGTCTGGCGTTTGTGGAGCAACACAAAAAGGGGGGCACTGCGACTGATGCGCTTCGGCTGCGAGCTGCAGCATATGAAGAGCGGATCAGTGGTCTTGATTCGGTTCTCGCTACTTATCGACTGGTGGCTCTACAGAAAAATGACATCAGCAGCCAGGCTAAAGCTCTGCTCTGGTATCATAAGGGAGATGATCGAGCATTGTTTGGTGCTCACGCGAATGGCAAATTCTTGGCCTTTATTGATGGTCAGGATGCCGTGGCTGGTTCCGAGCCTTCGCAGTTCTACGTGAAAGGACTCAGCCTCAACCCCGGAATACACTTGATCACGGCTGAGGTGGCTCCGGCACGCTCTGACACATGGTTCTCTGCCACGCTACGCATGCATGGGGCTGATATCACCACGGCTGATGGATGGGAGTATGCCACACGACGTCCAAAAGGGTGGCCCGCATGCGATGGAGATGGAGGTGTGAGATGGCTGGAAGTGACATCGACGCTTCGTATGCTGCCTAGAATCGGAACGTGGGTATTCGTCCCAAATGCATTCGTTGGCATGCAGTCTGGCGAGCAGCTTTTGAGTAGGCTATGGGAAAATGCGGGACAAAATCGGCGGCCTGGGATAGTCTACCTCAGAAGACGATTCGAGATCCTCGAGAGGAGTGCTGGCGGTGAGTAGATTACTTTCGGTTGTGTTACCTGTTTACAATGAAGAGGAGAGTATTCAACCTTTCGTCAAGGCTCTGTGTGCTGTTCTTGATGCTGAACTGCCCGACTACTCATACGAAATCATTTGTGTGGATGACGGGAGTGTTGATAATACTCGGATGCTATTGCGTGAGATCGCGCAGCAGGATACGCGTGTCAGAGTTGTTAGTTTTAGTCGGAACTTCGGGCATCAAGCTGCATTGACCGCAGGCCTTGATCGAAGTCGTGGGGATGCGGTCATCACCATGGATTGCGATTTTCAGGACCCTCCTGAGGTCATTCCTGAGTTGGTGGTCGCATGGGAGCAGGGCAGCAAAGTCGTGTACGCTCGGCGCAAGGCAAGGGCAGATGCGTTTTTCAAGAAAGTGACGGCCGGACTTTTCTACCGTCTAATTGACAGGCTGTCGGACGTTCAAATTCCTCGCCAGGTTGCTGACTTTCGGTTGTTGGATCGGGTTGTGGTGGATAACTTGTTGCGTTTGGGTGAACAGGCGCGGTATCTGCGGGGGATGGTGGCGTGGCTGGGTTTTAGGTCCGCATTTGTCGATTTTGACCGGCCCGAACGTCTACATGGCGAGACGCACTACCCATTGAAGAAGATGTTGCGCTTTGCTATGGATGGGCTGGTTGGTTTTTCTCTTGCCCCTCTGAAACTAGCTCTATGGGTAGGAATGTTGTCGATCCTGTTGGCGCTTGGTTTCATTGTCTACATGTTTATTGATCACTTTGCCAGAGGTGTTGACTATCCACTCTTCAAGTGGCTGACTGTGGCGCTGTTTGGGTTTATGGGAGCCCAGTTTATCCTGATTTGGGTTCTGGGCGAGTACGTTGGGAGAATTTACGGGGATGTGAGGAACCGCCCGTTGTATGTGGTGGAGGAGGAAACCCGTGCGGAGCATGACGGGGAGGGCGGCTGACGAGTCAGGTGTCGCTGCTGTGCTGAGACTCCATGCGGCAGGAATGGTCCGGCGGCTGGGGAATCCCCACGGAGGTCCCATGCTTGGTGGTGTCTGCTAACTGCTGTTTGTTGGATTGTGGGTGTATGGGTTCGTCAATAGGACTGTGAAGGGGATAAGAGATGAGTGATGGATTTCAGCAGGGGTTGTCAGTAGTCGTTCCTGTTTTCAACGAACGGGATGCCATTGAGAGTACGGTAGAGCACTTACAGGCGATCTTCAGGAACGAGGCGTTTGAGGTCCAGTTGATCTTTGTCAATGACGGGTCGACTGACGGCACGGAAGAAGTGTTATCCAATCTGGAATCCTCTGATGTGCAGGTTGTTCATCACTCAAGGAATAGGGGCTACGGGAGAGCCATCAAGAGCGGCATGCAGGTATCTGTCCATGAATATATTGCCATTACAGATGCAGATGAAACCTATCCCAATGAGCGGCTGCCTGAGTTCTTCAAGCTTGCAGTGAGTGAGGGTCTCGACATGGTCGTTGGGGCGCGCACGGGTGCCAGTGTTCACATTCCCTTCGTGCGGCGTCCCGCGAAGTGGGTGCTTCGGAAGACCGCGAACTACTTGACGCAGACGAAGATCCCTGATCTTAATTCTGGTTTGCGCGTGATGCGAAAGAGTGTGGTATATCGTTTCCTTCGCCTCCTTCCTGATGGGTTCTCTCTCACGACAACGATTACGTTGGCGATGCTTACCAATGGATACGCCGTCAGGTACGTTCCTTCAAACTACATGGCTCGCAAAGGGAAGTCTAAGATCAGCCCCATTCGAGACACAATAGGCTTCTTCAATCTCATGCTTCGCACGACGCTCTACTTTGACCCTCTTCGTGTATTTCTGCCGTTGAGTTCAGTTTCTTTCGCCATAGCTGTTGTGGCGTATGCTATCCGCGTTGTTCGATGTGGGGGGTTCAGTGTGACGATCGTCGTGCTGTTCTTGATGGGGGTGCAGTTCCTGACGATCGGAGCCTTGGCTGACTTGATTGTGAAGCGAACCGATGGACCGATGGCAGGGGGCCGCGAACGGGGTGCGGATGGGGCTGATGACGCTGTTCGGTAGCTTGGTGACCGTTCTTCGATTGTCAATGCACGGATGAACATGTTAGTGTCTCAACGGTTTCTATATTCTGGGAGGAATTAGCAGACGTTATGCGTGTACTTTTGATCAATCCGCCGCGTGAGAACGAGATCATCGGGAACAACCCCGAGATCATAGAGTCAGAGCGGGGTTACAACCCTCCGTTGGGTTTGCTCTACCTTGCGAGCTACCTGGAGCAGCACACAGACCACCAGGTTTGGGTGATCGATGCGCAGGTGCAGCAACTGTCGCACGTTCGGCTGCAGGCAGAGATCGCCAGAGTGAGGCCGGATGCCGTGGGCATTACGGTGATGACGCTGACCCTTCTTGACGTGATGCTGACAGTCGAGTCCGTTAAGTCAGTTAACCGGGATATCACCGTCATTCTCGGTGGCCCACACGTCCACCTGTTTCCTGATGAGTCCATACAACTGCCGGATGTCGACTATCTCGTGTTGGGTGAGGGCGAGGAGGCGTTTGCGGATCTTCTGGACCATCTTGGCGATAGAGAGGCATTGGCGTGTACTCAAGGGATCGTGTTCCGCGATGGGGATGGAATCATCAATACAGGCGTGCGTCCTTTCATTGACGATCTCGACAGACTTCCGTTTCCCGCACGCCACTTGGTGCCCTACGAGAAGTACACCAGCCTGCTCTCAAAAGGTGGAGTGGTGACAACAACATTCACCAGTCGAGGGTGCCCGTTCCAATGCAGTTTCTGTGACCGACCTCAACTAGGCAAGCGTTTTCGTGCGCGCAGCGCGGGAAACGTGGTGGATGAGATGGAGACGTGCGTCGAAATGGGGATACACGAGTTTCTCATCTATGACGACACGTTCACGGTGAAAAAGGACCGTGCCGTTGAGGTGTGTAACGAGATTGTCAAACGTGGTTTGGATGTGAGTTTTGATATTCGTTCACGGGTCGACACAATCGATGAGACGGTGATCAAGGCCTTGAAGGCGGCGGGCTGTGCTGGAATACACTATGGGGTAGAGGCCGGAACCAATCGGGTCCTGAAGATCCTGAATAAGGGAATCAGCTTGGAGCAGGTGCGCGTAGCATTCGACTTGACGCGCCAATATGACATACCGATTCTGGCCTATTGGATGATTGGCAACCCGCACGAGACTCTGGCCGACATTCATGAAACCTTCCGACTGCAGCGCCAGCTCAAACCTGATTTCGTTCACATGACCGTTCTGACGCCTTTTCCTGGGACGGAAGTGTATAGAGAAGCCATGGAAACCGGGATCATTGAGGGTGATGTCTGGAGGGCTTTCGCTGCCAACCCGACCCCTGGATTCGAGCCGCCGCACTGGGGAGAGAATTTCACGCGGGAGGAATTGAATGAGCTGTTGGTATACGGCTACAAGCAGTTTTACATGCGTCCGGGGTACATCCTTCAGAGGATTGCGAAGCTGCGCAGTTGGTCCGAATTCAGGAAGAAAGCCCGTGCGGGATTGCGGGTGTTGACGATGGGGAGAGGATAGGTTAGGACTTTTCTCTTCTGACGGGTACTCATCCTCGGAGATGTTGGCGCGTCAGGTTCTTGGGGAGCTAGAACAGCCTGCGAATGGCAAAAAACGATTCTTTTCCTAGTTTCTGGACGGGGATTTCCTTGTAGTTCTTGACGAGGAGAGCGCTCAGTTCAATTTTCTCACTGGGGCTCTGCACGGTGACTTTGAGGGGTAGCGGTTCAATATCTTCCCCGATCAGGAATTGCGCCACCGGCTCACGGACAAATAGGAATATCTGCAAGTCCATCCTGTTGAGAACAACGATGTGGTTGTCAGGCGCCTTCTTCTTGACCTTGTCGAAGTAGTACGACTTCTTTCGAACCTGTTCTTCCACGAAGAAGTATTTCGCCAGTGTAGGCATGTCAGCATTGTCAACGACTGTTGCGCCTCGCAGCACGGGTGGAACTGAACTGATCCTGGTGTCGGGCCGAGATGACCAGACGCGGAAGCCCTCGGAGAGGACTCCGATGTTCCTGTGCGTGATCCGTTGGTTCTTGAACACGAAGTTAGCCGTCCGCCTGTTATCCCGGTGTTGTCTGGAAGCGGTGGCGGCCATTCCTGCGCGCTGCTGGTCATACTCGCGCTGCATGATCTGGGTGTATCTCGGGTGGTTGTGTGCGTAGACGCCATGGAACCAATTGGCTATGGCAAATCCGCGGTGATTGTCGTTGGCGTCAAGTCGAGACGGCATGGCTTGCGCATGCACGAAGTTGAAGCCAAACAGAGTCAACACGATCAAGAGCCCACAGAATCGGAAGCATCGTGGCCGCTTGTCATTCCCGCTGATGATGGCAAAGAACAGCATCAGGTTTGTTAGGTTGACGAGGATCTCGCGCCACATGTCGTCACGCAGAAAGCTCCGAGCAGCTACCACAACGTTGACCAAGCCGAGGAGACTGAGCAACGCGTAAAGCCAGAGCTGTATCCCCGGTATTCTGATCCATCCGCGTCGTCGGCCCACGAGTACGAGGGCCCACAGCAGAAAGTGTGAGATGAACGGCATCGGATTCAGACGGACGTATACAATGGCATCCGTCAGACCGTCCGAGAGTGGCCTCGCACTGAGGAAGTCTGATGATCGCAAGAACAGCATCTTGAAGACCAGAAGCATGTATTTGAAGGAGACAGTGCCATGGTCCAGCAACGCAAAATGCGCCAGGAACGAGACCAGGAAACCGGTGACGATTAAAGAGAACAACGGGATCAGGACAGCGAGTCCGTGTTGATACTTCGGTGTCCGCCTATGGAAGAAGCTTGCCAGGCAGAGAAACATAAGGCACAAGAGGAAAGCGATGCAAAGGTGGTTTACACCGAGATCCGTTTCCCATGCCGGAATTCCTTTTGGTATGGGAGTGATGAGCCCCAGAGCCATCAGGATCACGAAAAGGACGATGTTGAACACTGTCAGAGCCTTAATTGGAATGGAGATATGGCTGGAGCGGGTGTGCTCATCGTTTCCGGGGCGGCATGATTCGTTATCTGCGAGCACCAGAAGGAAGAAGGTAGCTGCCGCGATAAGGTAGAGCAGTGCCTGTACTTTGGTCTGGAACGTAAGTCCCAGAAGCACGCCCGAAGCCGCCGCGAGGGTGCATCTCATCCGTGGGGTCTCGGCCGATCCAGTTCCTGCCAGAGTCCAGACGGCCGCGCCCCAGAACAGAATGCTGTAGAGCTCCGATCTTATCATGGCCGACTGGTATATGAGCGATTCCTCTACACCCATGAAGATTGCACAGAACGCAAACCCGACATAGCCCAGTTTGAATTTATGGCGTACAGCCATGGCAAACATGCACACCGTGAAGAACACGACGAGGGGCGAGTGGGCTCTCTGGAAGTCCGTAAGTTCGGCCATTGCGGACAATGGATTCAGGGATGCTGCAAGCTCCTGCATGTTCGCGATTGAGACAATATCCAGTGTTCTGGCAGCGGCAGTGCTGAGGGAAAGCACAAGATTCATCCCGAATCCCGGGTGAACCATCAGGTCCGGCAACATGTTGCTGTTGATCAGCAGTGTATCGATCGCCACCGTTTGGTCCATATCCCACATGAAATAGTAGGGATACATCTGTGAGACCCTCTGGTGCCACAGGAACACGTACAAGAGCGCGACCGAGAGACCAATGGATACCAGCAGCGCCAAATGTCGTTTCATGCGTGGGTTGTCCTGTAAGAGTCCATCACCGGAGCTGAGTATATTGCGCGAATCATTCCGACGGTTTGCCAACGGACGAACAGCTTGCGCGACACGCTGGACACTATGCCAGTACTATACTACGCCGTTTCTCAGAAGCAACAGATTTTCACCGCCGAGGATTCTGCGTTGTGACAGATTTGACCGCTGATTACACAGATATGAACGGATGCGGAAGGATGGCGTGTTGAGGGTGGACTGTGGGGAGTAGACTGTTGAGGGTGGACTGTTGAATCGTTTACGAACATGCTCAAAACTGTGGGGTCAATTTCCAGATTTCTCCCACTCTCTACAGCCTACTCTCAACACTCTACGTCCTCGAACGTGGCAAACAAAAAATCAGATGCGCAATTTGCGCTGGTAGCGTTGATTAGTCGAACAGCGCAGAAGGCTCACCGCCACTCTTTGGTGTCGTTTCTATTTAACGCAACGGGCCGGGGCGCGCTGAGCGGAGCTAACAATGACTTGCTCCGGACTGTGGCATTCACTACAGTTAACCCGTTGTTTGGAATGATGCGTTCGCCGATGGCCCGGTATGCGTGGCACTACGAAACGGACACGAGGAGGTTATCGCCAAGTGCAGAAAAGTATCGAACCTGAGTTGGGGAACCGCCGCAATCGGGGGTACTGCCGTGAAATCGAGCGGGCATACGCGCAGATAATTCCCAGTGGGATGCGTGTGCTTGAACTTGGCTGTGGGACAGGGGATCTGCTTGCTGCAATGAAGCCGAGCGATGGACTAGGAATCGACATCGATTCGGGCCGAATCGATGTTGCGAAACGTATCCACGGAGAGCAAGGAGACCTGAGGTATGTGACGGGTGATGCCGATTCGGCGGACTACGAAGGTGAGAAGCCTTTTGACTACGTCATAATGTCCGACCTGCTGCCGCTTCTCAAGGATGTCCAGCAGACGCTGGAGAGAGTGCGAACCATTTGCTCCTCGCACTCGCGCGTTGTGATAACCGTGCACTCCAATTTGTGGCGGCCACTGATGAGTCTTGCCGCCCTGTTACGCCTTCGTCCTCCACTGCCCGCCTACAACTGGTTGTCGACGAGCGACATCAGAAATCTGCTTCATCTGGCGGGTTTCGATGTTGTTACGTCAACGGGGGTGGTGCTTTTGCCTCTCGGCATTCCTGTTCTGGGATGGATATTCAACAGGTTGCTTGGCACACTGCCTGTGCTGAATCTGTTGTGTTTGTCCTGTCGAATTGTCGCACGGCCCACGACCACCCGGACCACTGCGGCTGAATCGGAGCCGCCGAGTGTGTCCGTCCTGATTCCGACCCGCAATGAGAAGGGAAATATCGAGCAGGCGTTCTCCCGTACATCATCCATGGGAAAATGGACGGAACTGGTGTTCGTTGACGGTCACTCCACAGACGGAACGGTGGAAGAAATCGAGCGGTGCATAGGCAAGTACGAAGACAAATGGAAACGTAACCGTTCACGGGGTAGCAAATCAGAAATAGCGTAGTAGTGCAAGTGTTTTTTCGTACGCGATCCTAAATTTTGGTGAGTGGCTGCTGTTGGCCGAATTAGGTCTCTGAAAAAAAG
>Ga0307929_1002256_pt1 | contig 12818 bp, 9 predicted proteins | sample AceLakmetage1330_FD_203160 | JGI IMG/M metagenome (GOLD analysis project Ga0307929, IMG submission 203160) | Saline water microbial communities from Ace Lake, Antarctica - #1330 | ecosystem: Environmental > Aquatic > Non-marine Saline and Alkaline > Saline | place: Antarctica: Ace Lake...
CCAAGCTCAAGCCCGATGACCCCTGCACCCACAACCAGCAGATGCTTGGGTACGGATTTCAGCTCAAGCGCGCCGGTGGAGGAAACAATGCGGTCTTCGTCAATCTCGACGCCCGGCAGCGGCATCACATCGGAGCCGGTGCCAATGACGATGTTCTTTGCTTCCAGAACCCGCGTGCCGCCCTCATTGAGCGCCACTTCAACCTTGCCCGGCGATACGATTTTGCCGGTGCCGTAAACCGGCTCGACCTTGTTTTTCTTGAAAAGGAACGCAACACCCTTGGTATTGCCGTCGACGCCCTCGTCCTTGAACGACATCATCTTGGCCAGATCCAACGAAACGCTCTTGGCGGTGATGCCCATATCCGCAAAATGGCTGCCGGTCTCAGCGTACGCTTCTGACGCATGCAGCAATGCCTTGGACGGGATGCAGCCGATATTGAGGCAGGTGCCACCAAGCTCACTACGCTTTTCAACGCAGGCAACCTTGAGGCCCAGCTGTGCCGCACGAAGCGCACACACATAACCGCCGGGACCGGCACCAATGATCACAACGTCAAACTGATCAGACACGGGAACGTCTCCTTTTGTCGCCAGCGCTTAAGGGGAGTGCGCTGGCACATTCATTCAATCGGCGGCACCGGCGCACGTTCGCCGGCCAGATCATCGTCAACCGGCGCACCATTGATGCGCGCGGTATAAAACGCGGATTCTTCCGCCCAGTATAATTTCTCATCGTGCCGCACGCGGACATAAGGCCCGCCAACCGCTTTGTCGGCCCGACCCACCGGGCCATAAAGATCCATATGCTTTTCAATGCGCACACACGTAGCGGGCAAAGACCCGCCCGCCCTGAGCGTTGCGAAATCCTCAAGCTGCGGACAGGCAACCGCCATCTCGGCAGACACCTGAAGTGCCTGCGCGGACAAAGGCAGCATCAATGCTGCAACGGCAAGTGCGACTGGCCGGATCACAGGTCGAGCAGCAGCCGCTGCGGATCTTCCAGGCTCTCCTTGACGCGCACCAGGAAGGTCACAGCCTCGCGGCCGTCAACGACGCGGTGGTCGTAGGAGAGCGCCAGATACATCATCGGCCGCACTTTGACTTCACCATTCACGACCATCGGCCGTTCCTGGATTTTATGCATGCCCAAAATGCCCGACTGTGGTGCATTGAGGATCGGCGTCGACATCAACGAGCCGTACACACCGCCATTGGTAATCGTGAAAGTGCCGCCCTGCATCTCGTCCATGGTCAGCTTGCCGTCACGCGCACGCGTGCCCAGATCGGTGATCGACGCTTCGATACCGGCCAGCGACATCGCATCCGCATCGCGCACCACCGGTACAACAAGGCCGTTAGGCGTGCCGACGGCAACGCCCATATGAACGAAGTTCTTGTAGACCAGTTCCTCGCCGTCAATTTCCGCATTCACCGCGGGAAGTTCCTTCAGCGCATGCGTGCAGGCCTTGACGAAGAAGCCCATGAAGCCGAGCCGGACGCCGTGCTTCTTCTCAAACACGTCCTTGTACTGCTTACGCAGATCCATCACCGCGCCCATATCCACCTCGTTGAAGGTGGTGAGCATGGCGGCGGTGTTCTGTGCTTCCTTCAGGCGACGTGCGATGGTCTTGCGCAGCCGTGTCATCTTCACCCGCTCTTCGCGCGGTGCATCAGCAGCCGGTGACGGTGCGCGCGGTGCCTGCGAGGGGGCCGGTGCGGCAGGGGCTTCAGTCTTGGCTTCAAGCGCTGCCTGAACATCCGCCTTGAGCAGTCGGCCATCCTTGCCGGTGCCTTCAATCTTGGCCGGGTCCACATCGTTTTCCGCCACCATCTTGCGGACGGCGGGCGACAGCGGTGCGTCGCTCTTTGCAGCTTCAGCCTTTGCCGGTGCCGATTTGGCGGGCGCCGGTGCGGCCGCAGCCTTGGCGGGCTCTTCCTTCTTGGCGGCAGGCTTGGGCGTTGCCTTCACGTCACCGGCACCTTCGCCGATGGCGCCCAGAAGCGCGTTCACTTCAACAGTGTCGCCTTCCTGCACAATGATTTCAGCCAGCACACCGGCGGCAGGCGCCGGCACTTCCAGCGTCACCTTGTCGGTTTCCAGTTCCACCAGCGGTTCGTCTGCCGCAACCGCGTCGCCTGGCTTCTTGAACCATTGCGCCACCGTTGCTTCGGTGACGGATTCGCCAAGCGTTGGGACTCTGATTTCCGTGCTCATGTGTAGCCTCTTTGGTGCAGCGCGATTTCGCTGCCTTGGGGGGATTAGATTGTAAGGGCTTCATCCAGGAGCATGTTCAGCTCCTGCTTGTGTTTGCTCATCAGGCCGGTGGCCGTTGATGCAGTAGACGCACGCCCCGCATAGCGCGCACGCCGGTGCTTGGCATCAATATGCTTCAGCACCCATTCGATATTGGGTTCCATGAAGGTCCAGGCACCCATATTCTTGGGTTCTTCCTGACACCACACCATGTCGGCGCCCGCAAAGCGCTCAAGTTCCTTGATCATGCTCTTGGCAGGGAACGGATAAAGCTGCTCAACGCGCATCAGATACACATCATCAATGCCGCGCTTCTCACGCTCTTCAAGAAGATCGTAATAAACCTTGCCCGAACACATGACGACGCGCCGGATCTTGGCGGGCTCCTGCAGCTTCACCGTGGAGCCGGGAAGATACTCAGCATCGTCCCACAACACCCGGTGGAACGACGAGCCGGGGCCCATCTCCTTGAGTGTCGACACCGCCTTCTTGTGACGCAGCAACGATTTGGGCGTCATGATGATCAGCGGTTTGCGGAAGTTGCGATGCAGCTGCCGGCGCAGAATGTGGAAATAGTTTGCCGGCGTCGTGCAGTTGGCAATCTGCAGATTGTCTTCCGCACAAAGCTGCAGATAGCGCTCAAGGCGGGCGGAGGAATGCTCCGGACCCTGACCTTCATAGCCATGCGGCAGCAGCATCACGAGACCGGACATGCGCAACCACTTGCGCTCGCCGGACGAAATAAACTGATCGATGATAACCTGCGCACCATTGGCGAAGTCACCGAACTGCGCTTCCCACAACACCAGCGCATTGGGCTCGGCCAGCGAGTAGCCGTATTCATAGCCAAGCACGGCGGCTTCCGAGAGCATTGAGTCGACCACGTCATATTCGACCTGGCCGTCTTTCAGGTGATTGAGCGGCATATACCGCTCTTCAGTTTCCTGATCGACAATTGCTGAATGGCGCTGCGAGAACGTACCGCGTGTACTGTCCTGCCCCACCAGCCGCACCGGGAAGCCTTCATCAAGCAGCGACCCGAAAGCAAGCGATTCAGCCGTTGACCAGTCGATATTCTTGCCGCTTGTGATCATGTCCAAGCGCGCTTTGAAAATACGCTGGACGGTCCTGTGTGCCTTCAGGTTGTCGGGGATCGTTGCCAGGCTGGTGCCGATCCCTTTCAGCTTCTCAAGATCAACGGCCGTATCACCGCGGCGCGCTTCGCCTTCGGCAACAGAAAGGCCGCTCCAGCGCCCATCCAGCCAGTCGGCCTTGTTGGAGCGGAAATTGTCAGCGGTATCGAAAGCTTCAGACAGCATCGCATTGAAGCTTTCCTTCATGCCGTCGATTTCGCCGTCTTCCACAAGGCCTTCAGCCGTCAGACGCTCGCCATAAATTTCCAGCGTCGTCTTGTGGTCCTTGATCCGCTTGTACATCAGCGGCTGGGTGAACATGGGCTCGTCGCCCTCGTTATGCCCAAAGCGCCGGTAGCAGAACATGTCGATGACAACGTCCGCACCAAATGTCTGGCGGTACTCGGTGGCAATCTTCGCCGCATGCACCACGGCTTCCGGATCATCCCCGTTCACATGGAAAATCGGTGCCTGCACCATCTTCGCAACGTCGGACGGGTACGGCGACGAGCGCGAAAAGCGCGGGCTCGTTGTGAAGCCGATCTGGTTGTTGACGATGAAATGGATGGTGCCGCCATTGCGCGCACCTTTGAGCTGCGACAGCCCGAAACACTCGGCCACAATGCCCTGACCCGCAAAGGCCGCATCACCATGCATCAGGATCGGCATGACCGTTGAACGATCACGGCCATATTGCATGTCCTGCTTGGCGCGTGCCTTGCCCAGCACCACCGGGTTCACCGCTTCAAGGTGAGACGGGTTGGCGGTCAGCGACAGATGCACCTTGTTGCCGTCAAACTCACGGTCCGATGACGTACCCAGATGATATTTGACGTCGCCGGAGCCCGCGATGTCTTCCGGGTTGACGGAGCCGCCTTTGAACTCATGGAAAATCGCCTGATAGGGTTTGCCCATCACGGCAGCGAGCACATTGAGGCGGCCACGATGCGGCATCCCCAGAATAATTTCCTTCAGCCCCATATTGCCGCCGCGCTTGATGATCTGCTCCATCGCGGGGATCAGGCTTTCGCCGCCATCAAGACCGAAACGCTTGGTGCCGGTATATTTGACCTGCAGGAACTTCTCGAAGCCTTCGGCCTCCACAAGCTTCTGCAAAATCGCCTTCTTGCCCATGTCCGTGAAGGACACTTCCTTGCCGCGGCCCTCGATACGCTCCTGTATCCAGCTCTTTTGGACGGGATCGGCAATGTGCATGAATTCGACGCCGATCGTGTCGCAATAGGTGCGCCACAGGATCTCCATCATCTCGTTGATGCTTGCCGTTTCCAGCCCCAGCACATTGTCGATGAAGATCGGCTTGTCGAAATTATTGTCGGTAAACCCGTAGGTCCGCGGATCAAGCTCGGGATGCTCTTTGGGCGGCTCGATATGAAGCGGGTCAAGATTGGCAATGAGATGGCCGCGAATACGGTAGGCGCGGATCATCATGATGGCGCGGATACTGTCCAGCGTTGCCGCACGTACCTGCGCTTCGCTCAGCCCACCGCCGATCTTGGTGGCTTTGTCCTGAATTTTGCCTGCAAAATGCGCTTCCGTGGCAGCCCAGTTGCCGTCCAGTGCCGACACAAGTTCGCCATTGGCAATCTGCGGCCAGTCATTACGCGCCCAAGACGGCCCGGATGCCTCAGCTGAAACCGCGCCGGGATCATCCTTCAGCCCATCAAAATAGGCCCGCCAGCGCGCATCCACCCCATTGGGGTTCTGCACATAGCGGTTCTGCATCTGCTCAAGATACTGGGCGTTGCCGCCATACAGGAATGACGTCTCGTCAAAGGCCGCATTTTCGGGCGTCTTCTGACGCCCTGAGCCATCTGCCATTTTTAGGTCGCTCCGGCGCGCAAGGGGCCGTCACACGCGCACTAGTGGTTACGAAAAGCCCCAGTTACCGGCAGTTTTACACGGGTTTGGTTAACGTGCCATTCAAAAACCCGGTTAATCCGGGTACCAGCCATGACAATTTCGCGAGACTAGCCCTTGAGAACGTCTACCAGCGTTGACCCCAGCGCTGCCGGCGACGGCGAAACCGTGATTCCGGCGGATTTCATCGCCTCGATCTTGCTGGCTGCATCGCCCTTGCCGCCGGAAATGATCGCACCCGCGTGCCCCATGCGGCGACCCGGAGGCGCCGTGACGCCAGCGATAAAGCCGACGACCGGTTTCTTGATCTTCGACTGCTTGAGGAATTCGGCTGCATCTTCCTCAGCCGACCCGCCGATTTCACCAATCATGATGATCGATTCAGTTTTGGGGTCGCCGAGGAACATATCCAGGCAGTCAATGAAGTCAGTGCCGTTGACCGGATCACCACCAATGCCGATGCAGGTGGATTGGCCAAGGCCCGCAGCCGTGGTCTGGCCGACGGCTTCATAGGTGAGCGTGCCCGACCGCGAAACGATGCCGACGGTGCCCGGCTTGTGAATGTGGCCTGGCATGATGCCGATCTTGCACTGGCCCGGCGTGATGACGCCCGGGCAGTTGGGGCCGACAAGCCGTGTCTTGGAGCCGCAAAGCGCCTTTTTGACCTTCACCATGTCGAGCACCGGAATGCCCTCGGTGATGCAAACGGCCAGCGGAATTTCCGCGGCAATCGCTTCAAGGATGGCGTCCGCTGCGAAGGGCGGCGGCACATAGATCATCGTGGCGTCGGCACCGGTCGCCTCAACCGCTTCACCCACCGTGTCATAGACCGGCAGGTTGAGATGCGTGGTGCCGCCCTTGCCCGGCGTTACGCCGCCGACAAGCTTGGTGCCGTATTCAATGGCCGTTTCCGAATGGAACGTGCCCTGCGCACCCGTGAAACCCTGGGTGATAACCTTGGTGTTTGAATCAATGAGGACGGCCATCTACTTGGCTTCCTTTACGGCTTTGACGATCTTCTCGGCGGCATCCGCCAGATTGTCCGCTGAAATGATGGGCAGGCCGCTTTCGGCCATGATCTTTTTGCCAAGGTCCACATTGGTCCCCTCAAGGCGCACAACCAGCGGCACGGAAAGCGATGTTTCCTTGGCCGCAGCAATCACGCCTTCCGCGATGATATCGCAGCGCATGATGCCACCGAAGATATTGACCAGAATGCCCTCGACCGAGGGGTCCGAAAGGATGATCTTGAAGGCGGCCGTCACCTTTTCCTTGGTGGCGCCACCACCAACGTCGAGGAAGTTGGCGGGCTCAGAGCCGTACAGCTTGATGATGTCCATGGTTGCCATGGCCAGGCCTGCGCCGTTGACCATGCAGCCGATGGTGCCATCGAGCTTGATGTAGGAGAGGTCGTATTTCTGCGCTTCAAGCTCGGCTGCATCTTCCTCATCGGGATCATGCAGATCGGCAATTTCCTTGTGCCGGTAAAGCGCGTTGCTGTCGAAATTCATCTTGGCGTCGAGGCACAAGACGTCGCCGCCCTTGGTCACCACCAGCGGGTTGATTTCAACCAGCGCCGCATCAGTGCCGATGAACGCGTCATACAGCCCTTTGAACAGCTTGGCGCCGGCTTTGGCTTCAGCCCCTTCAAGCTTCAGCGCCTTGGCCAAGGCGCGGCCATGAAACGGCATGAAGCCGCAGGCCGGGTCCACATCAATTGTGTGAATCTTTTCAGGGGTTTCCGCCGCCACTTCCTCGATGTTCATGCCACCCTCGGTGGAAGCAACAAACGCAACGCGGCTGGTTTCACGGTCAACGAGCAGCGACAGATAAAGCTCGCGGTCGATATCGGAGCCTTCTTCCACATAGATGCGGCGTACCAGACGGCCTTCGGGGCCGGTCTGATGGGTCACCAGCGTCATGCCAAGCATCCGCTCTGCTTCAGCGCGGACATCATCAATGGATTTGACCACCTTGACGCCGCCGCCCTTGCCGCGACCGCCTGCATGAATCTGCGCTTTGACGACCCAGACAGGTCCGCCCATGTCTTCAGCGACCTTGACCGCTTCGTCTACGGAGAAGGCGGGCTTGCCCTTGGCAACGGGCACGCCGAAGCCTGCGAGCACGCCCTTAGCCTGATACTCGTGGATGTTCATATTGTTCCGGCCGGGTCGGGACGGGGGTGGGAGGCACCTGCCGTCCAGGTGGAGGGAAAATCTTTACGTGAGTCGATTGTATAGCACTCCGCTCCGGCCACGCCAAAGGGCGGGACCGGCGAAAGCAGGCGGATATTGCCGCCATAAGCTGAAAGAAATGAAAAGATTGAGCCACTCTCCTTCGCCCGCGCGCCTGGCTGTCTCCATTTCCGTAAGGGCAGCCGGATTTCCGTGGAGATTTGCCATCAGCGGGTTGTTTTGACCGCACTCGCGCCGGGAGGTCCGTGATAGTCTCCCGCCCGGCCTGAACAGACCCACAGCACAAAGACCCACAGCACAAGGAGATGCCCCGATGAAATGGCGCGGCAGACGGCGCAGCAGCAATGTGGTTGACCAGCGCGGACGCTCATCGCGGCGCAGCAGCGGCGGCTTCAACATGTCGTCGCTTGGGCGCGGCGGGCGCATCCCCATCCCCACCGGCAAGGGCGGTAAAATCAGCGTCGGCGGCATCCTCATCATCCTCGCACTCTTTGCCGTGACCTACTTGCTCAATGACGGCGAGAGCGGCGGCTTCAACACCTCCGGGCCGACCCAGCAACTGTCCGAACGCGATCGCGCAACGCAAAACGAGATGAAAGAGTTTTCAGCCGTGGTGCTGGCCGACACCGAGGACGTCTGGAACCCGCTCCTGCCCGAAGCCTTCGGACGCGACTACCGCGAGCCCACGCTGGTGCTGTTTTCCGGCGGCGTGAAATCAGGCTGCGGCTTTGCCAGTTCGGCAGTCGGGCCGTTTTACTGCCCGGCAGGCGAGCGCATCTATCTCGACCTCACATTCTTCGACGAGCTGACCCAGCGCTTCGGCGTCGAGGGTGATTTCGCGCCCGCCTATGTCATCGCCCACGAGGTCGGCCATCACGTACAGACCGTCACCGGCATCTCGGCAAAAGTGCGTGCAGCCCAGGCCCAGCTTGGCAAAGCGGCCAGCAACGCATTATCCGTGCGCCAGGAACTACAGGCGGATTGCTTTGCAGGCGTGTGGGCCAAACGCGCTGATTCCATGAACCAGATACTTGAGCCCGGCGATATTCAAGAAGCACTCAACGCCGCGTCCGCCATCGGCGACGACACGCTGCAGAAGCAAGCCCAAGGCCATGCCGTGCCCGACAGCTTTACCCATGGGACATCGGCGCAGCGGCAGCGCTGGTTCACCAGCGGCTATAATAGCGGCGACCCGGCCGCGTGCGACACCTTTGGGGCAACGTCGCTCTAGGAGGCTCCCGCAACGATTGTCATCCCGTCCTTGAGCTGGGATCGAGAGGCGGACTACACGCATGGATGCATCACCTGATAGGCAGTCTTCGAATGAACCACCGAAGAGCGTGCGTATGAAGTTCAGATTCAATTCAGCGACACAAATTGTCGAGGGCGAGGCCCCCGGTACCTACCTGAAATGTTTATGGCAAATGCCAGAATCAGGGCTTGAGTTTCTGCTGGTTTGGCGAGGCAGAAAAATCGGGTTCAGGACCGCCGATTTGTCTCAAGATAACAAATCCGAACGGTTGCCTGACGGCACTCAGATTTGGAGGTTTGACCGCGTTTTCTGCAAGATACTGAGACCAGATCGCAAGTACGGTGGAACTGCCACACTAACGGATACCTATTCCCTAGGTACAATTGAGGAAGTTCGACAAGCCCTGGATATCTTCAGGGAAACTCTGGTGGTCTTGGATGCTGCACACGAACGCAAGTCAGGGCCACACCCCAAAGCTCAGGTTGAATTTTCAGAGCAGGTGCACCGACAAGTTCAAGAGGGTGCATTCCTATCCTGAGCACAAGAACGGCAGGCACGGCTGCATGTGACACCTTCGCCGCCGCCACGCTTTAGAACACCACAAACGCAAACGGCGCGGTCTCCATCAGGAGCCGCGCCGTTTTTGTATCCAGGAAGCTGTCAGTCTAACGCCAGAACAACCACATCGGCACCGCGAACATTGCGATCCAGAATGCAATCTTCAGGTAGAACTGCACCTATGCGAGATCCGGATTGATCTTCTTGCAGCTTTCCACGAGGCCTTCGACGGCATCGACAGAGACCTTGAACATCGCCTTTTCATCGGCATCGAGTTCAATCTCGACCACCTTCTCAATGCCACCGGCACCAATGATGGTGGGGACGCCCACATAGCGATCACTGACGCCATACTGGCCGGTCAGCTGCGCCGCACAGGGCAGCAGGCGCTTCTTGTCCTTGAGGTAGCTTTCCGCCATCGAAATAGCCGAAGCAGCAGGCGCATAGAACGCAGAACCCGTCTTCAGCAGGCCGACGATTTCAGCACCGCCGTCGCGGGTGCGCTGAACGATCTGGTCGAGCTTCGCCTGTGTGGTCCAGCCCATCTTGACCAGATCCGGCAGCGGAATGCCGCCCACCGTGGAATAGCGCACTGACGGCACCATCGTGTCGCCGTGGCCGCCCAGCACGAATGCCGTGATGTCTTCAACCGAGACGTTGAACTCTTCGGCGAGGAAATAACGGAAGCGCGCTGAATCAAGCACGCCGGCCATGCCGACAACCTTGTTGGCGGGCAGGCCTGAGAACTTCTGCAGCGCCCACACCATGGCGTCGAGCGGGTTGGTGATGCAGATGACGAAGGCGTCGGGCGCGTTGGCGGCAATGCCCTCGCCTACGGACTTCATGACCTTGAGGTTGGTTTCAACCAGATCATCGCGGCTCATGCCCGGCTTGCGGGGCACACCGGCGGTGACGATGACGACGTCTGCGCCTGCGATATCCTTGTAGTCGCTGGAGCCGGACATGGCGGCATCAAAACCCTCGACGGGGGATGCTTCGGCAATATCCAGCGCCTTGCCCTGAGGGATACCGTCAACGATATCGAAAATCACGATATCGCCGAGTTCCTTGAGGCCTGCGAGCAGGGCGAGGGTGCCGCCGATCTGGCCGCCACCGATGAGAGCAATCTTCTTGCGCGACATGTGGGTACTCCGTTTTTGTGTCTGATGCTGTTGTGAGTGTTGCCCGCGTCCGCGCCGTTTGCCCGCTTTGCCAGCAGGACGACCCATGAACCAGTTAAAGAAACCACCGGACATTCTGGATTTTTCCAAGCAGGTCGCCAATTAGGCAGGGAGGTCAGGCTAAGGCGCGCGAAACGCGGGTAAGCATGGCTGCGCCTCAATTATCCCATGGCCGGATGCGGCGCAAGCAGCGGCACCTGCATGAGGCCCGGATGGACACCCGGTCGGCGCCTCTCATGTGCCGCCCTGACACGGTTTTGTCGCCTGAAAATGGCACACGCACGCGCGATCCGGTCCCGCGATGACCGGCTGGGGACCCATGCAGGCAGCAACAGCCCGCAAATTAATCATGCTGCCGTTCTCGTTTGACACACAGGGGCTGGCGGAGTCACAGTTTGTTAGTCGTTTCTGCCGGTTATCGGTGGATCGCGCCACACCTTCGGGGAGCTGTGTGTGGTGGGATCAGGCCTCCTGAGAGGGACCAGGCCACACCTGTTTCAGGGCAGAATTCGGCGATTATTGGGGACAAAACCGCCCTGGAGACCAGCACCACGCTGATCCGCAACATCGCCTTCAGGCTGATGTCCAAGCGGAGACCGCGCAAAACCGGCCGGGAACCGGGGTGCATATCTGGCGGTTTTGGCAGTCTTTTTGCATCGATCAGACCAAATGTAACGGCCCGATCCACCGCTCAAAGACCAGTTATGGGGGCGTATTCGATGAACCAACGTGCAGAACAGTCAGGTGCCAAAAGGTCAGTTTTGGCCAAATGGGCGCGGCCACTCGTGATCGTTGCCGGCGCGCTCAGCCTCGGCGGCTGCGCGGCTCCGGTCATCGGCGCCATTACACTCAGCCAGCTTTCAACAGCCGCGGGCATCGCCTCTTCCATCATGTCGGGCCGCGATCTGTCCGAGCATGTGGTCTCAGCGGTTGTCGGCGAGGACTGCCGCTTCCTTGAAGCCATCCTGCGCGGCCGCCCGATCTGCGTGCCCTACGGTTCGCCCGAAGCTGATGACAGCTTCCAGGGCATCATCGTGGCGCTGAACGGCAGCGACGATGACGGCATCGACAGCACCGGCGAATATCAGGTTGCAGGCCTCGACCCCTCCGCCATCCAGCTCGGCTTTGCCCCGATCATGCCGGACTACGACGCTGCGACCGGCGCCATTGCCGCCGTTGAGCGCGACATTCATGACAGCAATCGCGGCGACATGCGCCGGGTCTCCTTCGGCATGATGTCCGCCACCTACGGCCCCAACCACTCGATGGACGATCTGCTGGCCGAACAGCGCGGCAAGACCGCCCGTCCGTTCCTTGAAAACGCCGACACCAAGCCGGTTCTGGCCCAGCCCGTGGTGCTGGCCTCCGCCTCGGTGCCGATGATGAACATGCCGGTGCCGCTTTCAGCCAAGCGCAGCGACGGTGCGGTGATCGTGCCCGATCTGCCGCAGACGCGCACACGGATCGAAGAGATCATCGCCCGCGCGCAGATGGCACCGATCGCCGACTAAGGCGCGCCGGATACACACTCAAAAAGGCCGCGGACAAAAATCCGCGGCCTTTTTTGTGACGTCAGATCGCGTGCCCTGCGGACATATAGGCTTCGCTTTGCATCTCGATCAGCCGCGAGGCAGTGCGTTCAAACTCAAATGACCCATCGCCTGCCGGATACAGATCATCGGGTGCCGCCGCCGCCGAGCACACAAGCTTGGTCTTGTTTTCATAAAGCGCATCTATCAGCGTCACGAAGCGCTTGGCCTCATTGCGCAAGTCCGGCCCCATGGCGGGAATGCCGTCCACCAGCAGCGTATGAAAGCTGCGTGCGACTTTGAGAAAATCGGCAGCGCCCAACGGCTTGCGGCACAGATCATCAAAGTGAAACCGCGCCACACCCATCGCCGCGCGCGGCACATGCACCTTGCGGCCCTTGACCGTAACCGTGCTGGGCGCAGGCACCACACCGGATGTCAGCCGCGCCCACGCTTCATCCATCGCGCCCGCTGCTGCGTTATCCACCGGCACATGATAGACCGCCGCCCCCGCCAGATGCTTGAGCCGGTAATCAGCCTCAGCCTCCAGCTCCATCACATCCATGCGCGCGCGCAGCAGATCAATGAACGGCAAAAACAGTTGCCGGTTGAGGCCACCCTCATACAGCGTCGACGGTTCGCGGTTGGACGTCGCCACCACCACCAGCCCACGCTCAAACAACACCGTAAACAACCGGCCCAAAATCATCGCGTCGGTAATGTCGGTGACCTGAAACTCGTCAAAGCACAAAAGCGTCGCGCGCTTCATCACCCCGTCAGCAACCGACGGGATCGGATCGCCCTTAACTTTGCCGCTCTTCTCGCGCTGCCGCCAC
>Ga0307929_1002257_pt1 | contig 12817 bp, 5 predicted proteins | sample AceLakmetage1330_FD_203160 | JGI IMG/M metagenome (GOLD analysis project Ga0307929, IMG submission 203160) | Saline water microbial communities from Ace Lake, Antarctica - #1330 | ecosystem: Environmental > Aquatic > Non-marine Saline and Alkaline > Saline | place: Antarctica: Ace Lake...
CCGCACTCCACAGTCCACTCCTCACAGTCCACCCTCCATAGGTTATCCTGAACATCCGCGTTATCCGCGGTTCAACTCCTTAACATCGCAGAATGCTCCTATTATCTGATTCTCGACAGGAAGGACACTGCTCTATAGAATTGGAAAAGTTTATTGGCACATACAATACAGGATATTCTCATGTCAGAGGAAACAACAACAAAATTGTCCTCCACAGACAGACAAGACGCTAAATCGACCCCACCTTCGGGCACGACACCACCGAAAACACTGCTGGAAGAAGCCACGGAGAAACTCTATCCGCACAAACACGTCACCAGACGCAACCAAACGGAAGCGGCACTTCGGGAGAGTGTATTAAGAAACAAAGCCATCCTTTCGGCAGTGCCCGATCTCATATTTGGGTACTCACGGGAAGGGGAGATTTTATACTACAATGCCCCTGACGCTAGCGATCTGTATCAAAAACCCGAGCTGTTTATTGGTAAGAGAATTGACGAGATCCTGCCATACAACATTGGCACCAAATTTCAGGACTCCATCCAAAAAACCCTGAAAACCGGGCAGATGCAACAGTTTGAGTATTCTCTGACGATGGCGAAGGGGATTCAGAACTTCGAAGCAAGAATGGTCGTCAGCGAACCCGATCAAGTCTTGGCAATTGTGCGGAACATTACCGAGAAAAAGCGGGCGGAAGCGGCGGAGCGGGAGAGCGAGCAAAGATTCAAATCAATCACGGAAAATGCGTTAGATTGCATTTACATCAAAGACATTGCCCGACGATATACATTCGTCAACCCGGCATTTATAAATATGCTGAGACTCCCTGAGGAGGACATTCTAGGAAAGACACAAGACGAAATTTCAGGACGAGACCAAGCTCGCATTATAAAGGAAGGGGATGACCGTACTTTCTCCGGCGAAACCGTTGACAAAACCAGTATACTCACAATAGACGGCGAGGAGTATATTTTTCATACCGTGCTGACACCCCTTACAATCAAGGACGGTGAGGTGACTTCGATTATGGCCGTCTCCAGAGACGTGACCGAGCGGAAACGGGCCGTGGAACGTGCCTTACATGATGGTGTTGGCCAGCAACTAACGGGGATGCGTTTTCTTCTGGGGGGCTTGCGACGGAAGTTGGCAGCAACAAACCCAGAAGCCGCCGAGCGAATGGCTCAGATCGAACAAATAGCGGCGGACACCCTACAGGCGGTTCGACAAATCACCACGGGGCTAGACTTAGAGCGTTTCTCTGAACAGCCGGGCGAACTTATCGCGGCTTTGCAGGAACTCGCATCTCGTGTGACTGACCAACACGACATTCCATGCCGGATAATATCAAGTAAGCCTGTGCTGGTTCAGAATCGTGATACGGCCTCCCATATCTTTCTTATCGCGCAAGAAGCTGTGACCAATGCAGCAAAACACGCCAATCCCAGCAAGATCGACATATCATTATCGGAGCGTAATGGAATGCTGAGTCTCTCTGTCAAAGACAATGGACTTGGCTACTTCCCGGAAACGCCAAACAAGGGCATGGGAATGAAGATCATGCGAAGCCGGGCAAAGCTTTTTGGAGCCTCATTTGACGTCCAAGCAGGAAAATCCGGCGGGACTGTTGTGACATGCACATGGAAAATGCCTCCCGAAGCATAGATCCGAAATTTAAATTGCCCCGCGTAATGGAGAAGGCCCGGATGATGCTCAGAGCCGAGACTGTGACGGCGAGCATTCTCATCGTGATTCGGCCTCCTAAACATGTAGATGCAACGAACACCCCGAAATTCCGAAGAAACTGCAACTTTCCTTCGCACAGCAGACCTGTCCCTGATAGTCTTCTGATAGTCTTTGACTGAACCGTGTCAAATAATGGGAGTACGAATATGAGAGTTGCAATGAAGAGTCTAGTTGGTGTGATGGTTTTAGGGTTGGGACTGTCTGCTTTTGGAACCGAAGGGGGTGGAGGAGCATACCCGAATGGTGCCGAGGGAATCATGACGGGGGCTCTGCCTCCCCCGGGCAACTACCTGATCGACTACAATCTCTATTATGCAGCGGATTCTCTGATGGATGGGGACGGTAACAAAGTACCTATTGACTTCGACCTTGAAGTGTTTGGTACTGTTTTTCGCTTCGTTCATGTCAGTAAGAAGACGATTTTCGGAGGATCTTGGGCACAGCACATTTTTATTCCATTCTTGAACGTTGATGTCAGCACCCCTGCAGGGAGTGGTAACGAGTTTGGTCTGGGGGATCTTATTGTGGATCCGTTCATCCTGGGGTGGCACAAGGGGAATTTCCACTGTGTAGCTGGAGTCGATTTCTATGTCCCCGTAGGGGCGTACGACCGAGATGATATGGCGAATGTTGGGCGTAACTACTGGACCGTTGAACCCGTGTTTGCGGCTACTTATCTGAATACATCTGGCTACGAAACTTCCGTGAAATTGATGTATGATATCAATATGGAAAACTCGGACACAAAGGTTGACTCAGGTGACGAATTCCATTGTGACTTTGCTATTGCCAAACGGCTGAAACGGTTGACTCTGGGCATTGGGGGCTTCTACTACAAGCAGATTACTAATGATGACTATCCGTCAACGGTTCCGCCGCAAGCAAGGTCAGGCAAAGGTCAACAGGTTGCTCTGGGGCCTCTGGTTGGCTATCAGTGTGGTCCTGCAAGTATAGTGTTTAAGTACCAGAAAGAGTTCGAAACGGAGAGCAGGCCCGAGGGAGACCGGTTTTGGCTCAAGCTGGTCATGCCATTGTAGCAGGAGCGGGTGCATGACCGTCAGGAGGGGAAGCAACAGAGGATCCAGAGGGTCATCTTCACTTTTCACAATTGCAGGCCAGCAGTGCGGATAGGGACACACCTTCTATGCGCAATACAGAATTGCTTTCTCAGGCCCTGGATCGGGATCCAAGATGCGTTCCAGAATAACTCGCCCCATGCAGCACAATACGACTGCGGATAGATTGCCTGTCCCCGTTCTTCCCTTCAAGGCGGCTCGCACTTTCATGCACCTACAATGCCGCCAGTCCCTCCGGTTTGCAAAGAACAACTACGATCACCCCGCATGATACTCCTGAAGAGACCGCACATCTGTGTCGCCCTCCAGACGAGCGGCAATACCTTCTACCGCCGCCGAGGCGGCTGTGATTGTCGTGATGTAGGGAACCTTGTAACGAATGGAGGACTTGCGAATATAGGAATCATCCGTGACACTTAACTTTCCGGAAGGCGTGTTAACAACAAGCTGGATCTTTCCGTCCTTGATGGCATCGTCAATGTTAGGACGTCCCTCATGCACCTTGAGAATCGACTCGCTCGCAATGCCCTTGTCGACAAGAAACGCATGCGTGCCCACTGAGGCAAGTATGCTGAAGCCCATTTCCACAAGTCGCCTTGCAACCTTCTCTATCGCCTCGCCGCGATCACGTTCGCAAATCGACAGCAAAACAGTACCTGCCGTTGGCAGCGTGGATTTGGCGCCATCCTGTGCCTTATAGAAAGCCATTCCAAACGTAGAGGCCAGTCCCAACACCTCCCCCGTTGAACGCATTTCCGGGCCGAGAACGGGATCCACCTCCGGGAAGAAGTAGAACGGAAATACCGATTCTTTCACCCCGTAATGTTTGATTTCGTTATGAACCAAGCCGAGCTCGCCAAGCGATTTCCCCATCATGATTTCCGTCGCGCTGCGCGCCATGGAAAGACCACAAACTTTGGATACCAGCGGAACGGTCCGTGAGGCTCGTGGATTGGCTTCCAACACGTAGACTTTATCTTTCCAAATCGCGTACTGAATATTCATGAGTCCCACCGTTTTCAGCGTTATCGCAATCTTCGCCGTATAGTCGCGAATGGTGTCGATGTGTTTCTGTGGGATACTGACGGGAGGAATCACACACGCGGAATCCCCAGAGTGAATCCCCGCTTCTTCGATATGTTCCATGACGGCCGGCACAAAAGCATCGGTGCCATCGGTGACGGCATCCGCTTCGGCCTCAATCGCATGATCCAGGAATTTGTCGATCAGAATCGGGCGATCCGGCGTCACATCCACAGCCGCCGCTACATAGTCATGCAGCATCTTCTCGTCATAGACAATCTCCATGCCCCGTCCACCCAGAACATACGAAGGTCGCACCATCAGCGGATAGCCGATCCGAGCCGCGATCACAAGCGCCTCATCAATCGTGGTGGCCATGCCACATTCTGACATTGGGATACCAATTTCCTCCATCATCTTGGCAAAGCGGTCACGATCTTCAGCAAGGTCGATCGTCTCGGGCGAGGTTCCCAAGATCTTAACGCCGGCATCAACCAGCTCCTGTGCAAGGTTGAGTGGCGTTTGCCCACCAAACTGACAGATCACCCCCATGGGCTTCTCTTTCGCATAGATCTGCAAAACATCTTCAAGCATAAGCGGTTCGAAGTAGAGCTTATCGGACGTATCATAATCTGTGGAAACCGTCTCGGGATTGCAATTTACCATAACCGTCTCATAACCCATGGCTTTCAATGCCATCGTCGCATGCACACAGCAGTAGTCGAACTCAATGCCCTGACCAATACGATTGGGCCCCCCCCCCAGAATCATCACCTTTTTCGGATTCTCCGAGACCTCAACGACATCTTTAGCGTTGTAGGTGGAGTAGTAATACGCGGCATCCTCCACACCACTCACCGGCACGGGATGCCAGCCTTCAACCACGCCGATCTCAGTCCGCCGTTCCCGCACGGCTTTTTCTTCAATCCCCAGAATCTGGGCAAGATAGCGATCAGAAAATCCATCTTTCTTGGCTTGCGTCAGCAAGTCATCAGGGGGTAATGCTCCCTTGTGTGTCAGAATCTGCTCTTCAAAAACAACAAGCTCCTGCATCTGCTCAACAAACCAGGCCTTGATGTGGGTTTTGTCGACCAACTGCTGAACGGTGACTCCCTTGCGCAGGGCTTCGTACATGATGAACTGACGCTCGCTGCTCGGCTCTTTCAAAAGCGCCATCAATTCATCGGCAGACTTCTGGTTGTAGTCCTTTGCAAACCCGAGTCCATAACGGCCATCTTCCCGGGAGCGAATCGCTTTCTGGAAGGACTCTTTGTAGTTTTTACCCAAGCTCATGACTTCGCCCACGGCACGCATCTGCGTGCCGAGTTTATCCTCGAGCCCTTTAAACTTCTCAAAGGCCCAGCGCGAAAACTTCACAACCACATAGTCGCCATAGGGGGTGTACTTCTCAAGGGTTCCATCACGCCAGTAGGGGATTTCGTCCATCGTCAAGCCACCAGCAAGCAGGGACGACACGAGCGCAATGGGGAATCCGGTCGCTTTGGATGCGAGGGCGGACGAGCGAGAGGTGCGCGGGTTGATCTCAATCACAACAACGCGACCCGTTTTCGGGTCATGTGCCCACTGCACGTTGGTTCCACCAATAACCTCAATGGCTTCAACAATCGCGTAAGAATAGTCCTGTAACCGCTTCTGCAATTCAGGGGAAATGGTGAGCATCGGGGCGGTGCAATAACTGTCACCCGTATGCACGCCCATGGCGTCCACATTCTCGATAAAGCAAACCGTGATCATCTGGTTCTTGGCATCGCGAACAACTTCCAGTTCGAGTTCTTCCCAGCCAAGGATTGACTCTTCAATCAGAATCTGTCCGACCATGCTCGCGCTCATCCCGCGTGCGGCAAGGGCGCGAAACTCTTCCATGTTGTAGGCAAAGCCACCCCCCGTGCCGCCCATGGTATAGGCAGGGCGAATCACACATGGCAGTCCGATCCGGCCAATGATGGCCTCGGCTTCTTCCAGGTTGTCGGTAATCTCGCCGCGAGCCATCTCGATTCCCAAGCTATCCATCATATCCGCAAAGGCCTGACGATCCTCACCGCGTTTAATCGCATCAATCTGCACCCCGATCACGCGCACCCCGTATTTTTCCAAAATGCCCAACTCGGCAAGCTCCGAGGAGAGATTTAACCCGGATTGGCCTCCCAAGTTGGGCAGAAGCGCATCTGGACGCTCACGGGCAATCACCTTCTCCAGATTTTCGATTGTCAGCGCCTCAATATAAGTCCGATCGGCGGTTTCGGGATCCGTCATGATGGTGGCAGGATTTGAGTTCACGAGGACAATTTCATAACCCAGTCCCCGCAACGCCTTACACGCCTGGGTTCCGGAATAATCAAACTCGCAGGCCTGCCCAATCACGATAGGCCCCGAACCAATAATCATGACTTTGTTGATGTCGTTTAGCTTCGGCATGGTCTTTTCCTTAGTTTAAGTAATGTAAAGGTTCTTCCCTGCAAAAAGGGGATCACTCGTCACGTTAACGCCCAAACATCGCAACCCCGCTTCATCACCGGGAGGCGGCATGTGCGTAAGATGCATCTCGCACCCCTTCAGCTCTTTGAGCTTTTCCATCGCCATCGAGGCGGCCGGATTTGCAGTCGCACTCACACTTAAAGCAATCAGCGTTTCTTCAAGATTCAGACTGAGTTGTTTTGCCTTCAGAATATCCCCCTTAAGCCGCCCGATCGACTGCAACGTGCTCTCGGTCAGAACATCCAGCTCGTGGGGAATCCGAGCCAACACCTTAACAGCATTGAGAACCAGTCCCGAGGTCGCATGCATCACGGGCGAATTATGTCCCGTCACAATGGTGCCGTCCTTGAGACGGAGCGCCGCACCGCAGAAAACGCCTGCGTTTCCCTTACCAGCTGCACGCGCGGTCTCCGCCGCCTCGCGGGCCGGGACCACAACGGGGCGCGCTTCCGGGACCGATCCAGTCTCCTCCAGCAAGAGGGTAATGCGTTCCACGGTCTCTGGCTGTGCGAAGCCCATAGCATGTTCGCACCGATACCGAAAATAGCGGCGAATCACTTCCTGCGTGGCTGCAGCCCGCACGATGGCATCGTCACGGATTGCAAACCCCGCACGGTTGACGCCCATTTGCGTGGGGGATTTATAAGGGCAGTCCTCCCCCGTCACCCGTTCCAGGATCCGCCTCAATACTGGAAATATTTCGATGTCTCGGTTGTAGTTCACCGCCGTCTCGCCAGTCGCATCCAGGTGAAACGGATCCACCATGTTGACATCCCCAAGATCAGCCGTTGCCGCTTCATAGGCAACATTGACAGGGTGCTTCAGAGGAAGATTCCAAATCGGGAAGGTCTCGAACTTCGCATAGCCCGACTGGCGACCATTGCAGTGATCATGAAATATCTGAGAAAGACATGTCGCCATCTTTCCACTACCGGGACCGGGCGCGGTCACCACGACCACCGGGCGAGTGACCTCAATATACGGATTAGCTCCATAACCCTGAGCACTGGCAATGGTGTCGACGTCAGTCGGGTATCCCTTAGTTGCCTTATGGGTGTAGATCCGGATCCCTCGCCGCTCCATCCGATTCTTAAACTGCACGGCCGCCGGCTGTTCGTCATAGCGGGTAATAACAACCGCCGCGACATTCAACTCCCATTCCGTAAGTTCATCAATGATCCGTAAAACGTCGACGTCATAGGTGATTCCAAAATCCGCTCGCATCTTTTTTCGTTCGATATCCCCAGCAAAGATACAGAGAATGATGTCGGTCTGCTCCCTCAGGCGGTGCAGCAGCTTCACTTTGGCCTGCGGATCAAATCCAGGAAGCACACGCGCGGCATGATAATCAAGAACCAGCTTACCACCAAATTCAAGATACAACCGTCCATCACACGCCTTGGCCCGCTCCAGAATATACTCACTCTGCTCCTGAAGATACAATTCACTGTCAAAGCCTACACCCTGGACATTGTCACTCTCCGGCATTCGTTATCCTCCATGGAAATCTACGTCTCGAATCGCATCCACCCACAAGCGACCCTGTATCTCACAAGGTATACCGCCTCGGGCTTTGTAAAACAACTCTCAAGAGGGATTAGTCAACTCTAGGGTCTTCACATTCAAGCCTCACCCAATGCAGCGACTCTGTCTCTATCATCCACGTTGTGATGTCCTGCGCAGAGCGAAGGGAGAGAGGAGAAACAGAAGGAGAAACACAAAGCTTGCGCCACTACGCCATTGCTGATTATCTACCCCGTGAACGGTTACAAAGGGTTTACCTATAAATCTCGGTCAGATTCAATAACTCTGGATTGCCCCATGTCCTCTTACAACATTAAAGAATTCGGCGCGCAGGGCAATGGAACCATCAAGGATACCCGGGCCATCCAATGCGCCCTGGATACCTGCACTCAAAACGGGGGCGGCACCGTCCTCGTTCCCGCCGGGATCTATCTCTGCGGCACCCTCTACCTCCACGATAACACCACCCTGCACCTCGATTCCGGCGCCACGATCCAGGGGAGTCCCAATCTCGCTGATTATAATCCGGACGATGCATATCCCCAAAATGCATTCTGTAAGGAAGAAAACTGGACCGGAGCCCACTTGCTGATCGCGCTCGAAGCCCATCACGTCGCCCTCACCGGAACGGGAACCATCGATGGAAATAGCGCCGCATTTTTAGAACCGTCGCGATCCGGTCTCCCCGAATTCACCATTAAAGACCGGCGTCCCGGCCAGATGATCTGTTTTGTCGAATGTACCCACGTCACCATCCGCGATGTCTCCCTGAATCGGGCCCCCTCCTGGACCCTGTTCCTGCATGGTTGTGAAGCCTGCTCCCTATCGGGTATCCGTATTTTCAATCCCCGGGGAACGCCAACTGGCGATGGTCTCGATATCGATTGCTGCCGGGATGTGACGGTCAGTAACTGCATCATCCGTTCCTCGGACGATTCCATCACCCTGCGCGGTAATAACGCTCGGCTGAAAAACTCCGATCGCCCCTGCGAAAATGTCGTCATCTCCAACTGCCTGCTGTCCTCCGACACCTGCGGGATCCGGGTCGGGGTCGGCGATGGGCTAATCCGTAATTGCCAGGTCGACAATTGTATCCTGACCGATTGCCGTACGGGAATCCATATGATCTCGTCCTATGCCGCCAACTTCACCGGAGGCGACAAAAAGGGGTGCTCCATCGAACACATCGCTTTCAGTAACCTGACCATTACCGCCAAAATTCCCATTTGGATCTTGTCCGGCGAAAGCCGGACCGCCACGATCCGAGATATTTCCTTCTCCCATCTCCGGATTTTCGCTCGCATGGGAGGATTCATCGCCGGCGCACTGCCCGGCTTGATCTCGGATTTGCATTTTACCGAAATCAACCTGGATTTTGCGGAACCAGATCTGGGACTTTTACCGGATGATCACATCACCTCAAATCTGCGCGAATGGGATTTACTGGAGGCCCGTCTTCCTTACGGTCTCTACCTCCTGAATTTGAACCGGGTTTCCTTCCACCATTTCGCCCTGCGCCTGGCAACCGGCCCGGCTAATCCATTGATCCCTATCCAGACAAACGCCTGCCAAGCCATCACCTTCAACCATCTGTCCCTGGAAACGCCCTCCTCCATTTCCCCAGAGCAAGCCATTCAATATCGGAACGGATCCTCTCCGAAAATGACTGACAGTTATCTCAATGACCGCCCTTTAATTTAGTTGAATCAGGGGAACAGTTTAGCGGATTGCGAGCGAGCTCAGGATGAGTTGATCACGCTCGCAATCAGCTAACCTGTTACCTCCGGCTTTAAACTTGAAACGCAAGCCTCCTTCGAAGTACCGAGATTCTTTATTTCAGGATCAGCCGTCCCCAAGAGTTCGGATGCACACGCACCTCAGAGGGGATATCGTTGTTGATGGAAATCTCAGGACTCTTATCAGACCACATGTACCGGATGGAGTTGCGTGTTCCACCCTTATTGCCATAGATCACGCCCACGTCACCAGTCAGCGTCATCTCTGGTTTCGGTTCCACTCCCAGAAGTGTCCAGGGGACTGCGACTTCAATCATGTATTCATCTTTTCCAACCGTAGAGGCCATAGGCAGATCGTTCACAGCGCGCACTTCATCTACGACCTCCTTCCAATGCGATTCGTAGGTATGTTGATTCGGTTTCTTGCCCTTGCGGAAGTGATAGCGCAGGAGCGTGGCGATCATCTTTCCTTCGGAATCGCGGGTAATGAGTATCCGCATATCACCCTCGTGTGGTTGCTCTACGGTTTGTTTCTTTTTGCGCTCCGAGAGGCTTCTGCCGAACTGAAGCTCTACAGCGTCACCGGTTTTGAAGAGATGCTTATAGTCGCGGGCACTGTTCAAAAGTGGTGATTCGTCCGTTACGCTGAATTGGAGGTAGAGGTTCTTTGTATCGTAACCGATCTTGGCGGTTGCTGCGCGCTGTTCGTCGATGTGGATGGGTAATGGTTCTACGTTGCCCCACTCCTTGTCTTTGCCATCGATATTGGCCTTCTTCATGGGCTTGATGCGCGTGATCTTTCGACCGATTTTGGCGGCAGCAACCTTGAAGTTGTGTTCAGCGTTTTTCTGTACTTTTGCGAATTGCTCTTCCGTAACAGTAAAGGCTCCGTCATTCTTCTGAATTGTGCCAAGCCCATTGATTTCCCATACACGCTGATCGCAATCGCCACCGACGAAATAGGATTTTCCATTCTTGGGATGATCGAAGAGCATGCCGTTAAAGTTCTCTGTCAGCACCATATGCGACCCCATGGTGTAGGCACTGCGCTGGTCCTCGCCCAATGCGTCAACAAAGAGGCCTGTTTCCTTGTCGAGCAGGAAGTATTGCCCGTAATAGCCCGTGACTGCCAGAAGATCTTTGGAGTGTTGCTCACTAAAGCCGATGGCCGAAACCAGGTAGCCGGGGGTATAAGGACCCGAGTTCCAGGCGAATGCGCACTCCACATTCTGGTATTGCCAGAGCTGCTTGCCATCTGGCCCGTACTTCACGATTCGATGGCCTGCACCTAAGGGACGCTCGCCACGCTCTAAAGTGCCAGAGCCTAAAAGTATATAGCAGTCTCCGGTTTCGTCAACGTAGAGTCCACCCACCCGACCGCCTGCAGGTTTCTCAACCAGTACCTCCAGGTTTGCGGGGGCGCTGTATTCCAATCCCCCCTGTTTGTTAAAACCTTTGAAGGTCAGTCGGGTGATCTTGAACGGGGGCATGACATTCAACTTGGAGCCCCCCTGTGGTGCCCAGGGAACACCTGCAACCGAGTACCAGTTGAGTTTTCTGTCCATCGGAAAACCAAAAAAGCACCCCAGATAATTCGTATCGCGAATTTCCTCCTCTTGCACCTTCCCGTCGTTGTTGGAGTCGATCCAGAGTTTGCCCGGCGTTCCAATAGGTCCGCCCCATCCTTTACGCTTGGGAGCTTTGATCAGCAGCATGCGCGGGATGTATTCGTCCTTGACCACTTCATAGAGCGTTGGTTTTAAACCGCGATTGAAAAAGAATTTACGCCCCTGGATGTTGGCATAAGTGCCGCAACTGTGGTTGCCGCCGCTGGTCCAGGCGCATCCGGGGAACGAATGTTCGCCGATCTCTCGCGTGCGCAGCACGGTTGCCTTGGGCTTCCACGTTCCCTTCTCATAATCCACTTCGTACTGGACGCCTTCCATATAGATGAATTGGGGTTCGGCCAGGTCTATGGCAGATTGTGTGGAGTAGGGTATGCTGCCAAAATGTTCCTGATGCAATGTGCCGTCTTTGTTCCAGACAGAATAGCGCTTGGGCATGTCGTCCTCTTCCGCGATCCAGAGTCTTCCATTTGAGTCCACAGCAATCGCGTAGGGCTTCAACAGGCCTTGTGGATCAAACGGACCGATCATTGGCCTGCCGCCAGCTTTGCCGTACTTGAAGAGCACTTTGCCCTTGGGCGAGAATTTCCAGACCTGCATGGTCTTTCCCTGCAGGGATACGTAAAGATTGCCCTCTGCATCGCAGGCAAGCATGCGCGGTTCGTCCAGATCCTTCACCAGCGGGCGGAATTCACCTTTGGCCGTGTCAAAAATGCCCAGTTCATTCTCGTGTATCATGAAAAGAGTCTTGTTGGGGGTGACCGCCAGTCCCCACGGTCTTTCAATATCCCACTGTTGTTTTAATTTTCCGGATTTGAGATCCATCGCATAAAGACGCCCCGTGTTAAAGCTACTGATGTAGATCGTCTCTTCCAGAAATGCCAGGGCCTTGAGGTTCCACATGGCACCGCTGAAGCTCTTTTTGTCTTCTCCCTCTTCCTGTTCCCGGATCGTGACGGCTGTCGCACCATCGCTGAAAGGAGTTTCCTGCCCGGTCTTCAGGCTGAACTTCCCGAGCTTTCCATTTTGGGAAACAGCGTACCCGTAATCGCCGAATGCGCCAACAGCACGAATGCCACCGATCGACCCAACCGGATACAGCTTCTTACCGTTTAGGTCGGTGATGATGATCATGTGTGCGGCTTCTGCGTTGGATGTACCCAAGACGATATAATCTCCGGTTGTACTCATCACGAAGGGTTGCCGGTAATCGCCAGCCCATCCACCGGTGTCGTCTTCAGTTTGATAGGACGGATTGCCTGTGACGCCAACATTGCATACATATTTCGGTGTGATGCCTGTATGCGTCAGCGTTTTGTAGGTGTACTTTCCGACTGGCATGGGCTTGTCTTTATCCGAAAGTCCATCCCACTGATAGGTATGCTTTCCGGCTTTGTATGGTTGGGCACCCAAGCAGGTACGCACGAGGTTTCCGTCTTTGTCGTAGACCGCCAAACTGACGTTACGGTCTTTCTCCAGTTCAAACGGAACAGGGATGTGTCCGTCGGCACGGCTCAGGGCTGTCTTCTGCTTCAGCTTGAGATTTCCCTTCTCCTCGAAGACGCCGGAGCCCCATCCGCGTGGACCATGAAAC
>Ga0307929_1002258_pt1 | contig 12808 bp, 13 predicted proteins | sample AceLakmetage1330_FD_203160 | JGI IMG/M metagenome (GOLD analysis project Ga0307929, IMG submission 203160) | Saline water microbial communities from Ace Lake, Antarctica - #1330 | ecosystem: Environmental > Aquatic > Non-marine Saline and Alkaline > Saline | place: Antarctica: Ace Lake...
AAGCTGCATAATCTGTGCTCTAAATGCTACATTTGATTTGATGGTAATATTGAAGAGTAGGCCTGCAAGCAACTGTATTTAATATTTATATTGTCCGCACAGGTCCATAAATTTATGGATAATTTTATTTCATTTTTTATTCGCTTGTTCTCTGCTTGCATATAACACAAGGATTCATAGCCGATTTCCGCCATATTTTCAGAAATCCAGGGGTCTTTATTTTCATCCCCGTCTACCGGGAAAACATTACTTTTTTGTTCCACTACTATATTCAATTCGAAATTCCCCTTCACACCTTGTTTGGCACACCCTGTCCATGCTGGCTTAGTAAAGTTACTGGAACCGATTATGATATAGCGATAATTACCATTATTTTTACCTTGGTCCCATAACCCGTATATTTTTCCATGAGGGAGAAGCTTGTCAAACTTGACGTTCTCTGTCAGTTTAAGTTTGCAAAATTTTGTTTCTTCCATTTGCGAGAAAGTGGTCTGGGTTGATTCGGGTAAGATCATGCCACACAATACGGGGTTATCTTTGCAATCAGTCTTTTCTGGCCAAAAAACATAAAGGGATTCAGCATGCATCGCTTCCATGAATTGCTTTATCCATTCTTTATCCATTTGGCCTATGCAGAACACTTGGAGATAGGCTTCATACTTATTGTTATTTTTTCTTAACTTGATACCATTTTTGCCATGAGTGATTTTCGATAACCGGCCAAGACCGTAATGTTTTCCTTTCTTTCCAGGAGCACATGGAAGCAGCCATGATTTTGAAGGCCATTTGCCTATTCTCAGCCAGTTGTACCATTCTTGGAGTACTCTATCTTCTTTTTGCTTTGCAAACAGCCTTATAAATTCAATCAGTCTTTTGCTATTATCTGAAACACTGCCTGGAGAAAGCTGTATTTCTGTCATCCAGACGTATTGAAGCTGATCAATAAAACCATTCTCTGTAAGGTTGCAGGAACCGATGCCCATACGAATGACATTTTTAAACTTTATCATCCAGAGTTTTGCATGCATGCAGCCGTTTGAAACAAAAACCTCAAAAACCTTTCCTCCCAACTCCAGGAAAAGGAAGTTCAATTGGTTAGTACCGGCCCACTTACCTCCATCACAGAAGACATAAACCGGACAATTTTCCAGTTTTCCTTTCATATCTACAAGCCACGCATCACTCTTCAGCTCTTCCGACATACCAAAAAGATTGGGCAACAATTCTTCGACCAAGAAATTCGGGTTAAAAGTATAAGTTGTAAGAAAAATCGCCTCCGGTTGATCCTCATCCATAGGTTCCCAGAAGTTTTCCCAACCTTCAAATTTCCAATCATTCATTCTTCCCCCCTTCGTCATCAATCTGATCAAAGGGGTAAGCCGTTTTTATTCGTCCCACCTGATACCCCAGATGCCATAGATTCCATAAGCGATAAGTGTAGTAGTTTCTTGGATATCTCTTGGCATCCATGCACACATATTTGTCATTTATTTTTCCCACCCAACGACTGGAATGGAGAGAGGTTTTCAAATGGTGTCTGATTAAAATCCCAGGATCGCAATCTGAATTTACTATCTTTTCAGCTATATCTTTTACCTCACGCCACATGTCCTTGTTATCTATTACCTTAAGGCTTAATTGAATGATTTTTTGTCTGTTTTCGGGTTTCGGTATTTCTTTGCAGCCTTTTTCCTTCAGACACCCTAAAATTTCAATAAAAAACTCAAAACAAATTTTTGTAAACTGATCGAAAAGTTTACAATGTTCAAATCCTTGCCAAAATGATTCTACCGTTTTTTCCATCTTCTTCAATGTTTTGAGCCGGACTTTGCCATTATCAGTCTCACCAAAAAGAAGGCGGTCTAATATTTGAATTTCAATTTTTTTGGTAATGGAGGTTGTACCTTGAACTGTGGGCAGGTATCTGATTCTAAAGTTTTCAAAACAAGTTTTTACCCTTAATTTAAAATCAAAACTGAAATCAAGAGTATTAGCCAACATTTTCCCATCTTTGGTTAATGTCCAGCCATCACGTTCTGTCAGGTTCAATTCCATCAAGAGAGCTCTATAGGAACCGTATGGACCATAATAGCGATAGCGCTTTGGCCAATTTACTTTCGAGCTTTTCTTCCCGGGCAAGTGCCTACCCTTTGTTTCATTTTCATTGATTGCAAAATTAATAATACTGCGCTCATAATTGCTGAATTTTTCATAATTATTAGGGTCATGTTGAATTTTTGAAAGGCCTTTGCACAGTAGAGTCAGCCATCGACAATCCTGCTGGCTTCGAGTAATACCCGGAACCATTTGCTGGGCTATTTCATTTGCAATGTTCTGAAAACCCAAGGGATCACTCTTTTTAGATCGGCTTATTCTCCAAGGGGTCGAAACATAGATACTTGTTTCCATTGATTTTAGTTCACTCCATTATATAAGTATAATATTTCGCCAAAGAAAGATCTATTAAACAAATATCTTCCTTAGACTATTCAATGGATTCAAGGAAAAGAACTGACTCACCCATCAAAATTGCCGATAAACAAACCCATTCTCTGTGGTTGAGGATTGTAATCGCAAAAAAATATTATTTGTCAACACTATAATTAATTGTATCCATGTAGGATCAGGCATATGTAATGTATCGCCGAAAACTTTAATAAGATCTCATTAGAACGTGATATAGATCATTTCCTGCTTCTTTAATTCCTTCTGTTTTATTATTGATTTTTCTTTGAAAATATTCCAATAAATTAGTTACAGCGTTTAAGTCATCTTTTATATGTCCCCATAATTCATCAACAACACTCTTTTTAGGAATCCATCTCTCTAAGTCTTTTTTATCAATTGGATAGATTTGCAGTTCAGCTGAACCCTCCAGGTTTGATAAAGAATCTTTTAAAAAGTCAGCACATTCACCAAAAAGATCATCTTGGTCATGGACGTTTTCAACCTTTTCTTCAGTAAATTTATATATTAAAAATTCCGCATATTCAGTTTGTTCAAATATATCAGTTAATAAATTAAAATAGTTGGCAAGGAGACTAAGGCCACCGAAGTAATTGTTAAACTCCTCAATCATTTTGCGAAGTCTATCTATTTTATCGAAATAGACATAGGATTCATAAAAGAAAAGGTTTTGGGGTTTATATTTTCTTCTCATTTTTGCTAGTTTCTTTTTATGTATCATTTTACCTCCCTCCAACAATTACAATAAAACCAGATTATAAATCTAACAAGATAAAGTCTTATATTGGACAATAAATTTCTTCACCTCTTCTTTTACCTCCTCAACAAACCAATCAGGTTCCAGGACCCGTGCCTCATGACCAAATGAAAGGACCCAAGAAAGAGTTTCAATATCAGATGTCGCAGTAAAGGTCAGTTCAAGAACCCCATCCCCTTTTTCATTAATAACCTGATCATGACTCCAAATCCTTTCCATGACATGCTTAGCGGCATATCCAGAAAATTCGATCTTTACCTGAAAAGCATCTTCTTTCATGACCCCAAAGGTCTGGTTGAACACTTTTTCAAAATCAAAATTCTCAGGAAATTCAAATGGAGTTTTCGTTATTTCAATTGTCTGCATTCGATGAACAGCCAAAAGGGGGTCAAATTTAGGTGCCTTATAAATTTTACCAGGTGCTTTTGCCATCTGAGCATGTAAATAGATCGTATCGTCTTTAGAAAAAAGTTTCAAGGGTTTGATATAAAATTGGGTCGTCTCTTTATTCCAGATCGATTTATAGGTCAATTTACAAACCTTTTTGTTTTCCATGGCAATAATTAGATCCTTGATTATCCCCTGATGACCTGAATAATCGATAGTACCCGGCATAAAGGCACCAAAATGCTTGGACGATACCGTTTCCCTGCTTTTTATCAACACCTGACTTTTTCCAAGAGCAGTAGCCGCTTCATCAAATGTCTCCTTACCAATCAAATGCTTGGTGAAAGCGCAACACATCTGCAGAAGACCATACTCAGACTGACTTAAATTCATTGCTTTAGAAGGAATACTTTCTTTGTTGATTCTAAAATACCGTTTGCGATTTCTGATGACATCTTCAATTTTGATACCTTCAAGGGACGAATTGACTTTATCCACAATACGTCCCACTGTCTGCTTGGAACACTCCAATTCTCTTGAAAGCTCAGTCAACGAATATTCATAAGGGGAAAAGTATAATTTAAAAAATAATTCAATAACTTTTTGTCCATGGTCTTTATCTGGCTTGATTTTTGTTGTCATGGTGTTCCTTCCTAAAATAAGTGAAGAGTCGTTCCACCCATGGAATACTGTCATGATATTATGAATTATACAATAAAAAAAGGGGTGATAAAACATGACAGCAGAACTTATTATCAACAACGTCAGGTTAGAACTGGGACATAAAGAATTAAATGAAATATCATACACTTTGGATGATTGTAAAAGGACCAAAGATATTTACCACGAATTGGCTCAATCGCCTTCAACTGAGACACGATCATATATTGTATCAGCAAAAAATCTTCATGCAAAAACTGTTAGACTTCTTTTATCTGATCATCAAATAGAGGTTATGCGTTCTATGATTAGAAAGGATAAATTTATATCTGCAATGAAAAAGGAAGATATCGAGCGTTTTATAAACACCATCGATCCTGAAATATTAATCAGTATTGTGAAAAACATTTCTGATTTAACTAATAGTGTTTTATCAATAGTCCCGCCCCAAAAGAGCCACAACAATTCATTGAACCCACAAATTTCCCAAGCGTAAAGATCTGATTTTGCGAGTGGGATCATTGATAAAATGCTGTTGAACAATGCCGCGGTCAGACCGCGACAGAGTTTTTTACTACTATGGATTTAATATCGTGGTTTTCAGAAAAAGGCAAGGATCTTATTGTATATATTGTAGAGAAAATGAGCAGAAAATGGGTTGCTTGATCAGACATAGGGCAAATTTTATTAATTCCGCTGCAATGAACATGCAGTTATTTGAAATTCCATTGAAAATAAGGTTTTTTGGACGCAACTCTCCTGTAATGCTGAACATCATTCAGAGAATGATTAAGGCTTAAACTCTCAATATACCAATTACGATGTATTGCATATCTCTTTTTTTACACGTGGGACAATATAATCGTAAAGTTGTGGTTTCAGGGTAATCAACTGAACCATGCGCCCTTTACCGCATGACGGGCAGCAGTTGATATCTTTTCCCGTAACTCTTAGCATCATTTCCTCAGTTGTTTCTTTAACCGGAGGGACAAAAACATCCCCGTTTTTCCCAATTAATTCCCGTATGATCCTGATATTTTCGGTTTTGAATCTTGGTGACATAAAGCCAAAATAACGGATTTTTCTAAATCCTTTGGGAAGGACATGCAAAAGAAACCTACGCATAAACTCTTCTGCCTCAAGTGTCATGACCTTTGTTTTATTGTCATCGGAACGATCTTTCCATGTAAAAGTAACTTTACCGTTTTCCATTGACTGGATACGGTAATTTGAGATGGCAACCCTGTGAGTGTATCGACCAAGATATTCCAGAACTTTTTCCAGACCTGAAAAAGGAGCTTTTGAATAACCGCACCATTTTTTCTTTGCAATTTTGTTAATGAGTCTATGAAACTCTGCATCATTTTCATATTTGGCTGTATTGCCCGGAAATATTAATTCCCCTGAGTTTCTTAGCTCTTTGAACCCTTTTATGTAAATATTCTTGAATGCCAGCATCAGGGAACTCGTTCTGAAGAGAAAATTGTTTTTTGAAGAGTTCCATGTCAGTTTATCACTTGAAAGAGCACCTCCCGGAATAAGGCAATGCAGATAAAAATGATCCATTAAGGTCTGAGTCCATGTATGCAATATGCCTATGAAACCCGGATCGCCTTCAAGCCGCCACTGGGGATCTGCCGCAAAGGCTTTGATGACCCCATTGACTGATGAGAACAGTAATTTAAGCAATGCATCCATGTTGCAGAGTATTATGGGATTCAACTCATGGGGCAGAGTAAAAACCAGATGAAAATAGGGCACCTGCAGCAATTCCGCTTTTCGGTTGTTCAACCACTCCTCTTTTGCCATGGTCTGACATTTGGGGCAGTGACGGTTTCTGCAGGAATTGTAGGCATTTTGGGTGTGGTTGCAACTATCGCAAAATTCAATATGACCACCCTGGGCAGCCGTGCGGCAGGTAATGATCTGGTTGATGACACCAATCTGCTCGTGGGAAGCTGAATAGGTATTCAAATAATCCTGACCATATTCTCTAAAAATATCAGCAATTTCAATGGCGGGTCTGCTGACCGGGCTGCTCTCCCTGTAGCCTTTGCCACTCATTGAATACTACTCTGGATATCATCTTCCAGACTAATATCTTCAAGCATATCAAGCGGGCTTTGAATTGTGGATATGAACTCGCTTGATACGTGAGTGTACCCGGCAGTTGTGGAAAGAGCAACATGCCCCATCATTTTTTTGATTACATATATTTGAACACCTTGATCCATTAAATGAGTGGCAAAGCAGTGACGATTATGGAGAGCTCCCCATAATCGGCATACATATGCAAGCCTTTTGATTCAGGCAGGAGAATCCTTGGCCTATATCCGGGATCAACTTGGTCATCACAGTATAAGTTTCACTGTTGATATTTATGGACATTTGACACCAGGTGGAAATAAAGCAGCAGTAGATCGTTTGGATGATGAGGAGGAATAGATGCAACCAAACGCAACCTATGCGCAACCAGTAATCAAGAAACAAAAAAAGGCCACAACCGAATGGCTGTAACCTTTTGTTTTTAGAGGGGTTTTGTGGTGGGCTGTCACGGGATCGAACCGGGGACCTACTGATTAAGAGTCAGGAAAGTTGTGCGCTCCAGACCTGGGTATTGTTCAAACCTAAACTGTACCAAGCATATCTGAGAAGTGAGCTGAATGATTGACATCCACCGCATGTGATAGTAATCTTCGTTTAATGTGCTGATTTTTATTTTATGAGACCGGAGACCGATGATATGCCAGATACCAAAAAAAGTGTTGGTATTTTTGTTGGTATAAGGGGTGGTGCTGGTTTTTAATCACTTGAATTTAAAATGCTTTTTGCCTTGCGGATGGCTTTGTTACGGATGCGGGTTCTGCTTCCAAAATGGCAAAAGCATTCGCATAATAATTTTGCCTGTTTCGCTGGGTTTGTAGGACAAAATGATCATTTTTTGTAAATATTCGGATAGCACTCCATCTTCACCTATTTTGGGCCTGTTCACATAGCATTAGTATGCTACGCAGTCCTAAATAGGCGAAGATGGGGCACTGGCCAAATATTTGAGGGTTTTGCAAAAAATACTTTTCTGCATGAGACAACTCTATATATTGACAATGTATGTATTTAGCTACCATGTGTAGAGAACATGCCTGAATATTTTTATTTCTGCAAGCAGCTCATTTACATTACTAATCCGAATATTTACCATCTTTTAACAGGCCCTGAGAATTTAAATTGTTGTGATGGTGATTTTTTTGTATTCTTTTCCTTCAGAGTGTGTTATCATACTCTTTTGTTCAACCTTAGTTAGCACCTTCCAGTCAGTGCCTGCAGTGTCGCGGTTATCTCAACCCCAATTCATGCAATAATATTTATTTCGCCTGGACTGGCCCACAATGGTGGGTGGGCGGATTCAGGATTATACTATATATGTCATTTGAAAAATTTGGCCTTAGGGCCGAACTGTTACGTGCCGTTGCCGCCGAGGGCTACAAAGTTCCTACTCCCATCCAAGAGCGGGCAATTCCGGCCGTTCTGGAAAGAAAGGATGTGCTTGCAGGAGCCCAGACCGGCACCGGTAAAACAGCTGCGTTTGCGCTTCCCATTCTCCAATTGCTGGATCGCACCAAGGGCAGAGGGTGCTCTCCACGATGCCTGGTACTGGCCCCCACCCGGGAGCTGGCAGCCCAGGTTCATGCCAGTATTGATAGCATGGGCCGTGGCATGTCTTTGAAGACTGCCGTGGTGTTTGGCGGGGTGGGTATTAACCCCCAGATTGATCGCCTGAGAAGGGGCGTGGATATCATGGTGGCCACACCGGGGCGTCTCCTGGACCATGCCGGACGAAGAACTCTGGATCTTTCCCGGGTGGAAATCCTTGTGCTGGACGAAGCCGACCGCATGCTGGACATGGGGTTTATCCATGACATCCGAAAGGTGTTAAAGATGTTGCCGGTGCGTCGTCAAAATATGCTTTTTTCTGCCACTTATTCCGCAGACATCAAACGCCTTGCCGATACCCTGCTCAATTCTCCGGAAATCATTGAAGTCTCAGCTTCCAACAAGGCCGCTGACGGTGTTTCCCAGGCGGTTTATCCCGTTGCCAGGACCCAGAAACGACAATTGCTTTCCACATTGATCAGAACCGGAGAGTGGAACAAGGTTCTGGTGTTCACCCGCACCAAACATGGTGCCAATCGGTTGACCAAGCAGTTGATCCAGGATGGCATTGGTGCGGCGGCCATCCACGGCAACAAGAGTCAGACGGCCCGGACCCGGGCCCTGGCGGATTTTAAAAGTGAAAAGATAAGAACCCTTGTGGCAACGGATATTGCGGCCCGGGGGCTTGACATTGATATGCTGCCCCATGTGGTCAACTTTGATCTGCCCAATGTGCCCGAAGATTATGTGCATCGCATTGGTCGCACGGGTCGGGCCGGGGCTACGGGTGTGGCCCATTCCCTGGTATGCCGGGATGAGCAGAAATTGCTTAAAGATATCCAGCGCCTGCTCAAGCACGATATTCCGGTGAAGACCATGGTCGGATTTGAGCTGGAACGGCCCGGGGCAATGCCTCCGCCATCTGTTCGACCCCCAATGAACCCCCGGAAGAAGAATTTTCGGAGTCGGTCAACTTCCCAGCGGCCCCGGCATTAATTCCTGAGCCGGACAGGGCAACATGAAACTATTTTTATAACGGGCATGTCCTGTCGGACACAACGAATATTGAAAATGGTATCATGCCGTCCCCCCCCCGACGGGAAATGGGCCCGGCCCGGAACCGTAGACGGCCCAATTGGCCGGTTCCTATTGCCCCTCGGGGGGGGGCTCTGCTGAGGTTGCTTGGAAGTTTTATTCTCTAATAAAAAAAAAGCCATATCGGACAAAGCGCCTCCTGTTTTCCATAATACAGATTGCAGGGAGGGACTTAGACGATGTGGCTTTTTTTGTGTGTATCAGTCACCACAACCGCAGTCACATCCACACCCTTTGTCCGTATCACATCCGCTGTTGCACCCTTCTCCACACTGGTGGACCTCTGCCTCCAGGCCCATTTCTTCAATTTTGATATCAAACACCAGGGTTTTGCCGGCCAGAAAGTGGTTGACGTCCATTTTGATGGCCTCGTCTCCAACCTCTGCCACAGTGGCCATTGCCGGATTTCCATTGGGATCGGTGAGTTCCAATTGCATGCCCACGGCAAGTTCCATCTCTTCGGGCACAGTGCTGGCAGGAATTTCAATGATTCTGTTTTCGTCCCTTGGGCCATATCCCTCTTCCGGGGGAATGGTGACGGTTTTTTTATCGCCAATGGTCATCCCCATGACAGCCTGATCAAATCCCTTGATCAACTGGCCTGTTCCCACTGTAAATTTCAAGCCTTCTTTTCCTTGGGATGTGTCAAAAATTTCGCCGTCTTCAAATTTACCTGTATATCCTACCCGGATCGTATCTCCAGACTTGATTGTGTCCGTCATTTTGTTGTGTTCTCCTGAAGTTAAAGGTGTCGGCAAATTGCCCTTAAAAAAAGGGCTTGAACGCACACAAGCACTTATTAAAGTGGTCTTTTGTGCGACCAAGCCCCAAAAATAAAATGATGCACTATAACAGATAAATAGCCTGGCAGAAAGCCCTTTTTTGGATATAGTCAGTTGGTCCCCGCCCCGTAATGGCACCGGGGGATTCTCCTCTATGCGTGGATTTCAGTGCCTTGATTCAAATGAGTTTCAACAGCATTGCAAATGAATTTTGACCTATCAAGCCCTTTTCTGTCTTTAAGGGCATCACCAACCCTATTCAGCAAATCGACAGGGATCATGATGTTGATCCGCTTTTTAGGCCGATACGCTTCCATTGCTTTTTCTGTAGGCATCACAGGAAAAACGAGTTCACCCTCTTTGGCCTCTGCCTGAATTTCCTCAAAGGTTCTTGGCGCATTATATTCACGCCCTTTACGCCCAAAAACCATCATGGCGCTTAATGCGTCCATAGCCATTTCAAGGGCTTCATCAATATCCTTCCCACTGGTATTCACCGATGGTGCATCAGGAAACCGGACGTCCCATTCATCTTCCATTGGATAAAAAATTGCATAATATCTTTCCATTCCTGTCTCCTTGTCGGCTTTTTAAGGATTCGGGCCTTTCAGCCCCTCCGTTTAGTTGTCTTTAAGATTGTCTTTGCCAGCACCTCTTTGATACTGTCATCTCTGGGGACTGTGAACCGATACCCTTTTTTACTCTCCCAGATTTCATGGTTAGAGCCCTCCCCAATGAAGAAAGCCCCCTTTTTCTTAATCTTCTTAATCTTCTTAATCAGTTCGCGCTTTTTCATGTGCTTCCCCTCTATTAAGAACAGTTATACACATGTGTGTATTTAACGTCAATTTATTTTTATGTACGTGTGTAAATATTTATTTTGAGGATAAAAAAACTCCCGATCACGTTAAACCGGGGGGGGTGGGAAAAACTATCTATCAGATGGACTGTACCTCATTAATCATGTCAAAGATCTTTCGGGCAGCATCCACGCCTTCGACCACTTCTTTCTTCTGGGTCCGTTCGGCCTCGAGGTGGCGCTCCAACTCCTTGACCTTTAATTCCAACTTTTTATTTTTCTGGGAAAGGCTCCCGGCTTTCCCCCTGGTTGATGCCGTCATCTTGGCTTGAATCCGTAAATATTCGGCCAGCACCCCATCTTCACTCATTTGGGCCTGCTCACATAGCAATAGTATGCTACGCAGTCCCAACTAAGCGAATATGGGGCACTGGCCAAACATTTACTGTACCAAGCCGAATATTTACTGAATCCGGTTCAATGCCTATTATTTTCAGTCCGTTAAACATATTTTCAAAGCGCATAAATATTATTGTAACCATTATTATTTTTTATCTCTCTTGTTGACAGGTGTCGATTAAAGAAGTATATTCCAAAAAAAGAATATGAGGAGTTGATATGAAACCATTTATTGATGTGTGCAAAGCGTTATCTGATCCCAATCGGATAAAAATAGTAAAGATACTTCAACACAAGGTGATGTGTGTGTGTGAAATCACCCGGGCACTGGGCCTGGCCCAGCCCACAGTGTCAAAGCATCTGAAGGTGCTGGAATCGGCTGGGCTGGTGATCTCTTCCCGGGATGAGAAATGGATAAACTATGCGTTGGCAGATGGTAGTCAAAGTCCCTATGCCGCCACATTACTGGGTAATCTGCGCCATTGGATGGAAGACGAGCCAGAAATAAGGGAAGTGATTACATCCCTTCCTGATATCCGGCGGGAGAATATTTGTTAGAAGCGGATAGTCGTAGGCTCAAATAGCCTTATGGATATATGTGAACTTGGCATTTCCAAATCGGGTGGAGATAATCCCCTGGAATGATCAAGTATTTAATTTGGAGAAAAAACATGACAGACAATATTTCAACCACTGGAACCCACATGCCCTCTTTGGGGGAGTCACGTCGCTCATTGGTTCTCTACCTTGCTGGTGCCGGTGCCGGTATTTTCCTCTGGTGGTTCATCTACGGCAAGCTGGCATCGGTGTCAGCATGGCTCACCTATGGCCTTTTTGGCATTGAAAAAGGGTCTCACCTGGGGGCATCTGTGGAATTTTTTTTCTATGATACCCCCAAGGTCATGATGCTGCTCTTTCTGGTGGTGTTCGGCGTGGGCATCATTCGAAGTTTTTTTACCCCGGAAAAAACCCGGGCGCTTCTATCCGGGCGCAGTGAGTTTGTCGGTAATATCCTGGCGGCCCTGCTGGGCATTGTCACCCCCTTTTGTTCCTGTTCTGCCGTGCCCCTGTTCATTGGGTTTGTGACTGCCGGGGTGCCCCTGGGAGTGACCTTTTCCTTTTTGATTTCAGCCCCCATGGTCAATGAAATCGCCCTGGGATTGCTTTATGGGCTTCTGGGCTGGAAGGTGGCGGCCATTTATATGGGCACCGGATTGTTTGTGGCCATTGGTGCCGGTTGGGTCATCGGCCGCATGGGCCTCGAGAATCACATTGAGGACTGGGTCACCGCCGTTAAGGTTCAGTCCGGTGAGGTTGAGGAAGAAAAATTGACCTGGTCGGATCGCTTTGTGTATGGATGGGAAGCCGTAAAAGAGATCATCGGCCGGGTGTGGATCTATGTCATCATTGGTATTGGTGTGGGGGCTGGCATCCACGGATTTGTACCCCAGGATCTCATGGCCTCTATCATGGGTAAGGACTCGTGGTGGTCCGTGCCCTTGGCTGTGACCATCGGTGTGCCCATGTATTCCAATGCCGCCGGGATTATTCCCGTGGTGGAGGCGTTGCTGGGAAAAGGGGCGGCTCTTGGAACGGTGCTGGCATTCATGATGAGTGTTATTGCTCTGTCCCTGCCGGAGATGGTTATTTTAAGAAAGGTGTTAAAGCCTCGGCTCATCGGGGTGTTTGTTGGCGTGGTGGGTTTTGGAATATTGTTAGTGGGATATTTGTTTAACGTTATCATATAAATCACAGGGAGAGAAAAATGGAAATTAAAGTATTGGGTCCCGGTTGCGCCAAGTGCAAAAAAGC
>Ga0307929_1002259_pt1 | contig 12807 bp, 12 predicted proteins | sample AceLakmetage1330_FD_203160 | JGI IMG/M metagenome (GOLD analysis project Ga0307929, IMG submission 203160) | Saline water microbial communities from Ace Lake, Antarctica - #1330 | ecosystem: Environmental > Aquatic > Non-marine Saline and Alkaline > Saline | place: Antarctica: Ace Lake...
ACTCGCAATCGTATACGCATGGATCAAGGGAGTCTTCAAGTGGGAACGCAGAACGTACCTTCGCCGTTAGAACCAATTCCGTCATCAGTTGTTCAGTTTGCCGTTGCCGACAAACTCATCAATATTGGCCGGGTCAACTCATTCTGGCCCCTCACCTTTGGTATCGCCTGTTGCGCCATCGAAATGATGGCCACCGGTTGTGCCAGGTTTGATATGTCACGTTTTGGAGCTGAAGTTTTTCGCCCATCTCCCAGACAGTCCGATGTAATGATCGTTGCCGGAACCGTCACTAAAAAGATGATGCCTGGTATTAAGGTCCTTTACGACCAGATGCCTGAACCCAAATGGGTAATTGCCCTTGGGAACTGTGCCATTTCAGGTGGACCGTTTGCCTTTGAGGGTCAATACTCTATTGTACTTGGTGCTGACACCTTCCTTCCTGTCGATATTTACATCCCCGGTTGTCCACCACGGCCCGAGGCGCTTCTCGAGGGAATCCTCAAACTGGAAAATAAGGTCTCTGGCTGGAATCGCTGGAAAGATCCTGAAGAAAAGGCTTGAAGAGGAATATGACAATGACAAACGACACAGTAAAACAAGCCCTGCGAGATCTCTTCCCGGATCCAGAACCGATTGTTGAAGAGCCTGTTGTGGAAGAAGCCGCTGAAGGCGAAGAAAAGAAAAAACCGGCCAAGAAAAAGGAAGTGCCACGGGTCAATGGTGTTATCGAACGTGATCATGCAGAGCATGGTTATGATATTGATGTACAGCTTGATCCTGGTGAATTGCTTGCCGCTGTAATGATTATTGATAAAGCCGGATTCTTTCTTGAAAGTATCACCGGAGTGGACTGGATCAAAGAAGATCAGCTAGAATCTGTTTATGATTTTTCCCGTTACGACTTTGATACCTGCCGTGTGGTGATTCGCACCCGGACTCCACGTTCTGAACCAAAAATCCCTACCATCTCTAAGATTTATCCAGGAGCTGGCTGGCATGAACGTGAAACCCATGATTTTTTTGGTATCAAGTTTGACGGGCATCCACACCTCATCCCTCTGCTCCTTCCAGAAGACGCAGACTTTCATCCCCTCTTAAAGGATTTCAAACCATGAGTGGACCAATTCATATCCGACCGGACGAAACCTTTACCCTGAACGTCGGGCCGCAGCATCCTGCAACCCATGGCGTTCTTCGAGTAAAGATGGAAATGGATGGTGAATATATTGTTAAAGCTGAAACCGTGCTTGGCTATATTCATCGTATGCATGAGCTGATGGGTGAAAACAGAACATACCCACAGGTTCTCCCTAACTTGAGTCGTCTCGATTATCTCGGAGCTCTCGGGTACACCCACGGTCATGTACTGGCTGTGGAACGTGCTGCCGGAATTGAAGTTCCCGAGCGTGCAGAGTATATCAGGGCAATCACCGTAGAGCTAAACAGAATTTCATCGCATCTCTTCTGGTTTGGCGCCTTTGTTATGGATCTTGGAGGTTTTACACCTCTTATGTATGCCATCGAGGATCGTGAGTATATCCTTGATATGCTGGAAGCTGTCACCGGATCCCGCCTCACCTATTGTTACTACCGCTTCGGTGGACTGTACAACGATGTGGACGATGATTTTATTGCAGCAGCCAGAGCATTTATTCCTCGCATGCGTAAACAGCTAAAGAAATATGACGCACTGGTAACCGGAAACATCATCTTCAAAAAGCGCCTGGAAGGCATTGGCCCTATTTCGGCTGAAATGTGTCGTAAATACGGAGCAACCGGGCCTGTCGCCCGTGGAGCAGGAATCGACTTTGATGTTCGCAAAAACGAACCCTACTCAGTCTATTCCGAATTTGATTTTGACATACCAGTTTATCATGAGTGTGATTCTCTTGCTCGGTACAAGGTTCGCATGGATGAGATGGAGCAGTCACTGCGCATCATTGAACAGGGGCTTGATAAATTACCTGACGGTCCAATCATGCCCAAGAAAAAACCAAAACTGATCAAGCCTCCAAAAGGTGATTACTACCAGGCTGTGGAAACAGCACGGGGAAGTTTTGGAATCAGAATTGTTAGTGATGGCACTAAAAACGCCTATCGCTTCAAACTTCGCTCTCCGACGTATTCAAACATGTCTCTCTTTGATGAAGCATGTGAGGGCATGATGATAATGGACGCGCTCGCCATGATGGGAAGCTTAGACTTAGTTATACCTGAGATAGACAGGTAAGGGAGAAGTCGTATGAGTTTAACAATTTTAAATGCTGTAGTTGCAGTGGTTATTGCCATTGCCTTTGCCGCACTCAATGCTGCCTATCTTGTCTGGGCAGAGCGTCGGGGAGCTGGTCGTATTCAGCGTCGGCCTGGCCCGAATGTCAATGGCCCTCTTGGCTTGTTGCAGCCACCTTGCGATGGTATCAAGCTGATGACCAAGCAGTTGATGATCCCAGGTGGGGCTGACAAGGCACTCTTTATGGTGGCTCCCGTTCTTGCCATGGTTCCTGCCATTACAAGTTTTGTCACCGTCCCGTTTAGTGATACCATTGTTGCCCGCTCCATGAACATCGGCGTGTTGATGATTTTTGCCTTTGCCTCACTCGGTGCCATGGCCGTCCTGCTTGCAGGTTGGGGCTCCAGGAATAAGTACGGTGTTATGGCTTCTGTTCGTGCCGTCTCCCAGAATATTTCCTACGAAATCCCCATGCTGATTACCGTTATCACCATCGTGATGATGACAGGTACCATGAATCTCAAGGAAATTGTTGGTGCCCAATCTGGCGGTATCTTAAACTGGCATATTGTACCATCACTTAGCAGTCCTTTAATGCCGATCTCTTTTCTTATCTTCTTTATCTGTTCACTTGCTGAGACCAACCGGGCTCCATTTGATCTTGGTGAGGCTGAAAGTGAATTGGTAGCAGGATTTCATACTGAATATGGAAGTATGGGATTTGGACTCTTCTTTATGGCTGAGTATGCCAATATCGTAATTGGTGCCTCCCTTATCACCATCCTTTTCCTTGGTGGCTGGGACTGTCCTCTTGGACTCTTCCCCGGTGTCTGGTGGTTCCTGCTGAAGATTTACCTGCTCATCTTTTCCTTTATCTGGATTCGATGGACTTTTCCCAGAACAACAATTTATGGTCTTCTCAATCTGAGCTGGAAGATTTTGATTCCAATCTCACTGTTTAACCTGCTGCTCACAGCAGGATTACTGAAGGTATTTTAATATGGGTGCCTATTTTAGCGATATATTCCTAGGACTCTGGTCCCTTTGTATAGGGCTTGGTATTACGTTCAAGGAATTCTTTAAACCTGTGGTTACTGTCCCCTACCCGTACAAGACCATCAAGATGAGCGAGCGGTATCGCGGTCATATTGAGTTGATTGAGAACGAGGAAGGAAAGCCTAAATGTGTCGCCTGTGGAATGTGCCAGCGTGCGTGTCCTTCAGGGTGCATCAGCCTTGCTTCAAAATCCGTTGAGTATGAGGCTGAAGTAAAGGGTGAGATGAAGACCAAAAAGAAAAAGGTACTCACCAAGTACGACCTCAACTTCACCACCTGCTCTTTGTGCGGACAGTGCGTTGAATCCTGTGGCTTTGGTGCCATCACTTTTTCCAAAGACTATAATCTTGCTTCAAGCCGTAAGGAAGATTTCCATTTCGACCTTCTTAATAGACTGAAGGAGAGAAACTCATGAACCCAACTGAATGGTCCTGGATGCCCGGCTTTCTTACTGCAGAAGGACTTGCAGGATATGCCGATGCAGCTGCCGGAATTGTCTTTCTGATAATGCTTGCGACCACCATAATCGGTGGAATCATCGCCTGTAATGCAGAACGACTTGTTCGCGCAGTGGCTGGTCTGGCTCTCTGCTTTATCGGAGTAGCCGCTATCTACTACTACCTGAACTCTCCCTTTCTAGCCATGATGCAGATGCTTATCTACATCGGCGCAGTATGTATCACCATTGCCTTTGCCATCATGCTTGCATCCCCTGAAGATAACAAAAAGCAGGGTCCAGCAGGTGTATTGAGCGGACCTCTTGGTTTAATCACCGCTGGTCTTGTAACATTTGGCATGATTGGTCTCGCAGTGAATACATCGTTTACCGTTCTACCCAAGGAAAATATGGGGAGCATTAAGCTGATGGGTGCTGAACTGCTCACCACCTATTCCATGGTCTTTGAACTGGTCTCCATTGTCCTACTCATCGCCATCATCGGATCGCTTGTCATTGCACGTCACGGAAGGAGCAAATAAATGTCGATTCTTGACCTTCACAACAGCCTGAACACATACCTTATCCTTGGAGCAGTGCTCTTTGGAATGGGTATATACGGACTCGTTACCAGAAGAACTCTTATTGGAATGCTGATAGCTTCAGAACTAGTGCTTGCTGCAGCTTCCATAAACTTCATGGCCTTTAACAGATTCACTGCTCCTGACCCCACCGTGGGACAGATTTTTACCCTGTTTATCATGGCCATTGCTGCTGCTGAAGCTGCCATTGGCCTCAGTATTACCATTGCAGTATATCGAAATTACAAATCAGTCGACACCGAAGATCTCGTCGACCTTAACGGTTAGGAAAGAGGAACCTCTGTCATGGAAATACAAACGGTCAGTTCCGTAAAACTTCTCCTCGCACTTCTTGTTCCACTGGTTGGCACCCTCGGTGTCCTCTTCGTGGGAAAAAACGAGAATATACGTGAGGGTGTCTCATCAGCAGCGTCGGTTATCCTGCTGTTGCTTGTTGCCTCAATGATCCCGGCAGTACTCGATGGCAAAATCCTTGTCTATCATATGTTCACAGTATTACCTGGATTAACGGTGACACTTCGAGCAGATGGGATGTCAATGATCTTCGCACTTGTTGCATCGTCATTGTGGACCATTGCTGTCTACTATTCACTTGGCTACATGCGGGCCCATCAGGAACATGCTCAGACACGCTTTAATGCCTGTTTTGCACTTGCCATATTCGGTGCCATTGGTGTTGCATTCTCCGATAACCTTTTCACCATGTATCTTTTCTACGAGGTTGTTTCAGTCTGCACCTATCCTCTTGTTGCCCACGCACAGGACAAAAAGGGATATGCTGGTGCTCAAAAATATATCGTCTACTTAACAACCACGGCAAAGCTCTTCCTGTTGCCTGCTCTTATTCTGATATATGTACTCACTGGAACACTTGATTTCCCAACCAATATTTCAGATGGTCTCTTTAGTGATGGTCTCTCTTCAGGCAACATCCAGAACTGGATGGTGATCATGCTTTATATTTTCTGTCTCTTCGGGTTTGCCAAGAATGGTGTTATGCCATTTCATCACTGGCTCCCAGGTGCCATGGTTGCTCCGACTCCGGTCTCAGCACTTCTCCATGCAGTGGCAGTTGTTAAGGTTGGTGTATTCTGTACTACCCGTACCATGCTCTATGTTTTCGGTACGGATACAATGCATGCCTTGAACCTCGGTATTCCAACCGCCTACTTTGTAGGATTCACGGTACTTGCTGCCTCTATTCTTGCACTTTCAAAGGACAACCTGAAAGAACGGCTGGCCTATTCAACCATATCTCAACTTTCCTATATTATCCTTGGTGTGGCATTACTCACTCCATCTGGAATTGATGGTGGTCTGATCCATATCGTGAACCACGCCTTTTCAAAGATCACACTCTTCTTCTGTGCTGGAGCAATTATGATTGCAGCTCACAAGAAAGATCTTTCTGAGATGGGAGGACTTGGCAAGACCATGCCGATAACCTTCGCCTGCTTTTTCATAGCATCACTCTCAATGATCGGTGCTCCACCAGTTGCAGGATTTGTAACAAAATGGAACCTGCTCGTTGGCTCGATAGAAGCAAATCAGATGGGGATACTCCTTATTCTAATCGCATCTACCATGCTCAACGTTGCGTATTTTGCTCCAGTCACCTACAAGGCATTCTTTGGTAAACGCCCTGAAGGTGAAACATATCAAGGCATCAAGGAAGCACCACTATCCATGCTGATCCCCATTGTGATTGCATGTACGATATCAGTGCTCCTTGGTATCTTTCCTAATTACATGATGAAATTTGTACAGGCGGTGACAGGATGATTATTGATCTGATTGACTACCTTCGGGACCGGTTACAAATAGTAACCTACTGCTGCTATGGGGCCATGGTCTTCATAGTGATCTGGAGTATGTCCGTTGACACCAGTCACGCACATACCTGGGCTGAGAAAATGATACCAGGTTTCTGGTCACTCTTTGGACTTTGCAGTTGTGCCATCGTCATTATGGTTGCCAGATGGTATGGCAAAAGCGGGATCCAGGCCCGGGAGGATTATTATGACAATTAGTTTTATACACCCGGCACTCATTATGATAGTGGGAGCATGTTTGCTTCCACTGGTGAGAGGACCGTTCCGTAAACCATACATGTTTCTGGTCCCCCTGCTGACATTTATTGATGTCATCTATCTAAGCCAGAATGCTGGTACCTATGGAGTGTTCCAGTTTATGAACTGGGAACTCACATTCGGTCGTGTTGATCGGCTTTCCATGATCTTCGGATTTATCATGTCGCTGATGGCCATAATAGGTACCATCTACGGCATGCACGAAGAAGATGAGTGGCAGCATATAGCCGCCTGGTTCTATGTTGCAGGCTCACTTGGTGCCATTTATGCCGCTGATTACATCACTCTCTTTCTCTTCTGGGAAATGATGGCTTTTGCCTCAACATTCCTGATCTGGGCACGAAAAGATGAGGAGGCACTCGCCGCTGGATACAGGTATATTCTAGTCCATACATTTGGTGGAGTAATTCTTCTCATTGGATTTGTTCTCCGCTACCAGGCGACTGGAGATCTCAGTTTTGACCAATTGAATGTAACTTCACCCGAACTCTACACCTGGCTGATTATGGCTGGCCTTATGCTGAATGCTGCAGTTCCACCATTGCATTCCTGGCTGCCAGATGCCTATTCAAAGGCAACCGCTATTGGTGCAGTCTTCATGTGTGCCTTTACGACCAAAACAGCAGTGTACACATTAATCCGTAGTTGTTCCGGCTTTGAGGTACTGATCTATCTTGGTGTCATCATGGCCATCTACGGCATTATCTATGCGATCATGGAAAACGATGTACGCAAACTCCTCGGTTGGGAGATTGTATCACAAGTTGGATATATGGTAGCCGGTGTTGGTATCGGTACCACTCTTGCCATCAATGGTGCCTGTGCTCACGCTTTTGCCCATATTCTCTATAAGGGACTGCTCTTTATGGCAGCTGGTGCAATTCTTACCACAACTGGAAGACAGAAACTCACTCAGCTTGGCGGGCTCTATAAAAAGATGCCTGCAACCATGGTCTTTATGCTCATTGGTGGACTGGCGGTTTCAGGACTACCACTGATGTCAGGATTTATCTCAAAATCCATGATCATTACTGCAGCTTTTGAATCCCACATCCTCTGGGCAGGATTTGCGCTCACCTTAGTCTCTGCAGGCACATTTTTGGCTGCAGGCCTACGGCTTCCATACCTTATATTCTTTGGAGACAACAACTGTTCTGAAGAAACCTGGGAGAAAGCGCAGGATCCCAGCTGGAATATGCAGCTTGCCATGGCTATTGGCGGATTTCTCTGCATCTTCCTTGGTGTCTACACACCATTTCTTTACAATATGCTTCCAAATACAGAGGTCGTCTTTCATCCCTACAATGCCTACCATCTCAGTGAGACTATACAAATTATGGCCTTCACAGCCTTTGGATTCTTTATGCTTCGCAAATACGTGATGCCAAAGAATACCATCAGCCTGGATATGGACTGGTTCTATCGCATGTTTGGACGTGCATTCCTCTGGACTGTTGTTAATCCTCTCCAATGGTTTGATAATGCGGTTGGTAGATTCTACAAATCAGTCGGAATCAATTGTCTTATGGTAACATCAGCCTTCTGGTCCTGGTTTGACTGGAATGGCATTGATGGAGTTGTCGATGGTACCGCCCGTTGTGTTCGAGCTATTGGTCGCAGGGTGACCATTGTTATGCAACGTGGAGAGATCCAACAGACAATTTATTACACAGTATCCTTTGCAGCCGTTCTTCTGGTAGCCTACGTGTGGCTATAACGATTTGAACATACTTTTAAATTAGTAATAAAATAATAAACTGATATCGAGGAACACTGGAAATGGATCAACTACTAATCAATCCAGATTATCCACACATACTGAGCACGCTGATTTTCCTGCCCCTTGCAGGTGCTATACTGCTGCTCTTTGTACGGAATGAATACTTTGCACGATACTGGGCACTTGGAATCACCATGCTCACAGCAATCCTTTCCATTCCCTTGGTTAAAGCGTTTGACATGACCACCAGCAAGTTTCAATTTGTTGAACAGGTCAGCTGGATTAAATCATTAAACATTCAGTATGTAATTGGAATTGACGGAATTTCCATTCTGCTCGTCATGCTGACTACCTTTATTATGCCACTCTGTGTGCTCGCTTCCTGGAGCTATATTAAAACAAGAGTCCAGGCATTTATGGTCTGTCTACTGATCATGGAATGCGCCATGCTTGGTGTGTTTATGGCACTTGACTTTGTTCTGTTCTATATCCTCTGGGAAGCTATGCTTATCCCCATGTATATGCTTATTGCCATCTGGGGTGGCCCACGAAAAATCTACGCATCTGTTAAGTTCTTTCTCTATACGCTTGCAGGCTCTGTCATGCTGCTTGTTGCTATCATCTGGCTCTACATCAACAACGACTACAGCTTCTTTATTCCGGATATGATGTGGCAGAACTACTCAAGTACCGCGCAGATCTTCCTGTTCCTGGCATTCTTTCTGGCCTTTGCCATCAAAGTTCCCATGTTTCCTTTCCATACATGGCTACCAGCCGCTCATGTTGAAGCGCCAACTGCCGGTTCTGTAATACTTGCATCTGTGCTCCTGAAGATGGGAACTTATGGTTTTCTTCGCTTTGCGATTCCCATTACTCCGGAAGCTACGATGACGTTGGCTCCTGCCATACTCTGGCTCTCCATTGCAGGTATTATCTACGGTGGTTTCACAGCTCTTGCCCAAAGCGATATGAAAAAGCTGATCGCCTATTCATCTGTTGGTCATATGGGTTTCGTAACACTTGGTATTTTTGTACTGAATACCGCAGGTGTTGAAGGAGCAATCCTGCAGATGATTAACCATGGTATCACCACCGGTGCACTCTTTCTCTGTATCGGAATGATCTATGAACGTACCCACTCAAGGGAACTTCGGGATGCAACAGGTGTTGGCAAGCACATGCCTATTTATGTGACCTTTCTCACCTTCTTCTCATTATCATCATTTGGCTTTCCAGGAACGAACAGTTTCGTTGGTGAATTTCTAATTCTTGCCGGAACATTTGAACATTCAATCTGGCTTGCCATGGCTGCAATCCCCGGTGCTGTACTTGCCGCGGCCTATATGCTTCGCATGCTGCAGAAGATCGTCTGGGGTGGTACTGACAATCCTGACCAGTCATGGATCAAAGATCTTAATATTCGTGAGATCGTAACGCTTGCCCCCTTCCTCTTCTTTGTTTTCTGGATTGGACTCGGAGCACAGCCATTTATCGATCTTATTCATGTTAGTGTTGAGAACCTGCTGAACAACTATCATGGCTTTCACAGCCAGGTAGCAGCAGTAACAAACTTAATTATACAGTAACAGCGTTCTTTATTAACGTTTCGCAAAAGGTATAAAAATGCAATTTCTCCCTGAGTTAACACTGTTGGGTGCAGGCCTTATCATCTTTATAGTAAGCCTTGGCAAAGCCAGTGGTGATACTACAAGAAATATCGCCATTGGGCTCGGTGCTGCCATCTTTGGAGCAACCCTTCTCAGCTACTCTCAAACCGGCAAACTCTTTTTCAACGCATATCAGGTTGATCTGTTCTCACAGGTCTTTAAAACCCTGATCGCTGGTGCCATGCTGATAGTTCTTCTCTTTGGCAACAAACTTAAGGCGATCCCGCAAAAGGTTCATCCTGAATATTATCTATTTATGTTCATGAGTTCTTTAGGGCTTATGATGCTGGTTTCAAGTGTAGAGTTACTTGCCATATTTGTTTCTTTGGAACTCTCCTCATTTGCCGTATACATCATGGTTCCTATGCGTGATGACGAAGGAAAATTCAGATTCCAGATGGAAGCCGGTATTAAATATCTGCTCTTTGGTGTAACAGCCACTGGCTTTATGCTCTTTGGTATGAGTTATATGTATGGACTGACCGGCTCAACAGAGCTCTCAGTTGTCATTACAAAACTATCCACCATGTGGGACAATCCAGCCGCTGTTATCGCTATGATGATGGTACTTGCCGGATTCTTCTATAAACTTGCAATCTTTCCCTTTCACTTCTGGGTACCGGATGTATATGAGGGAGCATCAAATGAAACCACGGCATTTATTGCATCTGTTCCAAAGCTTGCTGCAGTTGCCATGCTTATTCGTCTTGTCAGCCTAATTAGCGGTGATGGTCAGGTAATCGTTAATGTTCTTATTGTATGTGCTGTCGCATCCATGTTCTATGGCAACCTTTCAGCGCTTGTCCAAAAAGATGTCAAACGGATGCTAGGATTTTCCGGTATTGCCCATGCAGGTTTTGTACTTCTTGGAATACTTACCTTTCAAATCACCGGCTTCGCCAATGCGATGTATTATATCATCGGATATGTACTTATGAATCTGGCTTGCTTTCTGGTTATCTGCACCGTTTCCAAGAATGGCGAAAATGTGATGATAGAAGACCTGTCCGGGTTGCACAAACGCTCTCCAATCATGGCCTTCACCCTAGCTGTCGGTCTTTTTGCTCTTGCAGGAATCCCACCCTTTGTTGGCTTTATGGGTAAATTCATGTTACTCGCCGGTGCATTAAAAGAAGGCTATATGCTGGTTGTTATCCTTGCTGCAATCAATACGGCTATTGCAATTTATTATTATCTGTCTGTAATCCGTGTAACCTACGCAAGCGATCCAGAAGACCGCGCTCTGGTCAATCCTTCAATGTTGACTAATGCAACTTCTGTGTTCCTTCTTGCTATGATTGTAGTCATGGGCGTGATACCACAACGCTTTGTTGATTATGCCACTAACGTTGTCCAGACTATTATGTAACAAAGTGAGTGTTAAAACGTTGCTACAAAAAGCCCTGTGATGTCATCACAGGGCTTTTTGTGTTTTCTATTACCAGCCCAAATACCATAAAAATTATTCCTCTTTCTCTTTTTGTTTATAGGTTTGTGCTAAATCGTGTATAATTTTGATGAAATAGAATTTTTTTGTTAGTCTGTTTTAATAGTAATTCATTTTCACATTGTATCGAATTCTTCTTCAGGTTCCATTGCCTTATCCCTACTTGGCATTACAGTATCTGAAGCATATATTCATTTTTTGTCCTATCTAGAACTTTTCGGAGGAAGTTTTCATGAAGAATCAGGAACTGCGTTCATCCCTTATTAAATCAGGTATTATTTTAGTACTCTGTGTTTTCTTTATCTATTCATTTGCATCAGGTGATTCTGGCGGTGTGACAGGCACTATAGGTTCTCTTTTTTCAGGATTCTTATTTCTGGTAGGTCTATTCATCGCTGTTGTCGTGAGTGTGGCGTTAATGTTTGGAATCTATTTTGGAATCCTCTATATGTATGATCAACAAACTTGTACTAATACATATGGTGAATTCAAGGAAAAGCTCTCTTCTCTTTCTCAGTCACTCTGTGGGACCTGTGGAGATAAATGTTCAGCGTCCGCAGTTCCTCCTCAAGCAATCAACGATGACGATTTAACTCCTATTAGAGATAATCAGAATAGACTTGATAGCCAACTCACAGCCCTGCAAAGCAACGTTGCTTCTTTAGAAAGTATGTTAAGCAAGGTCTCTGTATCTGCAACTGCAGCCGCTGACAACCTCTCTACTCTTGATGAGAAGTCTAAAAGTCTTGAAGAGGCTATGGAAGGCAAGGCAGCAACCGATGCCATTGAAGACGCCACCAAAAAGCTTAGTAGTGAGATTTCTGCTGTACAGGGTTCTTTAAAACCTCTTACTGATAAACTTTCCGAGCTTGAGGCCAGCCTCTCTTCACTTGACGATGACTCCGACAATGACATACAGCAAACCGTTGATACTGCTATTAAGGCTATCAAGGAAGAGCTAGGGAGTATGAATAGTGCAATAGAGAGCCTCACCAGCAACGCTACCGCTGAACCGCAAGCTACAGAGCAACACGCAAGCGATAGCGAGGAACATCGGATCCTGTCGTACTTCAGTAGCGAGGCAGATAAGAAGAAATTTATCTCTCTTGTTGTTGAGGCAATCGGTAAAGAGATGACTTATGCGCAGGTTGGAGAATTTCTGAATGATTCTCTATCAACTGAAGCCGCTGAGGTGATAGCTGATCACCCATCACTCACTAAGGATTTTATACGACTCAACAGGCAAAAAGATTAATTTATCATTCTTTGCATTGAATTTACCCCTAAAGCGTTATGAGAATTCTTTCTCGTAACGCTTTTTTTTGATTTAAGCCGGGCGATAAGTGGAATGATTTAACGGCCTCCACTCAGTTTTCCATGTTTCTCTACTTTTAAATAGTCACTAAAACAGCACGCTAGCATATCGGAAAGAATAAGATTTCAAAAACTACAACAAAAAGCATTGACAGTGTCATCGTGATTGAGTAGTTTGCCGCGGTCGCTGAGTGAGGGAGACGATGCAAACATCCTCTTCTAACAATCGACGAAATAAGTCAATT
>Ga0307929_1002261_pt1 | contig 12803 bp, 8 predicted proteins | sample AceLakmetage1330_FD_203160 | JGI IMG/M metagenome (GOLD analysis project Ga0307929, IMG submission 203160) | Saline water microbial communities from Ace Lake, Antarctica - #1330 | ecosystem: Environmental > Aquatic > Non-marine Saline and Alkaline > Saline | place: Antarctica: Ace Lake...
TATACCGCAACCAGCGGACCAACTTTTGAAACGCCCTCTGAATACAAATATTTTCGCATTATTGGGTCTGATACCGTTGGTATGAGTACTGTTCCGGAAGTAATTATCGCCAGACACATGGGAATCCCGGTGTTTGCAATCTCAATTATTACCGATTTAGGTGTACCCGGAAAAATTGTGGAAATTTCGCATGAAGAAGTTCAAAAAGTTGCTGCAAAGGCAGAAAAGAAGATGACTTTGTTAATGAAATCCATGATGGAATCATTGTAAAATAAAACAATTTGCAGTAATTACCGGTCTGATTATCACACTAATTGCCGCTTCATGTTCAACAAAAGAAACTGTTACGGAAATATCCTGTATGGAAAGTGAAAATGCTGTTATTGTTGACATGAGAGGTCTAGACGGTTGTACTTTTGCATTGCAACTTGAAAATGGGAAAAAACTTGAGCCAATTAATCTCAAAACTTTTGATGTGAAAATTAAAGACGAATAGAAAGTTTGCATTACCTATCATTCAGTTCAAATGGATAGTATCTGCATGGTAGGGGAAATTGTAGCGCTGGATTCAATGACAGCGCGATAAATTAAAAACAAAATTAACCCAAAAAAGTCACCGCAAAAAGTCAGATGTTAATTTATATTTTAACTTACTGCAACCCATTTTTCTATTAAGGAGCCTTGCATCTGCACAAAGGGAATGGCACGAATTTTCTGGGTTAAAGCATTAAAAAAACCCAATCCTAACGTATCAGGATTGGGTTTTTGAGGTACCTGGCAGATTCGAACCGCCGTACGTGGTTTTGCAGACCACTGCCTAACCACTCGGCCAAGGTACCGTTTAAGGACTGGCAAAGGTAAAAAACTTTTTTGTAATTCCAAAAACTAAATCTATTCCTCATCCTTTTGTATCGCTTCTGCACCCAATTCAAGCAAGCATTTTTCACACAAGCAATCTGAATACTTAGACCGCATTTCATCCTTAACCGTATCCGTCAAATAAAGTTCAACACACCAACAGGTTTCATCCTGATGACAAAAAAAGTCTGCCTGACAGCGAGGACAACGCTTTTTAACATTACTCATCATCAAATAAGCTTATGCTGACAGATTGTATTTGCCCTCCCATCGGAGGATGCAATTTTTTAATTTTCAAACGCACCGATTCTATCCCTGAAATCTCCGTTTTCAAACGATCAATAATACGTCGTCCGATATGCTCAAGCAAATGGGAACGGGTCTGTTCCATTTCGTCTTTAATCAAGGCATATACATGCTGATAATTTAATGCATTTTCAATTTGGTCTGATAGCTCTGCAGCACGTGTATCTGACTCAATTGCAATATCCAACAGAAATCGATTTCCAACATATCGCTCTTCTTCGTAATGCCCATGATAGGCATAAAATTCCATGCCCTCTATTTCAATTAATCCCATATCTCAATCTTTTTTGCTAAATTAATACCCTTTCTTTTCATTACAATAATTATTCAATGTATTTTTGTCAAAGACAATGTAAAATACATTTCAAAATGTCCAAGTTAAAGAAATAAAACATTATGAAACAAAATCAGGAAACCGAATCAACTAAATCGAAAAATTTCATTGAACAATTTATAGAAGATGATCTTGCTTCCGGAAAACACGAATCAATTTACACCCGTTTCCCTCCCGAACCCAATGGCTATCTACATATTGGACATGCAAAAGCGATTTGTTTAAGTTTTGGAATTAAAGCCGATTACAACGGGAAAACAAATCTTCGTTTTGATGATACAAATCCCATCAAGGAAGAGGAAGAATACATTGATAGCATAAAGATGGATGTTTCCTGGCTAGGCTTTGATTGGGATAAATTGTGCTATGCCTCAGATTATTTTGATCAACTTTACGATTGGGCCATCATGTTAATTAAAGACGAAAAAGCCTATATTGACGAACAGTCGGGAGAAGCAATTTCCAAACAACGGACAACACCGCGTGAACCAGGCATTGAATCTCCGTATCGAAATCGTCCGCTTGAAGAAAGTTTGAAGTTATTTGAATCCATGAAAAATGGGGAATACGAAGAGGGTAGCATGGTTCTACGTGCTAAAATCGACATGAATTCCCCCAACATGCACATGCGTGACCCAATTATGTATCGCATTTTAAAACGTCCGCATTTGCGTACCGGCGACAAATGGAATATTTATCCAAACTACGATTACGCTCACGGACAATCCGATTTTATCGAAGGCATTACGCATTCACTTTGCACTTTAGAATTTGAAGTACACAGGCCTCTATATAATTGGTTCTTAGACCAAATTGCAAAACCCGAAGAACCCAGACCTCGACAAATTGAATTTGCTCGTTTGAACTTAACATACACTGTGATGAGCAAACGTAAATTATTGGAATTGGTTCAGGGTGGATTTGTAAACAGCTGGAATGATCCACGCATGCCAACAATTTCAGGCTTAAGACGCCGTGGTTTTACGCCTGCATCCATACGCTTATTTTCTGAACGCGTCGGACTTGCAAAGCGGGAAAACACAATTGATGTCGGGCTGCTGGAATGGGCGGTTCGCGAAGACCTCAACAAAACTGCAGAACGCAGAATGGCTGTTCTTGATCCGCTGAAGGTTATTATCACTAATTATCCCGAAGGAAAAATTGAACAAATGGAAGGCATCAATAATCCGGAAGATGAATCTGCCGGAAAACGTATGATTCCATTCGGCCGTGAGTTGTACATTGAGCGAAACGACTTTATGGAAGATGCTCCGCGAAAATTTTTCCGATTGGCTCCGGGTCGTGAAGTCCGTTTGAGATACGGTTATTTCATTACCTGTAATGATGTCATTAAAAATGAAGAAGGAAATATTACCGAATTGCACTGTACCTACGATCCGGAAACTCACGGAGGAAACTCTCCCGACGGACGAAAAGTAAAAGGAACCATTCATTGGGTTGCAAAAGAAACTGCAGAAACTGCAGAAATTCGTATATACGACAGACTGTTTTCCGTTGAAGACCCGACTGATGTTCCGGAAGGAGGAGATTTTAAAGACAACTTAAATCCCGAATCCCTTTCAAAAACCACCGCTTATATTGAACCGGGACTTAAAACGGCTAAAGCCGGTGATCACTTTCAATTTGAACGCACCGGATATTTTTGTGCTGACCCCGATACTACAGATGATTTACTGATTTTTAACAGAACGGTGCCTTTGAGGGATTCATGGGCAAAGAAAAATAAATAATTATGGAAAAAATTGCTTTATTCCCGGGGTCTTTTGACCCATTTACTGTGGGACATGAATCTCTTGTTGAGAGAGCCCGCCCTTTATTTGATAAAATTATTATTGCAGTTGGTATTAACCATGAAAAAGCCTATTTTTTCCCGCTTGAAAAACGCATTCATTGGATTAGTGAGTTATTTAACGATGAGCCCAAAATTGAGGTAATGACATACGAAGGTCTGACTGTCGATTTTTGTGATCACGTGAATGCTACTTATTTATTGCGCGGATTAAGAACCTCTGCCGATTTTGAATTTGAACGGGCAATTGGACAAATGAATAACGCAATACACCCAAAAATTGAAAGCATATTTTTATTGTCGCATCCGATACATACGTTTATCTCCAGTTCAATTGTCAGAGATGTGTATAAACATGGAGGAGATATTCAAAGCTTTCTTCCAAAAGGAATGAATTTGGATTTGTAAGGGAAAAAACCTAAATGATAACATGGCGACGAGCAGGTTCGTTGTTTTTCATTCCACGTTCGATATCAGGCTTTAGGTGCTAGCGTTTAGGATTTAGGAAAATACTATCGCCATACCGTTCCACCGCCCCATCGCATCTTTTACCACTCAAACTGCAACATACAGTGTTAAATTAACATCAATTCTTAAATTAATCTACGAAATGTAAATTAAATGGGTTAATTTTTTTATTTTAAAACTGTTTTTTGTTTTTACAATTATCAGACCATTTTTTTATTTTTCGCTACCTGATACAATAATTATTTTGGAATTACCGTCATTCTTGCCACGGGAGTTTGGTTATGTGTTGCAAATTCGCCTTTCAAAAATTTATAATATCCAATCACAGCAATCATTGCTGCATTATCAGTTGTGTACTTCAATTGAGGTATATGCAACGTCCAATTTTCCTTTCCAGCCGTTTCCGTTAATACCGCTTTTAAATGTGAATTTGCAGACACACCACCCGATGCAGCAACTTCTTTTATTCCGGTTTCCCGCGATGCCTTAACAAGTTTATCTTTTAGAATTTCCACAATACTTGTCTGAATAGAAGCTGACAAATTTTCCTTTTCTTGTTCAATAAAGTTGGGATTTGTTTTAAGATGGTCTCTGATCAGGTACAAAAAAGAGGTTTTCAATCCGCTGAAGCTAAAATCCAAATTATCAATTCGTGGTTTTGCAAAAGTAAAAGCTTCCGAATTTCCGGATTGTGCCAATTTGTCAATGACTGGTCCGCCCGGATATCCCAGACCCATAACTTTTGCACATTTGTCAAAGGCTTCTCCTGCTGCATCATCAATCGTGCCCCCAAGAATTTCAAAATCCATATAATCTTTCACCAAAATAATTTGGGTATGACCACCGGAAACCAAAAGATTTAAAAACGGAAAACGAGGATTAGGTTTATCTTTATTATCGGCATCGTGCAAAAAATGAGCAAAAATATGTCCATGTAAATGATTAACTTCAATCATTGGCAAATCACTTGCTAAACTTAACCCCTTTACAAAACTACTTCCAACCAACAAACTCCCTAATAATCCGGGACCTCTGGTATAAGCAATGGCATCCAAATCATCAACCTGAACACCTGCATTTTTTAAAGCTGCATCGACAACTGGTATAATATTTTGTTCATGAGCCCTAGATGCTAATTCAGGAACAACGCCACCATATTTTTCATGAACGGCCTGACTCGCAATAACATTACTCATGACATATTCCCCTCTGAGAACTGCTGCAGAGGTGTCATCGCAAGATGTTTCAATTCCAAGAATTATATTTGACATGATTTCATTTTTCACAAAGTTAAATATTTGCATGTTTTTTGCACACTAATTGCATTAAATTCTGCTTGCCTTTGTTATTTTTGTACCAAATAACGTATTGTGTTTAAAAGAAAGATATTACGAATACTGCTTTTTATATTGCTGTGGTTTTTACGACTGCTGGCAATTGCTTTTATTGTATTTCAGTCAGCAAACATTCAAACATGGCTTACAGAGCGTGTTATAAACTATCTGTCAGACAGATATGAGCTCAAAGTTAACATTGAGTCTATTTCTGTGAAATTACCAAATCGTTTAATCATTAACGAACTACATATTCCTGACGAAACTGGTGACACTCTTGTTTATTCTAAAAAAATTCTTGCGAAAATTTCCGGCGTAAAACTACGGGAAAGACGCATTTACATTAGTGAGGTGTTATTGGATGAGCCAAATATCTGGGTTGAATCTGACAGCGCTGGAGTGTATAATTTTCAATTTTTACTTGACAAATTTGCATCCGACAAAGAAACGGAACCTTCAGAAAAAGGTTTTGATATTTTCTGCGAAAGTTTCTTGATTCAAAATGCCTGCTTGAAGATGCAAAACAATCCGTTCACAAAAACCCCTGGAACTTTTAACACAGATGATTTATTGGTTGAGGGTTTCACGCTGAGAATGAACGATTTTCAGATGCATGAAGGAAGCATTTCCTTAGAATTAAACGAGCTTGCCTTTGTAGAAAAATCGGGAATGCAACTCAAAAAACTGAATGGATACTTTGAAATTGCGGATAGCCTGTATCAAGTTAGCAATTTATTTTTAAAAACGAGACACAGCATGCTTCATGCACCCTTGATACAGCTTGCGGTGCTTGATTCAAGCATGAATAATATTTGGGAAGACATGCAATTTGATATTCAAATTGATTCCAGCATACTTGGCATAAAAGACGCCGTGTTTTTTGCTCCAGAATTAAAAGGACTTGACCAAAAATTTCAAATGCGGGGACAACTCACTGGAACTTTATCCGATGTTAAACTAAAAGATTTTATTTTCACTTATGGCCAAGACACACGCATTGCTGCGGATTTAAGCATTAACGGACTTCCGGAACTCGACGAAGCATTTATCTTTGGTGAGGTAAAACAACTTTCCAGCTCAGTTAGAGACGCGCAAAGCATTTACCTGCCACCTTTCGAAGAAAGAAAACCGCTTCAGTTGCCTGAAAATATTCAAAAGCTTGGCAAAGTAAGTTTTCAAGGAGATTTGGTTGGGATGTTCAACGATTTGGTTGCCAACGGAAAATTCACAACAGATTACGGAAGCATCACTACAGACCTTGCCGTTGTTTCAGACATCCCTAACAAACGATACAATTTCAAAGGAGATATAAGTATTGATGCGTTTCAGGTTGGAAAAATTCTCGACCAAACCGAAATGCTAGGTGAACTTAGCATGTCAGCAAACCTGAATGGGGGCATCGATTCACTTGGACAATACGATATCACGATGGGTTCAAAAATTTCCAAAGTAGATTTCAATCAGTACTCCTACTCCGAAATCAATTTGGCAGGACGCTTAACTAACAAATCTTTTAATGGAGAAATCATGATTGACGACCCAAATATCAAGCTAGAATTTATGGGTGGTTATCTAATGAAAAATAACATTCCAAAACTTGATTTCCGGGCTGACCTACATGCAAATCTGGATGAGCTAAATTTTGACACAACCGACACCGAGGCAGGCCTACTTTTAATTGCTGATATGCAAGGCAGTAATTTGAATAATGCGGTGGGGGAACTTCAGCTTTCAAATATTTATTATCGAAAAGAACAGGACACAGCAAAAGTCAACACCCTAGTGATTAACAGCTTAAACATACTTGATGAACAAGTTTTACAGATTGAAAGTGAATATTTCAACATAACGACAAGCGGAGACTATGATACCGGTGATTTACTCACTGGGTTAAGTACAATGGTTTACCAGTATTTCCCGGTGTTATCTGATGAAGAAGAAAAACCGGAAGATTGGATGGCTTCAAATCCCGGTGCATTAAAAATCGATGCAGAGTTTTTTAATCTAAACGAGTTAACTGCATTTTTCCTGCCTCAACTTTCTATTCCTCATGAAATAAAATTGAACGCAACCTTAGATGCAAACAGAGATATTTATGATTTGGAAATTTATTCGCCTGAGATCCAATTTGACACGATTATTAGCAAAAACCTACTTTTAAGCATAAGCGCTGATAAAGGAAGTCTTTATTTTGACCTCAACGCCGATTATTTCAACTTCAAAGGCAGTGAAATATTCAATAACCTTAGTATTGAAACGCAATCACAACAAGATTCTGTACTTATTGCACTTTCATGGGATAATCTTGATGACGGCATACGATACGCCGGAAATCTTAATACTTCGATACTGTTTGAAAAATCACTGAATGATAACATTGTCTTGGAAACTCATTTATACCCGTCGGATTTTATTTTAAATAATCAATCATGGAAGCTTGATGAATCCCACATCCGCATTGACAGCTCGGAAATTAGTCTGGGTGCAATTCAGTTTTATAATGAAAAGCAGATGGTCAAACTGGTTGGTGATATTTCTAACGACCCGTCAAAAGATTTGCGGTACTACATTCAAAACTTTGACATCAGCTTACTCAATCGCTTTTTGGCGCAAAGCGGATATCAAGTTAGTGGGATATTCAACAGTAACGGAAGACTGGCAGATGCATATAACAATATTAATTTCCGTTCATTTATTGACTTGCAGAACCTCTACATAAATGAGGAAGAATTTGGCATGCTGCAAATCAATACGACATGGGATTATCTCAGCAATGCACTAAAGCTTGATGGAAACAGTAAGTATCTTGATTTCAGAGGCGGTATTAATCCAGCTAATGATAATATTAATGTAACAGTTAATGTCAATAATTTTGGACTCGCAGTGCTTGAACCCTATCTGATTGATGCCGGATTGTTAGATATCAAGGGTAGCATTGACGGCAGCATTGATGTAACCGGAAAACTCAGTGATCCGGAAATTATTGGAGCACTCGATTTTAACCGTGCGGGCTTAACTTATGACATGCTTATGACCCGCTTTAATCTAAACGATACAGTCTTCGTTTACACAGATTCTTTGGTTTTCCAGAATTTCTTAATTTCCGATGAAGCCGGCGGAACCGGTGTTATAAGAGGAAAGCTAACACACAACAAGTTTCAAAATATAAAATATGATTTTGATATAGATATAGACAATTATCATATCATGAACACAACAGAAATAGATAATTCACTGTATTATGGCTCTGCATTTGCAACTGCTACGGCTAATATTAGTGGAGGAACCAAAGATATCACTATAAATATTCCTGAAGCACTAACAGAAAAAAACACCGTTTTTGTGCTTCCAATGTCTGACAGTTACGAAGCAGACGACGAACCATGGATCAGTTTCATCAAAGATTCTGCAACTAGCAAAAACCTTGAAAATTTAATTCCAGAAACACCCTTTGATGTTACATTTTTAATGAATATGACCGTAACTCCGGATGCTGAGGCAAGGCTCGTTTTCGACCCGAAAGTCGGAGATATGATTCGTGCAAATGCACTTGGTGATTTGAGTATTGAAGTTTATCCTGATGGTGATTTCTCAATGAAAGGAGAACTTGAAATAAAATCTGGTGATTATTTATTTACGCTACAAAACATTATCAATAAACGCTTTGTCATTCAAGAGGGTGGAATAATTTCATGGGATGGCGACCCGCTTGACGGAAAATTAAATCTGAAAGCCGCCTATAAACTCAAAGCACCATTGTACGACATTATGGTTGGAATTGACACCAGCGATGTTTACAAACGCAGAACAGATGTGTTGTGTTTAATGAATATGAGTGGCAGCTTAATGAATCCTGACATTAAATTCTCAATTGAAGTGCCAAATGCCGATGAAAAAGCAAAAACAAGAGTTGCCAGCCTATCAGATGATGAAATTAATAAGCAAGTATTGACTTTGCTCGTACTCAACAGGTTCTACACACCAGATGACATGCAAATGGGCGGCGATAACCGAAGCTCAAACCTTGCTGGGGTTACTTCTTTTGAATTACTTTCAAACCAGCTTAGCAATTGGCTTTCACAAATTTCTGATGATTTTGACGTTGGAGTCAATTATCGGCCAGGTGATGAAATTACCTCGCAGGAACTCGAAGTTGCTCTTTCTACACAAATTCTTAACGATAGAGTTTTAATCAACGGAAATGTTGGGGTTGGAGAGCATGAAAATACGTCTTCAGATATTGTCGGAGATGTGGAGGTGCAAGTGAAAATCAACAAATCCGGAAACCTACGTGTGAAAGGATTTACCAGAGCAAACTCACAATCTCAACTTGAATTCGACTACGGTCCTTACACCCAAGGTGTTGGTATCTTCTACACAGAATCATTCAACACGATTCGGGGTTTGTTAAAACGCTATTTTTCATTCGCAAAGAAACCGGACGAAATGGAATCAACCCAACCTTAAAATTCACACCAAAAAGCTAAATTTCATATTTGCATACTATGGTTTCACACAGTATATTTGCAAATTGTTAATTTTTGAAAAACTAAGGACAAATGCAAAAACGATTTCCGGAATATCAAACACTTGATTTACCAAAAATCAATCGTGAAATAGAAGCAAAATGGAATACGGAAAAAAGCTTTGAGAAATCTCTGAAAATCAGAGAAGGAAAACCACGCTTTATATTTCATGAAGGACCACCATCAGCCAACGGAAAACCGGGCATTCACCATGTCATGGCAAGGGGAATTAAAGACAGCATTTGTCGCTATAAAACACTAAAAGGATTTCAGGTAAATCGCAAAGCCGGCTGGGATACACACGGACTTCCGGTAGAGCTTTCCGTCGAAAAAATGCTGGGCATCACCAAAGAAGATATCGGGAAATCAATCAGTGTTGAAAAATACAATCAAACATGTCGCGACGAGGTCATGAAATATACCGACATGTGGGAAAAACTTACGCGCCAAATGGGATATTGGGTAAATATGGATGACCCCTACATTACCTATGATAATCGCTACATTGAAACCCTTTGGAATCTGCTGAGTAATTTATTCAACAAAGGGCTCCTATATAAAGGATATACCATTCAACCATTTTCACCTGCAGCCGGAACTGGACTCAGCACACATGAACTAAACCAACCGGGTTGCTATCGCGATGTGAAAGACACAACCGTTGTCGGGATGTTTCATGTTCCTGAACATCAGGAAAACGCTAAAATTCTGGAGGCAGCAAATGCACCATTATTTCTTTTAGCATGGACAACAACTCCTTGGACATTACCATCCAATACAGCATTGGCGGTTGGTTCGGAGATTACTTATGTTTTAGTTCGCACCTTGAATCCATATTCCGGAAACCCGGCAAATATCATACTTGCAAAAGACCGCCTCAATTCATATTTCAATGCTGAAGATGAAAACGGCGATTTCGCAGAATTTAAACCCGGTAGTAAAAAAATTCCTTGGGTTGCCGTAAATGATTTTAAAGGGAAAGCGCTTGTCGGGATGACATATGAACAATTGATTCCCTGGGTATCTCCAATGTCAGAAGCATTCAGGGTTATTGAAGCAGATTATGTTACCACCGAAGACGGTACCGGTATCGTACATATTGCACCAACCTTTGGCGCAGATGATGACCGCGTTGCCAAAAAAGCGGGAATTCCGCCACTTGTGCTTCTGGACAAAGATGAAAATCGTGTCCCAATGGTGGACAAAAAAGGACGCTTTTTCCCTGTTGATACATTACAAGAAGCTTTTGTCAATCAATTTGTTGACGATTCCTACGCAGAATTTGCAGGGCGATATGTGAAAAATGATTACGATAAAAATCTGAGTGAAAAAGACACATCGCTGGATGTTGATATCGCAGTAATGCTCAAGAAAAACGACAGAGCTTTCCGCGTTGAAAAACACGAACATAATTATCCGCATTGCTGGAGAACCGATAAACCAATCCTATATTATCCGATGGATTCATGGTTCATCAAAACCACAGCTGTAAAAGAACGCATGCTTGAATTGAACAATACCATTAACTGGAAACCAAAAAGCACCGGAGTCGGACGTTTTGGCAAATGGTTAGAAAATCTGGTTGACTGGAATCTAAGTCGTTCAAGATACTGGGGAACTCCTCTACCAATATGGAGCTCAGAAGATGGCAGCGAGCGTAAATGCATCGGTTCTGTCAAGGAATTAATGCATGAAATTGACATCGCCATTGAAGCCGGACTGATGGAAGAAAATCCGTACAAAGATTTTATCCCCGACGATTATTCCAAATCCAATTACGAAAAGCTGGACTTGCACAGACCTTATGTTGATCATATTGTTTTAAAAGGGGAAAACGCACAAGCTCTGCATCGTGAACCCGACCTGATTGATGTTTGGTTTGATTCCGGCGCGATGCCTTATGCTCAATGGCACTACCCGTTTGAAAACAGCGAGAATTTCGACCAAAAAATCCCTGCAGATTTTATTGCCGAAGGTGTTGACCAAACACGTGGCTGGTTTTTCACTTTACACGCAATTGCCTGCATGATAAGTGATGATGTCGCCTTTAAAAATATCATTTCCAACGGGCTTGTGCTTGACAAACACGGAAATAAAATGTCAAAACGCCTCGGAAATGCTGTTAATCCCTTTGAAACAATGGATAAGTACGGCGCAGATGCGCTGCGTTGGTACATGACGACGAATGCTCAACCCTGGGACAATCTTAAATTCGACATTCAAGGAGTTGAAGAGGTAAAGCGGAAATTCTTCGGCACACTGTATAACACATATAATTTCTTTGCACTTTATGCAAATATTGATGGTTTCGATCCGCAAAAACACAAAGCGAACAAAGACAACCAACCCATTCTTGACCAATGGATAACATCACAATTAAATTCATTAATCCGGGATGTAGAGCATGCAATGGAAAATTATGAACCGACACGCGCCGGTCGATTGATTCAATCATTTGTCAATGACCATTTAAGCAACTGGTATGTGCGTCTTGGCAGAAAACGCTATTGGGGTGGAAATATGGATGATGATAAAATCTCTGCATATCAAACCCTGTACACTTGTTTGCTTGAGGTTTCAAAACTTATGAGTCCAATTGCTCCGTTCTACAGCGACCAGTTATATTCCGACCTTACAGAAAACAAACATAAGGACTCTGTACATCACGAAGATTTCCCAAAATGGAAAGAAAATCTTATTGATACCGAACTGGAAGAACGCATGCACATGGCCCAGAGCATATCGAGTATGATTTTGGCTTTACGACGAAAAGTCAATATCAAAGTTCGTCAGCCACTGCAAAAAATTATGATTCCGGTGCGCGACAAAGCCATGCAATCACAACTTGAAAAAGTTGAAGAAATCATCCTTACGGAAACCAACATTAAAGAAGTTGAATATCTTAATGACGATTCAGGCGTTTTGGTTAAAAAAATTAAGCCAAATTTTAAAACCTTGGGTCCGAAGTACGGAAAAATCATGAAACAACTGGCTCCAGCGATCATGGGTATGTCACAAGATGAAATTGCAGCCTTTGACCAAAGCGGATTACATGAAATGACCGTAAGTAATACAGCGGTTAAGCTCAGCCTTGATGATGTTGAAATAATTTCAGCAGATATTCCTGGCTGGTTAGTTAGCAATCAAGCACATCTTACCGTTGCGCT
>Ga0307929_1002262_pt1 | contig 12801 bp, 12 predicted proteins | sample AceLakmetage1330_FD_203160 | JGI IMG/M metagenome (GOLD analysis project Ga0307929, IMG submission 203160) | Saline water microbial communities from Ace Lake, Antarctica - #1330 | ecosystem: Environmental > Aquatic > Non-marine Saline and Alkaline > Saline | place: Antarctica: Ace Lake...
CACGGCACCATGCACATCCTGCATGAAATCATGAAAGTGAATGCGTTGCTTCCTGCGCACCGGCGCATGGGCAAAGAACAGATCCATCAACATGGATTTGCCGCGCCCCACCCCGCCGAAAACATAAAGCCCGCGTGGCACCGGCTGCGCCCCGCCAAGCCCGAACAACCCCCGCCGCCTGCCCGGCTGATATCCGATGAGCGCATCATGCAGCATCTGCAACTGATCAGCGGCAGCTTCCTGCGCCGGATCATGCTCAATGGCACCCGACTTCACGAGCGCCAGATAGGCATCAATTGTGGTTGAAGGCTTGGACATAAGAGCCGATTAGCGGCTTTCGTCCAAAGCGGCAAGTGACAGTTAGTGACTACGTAGTGAGCGCGGACGAACTATGAAGGCCAGGACCAGTTGCCCTTGCGCTTCTGCGTCCATGCCTTGACCGCTTCCTTGTAGTCGGGTTCGGCCACCATCTCGCTCAGCAGTTTGTCGGCTTCAGCTACCGACGCACCGACGTCGCGGTGCTGGTCGGTATAGATCTGCCGCTTGGTTGCGGCGAGCGAATGCGGTGCAATGTTGTCCACCAGCGTGCGCGCATAGGCTATGACTTCGGCCATCAGGTCCGCGGGCTCAACCAGCCGGTTGATGAGACCCATGGCATAGGCTTCGTCAGTGAGGAATACGCGGCTCGACAACAACAGGTCGTTCGCCCTACCAAGCCCGATCAAACGCGGCAGCAACCATGAAAGACCGTATTCGGCGGGCATGTTGAACCGCCCATGCGCTGTCGTGAGTTTTGCGCCGGGCACCGCGAAACGAATATCCGCGAAGCAGGCCAGCACCAGCCCGACACCTGCCGCCGGGCCGTTCAGCGCGGCAATCACCGGTTTTGTCAGCCCGAAGTGATAGGCAAAGTTCTGGTCAAACTCAGGTCGCACGCCAAAGCCCGGCTTGGGAATATCAGCTGTCGTGCCAGAGTCGTAGCCGCCCTTTGCTGCGTGTCCCTCAAGCGCCTGCATATCGGCACCTGCACAAAAGGCGCGCCCTTCGCCGGTGACGATGATGACGGATACGCTGCGGTCAGCTTCCGCGCGCTCGAGCGAATACCGGTATTCCGTATGCATCCGCCCGGTCCACGCATTCATGCGCTCCGGCCGGTGCAGGGTGATGGTGGCGATGCCGTCGGCAACCTCGTAGCGCGTGGACTTGAGCTCCATCAGGCAAGCCTTATTTCATGGTCGGGATGACGAAGCTCGCGCCTTCATTGCCGCGTGACCAGCGTGCCGTCACCGTCTTGACCTTGGTCCAGAATTTGACGCCTTCGGTACCGTGCTGGTTGGTGTCGCCAAACGCTGAGCGTTTCCAGCCGCCAAACGTGTGATAGGCCAGCGGCACCGGGATCGGCACATTGATGCCGACCATGCCGACATTCACATGGCTCGCAAAATTCCGTGCTGCATTGCCGTCCTCAGTGAAAATCGCAACGCCGTTGCCATATTGATGGTTCGAAGGCAGCGCGATTGCCTCTTCCGGCGTCTTGGCGCGGGCAATCTGCAGAACGGGTCCGAAAATCTCTTCCTGATACGACGTCATTTCCGGCGTCACCTTGTCGAACAGGGAACCACCCATGAAGAAGCCGTTCTCATAGCCCTGCAATGAGAAGTCGCGGCCATCCACAAGCAGCTCCGCGCCTTCCTTCACGCCCATGTCGATATAGCCTGCGATCTTGGCGCGATGTTCGGCGGTTACCACCGGGCCATAATCCGCATCCGGATCAGTTGACAAACCGACCTTGAGAGCTTCAACGCGCGGCACCAGCTTGTCGATAAGCTTCTTGGCGGTGTCGTCACCAACGGGCACCGCAACCGAGATCGCCATGCAACGCTCGCCCGCCGAGCCATAGCCCGCGCCGATCAGATCGTTGACCACATTGTCCATGTTGGCGTCCGGCAGGATGATCGCGTGGTTCTTTGCCCCGCCCATCGCCTGCACACGCTTGCCGTGGGCAGCACCCGTTGCATAGATATATTCAGCCGTCGCCGATGCACCGACAAAGCTTATGGCTTCAACACGCGGATCGGTCAGCAGCGTATCCACGGCTTCCTTGCCGCCATTGAGAATGTTCAGCACGCCTGCAGGCGCGCCTGCCTCCATCATCAATTCACCCAGCCGCAGCGGCAGTGACGGATCTTTTTCGGACGGCTTGCAGACGAACGTGTTGCCGCAGGCAATCGACACGCCGAACATCCACATCGGGATCATCGCCGGGAAGTTGAACGGCGTAATGCCCGCGCACACACCTAGCGGCTGGCGCATGGAATACATGTCGATGCCGGGGCCGGCCCCTTCGGTAAACTCACCCTTTTGCAGATGCGGAATACCGCAGGCGAACTCGATCACTTCAATGCCGCGCTGCACGTCACCCTTTGAGTCGGCAATCACCTTGCCATGCTCGGCGGAGAGCATCTGCGCCAGCTCATCCATATTGTCTTCGACCAGCCGCTTGAACTCGAACATCACCCGCGCCCGGCGCTGGGGATTGACCTGCGACCATGCAGGGAACGCAGCCTCGGCGGCAGCAATGGCAGCGCGGGTTTCATCCGCCGTCGCCAGCGGCGTCAGCGCCTGAACGTCGCCCGTATTCGGGTTGAAGACGTCATAGAAATTGCCGCTGGTGCCCGCGACCTTGCTGCCGTTGATGAAGTGATGAAGTTCTTTGGCCATATGTCTCGCGTGTGCCCTGCCATTGCGGCAGACCCGCCTCCCTGATGCTGAACCTTTAGGAATGACTTAGCGCCTCGGGCTGCAACTGGGCAAGGGCGCAGGCCGGTTTGCCGCTCTCACTCCGCACCCGGTTAGGCCTGGAAAAACGGCTAAACTGGTGGCTGCCCTGCGTCATTTTCAGATGCCACCTCGTCCGCAAACCAGCGGTCGCGCAAACGCAAAGCTACATGGACCAACGCAATCAGCACCGGCACCTCCACCAGCGGGCCAATGACGGTTGCAAAAGCCACCGCCGAATTGAGGCCGAAAGCCGCAATCGCCACCGCGATGGCCAGCTCGAAATTGTTACTGGCAGCGGTGAAGGCCAGCGAGGTGGTGCGGGGATAATCCGCCCCCAACAGCCGGCCCATGACGAAGCTCACCATGAACATCACCAGGAAATAGATCGCCAGGGGCACCGCAATGCGCACAGCATCGAACGGCAGCGCCAGCACTGCCTCGCCCTTGAGCGCAAACATCACCAGGATGGTGAACAGCAGCGCAATCAGCGTGACGGGGGCAATGCGGGGCAGGAACTTGTCCTGGTACCATTGGTCCCCCATGCGCCGCCGCAAAAAGAAGCGCGTGAGGAACCCGGCGGCAAACGGCACGCCCAGATAGAGCAGCACGGCGCTGGCAATGACATCAAAGCCGACATTGATGACCGCGCCCTCAAGGCCCAGCAGCTGCGGCAGATAGGCGAGGAAGAACCACGCATAGACGCTGAAAAACAACAGCTGGAACACGCTGTTGAAGGCCACCAGCCCCGCCACATATTCGTTGGAGCCGCGCGCAAGCTGATTCCACACGATCACCATGGCAATGCATCGGGCAAGGCCGATGAGAATGACGCCGGTCATGTAGGCCGGTTCATCATGCAGGAAGATGACTGCCAGTGTGAACATCAACACCGGGCCGATTACCCAGTTCTGGATCAGCGAGAGCATCAACACCCGCTTGTCCGCAAATACCGCAGGCAGCGCCTCGTAGCGCACCCGCGCCAGCGGCGGATACATCATCAAGATGAGCCCTGCGGCGATAAGCAGATTGGTTTCACCCACCGACACGGCCCCCACGAGGGCAGGCACTCCGGCAAAGAAAGTGCCCGCCGCCGTCCCCACTGCCATGGCGACAAATATCCACAAGGTCAGGTAGCGGTCGAGAAAGCCAAGACGGCCAGCCGGCCGGGAATGCTGTGCTGCGGACATGAGGTTCCGTTTCAGTGGGGGAGTCAGCCTGTTTCCGACATGTTCTTGCCGATGTCGTCCAGCCGTTTTTGCAAAGTCAGCCTGTCGAGCGAAGTCAGCGGCAGACTGGTGAATATCTGCAGCCGCCGCTCAATCTGCCCATACACTTCAGCAAATTTCTGGGCGATGATTGCATCATTGCCTGTTGCAGCCGCGGGATCTTCAAAGCCCCAATGGGCGGTCATCGGCTGGCTGGGCCACACCGGGCACATCTCCCCCGCAGCAGCATCGCAAAGGGTAAAGACGAAATCCAGCGAGGGGGCGTCATCGGCCGAAAACTCGTCCCAGTTTTTTGAGCGCAACCCCGCCGTCGGATAGTTGAGCTTGCACAGCAACTCCAGCGCGTAGGGATTGACTGCGCCTTTGGGGTGGCTTCCGGCGCTATACGCCGCAAACCGTCCCTTGCCGACACGGTTCAAGATGCTTTCGGCCATTACGCTGCGCGCGGAATTGCCGGTGCACAAAAACAGGACGTTGTAGGTATCAGACATCACACTTCCTCAGCAAAAACGCTGTTCTTCAGCAACAAGCACCGCCACTGCGCGTTGTGGCCGGCACAGCCGCCTGCGCGGAAACCGGGCCATCGCCAAAGGTGTCGGTGATTTCCGTGGTGCGGAATGCCTCCCAGGCCATGCCTGCGGGATCCGTCACCCAGCTCTTTTCAGATTTCGCATAGCAGCACGCGGTCTTACCCTCTTCGCGCACGTCATCGGAGGCAGCTTCGAAGCGTTCATAGAGGTCGTGCAGCCCGGCATCATCATCAGTCTGAATGCCCAGATGCGCGACACCGGAGGCCGCAGCCCCTTCATTGGCGACGAAGTTCACGCGCGGGTCGTCCAGCATCCATTTGGCATAGCCTGGACGTTCGACCGTCGGCGCCGCACCAAACATGGCTGCGTAAAATGTCTTGGCAACTTCGATGTCAGGAACGGTGACGGATACATGCAAGCGGTTCATCATCTCTCTCCTTAATGTGGGTTCGCCTCAGGCGTTTTCAGTTTTGCGGGCCGGTGTCGTGACGCAGACGCCGCAGCGCCCCTCGCAACAATCCTCGAGCAGGAAGCCCGCAATTGCGGCCACCTTCTCAAACTGGGCGCGGTAGATGATCGACCGCCCCTCCTTGCGGCTGACCAGCAGACCGGCGCGCGCAAGTTCCTTGAGGTGAAACGACAGCGTCGCAGGCGCAATGCCCATGCGCGACGCAATTTCGCCCGCAGGCATCCCGCCTTTTGCCGGGTCGGGGTCATGTGCCTTGACCAGCAGCCGGAACACGTCGAGACGGGTTTCCTGCGCAAGGGCGGCGAAGGCTTCAACTGCATCAATCGTTTTCATATTTCGAATATGGTCAAACTATTGAAACGAGTCAAGCCACCCTCCCTCATTTACCAAGTGACTCTATCTGCTGGAAAATTTGCCCCCGGCACCGCAAGGTTAAATGCTGTTAAGCGTATTGCGCCCGGGCAAGGGGCGCCGCCGGGGGGGCGTCAGCAATGAGTTCGAGTTCAAGGCGCCGGGATGGTCGCGCACTATGCGCCGCCATGACGGCCGCAGCCTTCGTATTTTCCACGCCGTCGCATGCCGTCAATCTGCGCGACGATGTGGCCGCAGGGGCCGGTGGCATCGCGAACTACTACGACACGGGCAACCTGTTCCCCGCCGTCGGCAATCTTGTGAATGCCGGTGGCAATTACTGCACTGGCACCCTCATCAACGCCCGCACCGTCATGACGGCGGCCCATTGCTTCTATGAGGATGACGGCTCGTTCTCACCGGGCCTTTCAACGTCGGGCGTCAACTTCAATCCCGTCGGTCCCGCCTCCGGCAACCAGTCTGACTATGCCAGCATCACGCTTCATCCGGACTATACGCAGACCAATGACGGGCTGGCCGACATGCAGGATGTAGCCCTTATCGCCCTCGACACAGCATTGATCACCACCCCGACGGCACAGCTGCTCGACACCCTGCCTGAGGTCGGAGACACCATCTATATTGTCGGCTATGGCAGCTCGGGCACCGGCTCCAATGCCAGCGCCGCCAACGATGACAAGCGCCGCATCGGCACCAATATTCTCGATCAGATCGGCCCGCTGGACATCACCATCGCCGGCCACCGGTTTTATTCCGACGGCGACAACGCCCTGATTGCCGATTTTGACGACCCGCTGGACCCCGCGAAAAACCAGATGGGCAGCACTGATGCAACGGACCTGGAAGCATCCTCCGGTGGCGGTGATTCCGGCGGCGCGTTATGGGTCAAGATCGGCGGCGAGTACTACGTTGTCGGCCTCAATAATTCGAGCGGCAACGTGCTCACCGGCAATGGTGACGGGCTTTACGGGGAAACCATCGTCTATGCACCACTGGCGCCGCTGAACACATGGATCGCAGACAATTCGCCGCTGCGTGAAGTTGCGGCAGCCGCGGGCGACGCCGCATGGGAAGACGCGGGCCACTGGTCGGAAGGCCAGGTGCCGGACAATTTCACGCCTGGCTTCTCGCTGACCACACCGTCGCGCTTTTATAATGTCACCCTGTCCCAGGCCGGCACCACCACCCTCAGCACCGATCGCAGCATCGATGCCCTGCAACTGGCCGGTGGGTCGGCAGCTCTGACGATTGCACCCGGCGCCACGCTGGAAGCCGAACTGCCTTCCGGTGTCTCCGCAGGCCACCTGCGCGTTGACGGCAACCTCACCACCTACGCGCTGAACCTTGCAGGCGGTGTCCTGAGCGGGACCGGCACCGTGCGCACGCTTGCCGCCATCAATACGGGCGGCCGCATCGAGCCCGGAAATTCCATCGGCACCCTGACGATCGACAGCCTCTACAACCAGCGCGCGGACGCCACGCTCGCCATCGAGATTGACCGGACAAGCGCCGACAAGCTGGTCGTCACAGGTGCCGCCGACCTTGACGGTACCTTAGCCGTCAGCCTGCTCCCGGGCGGCACCGTGCCGCTGGAAAACACCACCTACACCATCCTCACAGCCGCAGGCGGCGTCACCGGCACATTCGCCACCATCGAGGACGCCTTGCCCGGCGCGCTCAAGGTTGAAAAAATCGAGATCAACGCCAACGACGTGAAGCTGACGGTGACGGCGCAGGATTTTGCAACACTTGCCCTCACAGGCAGCCAGCGCAGCATCGGCGGCGCGCTCGACAGCTTGCGCGGCACTGGCGATGCGCAGGTGGATGCTGTTCTTTCCTACCTGGCGATACTGACACCTGAGGCGCGCGGCGCGTTGTTCAACCAGCTGACGCCTGTGCAGACCAATTCACAAACTGCCAGCGGCTTTGCCTATGCAACGGCCCTCTCAAGCCAGTTGGGCGCCCGCCTTGCCGCCATTCGCAGTGGCGCGCAGGGCGTGGACGTTGCCCAGCTGCGGTTTGCCGGAACCCAGCTTGCCGGCATCGGCAATGACCCCGATGTCATCGTCACCGCCGTCAACCGCGCTAACGCGTTGAAGGACGAGATGCAGGCCGACGGCTTTCCCCTCCAGCCGTCTTTCGCCCTGCCGGACAATCTGGGTGTGTTCCTGTCCGGCGATTTAAGCTTCGGCGACACAACCCTGCCGGGCGGCACCGAAGACTTCACCACCGGCGGCCTGACCGCAGGCGTCGATTACCGCTTTACGCCCCATCTTGTGCTCGGCCTTGCTGGCACCTACAGCGCCACAACCGCCGACATCTCCTTCGGCGGCGCATCGGAAAGCCGGGCGCTTGGCCTCACCGCCTATGGCGCTTATCAGACAGGTGGCTGGTTTGCGGATGCCTATGCGGGCGCTGCCCTAACCTCGCATGATTCCTCACGCATCATCTTTGCTGGCAGCACACGGCTGGAAGCGCAAGGCAACACCGACGGCACGACACTGACCGCTGGCACCCGCCTTGGCTATCTGGCGACGATGGGCGACTGGCAGTTCGGCCCGCTGGCATCCCTCGACTACGCAAAATCGAAAAGCGACGCCTACCAGGAAAAAGGCGCGGGCGGCCTGTCACTCAACATCGCAGAGACCGACGCCTCCTCACTCACCTCAATGCTCGGCGCACAGGCAGCACTATCCATGACGCTGGGCGCCGCCGACATTGCGCCTTATGCAAGCGCAGGCTGGGTGCATGAGTTCCACGACGACGCCCCGGTCTCCATCGCAGCATTCGCAGGCTCGCCCGCAACAAGCTTCCAGACCACCGGCCTTACAAAGGATTCCGACTGGGCCCGCGGCGGCCTTGGCATCAGCGCCCGCCTCGGCGACGACATGCTGCTGAACCTCGGCGTGAACAAGGATTTCGCCCGCAACGACACCAACCGCACGCAGGTCTCCGCATCGCTTCGCCTTGCCTTTTAGCCAAGGAAGGCCATCTATTCAGGCTGGAGAATTTCGATCCGGTTGCCGAATGGGTCCGCCACAAAGAAGCGGGTGAAGCCTTCAAGGTCGTTGTCATCTTTGACCTCGACACCCCCGGCAATCATCCTGTCGCGCAGGTCCGCAAGGTCACTGACCTGAAATGCCGGATGTGCTTTCTTGGCGGCGCGAAAGTCAGCCTCGACCCCCAGATGCACACGCACCTCGCCTTGCTCGAACCAACAACCGCCACGCTTGGCGAGTTCGGCGGGCTTGGGCACTTCGGGGATACCCAGAAGCTCAGCGTAAAACCGCCGCGCGGTATCTTCCTCACCCGCAGGCATCGCCAGCTGAACATGATGCAAAGTTGTGATGGTCATGCCGTGCCCCTCTTGCCAATAACCGCCATCCTCCGACTTGATCGGGGGATCCATGATGAGCCGCCGGATAGATTGTCCGGTCAAGCCGGACAATGGCGTGTATGCGCATGCGGACTATTGCCTTGGCACCAGCACCAGACAGCTAGACCGTGCGTTCGACCATCAGCTTTTTGATCTCGGCAATCGCCTTGGCCGGCGACAACCCCTTGGGGCATGCCTTGGCGCAGTTCATGATGGTGTGGCAGCGATACAGCCGGAATGGATCTTCCAGATTGTCGAGCCGCTCGCCGGTTGCTTCATCGCGGCTGTCCACCAGCCAGCGATAAGCCTGCAGCAAGGCTGCCGGGCCGAGATAGCGGTCCTGGTTCCACCAGTAGCTGGGGCACGAGGTTGAGCAGCACGCACACAGGATGCATTCGTAAAGACCATCGAGCTTGGCGCGGTCTTCGCGGCTTTGCTGCCATTCTTTTTCCGGCGCCGGCGTATCGGTCTTGAGGTAAGGCTCGATCGACGCATGTTGCGCGTAGAAGTTTGTAAGATCCGGCACCAGATCCTTCACCACCTGCATATTCGGCAGCGGATAGATCGCAACATTGCCCGACACATCGTCGATGGCCTTGGTGCAGGCCAGCGTGTTGGTCCCGTCGATATTCATCGCGCAGGAGCCGCAGATGCCCTCGCGGCACGACCGGCGGAACGTCAGCGTCGGATCAATCTCGTTTTTGATCTTGATCAGCGCATCCAGCACCATCGGTCCGCATTCGGACATATCAACTTTGTAGGTATCCACCCGGGGATTCTCGTCGTCATCCGGCGACCAGCGATAGACCTTGAAGGTCTTGACCTTCTTGGCACCCTTGGCGGCATCATAGGTTTTACCCTTGCCGTTGACCTTCGAATTGCGCGGTAGCGTCAGTTCGACCATTTTTCCAAGCCCTCTTTACGCTTAATAGACCCGCGCCTTGGGCGCGATGTAATCAATGTCGTTGCTCATGGTGAAGGAATGCACCGGACGGTAGTCGATGGAGACGTTGCCCTTCTCATCGGCCCAGGCCAGCGTATGCTTCATCCATTCGTCGTCATTGCGATCCGGGAAATCTTCGCGGGCGTGACCGCCACGGCTCTCTTCACGGTTGGCGGCGGAATTCATCGTCACCGCAGCCTGCGAAATGAGGTTGTCGAATTCCAGCGTCTCGATCAGGTCCGAATTCCAGATCAGTGACCGGTCGGTGACCTTGATGTCCGGCAGACCCGAATAGACATCCGCCATCAGCTTGACGCCTTCGTCGAGCACTTCGCCGGTACGGAACACCGCGCAGTTGGACTGCATGGTCTTCTGCATCTTGAGGCGCAGCTCGGCGGTTGGCGTTGAACCGTTCGCATAGCGGAAATGGTCAAGGCGGGCGAGCGAGGCTTCACCTGCGTCTGGTGCCAGTTCGGCCTGGCTTTCGCCCGGCGTCAGGATTTCAGCACAGCGCAGACCTGACGCGCGACCGAACACCACAAGGTCGATCAGCGAGTTGGAGCCAAGCCGGTTTGCACCATGCACAGACACACACGCCGCTTCGCCGATGGCCATCAGGCCCGGCACAACTGCATCGGGATCGCCGTCCTTCGGCACCACGACTTCGCCGTGATAATTGGTCGGGATGCCGCCCATATTGTAGTGCACCGTCGGCAGCACCGGGATCGGCTCCTTGGTGACGTCCACACCGGCAAAGATGCGGGCGCTCTCGGAAATACCCGGCAGGCGCTCGGCGAGGATCTTCGGATCGAGATGATCAAGATGCAGGAAGATGTGGTCACCTTCCTTGCCAACGCCGCGGCCTTCACGGATTTCCATGGTCATCGAGCGCGACACCACATCGCGCGATGCAAGGTCCTTGGCGGAAGGCGCATAGCGCTCCATGAAGCGCTCACCTTCGGAATTGGTGAGATAGCCGCCTTCACCGCGCGAGCCTTCGGTGATCAGGCAACCCGCACCGTAGATACCCGTCGGATGGAACTGCACAAATTCCATGTCCTGCAACGGCAGGCCGGCGCGCAGCACCATGGCATTGCCGTCACCCGTGCAGGTATGCGCCGAGGTGCAGGAGAAATAGGTGCGGCCATACCCGCCGGTTGCCAGGATCACCATATTGGCGCGGAAGCGGTGAATGCTGCCGTCATCCATGTTCAGCACCATCACGCCACGGCAGCGGCCGTCTTCCATGATGAGGTCGAGCACGAAATATTCGATGAAGAACTCGGCGTTGTGGCGCACAGCCTGCCCATACAGCGTATGCAAAATGGCGTGGCCGGTACGGTCGGCAGCAGCACAGGTGCGCTGCGCGGTGCCTTCACCGTAATTGGTGGTCATGCCGCCGAACGGCCGCTGATAGATCTTGCCTTCTTCGGTGCGCGAGAACGGCACGCCGAAATGCTCCAGCTCATAAACCGCCTTGGGCGCATTGCGGCACAGATATTCAATCGCGTCCTGGTCGCCCAGCCAGTCTGACCCCTTGACGGTGTCATACATGTGCCAGCGCCAGTCATCGTCGCCCATATTGCCCAGCGACGCTGAAATGCCACCCTGCGCTGCAACCGTGTGGGAGCGCGTGGGAAACACTTTTGAGATGCAGGCCGTGCGCAACCCGGCTTCCGCGCAGCCAAGCGTGGCGCGCAGACCGGCACCACCGGCACCCACAACCACAACGTCGAACGTGTGATCGGTAATTTCGTATGCGGGCTTGGTCGCCTGCCCGTTTGATGACCCGTTGGTGCTCATACGTCTGTTTTTCCCTTACGCGCCGAGTGCGAGTTTCAGAACCGAGAAACCGGCCACGGCTGCGATCAAAATCGCAAAGAATGTGCTGCTGAGAAGCGCCAGAACTTTCAGGCCTTCGGAATGCACGTAGTCTTCAATCACCACCTGCATGCCCAACCGCATGTGATAGGTGCCTGTAAAAATCAGCAGCAAAAAGCCGATCGCCACCAGCGGATTGCCGATGAAGGCCTTGAAGCTGTCATGGTCGGCGCCAAGCTGCGAAATGATCGCGGCAATCAGCACCAGTCCCAGCGGCACCAGCGCAATGGCTGTCACCCGCTGTGCGATGAAATGGCCGGTGCCGTCTTTGGCGGAGCCCAGCCCGCGCACCTTGGCGCGTGGTGTACGAAGATCAGCGCTCATCTACATGGCCCCCATTGCGGTACATGCGAAATACCAGATCGCCAGCGTCAGCGTGACCGACACGACAAGCGAGCCCCACGCCATCACATCGACAAGCCGCAGATTGAAGCCATAGCCTGCATCCCAGAGGAAATGCTTCAGCCCGCCCAGCATGTGATGGATCAGCGCCCATGTGTAACCGAACAGCACGATCCGCCCGACAAGGCTGTCCGCCGCGCCCATGAAGGTCGCGTAAGCATCCGGGCCAATCGCTGCGGCTGCCAGCCACCAGGCCAGAATAAGCGTACCGAAAAACAGCGCCCCACCAGTAATCCGGTGAACAATCGACATCATCATCGACATCAGCGGTGTGTAAATCTGCAGATGCGGCGACCTGGGTCGCTCCCGCAGCCCCTGCTGCTCTTCGCCGGCGGCCACCTGTGCTTCAGCCATGTTGCGAATGCCTCTCAAAAACCTTGGAATCCTGAGGTAAACCCTCTTCTCTGCTTACTTATAGCGGCGGCACGCCGGAGGCAAACCCACCACGCATCAAAAAGCCACGCCCGACATCCGGGATTAATCCCAACGGCCTTGGAACCAACCCGTCCGGCACGCATTTACGTAGCGGAGGCCACGATCATCATTCCGACACGAAACCGCGACACCGTGCGCCTCTGCCGCGACATACATGGTCTGCATTTTGCGAAATTGACCGGCGCGGCACATCAAAAAGGAGTTCTACGAATGAAGACCCGGACATTCCGCCCGGTCGGCAACAAAGTTGCAGCCTGCCTGATGGCATCCGCCATTGGCAGCCTGGCGCTTGCCCAACCCCTGGCCGCGCAAACTCAGACCAACAACCTGATCATTGATTCAAACCTCACCACCCTCTCAATGCCGCATGTGCAGGCCAGGGGTTG
>Ga0307929_1002264_pt1 | contig 12765 bp, 17 predicted proteins | sample AceLakmetage1330_FD_203160 | JGI IMG/M metagenome (GOLD analysis project Ga0307929, IMG submission 203160) | Saline water microbial communities from Ace Lake, Antarctica - #1330 | ecosystem: Environmental > Aquatic > Non-marine Saline and Alkaline > Saline | place: Antarctica: Ace Lake...
AAAGTTTATGCTCTGCTTCGAATTCAAAGGTTTCTTGGTAGAGAAAGCGTGCGCTGATGGTATCATCCCCGGTCAATTGCTTAATGAGATTTTCTGCCAGCCTATCGCCTTTCTCTGATTCGGCAGCGGTTACAAATCTTGCCCCCTTCAATCTAGCCACGTCATTGGAAGCGGCCCCTTTCTTCTTGATGATAAGGGTATCTATAGGGGTATGCTGTGAATAATCTCCCAAAATATTACTAATGGCTCGAATAAAGGTCGTTTTCCCATTATCTCCTTTCCCCCAGAAGATGAAGAAGCACTGCTCTGAAACATCCCCAGTAAGTGAGTAGCCAATAGCTCGTTGAAGGAACCGGATCAAATCCTGATTGTTGTCCATGATTCTGTTTAGAAATTTTTCCCATTGAGGGCAGGTGGCGGAAGGATCGTAAATGACGGGTGCCACCTTAGTTATAAAATTATTTTTATCATGGGGGTTCAGCTTTCCTGTAGAAAGATCAATGGTTCCATTTTTACAATTGAGAAGAAACTTATTCTGATCAAATTTTTCAGGCCTGACAGGTAATTCACTCTGGGCCAATGAAACCATAGACTTGATGCGACCATTGGATTCAGATGAAATGGCATGTTTGGCAATGGCTCGGCGTTTATCATCATCTTGCATCTGCTTTGCTTCATCATAAATTTTTCTGACAGTTTTTTTAGCAAGCTGGTTGATTTTACCGGTAGCATCTTCTGACCATTTCACCCCATCCCACACAACCCATTTACTCCAGGGATGGCAGTATTTTAATTGATTACTGTAATGGTGGGCCAAACGTTCAGCATTGCCCAGGTCAGTGCATGGGAAAGATATTGTTTTAGGATGATCCGATTTAATTCTAAATGTTGAGAGGGCCTTTTCAAGGGTTTTATCCCCATAGGTTTTGCCATCACCGGAATGGATTTTATCCCATTTGTCCCGATATAATGCAGATTTTCTGAACAAACGATCTACGGTCTGAGTGTTTCCATCATTCTGCTGGAGAAGCAGTTGGCATAGCGCCAGATCCGCCTCACTCTGTGATTTATATCCAAATGCTTGATAATGACCACTCAAAAGAACATCGAGTTTATTCCCGTTGGGTTTGGTAAATGCAGTCTCAAAAATTGCAGTGTTAGAGTTTAACGGAACGGTTTCAGGAAAATATTTTTTCAAAAGGTCATCAATGATTGGACCTCCATCTATAATTTTTGCCGGGGCTGAAGAAAGTATATTACCTGTGAAGGTAAATGACCTGCCTGTATCGTAAATCTCCACTATCTTTTTGTTTTTTCCACTTTCGGGCAACTCTCCCTTGATTATAATGTGTAAGCCTTTACCCGATGGACTAATTTCTGTATAGCTTCCAATCTTTTGCACCAAGGCTTCAATCTTCGGGGAAAGTGTTTCATCGATGAAACAGTCATCTAAGTCAATTCCGACATATGGATCTTGTTTGGTGAATATAAAACTGATGCCATTAAGATTGTTGTCCTGATAGCATGTAACGGCCTCTTCAAAACTACCCCATGTGCTGGAATCATTGGTCTTTGCCAGTTTGAGATTGTGTGGATTTATTGGTGGTTTTCCCACTTTGCCGTTATCTCTGAGTGTTGCTTCCCAAGCAACCCATTGCTTTAATTTTTTTAATTCTTCTGGTATGTCATTTAATCTAACCTCTGTATTGATAGAACTTTTCATAAAACATAGTACCTCCATAGTGTATTTTTTTGTCCCCCTCCCTCATGCGGCTAAACAAGTAGGAGGGGGATGTTTTTTTAACGTTTTGATCTCAAGCTCATCTGATGAGCTAATTTGTGCATATGGTCGTATTTTGATTGTAAATTACCGTAACTATAGCCCTTGAAAGAATAAATAAAGGCAGAGCACAAAAGGGCTTTGCAAGAAAAATGGTAAAATATAAATGGTGAAGGCATTGTAAAACGCGCATTTATTCTTCAGGCATTCTTTAATGTTATCGTTTATTAATTTCATGCTATTTATCCCTCCTTCCCGGATTCAATACACTTTTCCCAGCAGCTGCCGGCAAGGTGTATCCTTCTTCCAGATATTCTTTTATGATCTTGATTTGCTGAACATGGCTTTTTGTAAAGCGCCTGTATGAGCGTTCACCACAGATACTGCGCTTAACATCTAAAATGAATCCACGCTTTTCCCAGTAGCGTAATTTTTTTTGGGAAACACCTGTGATTCTGGCAGTCTCCCCAATTGAGAAATCTTTTGGTCTTGGCATATACAAACCTCCTAAAAATAAATTTGAAGGATAAAAAAAATTCCTTCTTACCTATAGGGAGGTTAGTTAATTGCCATGGAGAGGAATGGGAAATGATTGACACTTCACACAGTATCAAAACAAATCCCCAGTCTATAAAGATTCAATTAAGGGTGTGAGGGCTGGAATAGGGGAGGGGGCTGCTATGGTATGATACTACGATTATAATACACTACAATTTTCCTGGATGGTGAGTTCAAGGATTTGATAGATTCTGCTTCAGTATATTCCTTACATATGCGTGTTGATCTGCTATTTCTCTCCATAGGGTGAACAGGTGAACAGGATGAACACAAGAAAAGGGAAAGTATTTTCATAAGAATTACTATAGAGGAGTTTTGTAAAACTGCTGTTCATAGTGTTCACCTGTTCACCCTAACAAGTGCTATCTCCCAAGAATCCCTTCAATAGTGCCTATTAGCCCAGATCCATCCCCTCTATTAAATTCACCCTCACCCGGCTATGTGTTCTTTTCAGCTGACTATGTGTTCTTTTTCAGCCGGTGGCCAATGAAATTTATTGAAAGAAGGCGTTTCATCGATGAAATACCTATTTTTTGTGCGTAAGCAAAACCCCCCGGCCCGGTCAAGTGACGCATATATTAATTATAATTATAATTATAGTAATAGTTTAGAGTAGTATCATCACATAAGCACCCCCTCAAAGCAGTATCCCCTCAAAGAAGCACCCCCTCAAAGCAGCACCCCCCAAAGCAGTATCCCCTTTAACCAGCACCCTCCCAGCATCACACGACCCAATGCCAGATGAACAGAATGGGATAGGATAGGTAATTGGACAAAGGAACTTATGGGAGGGATATTGGTGGATGAGTGCTACTTGGACAAAGGAACTTATGGGAAGGGATTGGTGGATGAGTGCTCCTTGGACAAAGGAACTTATGGGAGGGAACTGGTGGATGGGTGCTACTTGGACAAAGTAACTTATGGGAAGGGATTGGTGGATGGGTGCTTATGATTACAATACTTCTATGCTATGAGACAGGTTATCCCCACCAGAAATTTTGATCTGATGATATGGTGTTAAGGGAAATTATTTTGGATTGATTTAACAGATTTAAAAAATCAAAAAGCACACCTGGGGTTGTTTGACGGAAACCATGAGAGCCTTATCTAACAGTCTGTTCGAGTGTTCTTCCTGAGTTCTGTGTAGGTGGTAAAGCAAGTAGTCATAACAGTTAGTCACCCAATCCACTGGTGTGGTTTTTTTTTATTTGCAATGGTTCATTCCCATTGGTATTATCCCACCATGTATTCATCCGATGGTTCTTGAAGAGATATATAAATAGGATAACTAATTGTCACAGAATAATAATCTTAATATTGATTTAGAAAAACTCAAGGAAGAAGTCTATAAAAAAATTGGGCGCAATATATTGTTTTTTCAAAAAATGGAAATGACTCTTAAATATATCCTTCTGAGTTGTAATCTCTCGGGGTATGTGAAAGATCTCCCTAAAATATTGGAAGCCAATTATAAAAAAATTCAGAAGCGGACTATGGGTAATTTAGTGAAACAGTGCCTTGAGAAAAACCTGACTGAACATTATGAGGCCCCGGAAGCTCCAGACGAATTAGATGATTTTCACATTTCTATGACTATAGCGATAGGATTAGACGAAGCGCAGTTTCAGAAAATAAAACAAGATTTGGAATCAGTTGTTGCTGAACGGAATGAATTGGTTCATCACTTACTATCAAAATTTGGTTCAGAGACCGATGCAGTAAAAAGGCGACTTTCAATTATTCAATACCTTGATAAACAGTATGATGACGCCAAAGCGAAGGACGCTTTTTTACAATCTATCGTTGATGCTATTCAAAAACAAAAAAAAGTTTCCAGAGACTTCCTCCTATCTAAGGAAGGCGATAAGTTTTTTAATGGCATGTTTCTTCAAAGCTGCCCTCTTGTCCTAACTTTGAGAGATGTTGAAAATGAAAAAGCTCGCAAGGATGGCTGGACTTCAGTGCATACTGCCGCCTCATTAGTTGGGAAAAGTGCCCCGGAAGAATTAATAGATATGAAGGCGAAATATGGGTACAAAAAATTAAAGAATTTTATTTTAGCAACCCAGGTGTTTGACCTAAAAGAGGAAGCTACCGACAAAGGGGGAATCCGATTACTTTATCGTTCTAAAACCGATGACATTAAAATGGTGATGTAAAAGATATCTGTTTCCTATGAACCGCTGATTTTCAGCCGCCGGGCCAACAAAGTTTTGCATCTGCCTAATGTTTTGATCCAGCCCCATTAGCATAGCATAAAGCAGTATAAATACCATAACCCCACCACAGAACCCATACCTCCATAAAGACAGAACATATCATTTGAATTGAAACAGCATATGGCAAAAAAAATAACGAGTTTAATAAAACGAGATGGGTATTGAGAGATCATGAGAGCAGATAAAAGGAGATGCGAGATAGGGCTCTGTGGTGGAATTTGCTGGTTGAGCACTACGGTGATTGATTGATTGATGGCTGAATGGATACTGTGGGTGTTTTATTGGATGGGTGCGACTCTGTGGTTACTGCTATACAATTACTACTACCATTTATCATCATCTCTTTCATCCAGAGTATCTTCATGCCGACGGCGTTCCTGTTCTTCCTCGGCCAATTCCTCAGATAATGGGCCAATAAACATCCACTCCCCAATGCCTATGTCACCATCAAACCATTCAAAATCAAACATGCTGTTCTCCTTCTAAAAAGGTAATTCAAAGCCATCTTCAAATTCGGAATACTGCGGTTCAAGCGACTTCTCAAGTGGTTCCCTAAATGGTTTCTCAAGAGGTCCTTCAACCTGGACAAGGCATGCGTTATCAGGAAATAAATGCCTAAATTCTTTTGGTATTTTGCCTTGAAACCACAAATTAGATGTTCTCACCTCTCTGCCGTCATGAAACAAAATGTGAAATGCCCTGCCTCCGTAACCTCTAAAAACAAGGTGTTCATCTTCATTTGTAACCATATACATGTAGTGGGAACCATCAACGATAGTCTGTCTTATTTTATCTTCTTCACTCAGGTATTGTTTCCTAAGCCAAAAAGAACAATCGTGGCAGTTGTCTCCAAAATAGGCCTCGGGCAATAGACGTTTCCTGTATGACTTTCCACAGAATTCACAGATATTAGTCATCCTTGTTCCCTCCTTTGTCTTTGGTTCGGATTTCATTCAGAATTTGGTTTTTACATGCCTTACATATGCCGTGGCTGATATTTTGGGTTCCTTCTGATAGCAAGGATAAGGCCATAGCGCTGGCAGGAGCTTCTTTTGTGCCCATGTCTTTGCCACACCAGGAGCATTTTATTTGATAGACCATAATACGTATCTCCTTTAACTTAAAAGGGCTTCCAGGGCGTAAATATGCCCATAGAAACCCCTTTAATCATTAATTTTAAGCTGCTGATTGCTGTTTTTGGAAATGAATTTTAAGCTTTGATCATGGACAAGATTTGACCACCAGCCTTCTCGAATTTATAGATATCTGTAGTTGTCAATCCTTCTGTCTTACCCGAAGCTGTGAATGCGTTTATGATGTGAAAGAGTGTCTCCCCAGGTTCCTGGTTGAAAGCATTTTTAACGATTTCTACTTCATTTTGAGACAGCCCAAAACGCTTGCTGAAACTTTCAATGGAAGCCATTGGGTTATCCACATGGGACTGGCGAGATAATTTGAAGGCATTTTGATTACAGACTGAGTCGTCCAGGACAGCAGACACGCTTTGAGAGAAGTTCTCCAACCCCTTGGTGCTGATTTGAACTTTTTTGAGCTCGCCTTGGCAACAGATATTAAGCCGTTGGTGCAGACTAAGCGGTAGAAATAGGATTCAATACTGAAGGCGATTAAGCCCACCTCACTATTGGTGAATGCCAGGCCCGGCACTATTTCATCTAAGGGGCCATGGCCGGAATTTACACCAAAGGCCTTTGAAAACTCCGGGATTTTCAAAAGAAACATGCCGTGGTCCAGGGAATATTGAACTTTCAGATTAGTATTATTAAAGCCTTGCTCAATGATTTGGCCCAAAATCTCCATATTGTCCAAGGGCTTATAGCGCTCGGTGAAAATGGCTCGGAGAGTATCGCCGTTGAACCGGCAAAAGAAGGTCTCCCGGCGCTGGCTCTCCTGCTCAATCCAATAATTGAGGTTCTGTGCCTGCAATTCAGCAGGGCATCTGGACAGATAAGAATAAGGCACTCTGAGTCGGTTGGACAAAAGCCTTTGAGCAGTAAGAGCAACAGGAACCTGTTTTCCTGAAATCCACATTTGGTTGAGACTGTCAAAGCTCATTTCATGAACGGGCATTACTTCATCAAAATGGTTGATGGAATTCACATGAACTTTATCAATAACGTTTCCAAAAGTTGTGGTGTTTGTCATGGTGTTTCTCCTTTTATGGATTAATTATTAATGAATGGTGGGATGGCGATTAATAACCACATAGAGAGCAGATAATTTTTGGATTTTTGCCGTTCTGAATAGTTATGTCGTTACCCAGGAAATGCCCAAAGGTCACGTGATGACCACAGTCTAATTTGAATTTACGACCCTTGAGCTGTTTAATTATTTCCCTGAGTTCATCTGCGTCTTGATATGCTTTTTCCTGTTCTTTTGTCATGGTAGAGACCTCCAAAAATAGACAAAGGCCACACAGGGATAATATTTCCCCAGATGGCCTTCATGTTGATGACGATGATTTTTATGCGTAGATAATATTACAATTTTCCAGACTTATTTCCCATCCATCCACTTTATCACTGGAACCGAAGCCATTATTAACCCAGAGGCCCCCCTTGAAAACCTGGACATGGTGGCACTGGTCAAAATCTATGAACAAATTTGCGATATAGCCCCAGAGCTCTCGGCCTATCTGAGGGTATCCCTCTATCTGTTTGATTTCTTCCCAATCAGGAAAAACGAGCTTATAAATTCCGATTAAAGCAGATTCCTGGTGTTCGCTGTGCTCGAATATTTCCTGAAGGCGGCGTTGAAGTTTTTCCTTGCTGGTAATCCCCTGCTGTGCCAATGAGTTGTTTTTGTAGATTTTTTTCATTGCGTCTCCTTTATTTTGGACATAAAAAAACCACTTGCCGGGCTGACAAATGGTTTAAGGCCAATAAATTGTGCTGATAGACTCAAATTGCTTAGGCATACATATTCAGATCAGCCCATGCTCAACGAAACTATAAAATGAATCATCGTCCATACTGATGATGAGATGCTCATGAACAGTTATCCCCATAATCCTTGAAGCCTTAATTATTCTTTCTGTGATGGCTATGTCTTCAGGAGAAGGCGTGAGGGACCCACTGGGATGATTATGGCAGAGAATCATGGATGAGGAGTTCGCCAGTATTGCTGGTTTTAACACCTCCCTTGGATGAACCGTAGCAGAGGATAAATCACCAGTTGAGACGATATTCAAACCGATGATTTTGTTTTTTGCGTTAAGCATCAGAATACAAAATTGTTCTCTGTCAGGCTGCCCCTGGACTTCAATGAGGGATTTCATTATCCGCTGTGCTTGCTTTGGACTGCTCAAAGACCCCTCACCAAATTTTATCCCTTTATCACGAACCAATGACACACGATAAACGGAGATAAATTTCTTGTTGGGCTTTGTTTGCGTCTCAGTTTCACCAAAAAGATATTTCTGTTTGTAGGCTTGTGGCTGTTCCATGACCCATGCTCTTTTCATTGTGACTCCTCCATAAAATAGAAAAACCTTCACTGAAATAAATCCAGGAAGGCCTCGGTGATATTCTTAAATTTTAGTTTGCTGCTTGTATCTGCTTGCTTTTACAGGGCTAACAGAAGATGTATTCAACCCTGCTATGGTCGATATAAACACAGGGAGCTTTCACAAATTCACTCTCCCAAAAGCTTACTGCCCAGTCATCTTCAAGTGTCAAATCTTCAGCTTTGTCATCAGACCAATTATAATTGGGAAACAATGTCTTCAGTTCTTCCACATCAATCTGTTTTATGAAGTCAGCGTATTCCATTTCTTCCGCACAATCGCACATGTTATGTATGGAGTCAGCACTGCTATGGATACAATTTGCCGTATATTTTTTCATATTTACCTCCTCAATCGTTTAATATATGAACCTTCTCAACTTTTTTATTATGGTAAAAGGGGCCAGGTTTTTACCGCCAAGTGTTTTTTTAACCTCAAGCGCTTCAACGAACATTTGTCCTATCCTTTCTGAGCCTTCAAAGATTTCCAGGCCCATGTATCCCAAGCCACAATGACTGCTCAGAACATAGGTTTCCAGGCCCTCACGATACACATCCAGGACATCAGATCCACCGGCAGATAATTTGTGGGTATATTTCCCTGAACGGTCTCTGTAGGTTATCTCAAGGCATTGGTTGTATCTTCTGGCCTTAATCATGTCCTCGATGGTCTCTTTATCAATGGTGAAATTACTGATTCTCCGCATATCTCCTCCTACCTGTTAAATTGGCATGTGTTACACTTAGTCTTGTCCCGGCATGCCTGACATATTTTATCTTTGTCCAATTTAGTGCAGAGGTAATCAAAAATCTGACCCATGGCTCTTGTCATTGGCATCTTTAACGTCCAGGCAATACGCCTTAGTGCTTGACTATGTTCTTGAGTTAATTCGGGAGTGTAAGCCATGATGATGCTCCTCCTGTTGTGATGTTTGTGTTAGTGACAGGCCAACCTTGGGATTTACAGATAAGTTCAACCTCCCTGGCTGGTTTAGGGTCCCAGTAAAGGTCACAGTCAATCTCCAGGTAGCCGTTAATCTTGATGGATTTCAGTTCAGAAAAACTGACATAAACCCAATCTGCCATCAGTAAATCGCCATGAAGAATGGCAAAACCAAAGAAGGTGTCAGTCCCATCATATTCTGCCAGATACCAGTCGCAGCCTCCCATAAAGAAGTGGAAGTGAATGACCTTGTCTTTGATAGGGAGGTGTTCCGTTTCATAGAGTTTCGGAATGGTTGCCAGTTGTTCTGCTGTCGGTGTGTTCCACATAATTGAATTGTCTCCTTTTCTGTTGGTTGTTATTGGCTGAATTTAGCCGTTCAAATGCTGTATTAGTTTTGATGCATTTAGCTTATTTAAGCTGTCCAGAGCCTTGTTAAATAAGGCCTGACACTCCTTCTTCAGGCCATCTAAAGTGATGCCTTTGCGACTTGCGATTTTAAGAATGAATTCTTTCTGTCGAACAGTGATGAGGTCTGTGGTGGGAGCATGTGACTTGTGTGTCATGTTGTCATGAGTACAATCGGACATCCCATGGAGATTGTTATTTTTACAGACTCCTACCCTGGTCAGACTGTAATTGGATGTTTGCCTGAACAGACAGGTTAAACCGGCAACTCTGATTGTGGCATCTATCATTGAGCTCTTTGCTGCCATTTTTATTGTGGTGTTGAGATTGAAAATGTCCTGCTTGATGTGCCGGGCTCCTGAACCCTCCCCCACAACTGTGCCATTTGAGGTCCGCAATTCACATTTTAAAACCACTGTTGTGATTTCATGTTTATGGGCACAGCCCATCTCATACTGGCTGATATTGGGAAAATGTACGCTTAATCCAAGGACACTAAGTATTCTTTCTGCCCCACCTTTCCACAGGATTGGGTCTGAATAATGAGAAGCATCTTCACACAGGTTTGGATTCCCATGGATGGCAAATGGACATTGTTCAACTATGTGGATTCTGCCGTAGTCAATGCCTTCCTCTAGGTTGTCTTTAATCCACCTAAGCAGTTCCTTCCTGTTCTCTTCACGCCTGATCATACCCTTCTTGAAGGTTTCAACAGGCATGTCCAAGGGTGCATTCGGAAATACAGATATGCTTCCATCAGACTGTTTGTCTTCTCCAGAAGGTGGATCTCCCGTAGAGTTGGAATACTTTTTCAATGTCTCTGTGTCTTTAATTGGTGTGAGCATAAACACCTCCTTTGCTGTAAAAAAAACAAAAAAAAGCCCATCCAAGAAAATGGATAAGCCTCTGAGTTGATAACTGATTGTTTGTTTCTTTGGGGTCAGAATCCCATACCTATCAGCACCCCATGGAACCGATGGTCATCAGAACAGCATTCTTTTTTGCCACAGATAGAACAGTCATCCCTCCTTTCTTGCTGCCATTTTTCCGATGAGTCGGTATTGAAGTTGGGGGTTCCTGTGTCATTGGCCCCAGCAGAATGATTGCCAGGGTTCTGTTCCAGGTTTTGTTTCATGTTTTTTCGTCTCCTTTTGTTTGTTGGCGTAATGGGGGGAGGGGGTGTGTAAAAATGCGTTAAAACAGCCATATACCCTCTTTAATGGTTTGTCTGATGTGGTGATGGGGCAAGTATGGACATAGTCTATTGAAGGTAAGGGGGCTATTTAGATTCAAATACGAAAAGAACCCTAAAATCAGTGTATTGGTCCCTCAGATAGACAATGATGGGATTTTGAACTTTTCGGCTATGATAAATGGCTTAACGATTGATAAAGGACCCTGAAATATAAGCGGGGAGGGATATAAAAAGGCAAGACCATGATAGCTTATCGGCAAGCATTGAATTTTTTTGATTTTCTTGACATAAATGCTTTGTGAGCATACAAAAACAAAATGTATTTTTTTTGATTTGTTTTTTCTTTAACTGGAGGGCTGATACTCATCATATTTGGGTTACCCAAAGTGATAAATTGATCAAACGTATGGCAGGGGAGAGGATGTAAATGGGAAGGATGGTTTATTTCTACCTGGTTCAAAAGAGCATATGCCAGGGTAACACTTTTGCCCGGTCTTCCAATCAAATTATAGCGTTTTAGCCTATTTGTCTTTACAAATTAAGACCCAGCAAGAGCGACAGAAAGGCATTAAAAAGTGTTACCCTGATTTGAACAAGGCCTGCAATTTTTAATACTTGAAAGGAAAGATGTAACTTGTTGAATAACATATAGACCGAATGGTTTTAAAAATTTATACTGCAAAAACTTAACAGAACAACACTGAATATTAGTGGTGTTTTTTCTGAAGTAATGAAAACTACGGTGAGAATAGAACACGAAATGAACTAAAAAAAGGTCTAATTAATTGATTCCCCTTATAATTCCCCCAATCTCCGATTGTTTTATGCCTACACTTGGGATTCCCCAACTTTGTGGCTATCTTCACGAAAAAAAAATCGAATGCAAAGCATATGATATTTCTATAGATTTTTTGCGAGATATTCGATCAAAAAAAATATTTGACGCTTATTTTAAAAATTCAAATTGTTTTGGCTGCAACGAAAAACTAAATAAACTAAACGATTTCAAATCATATCTTCAAAGACAAATTTTTGGTCAAAACATATCATTACCTGAAGAATTATATTCACAAACTATTTCTTGTTTAAATTTTTTATCTCACTGCGATGAAACTTATCAAATCAGTACGGATGATCTTAAATCATCCTATTCTTGGTGGAATAAGACTGATATTGTCCAAGCAGTTAATGGCAATTCTGTGTTTCATGATATCTTTATATCATTACCTTCAGTTAAGGAAATAGTCCAACTTCAAAGTAATTATATCGGATTCTCTATTAGTTATGAAAGTCAAATGTTACCAGCTCTTATTTTGGCTCAAATATTTAAAGATAAAATTAATGATGTCAAAATTATATTTGGCGGTTCCTTTTTTTATACATACGAAAAAAAATTTTATGAAGTTTTTTTTGAAACCGATTACGTTGATATATTATCTGTTGGTCCTGGTGAGAGAATATTAGAATTTATTGCAAAAAGGGGTCTAACTATTCATGCGGGTGATCAAAAAAAATTCCAATTCAAAGCAAAACAAATTTTAAATAAATTTCTTTTCAATTCAAATGAAATTGTTCAAACTTTTAAAAGTTGTTCTCCACATTTCAAAGACATTAATTTTTCCAATTATTTTTCCTATGAAAAAGCCTTCCCATACATGATAAAAGATAGATGCTATTACAAAAAATGTAAATTTTGCAATGGTGATCAAAATTCAACATTCCTTTTTCCCAAAAGCATAAAAAATGCAATTACAGACGTAAATAGAATTAGTAAAAAAAATGATATTAAAAACATATATTTTGTAGATGCCGCTTTATCCCCATCAGATTGTAAGTACATTAGTCAGCATCCAAAGCAAATTAATTTTTCATGGATTGCCAATGCTAGATTTGAGAAAAATTTTACTGATAAATCGCTCATTCACAACCTATCAAAATCAGGATGTGCAATGTTAAGATTTGGTCTTGAATCTGGTTCTCAAAAAGTTTTAGACAAAATGAATAAGGGAATTAGCATCAGCGATGTGGAAAAAATCTTAAAAATAACCTCTGAGGCTGGAATATCAAATCATTTATATATAATGTTTGGTTATCCATGCGAAACTAAAAAGGATAGAGAACTAACCATCAAACTTTTAAC
>Ga0307929_1002265_pt1 | contig 12752 bp, 2 predicted proteins | sample AceLakmetage1330_FD_203160 | JGI IMG/M metagenome (GOLD analysis project Ga0307929, IMG submission 203160) | Saline water microbial communities from Ace Lake, Antarctica - #1330 | ecosystem: Environmental > Aquatic > Non-marine Saline and Alkaline > Saline | place: Antarctica: Ace Lake...
CAATTCCGGAGTATTGCTGCGTAGTTGTTGGCACAAAAGCGACCATCAAAGGGCTTGCATCGCCGGGAGGAATCGAAAATTCGGGATTTTCGACATAGAATACCGGGTACTGGCTTTGAATATCAACAGAGAGAATATCCAGTGTGTCGCAGCCACTATTGGCAATCATCAACTGGCCGGTAACGGTATCCCCAACATTTCCTATCCCAATATCAAAATAATCGTTGGCAAGAATTGCCGGATCGCCAATTACGGTAATAATATAAAATACCTCGACCAGAGCCTGGCCTGGATCATTTGAAGTCACATTCAAAGTGGCCTCATGAACACCGGCAAACAAATCGAGTGTGGAAATATTTACATATAAAGTAATGCTGTCGCCACCTGCAACAGTTGCCTGTGAAGGATTGGCCGTTAACCACAGTTCACTTCCGAGCGACTCAAATTCCAGGTCTTCCTGACCAATATTATAAACTTTCACTGAATCGATGAATACATCGCTACAGGGAAATGTGTGGCTAAACGAAGTTTCAGGAATATAAATTTCCGGGGGTGTAATCCCTTCGCCGGTAATTACAATATCATAGCTTGGCGCATTTCCTGCATTCGACAATACCCTCAGGGTATCGATTACCTCGCCGGGTTGCAAGGGAGCAAAGCTAAGCGTGCCTTCGATACTCTCAGCAGGGTCGATAGAAACCGGGAAAGATTTACCGGGAAGCGAAAAGCTAAACCCTGTGTTGCCACCATCCAGTATAAAAGCATCATCAATCACCAGCACTTTAGTACCGATATTTGTTAAAGTCAATAGGTTTTCAGAAACTTCGGCAACCACAACTTTACCCACTCCAAGTGAGTCAAGGCCAGAGGTGATTTGCGGGCTACCGGTAACATTTAATGTAAGCGGCACTTCAATCAAATCATTTATCGGATCGTTGGAATTAATTGAGATTATAGCTTCATATATCCCGTCAATCAGGCCGGCAGTATTGATTTCTAAAACCAAACCATCCGAGCTAGAGGCTGCAATTGTTGCAGGTAAACTTTGAATTACTCCCCAGGCTTCATCAATACTTGCATTGAGAGAAAGTGTGGCAGTGCCATTATTCGTGATGTTAATGCTCTTGGTTGTTGAATTTGGTTCTTCAAGGGCAACAAAAACTGATACGGGATCAACTTCAATAAGTGGTAAATCAAATTCAAGCGCGGCAACTGAGAATTGGCCAAAGCCAAAAGTTCCATCGCCTACACTGTATGTTGGTGTTGCACTAAACTCAGAGGCGATGCCATTGATTTCAGTCCATAGTTTAAACGACATTTCGTTGCCCGGAGTAAATCCCGGCAGGCCATTTTCGTCATCTTTTTCCCATGCAGTAATCGTCAGTTCACTATAATTCTGCAGCGTTGGTGCATCGGCACTAAAGGAAACATTGCCATTGATCTGAGTTGGATGATTATTATCTGATTGATCAGAAAAGTCACCTTCGAAGGGCCAGTAGCCTAACAAGCCATTGACAGTTCCTTGTGGCCTGCTGCTCATCGATAGATTAACTTCCTCCTGATTGAGGGCATAATCCCAGATTTTAACTTCGTCAATCTTTCCATTCAAATAATTGCCACAATAGGTAGAACCACCTATTTGCAAAACATTAGTTGAGGATAAGTCTTCACTTGCATTTCTTGAATTGTAAAATACCCCGTCAACATATATCTTTGCAGTTACACCATCATAGGTTCCGGCAACATGATGCCACTGACCGTCGTGAATGGCAATATTGGCATTGAGCCATCCTCCATTTCCTACCCAAAAACCAGGTTTACCGGCGCCGTAACCACTTTGGTTCAACCATATCAGATAACCTGTATTTGCACATCCGGCAGTTTTTGCAACAATTGCACGCGAAGTACCACCATCAGTGGTTTTCACCCAGGCTTCAACCGTGATCATTGATGGATTCAGGGTTTCGGAATTGGCAACCTCCAAATAATCGCCACTACCATCAAAGGTAGCCGAACGGGTATTTGAGTAAAGATTGGTGGAAGCCATACCTACAGCCAGTTCACCATCAAAAACGACGAGTTCGTCACCGGGCTGAACAGATGCCGTCAGGTTGTGATCGTCGATAATGATGTGATACGGCTTTCCGGTTTCTGCTACCAGATTAAAATGATTTTCGTAGCCAACACCAATTACGCTCACGGCATGATTGGGGGCATTTGAAACGATGGTCAATAAATCGCTGAAGAGGCCTTTTGCATCTGGCGAAAAGCTAATAACAACCTCCATTAAGTCGTTGGTATTCTCTAGCGTGAAAGATTGCTGCATGACCGTAAAAGCAGGATCAGTATTTGAGATAGATGAAACCACAAGTGCTGCAGTACCTGTATTGATTACAGTGAAAGTGGCCGTTTTGGTTGAATCAATGATTACATCACCAAAACTCAACTGATCAACTGAAGTGGCAATATCCGCACTTCCTGATGGAAGTGCAAAACCTTCGAGGCCGACGATAATTTCGGGCTCATCGGGATCGTTGCTCTCAATTGTAAGTTCAGCAGAATATCCACCTGGTACCGTCGGGGTAAAAGTAAGTTCGAAGGTAATTGAATCCATCGGAGGTATTTCTTCAATAGAAATACCAGGACTAAATGCATCCGAATTATCGCTAACAGCAATGTGCAGGGGAGCGTTACCCGTGTTGTGAACTGTGATTTCATTCACTACAAATTCGCCAACAGTAACCTGTCCTACATAAATACTTTCAAATGGCACGTCAATATCGGGTTCAAGCCCGGTGGTCCCTTCAAGGCTGACAACACTCAACTGGCCGTAGCCAAAATTGCCATTTCCAACAATATATGTTGTTGCAACATCAACCTCCACCCAATTGTCGTAAATTTCAGTCCACACCTTAAAAGTCATTGGGTTGCCCGATGTGAAACCCGGCAAACCGAGGTCATCGTCCTTTTCCCAGGTAGTCATCATAATATTTGAAATAATTTCAGGGTTTTGCCCACCATCAATGTCGGCACCTCCTGCCAGATAGGAATTTGTAGATCCACTAACCAGGTTAGCAAAACTCCCATCATCAAAATTCCAATAAGCCACAAGGCCCTGCTCATTTGATGTAAGTTCCCAAAACATATCGTTTTGGATTTCGGCAATGGTGCGGGCATAATCCCATATCCTCACTTCGTCGATATTGCCGTTGAAGTAATATGAATGGCTACCGGTAGCACCGTAAGCTCCAATTATCTGGCCCTGCTGTCCGGTCCTTAAGGTCTTTGTGTAATCCCGGGTAGCTTTTAATTCACCATCCACAAATATCTTTTTCTTTTCACCATCAAAAGTAGCCGTAATAAAGTGCCACTCGCTGTTGGTGATACCAATGCTGGCGGAGTTAAGATAAAAGTTATCATAACCTGCCCCTCCGGAAGGATAGGTCCTGAAGTTAATGCTTGAACCTTCAAAAAAGAGTGAATACTGGGTATTGACCGGTCCTTTTTCGAAAATAAAACCATTCTGGCTAAAGTTTGAAGAATAAACCCAGGCAGAAATCGTCATTTCCTGAAGATCGAATGCTGTTGAATTATCATTGACCAGATAATCACCACTACCATCGAGATAAAGGCTGTTGCCTCCCGGATTAGAAACGGCTATGCCAACACACAAGTCGTCGTCGAATACAGCAATTTCGTCACCTATTCCAGGCCTGAAGCCATCTATGTCAACATATTCCACAATTACCGGGTAGGGTTTACCTGTTGGATCCACAGAAGAAAAATGTCCTTGTGAGCCTACACCATGCACGGGTACATACACCAGCTCATCATTGTTTTGAATGCTAAGTTGTCCATTAAATAAACCTGTCGTGGTGGGTGAAAACACAAGCGCTACATTGGTATTTTCGCCTTGTTCAAGCGTAAAAGAAGTACTACCAAATATTGCAAATGCAGCATTTGATGATGTTATTCCTGTAACTTCAAGCACCCCGTTACCAGCATTGTAAACGTTCAGGTTCAGAGTTGAAGTAGAATTCATGGCAATACCACCGAAGTTTAGTGAAGAAGGGATAACACTAATTTGAGGTGTAGTTTGTGGAAGGCCGGTACCGTAGAGTGGAATTTCCAATGTAGGAGTATCCGGGTCATCGGTGTTCATGGTAAGTATATCGCTGTAGGTAGTAATTTCGGTAGGTGTAAAAGTTACCCAAAGGGTATCCTCACCGCCTACATCAACCAATACCGACATTGCAGATAGTGTGAAATGATTGTCGGTATTTTGAACGGAATGCACAAAAAGTGGAGCAGTTCCATTGTTTTCTAAAATCAGAGGCATTGTTTTACTCTCGTTCACCACAACGGTATTGAAATTTAATATTTCTGACGAGACAGTGATATCCGGAATCAGGCTGGTAGTGACTGATAAATCAACCACGCTATAAATGTTAAAGCCAAATGTACCATCACCTTTAATGTAATCAACATCTGCATCAAAGTTCCTGAATAGAGAGTGCCAAAGGACATGGTACTTAAAAGTCATGGTATTCCCGGAAGTAAAACCTGCAAGGTTTTGATCGGGATCAGCTTCCCAGGCCACCAGGTTCATTTCGTCACTTCCATCGTATAAAACATCTCCCACACATAATTCACCATCGAAAACACCAATTTGTGCCCCAATGGGCAATTGCTGCCCATTGATATCAAGGTCGGTTAAAACGATGTTGTAGGGAAGGCCGGTTGGAGGAACGGGTTCAAAGGGCTCATTCCCTGACATGTATTGATTACCCGATGCATCGGAAGGAATAATCGCGACATCGCCGTGTAAGCTTGCATCAATTCCATCTCCTATCAGATCATAGTTTCGAGCATTCGCTTGCTCCCGGCTCCCAATTAGAATAATCAGGAGTAAAGCTATTTTAAGGAGCTTGTATATATTTTTGTAATGTATTGCATCCATAATTAAAATGTTTAATTCATTTTACAAACTGTGCCCGGATGGAATGACCCACCCGGAACACAGTTATAAATGAAAGGTTTACTTCAGAATAATTACTTTTTCGGTATAAACACCTTCGGTAGTTTCAGCGATCACAAAATAAATTCCCGGATCGAGTTTTTTACCGTTGAGGTCTGTACCAGCCCAAGAAATTTGATGCTGGTTAGCACTATAGGCTTGATTAGTCAAGGATTTAACCAATCTGCCAGAGTTATCGAACACATTCACTTTTACCACATCTTCGTTTTGCAGCTTAAGGGTAATCTCAGTTTGATCTTTGAATGGATTAGGCAATACCTCAAATTTAAATGGTGCTTCGCTGATGGGGCCAATTTCAAGAACCACATTTGCATAATTGCCTTCGCCAAATACTGGTCGTTCGCCCGTACGATTGACAAGCTTATATTTTACGGTCTTAGCAAGAGACTCCCTATAAACACGCACCTGCATTTGCTTTCCCGGTGCGAAGCCAGGCAGTTCTAATGCGGCATCTTCTTCCCAAGCGGTAATTATCAATTGTTCTGAGCCTTGGTAAACTGTAGTACCCACGCATGTATTTCCGTCGAACAAGCCAATTTCATCGCCAGAAATTAAATTATAGGGTGATTCTGTTGGCGATTTGATGGTCATCACAACTGCATAAGGCAAGCCGGTTTCTACACAAGTAAAATGCGTATCATCAGTAGGTCCCTTTTGTTTGGCAGGTTCAAGCTCAGGAATTGCTCCCGATTTTTTGGAAGCAGCAGGATAGTTAAATGTAACTGCTGTATCAACCGCAAGTGCAATTTTATATCCTGAGCCAGGTTGCATATTTATGATGGTGTTTACACCCAGGCCGGGAATCCATGCATCGCCGGAAGCAGCCTGTACAATGCTCACTTCATCTTCGAGCCCTGCAAATACATCAACCACGGCTACGGGGTTTTGGCTCAATACCGAAATGTAGTTCCATTTACTGGGCGCTACGGTGATGCCCCAATCTTCGATGTGAATGTAAGTACCTTCGTACTGGATATTGGTGTTATCGTCGGCATAGAGGTAAAAACCATCGAGGAAATTAATATCGCCAATGGTATTGATATTGTATCCCGGGATCAACACATTGCCATCGTCGTTGTAAACAATTTGCAATCCTTCGAGGGCTCCAAAAATATCCCATGCATCCGGATAATGCGGAAGCAGGTTAAATCCTAAGAGGTTAAACTGTCCACCGGTAATGGCAATATCCTGGAAGTTATACACTGAAGCTTCGAGTGACAGGGCTGAAAATACACCGTGCCCGAAAGTATCGTTACCAATGTAATAGGTCTCATCTGCTTCATTGGTTTCGAGGTCTGCTGAAGTATCGTACATTTTAAATATCATGTCATTTCCGGGTGTAAATCCATCAAGACCTCCATCGCTTTCCCATGCTGTAAATGTAAAATTGAAAGTACCATCAAAAATACCGGCACCTACACAAAGCTCATCATCGAAAACGCCAATCTCATCACCAACATCAATGGTTACACCATCAATGGTCGCATCTTTGATTACAAGGGTGTAGGGCTTGCCTGTTTCAGGAACAGGAATGAAATGTACAGGAGATGCGGGAACTGTTTCGCTATATTGCAGAAATACTTCAAGGTCATTTTTCTCCATTGATGGAACATCACTATGAAGTACAGAAGTGAAAAATATAGAAGTAAGATCGCTGCGCTGATAAAATGTTAAAGGAACAATTTCTGAATCACCCGGTGCAACGGTGTACATGCTTTGTGGCACTGAATAAAAGGCATACTCATCAAGACTACCACTTTGTAGTACTGTGTTGCCATAAACACCGGCTGTTAATCCGTAAGTTGAGTGATCGTTAAAATCATCCTGCAATGGCCAGTAGCCCAGCAAGGCATCTTCATTGCCCATAAGTGAGCGGTACATATGTTCTTTAATCTCCTCTTCGGAGCGTACATCACCCCAAACCCTTGCTTCGGCAAGCCGGCCATTCAAATACTGACTTTCTCCGGCACGTCTTCCTAATTCAAGGCCATAACCCTGCCTTGCAATTGGTGATGATACAGCGTCATGGGTTTCCCAGGCAAGTTCTCCATTGATGTATAATTTAAGCGTTTCACCTTCCCATGTAATTGCCAGATGGTACCATTGGTTAACATTTATGTATTTATCTGTATCCCAACCCTGATAGCTAGCATTGGCTGTATTGCCATATCCTTTATAAAAGTGAACTTGCTCATCGGCATTAATTCCAAACGAATAATTTCGATAGTGTTTTCCCATGAATTCAAAATGGCCATTATTTTCACGATAAAGCCAGCATTCGAGGGTTAGGGCGCTCATTCCTTCGAGGTAATCGCGATGCCCGTAAGATAAATAATCGCCACTGCCATCAAAGTAGGCATAATCCAACCCTGTGTTGATATTAGGGAAACTTACACTGGCATCGCGTGAGCCATTGTTTGTAAAGGTCATATCTTCGATAATGGAATCTTCGGCAGCAGGTATAATCAGGCTGTAGGCCATCGGATCAATATCCAATTGCGGAACGCCGGGACGTTCACTGACTTTGGGTGCATAAGTTGATTCATAAGCAGGATAAACACCTGTTACAGTAAAATCATAAAGTGTATTGTTGGTCAAGCCGGTAACATCCATTGTTGCCCCGGCAGTGTTGTCAAATAAAACATAATCATCATCAGCTCCGGAAACCATATAATAAACATTGTATTCAACGATGGAATCGTTGCTTACCTCATCCCATTCAAGCGACACACTTTGATTGCCAAACCCTGTTACAGAAATCATGTGTGGATTTCCATGGTCGAAGGGCACAAGGCCGATATCAGAAATTGAACCATCGGGGTCAGAAAAACTTTCCGAGCCACCATCGATACATTTAGAAGCAGGGCCAATATTTACATCCAGCGAATCGGCCAATACATACATAGGGCCTTCATTAATATTCCTGTAAATGTCGCAATCGGCACCGTTGTTTGGATTGAAGGAAACAAAATTCCATGTTTCGGCAGGAAGGTTGTTAAGGTCGGATATTGCCCCAAGGGCATTGTCGTACACATCATTATTTTCAAAAACTTCCACAAAACCCTGTGCATACAATCCGTAGCCCGCATTGTTGCTGATGATATTATTTCGGATAACATCGGTTCCAACTTCCCGGATTTGAATTCCATCACCACCATTGTTAAAAATGGTGTTATTAATAATTGTCGGGCTATTAACATAACTTGAACTATAGGCATCTTTATGAATTCCATCATTGGTATTGTAGGCAAAAAGATTAAAACTGATCTCAGTCTCGCAATAATAACTTGAGGTATTAAAATAAATACCATTGGTATTATTTATAAATTCGTTTTCAGTAATTGTCGCATCGCAATCATAATTAATTTCAATACCATCGCCATTCTGAACAAAAGAATTGCCCTGAACCAAAGAATGGGATCGATAATTAAGATAAATACCATTTACATTAGACGTAAAGGTATTATTGATAATCCTGCCTCTTTGGTAAAGATTATAAAAATTAATACCGATATTTGAATGGTTTGTAAACTCGCACCCCTCAACTAAAGGATCGCAAGCGTTATTTGCATAAAGCCCTTGAGGGGAATCATGAAAATTCGTTGCAGTAATCACAGCATGGCTCATATTCTCAAGGTCAATTCCATAGGAACCACAATTCGAAATATCGCACAAGTTAACTTGTGGAGAAGAATAATCGGCATAAATTCCAGTGGTGGAACAATCACTAATGGTTGTTGATTCGATAGGCGCATTATCCGATCTGTTGGCATAAATACCATAACGCTGATGATGCTGAACCAAACAATTTTGGATGGAAGGTGCAGACCATTCATAAAAAATTCCATCGTAAGCATACTCCACAGTTGTGTAATGAAAATAGGAATTGTCATCGGCAGCATCGTAAAAGTCGAAACCATACCATTGGTCTTTTGCCTGAATCTGATTGGCCGGGCCGGAAGTGATCAAGATTTCATCACCATCAGCACCATTACAAGCCAGGTATCCATAAACATAAAAATGGTATTTACCCAAAAAGCGCACAAGCGTTCCGGCTTCAATGATCAATGAATCGCCGGCAGGCACAGTAATGTCGCCGGTAACGCTAACGAATTCGCTCCATACACCTGAAACATCACCAGAGACTTCGGCTCCCATATCATAGAGAAATGTTTCCCCCATATCAGTATCTTCCACAATCGAAAGGCCCTCGTGAATTATGGGTGTTTGGAAACCAGGTTTGCTCATACGAATAGAATACACCCCCGGATAGAGATCGTGGGTTTCGAAATAACCCAATGCATCGGTGTAAACACTGTCAGCTACAGCAGATGGGGATTCAGGCACAAAGTTAACTTTGATATTTGCATGGTTATTCCGGTCTTCTAGGAAAGCATAACCCAAAACCGTAGTCTGGCTTGTATTGTTAACCAACAATGCAGCAGATTGACCGGAGAAGGACTCGTTGGGTGTTCCACTGTAATCGTAATTACCGGAAACTATATAATGGTAGGTATGAAAATCCTGAACTGTTGCGTCAGTATATGTAGTATCAGAAATATTATCGGCCAATAAGTTGAAGGCTCCGGGCGTAAACCCATCCTGCTCACTCCGGTAGATTGAATAATCAACAAAATTCGTAAGGTCAAGGGGTTCGTACCAATTGATATCAACCGTACCATCATTGTTATCCGTGCTGGATAATCCGTAAGGTGGGAAAGCTGAAATTGCGAATGAATACAATTGTGCTGGTGCAGCAAGAGGAATAATATAATTATCAGTCCCATCTGTTGCAGTTAAGTAATAATCAATATCAGTATTGATGGCTTGCCCGGGAATGTTTCCTGTAAACTCCTGGGTATTTCCAATTTCGGTCATGGCAACTTCATTGAAAGCCCCGCCATTGCTCCTGTAAAAAAGTTTTGCTTCGGTAATTAAATCTCCTTCGTTGTCGAGAGCGGAAGCATTTACCTGGTATGGGCCGCTCAGATTGTTTGTATTTGACAATGGGGTATGAATAATATTATAAAATTGACCCTGGAAATGATTGGGGCTAATTGTACCGGTATTGACAAGATTATTGGTATTCAACCTGATCCGTCCTTCACCGCCGTTCCCGGCAGGATTACTATAATACGGAGTACCGCCTATTCCTCCTGATGAAGTAATCATATTTGAAAGATCAATATTCACAGCTTCCAGATAAAGAGACCCGCCAGAAGCACCGCCACCACCACCACTATGGGTAGAACCATTTCCTCCATTTCCTCCGTTAGATTCAATATTTCCCGAGCAATTGATTGTATTGGACGAAATGTACAGAAATCCGCCACCAATACCTCCAGAACCAGGATCATAACTACTATGGCGTCCACCACAGCCACCGCCGCTGCCCAAATAAAGTTTGGCAAGGTCTGCAGATCCATAGGAACCGCCACCGCCACCACCACCGCCGGTGCCGTTGCTTCCACCATTCCCGGAAATATTTTCACCACCATCCTGGCCATGATTAGTACCGCTATAGCTATCACCACCATATCCAAAACTACCATATCCTGCACCACCGGCACTTCCGGCGTGGCCTCCACCACCACCGCCAGCGCCACCAAGATCTACTGACCCAAGTCCAACATTGGCATTGGTAGCACCACCGCCACCGCCAGCAATTCCATTGCCACCATTGTAGCCATTGTAAGCAGCACCACCGCCACCGGCACCAACTTTTCCATGCGGATCAGCAGTATAATGTCCACCGTCGCCACCAAGGCCAACAAAGCTTTCGCCACCCTGGCCTCCGCCATGTGAATCGCCAAATTGGGTTCCACCACGGTAGCCTTTTCCTGTTGCAGAAATAATACCAGTAGCATCTACCGTTACAGTACTATTGGATCTAAAATAAAGTATTCCACCTGTACTTCCATCCCATCCCGGGCAAGTAAGCGTTCCCGAAATACTCACATCGGTGTATTGTGGTATTCTCACCACCTGGTGTTTCTTGCCATCAACAGCATTAAAATCCTGCCTCAAGGCAGATTGAAGGCTTAACTCACCGGATGAAACGGCGTCAACATAAAGCACCTCCCATCGACCGACGGTATTGTCGTTCATGTCAGTTTCAGGATCCTGCATAGTGATAATTAAAACTTCATCACCAATCTGGATCCCACCGGTACTATCCACAAGAATTGAAAAAGTACCCGAGTAGTTAGTTCCCGTTACGCTTGTGCGTTCGGAATTAATTGTGAGGGTTTCTCCCTCGTTAACTGTAAGTACGCCATCTGATCCGTTACCAAATGGATTTTGTGCCTGGACTGAGAACACAGCAAATACCATGATTGCGATAAGTGTAAAAATGTTTTTCATAGGACTGATTTTTAATTTAATATTAAATTTATTTTTTCATAATAACATGCATAAGCACAATGTAAGCTACTACAAACCAAAGGGCTTGTAACAAGCAAAAATGAAATAGTGGGAGAAAGCAAACATATTAATTTCTTTAATCCCGTACAATCATCAGTAAATAGGGAGTAAAGAAACTCATTTTGCTGCAAACACCAAAGCTACTGTTGCAATAGTACGAACAATAGTGGTTAAAAAATCTTAAGAAATTTTAGGATACTGTTAAAGAATTGTTAAAAGGGTGCTATCATCAAGTACAAACTACTGCAACCTTTACCCCCGCCATTACTCAGCCGCAAACCACCGTTTTTAATATCTATCCCTTTCGAGTGATCCCCATTGGTGAAGATTAGGGTTGGCAAGCCGGTTGATCTATAAAACATTAAAGCTAACAATATGGTTTTGAGCTTTTCAGCAAGCCCTACGTATAGCTAAGGATTTTTGAAATTTTTGTATTTTTTTATCATTTTACAAAACGAAGATAATGGACATTTGGATTTCAGGTAATCGATCCCAAAATTAAAATGGCAAAGAAACACTAGTGTTATGTCAAACATATTATGACGATTGAAAGTGCTCCGCCCGTTTCAATGTCAATACCCTGATTTTCAATCGTGCGTAACACATTGAAACGTCAAAATAACCCGAAACCTCAGAATTGACATGACACTAGTCGTGTCTCAATTCTAAAAAATGGTAAAAATGCCTTATCAACCAAGCAATGAATTGATTTCCTGCAATAGTTCTTTCGGATCAACTGGTTTATTCAGGAAACCGCTAACGGGCACCCAAATTGCTTTTCCATCCTCAGTTCTATAATCAATTCCAGCTTTACCGGTAGCGATGTTTTTCAATAAAATGACCTGCAACTCCCTGTATTTAGGATCCTGCCGGAATTCCCTTGCCATGTCCCTTACGCTTGCTTCACTTGTGGTAAGAACTTCAATAGATGTGTGCATCAATATCGGAATGTTTTTACAGTCAGGATCATTGACAAGGTCTTCAGCTAATTCAAAACCTTCGTAATGGGTGGTCATCATCACATCAAGAATGGCCAAATCCGGCTCTGCTGCTTTTGCTAATTTCAGGGCTTCTTTCTTATTATTTGAAGTAATCACTTTGTATCCCGCAGTTTCGAGGATGGTACTCATTGCTTCGATGACATCAACTTCATCATCTACGATTAAAACTTTTTTTATACTCATTTTGTACTTTTTAAAGGTTAATTATTTGTTTTAATTTGACTGAGAAATGTTTAATATTTTTTTTGCTAATCCACACAAAATCAAGGTAAATAATAAGGAAGAAGAAC
>Ga0307929_1002266_pt1 | contig 12750 bp, 11 predicted proteins | sample AceLakmetage1330_FD_203160 | JGI IMG/M metagenome (GOLD analysis project Ga0307929, IMG submission 203160) | Saline water microbial communities from Ace Lake, Antarctica - #1330 | ecosystem: Environmental > Aquatic > Non-marine Saline and Alkaline > Saline | place: Antarctica: Ace Lake...
CCGTCCCTGCTCCAACGCCTCTACGACCTGCCGTTTAAAAGCCTCACTATATCTTACCCGTGTCACTGCCATCTCGCGTTCCTTTCTCGTGACAAAGTGACAACCTATATCAGGACGGGACCGTTGGTTGTTGGACGTTGAGCCCCCCTCCTTAATTCAGCATTTTATCGCACTCGGAGAGTCCCCCCTTTAGCGTAGGTCGTCTCGGCCAATATCGACACCATTTTTATGGTTTTTGTGCTTGCGAATCCAGAGCGTCTGGGTATTATACGCACCTCATTGCCACATAAGTGGGGGCGTAGCTCAATTTTGGTTAGAGTTCCGGACTGTCGATCCGGTGGTTGCGGGTTCGAGTCCCGTCGCTCCCGCCACTTTAAATTCAAAAGCCTGCCAAGCGCAGGCTTTTTTGTGCCAACATTTGGCATCGCCCGAATAGCTTTAGACTCTGCCTTAGCCTATCTTTGTCGCGAGCTTTGTTTAAAACATCTGGCATCACCAGAATCTCCTGTTGAATCTTGTGCACCTCTCATCTAAGGTGAATCAACGCCGACAACGTTGCACCACAAAGGAAACCCACACACAGCTAGCATTACCTGTTGACGCGCTAATCCACGCTCAAGACTTTCTTTTCCGTCCATGGTTTGCCAGCTTTGAACGCGGCGAGATGCTCTTTCACATCCTCGCAATCACCCAAAGAGTCGACAACTCCCTCCTGTAATGCGACCGCTTTCTCAAACTGACCGAGCTCTGCGTAGGCGCACGCCAACGTGTCCACGATGTATGGAGGATGGTCTGGGCACAGTTTCAGCGCTCGTTGTGCAAGATCCAGAGCCTCCTTTCCGTTGCGGTACAGCACATTGGATGTTGTGCATAGAGTATAGGCTTTGGCGTTCAGTACTTCAGCCGAATTGGGGGATGCCAAGAGGTATCTGTCATAGATCGCAACAGCGTCTCCTGCTCTATCCATTGCTTCGAAAATGGATGCAGTGAGTAAATCATAGTAAGGGGCCTCAGCACCGAGCCGATTTGCCTGCTCTGAGTCAGCGAGAGCGGCATTGAGTCTCTTTGCTCTCAAGTTGGCATTGGCTCTCCAAAGATAGTACTCACCACTGTCGGACCCACGTTCGATGGCCCGCGTCAGCTCCTCTATTGCCATATCATCCCTCCCTTGCTTGGAGTAAACCCACCCGCGGAGAGCATAAGGACAGGGATCCTCTGGTGCTAGTTGGATGGCCATTTCACAATCAGATAGCGTATTCGTGAAGTCACCTCTTCTGGAGTAGATTCGTCCACGCAACGCGTAGGCATGGGAAATCTGAGGGTCCAACTGGATGGCCTTGTCGCAATCAGCAAACGCTTTCTCTATTTCCCCCTTCTCGGCGAAACACGAGCCTCGCAGTCCGTATACGTAGGCGTTATCGGGCGTGATCTCGAGGGCGCGGGTGCAGTCATCAAGTGCCCGGTCGTACTCCTTTTTCTTTCTGTAGCAAGCGGCCCTCAAGCCATAAGCATAATCGTCCCGTGGTGCTATATCTATAGCGCTGTCGCAGTCAGAAATAGCCATATCGTTGTCACCTCTCTCAGAGAAAATGCGAGCCCGAAGTGAATAGGAGTGGAAATCGCGAGGGTCTAGTAATATGGCTGTGCTACAATCCGAAAGAGCGAGGTCGGTATGACCTTTGCGTCTATTACAGGAGGCGCGCAGGCCATACGCATATGCATAACCAGAGTTGGACCTGATCGCCTTGCTGCAGAGTTCAATCGCCTTATCGTAGTCCCCGCGTTCGGCTGCCTCGTGCGCCCTAACGGCATGTGAATAAGATCGATTCAACCACGGAAAGCCGCCGAGCAACCTGGCTGGGGTTGCCTTCCCGCAGCCTGACACGGCGAATGCAAAAAACAGCATGACAAGAGAAACACAAGTGCGAAGCCAATTGTTCTGCTTCATGCGCCAATCTCCTTTTTTGAGAATATTCTGTGATGGAAGAGTCCCATTTCCATGGGAGAAAAACAAGCAGGGCAGGATCGGCATCGTTTTTGCCTGACCATTGGAAGAATCTAAAGATCTAGGGACGTCCTTTATAACAAACTGATCTATAGCATGTTATGCGTTTGTTGTGACCGACGGACGGGAAGTAGATACGGTTATTTACACTTTTTCAGGATCAACATCGCCTAGGCCGCGATATTTAAGGCGTAAACCATTCAAAAAGTTTCGCAATGCCTGATCCTTACACTGCCGGAAGTGAGCAGTTCCCGACCTACGGAAGAATGCACTTAGCTCATGCTTACTAAGCACAAGTCCCGAAAGCTTTAGAATCACAAGCATATCCTCTGCTTGGAGATTTAGCGCAATCTTAAGCTTTCTTAAGATGATATTGTTGGTAAGTAAGTTCTCTGGCTGCGGCTGCGGGCCCTCTTTCTTTCCCCGCAATTTAATAATCAATCCGTTTAAGAAGGTCGCCAACTGACTATCACTGCAAGGCTCCTGTTCAGGATCTTTATCCTTCTTCAACCATGCACTTACCGCTTTACGGGAAACGACACAATCCGCCTTTCCGAAAATCGCGATCATGGTCGAGTCATCATAGTCAAAAGCGTAGCGCAAACGACGCAAAACATCATTATTTGTAATATCCATAATTCAACCTTAGATACGGGGTAAAAACAGTGCTCAAATCGTAACGTTTTCTTGGCGAATGTCACGTCTCTTAAAAGTTTCGAAACTGTGTGTAGGCGACGAATTTCAGCCGCTTCCATCCCATAAAACTTAATTTCAGCGTTGCCACTTCTCGGCTTTCCAGGGGTCAACCAATTGCCCTACGGGCTGCGCAGCTTTACTAATTTCAGCTTTACTTTCCGGCAGTCAGCCCCTAGGTTACCTCCCGTTTCACACCTTCTCGGGGCGGCATAGCTCAGTTGGTTAGAGCAGTGGAATCATAATCCACGTGTCCGGGGTTCGAATCCCTGTGCCGCTACCATTTTAAAATCTTCATTATCAACATGTTACGCAAGGCAGAACTCTGTCCCGATTTTTCTCTGTGGTAGATTCTGTGGGAGAATACAAGGGACAGGCCTTCTATGCGGGCATATCAGCCCCGCCACCATCTGCTCTGTTTCTCCGAAATACGCTCATTGTGCCTCACGGGGCTTACGCACAGAAGGCCTGTCCCTATTTCTTTCCAACGTATAGCCTGTCTTTTCAGGCACGGGAGAATTCGTCAACAATCCGATCCACGGCCGAAAGTAGCTGCGCGCGTGGATGGGCACAGTTGACGCGGAACCACCCCTCGCCGGCAGGACCGAAGAAGGTTCCACCAGAGAGTCCGACGTTGGCACCTTTGATCAACCGCCTGAACACCTCCTGCCAGGATCCGTACTTACGAAAATCACACCATAGGAGAAAGGTGGCTTCTGGCACCATGACTTCGACGTTTGCCAATGCCTGGAACTTATTGCAAACCTGTTTGGTATTTTCCTGGAGATACGCTATGAGCTGCCGTTTGTATTCTGCGCCTTCCGGAGACAGCGCACGGGCTAGCGCTACCTTTCCAAGCAGATTTATATCACCGGCATGCGCATGATCCTGAGCCGCACGGAAACGCAAACGAAGCCCCGAATCCGGAATGATGATAAACGAAGCCTGTAGACCGCTGGCATTGAATGTTTTGCCGATGGAATGCGCCACCATCCCAATCGCTTTCGCCACATTTATAGTCAGTAGTGACGTATTGCAAGCTGGCGGATAAACAATATCGGAATGAATCTCATCGCTGAAAAGGATAACCCCGTTATCCCGGCACAGAACGGAAAGTCCATGGAGCTCCTCTTCACGCCAGACCCGACCGCCGGGATTGTGCGGATTGCATAGAAACAGCAACGTTACATCCGATCGACTCAGGATCGTTTCCAATGCCCGGAAATCAATTTCGAATCGACCGTTCTCCACCAACAACGAACAGTCGGCGACGCATCTTCCATTCAGCTCCGTACATGAGAAAAATGGCCCATAGACCGGGGACAATACCGCCACAGAATCAGTGGGTTTTGTAAACGCCTGAATTGCCAACGAAATACTGGTCACAACCGAGGGTGAAAGTAAAACCCAGTCCTGTTTCACCGTCACACGATGCTGATGGTTCATCCACCAGATAATAGACTCGAAGACGTCGTCATACTGCTCGGTGTAACCAAACATGGGATGCCCAATACGCTCACGTAGTGCTTCGACGAGGAAGGCAGGCGAAGGAAGGTCCATGTCTGCAATCCAGAAGGGCTCGACCTCGGACTCCCCGAAAAACCGTTCTCGGGAATCGTATTTTTCCGCATGGGTTCCAAGTCGTGAAACCGGTGTATCAAAGTCGTAGACTATCTTTTCTTCCATATTGTCACCTCGGAAAGCGTGTACTGATGCTTGTGGGCGGTTTCGCGAATCACGAACGGAACCTGTATGGGTTCGCCCTGCATGGTGAAGGCGGAATCAAGTTCGGCATGCAGTCCATCCCGTGTGGTAACGGGTTCGCCATCGCGTTTGAATCCTCCCAACCAGTTTGCTTTCGGCGTAAAGGCTTCAATCCAGGTATACGGCGAGGCGATCAGCAGAATGCCACCAACGTTCATCCGGCCGGGAATATCCTGTAGAAAGCGAACCGGATCACTGAGTCGGTCAATCAGATTGGCGGCAATCACCAAGTCATAGCCGGTAAATTCCGGTTTCATGTTAATGGCATCCTGCTGCATGAAACGAATATTTGAAAAATCGCCAAACAATTCAAGCGCTTTGAGTGTTCTTTCATGGAAGGTGACCAAGTCCCCCTCTTCCGTGCGTTCGTAGCGAATGCGACCAGAGGCCTGTAGCCGGGCACCGACCTGGACAAAGCGCGCAGAAAAGTCGAGCGCATCGACTGACGCAAATTCAGCGGCCAGCTCAAACGCTACCCGTCCGACCGAACATCCGATATCCAGCGCCCGGCCACACACCTGACTGGTCATAGACTGCAGGCCCAGTTCCGCAATCGCTTTCGGGAAGTTCGGCACGTCGAAAACGGTATCTCCATAGTGAAACTCACAATATTGCGATACCAGCGCATCAGTTTCGTACATGTCGAATCTCTTTTTTACGGGTTTATCAGAGACCACATACCGGAAACCGGAATGCTGATAGAAATGACGGCGGAAAGCATAGCGGCTATGCAATGCAATCTCGTTGCCGGTTGAAATCCACGAACCGCCTTTAATCAGATTATGGCGATTATCATAAGTCGGGACGGTAAAATCATCATAGAGCGGGTGAACTTTGAATCCATCGAAGGCATAGATGGGGGTTTCATTCCACTGCCAGACATTGCCTACCAGATCAAAAAACGCGCCATGAGCAAAGGTGTCGACTGGGACAGACGACGCAAAATGCTCCAAGTTCCAGTTTGCGACAATGGGTTGCTCAACATGCTCCAGATCCAGCCCGGAGACTTCGAGCAACCGGCGATACTCCGGTTCGTCCGGCATGCGAACGCTCTGCCCGCTATTTGCGCTCTTCCAGTTGCAAAACGCCTTTGCCTCCAGACAGCAGACCTCAACCGGCCAGTTAAGCGGAAGCGGGATTTCTTCGGTCATTAGACGCAAACGGTATGAGCCCGAGTCACCACTCCAGAACTCCGGCATGGTGGCTTTTTGATACGTCCTCCAAGCCAACCCCTCTTCGTCCCACCAGCCCTCTTCACGGTAGCCGCCGTCTTCGATGAATGCCAGATACTCTCCGTTGGAAACCAGAAAACGGGACGCCGAAAAGTCCGGCACCTCAAACATGGCAGTGCCGTATTCGTTGTCCCAGCCATAGAGGTGATGCTCGCCAGACTTGCCCAGCGCCACTTTTCCACCATCCACCGCAACCAGCTCATTTTCAGGCGCATCCCCGTATTGTGTGCATGGCGGAAACAGGGCACTGCGCTGGAGATAGCTCAAATCAAGCTGACGAATGAGCACTGAGCTGGTTTCGAGATGAATCCGCTCATGCTCGATGCCCATCATGATCGGCCACATCGGACTTTTCCATTGGATCGGTAGTGAAAATCCGACATCATCGATCAACCGGTTTACAACAGCGCGAACCTGGTTACGGTACTCCCGAAGTTCGGAAACCAGCGGCCAGTCGTAGTGCGCATCGTTTAGATCGTCCCAGCTCATTTCATCGACGCCAATGGCGAAGATCGACTCGAACCTGGGGTTGACTCGATCCGACAGCAGTTTTGCGAGGATCAACTTGTTGATGAAAAAAGTGGCGGTATGGCCAAAATAGAAAATTAGCGGATGGCGCAGATGTTGGGGGCATTGATAGAAGGCATCATCGGAAGCCAGCGTATCAAACAACCGTTCATAAAGCTCCCACGTCGCATTGAAGTAATTTCTTATCTCGGCCCGTTTCGATTCCGCATCGACTCCGGCAAGATCAATATTCTGTGTGATGTACTCCATAGAACCCCTCCAACATGAACAGTGTAATAACGCAATCACTTCGCGTTGCACACCAAGACCTTACAATAAACAGAGTCCAGCGATTTGGAAGCAAATAGTTGAAAGTCAACACGATGCCGAAGAGACTTGAGGGCTGGAGTTCAGAACCCTTTTAGGATGAGACTAGTTAGCCCCTGTCAGGCAGATGCAACTGCCGCAAGGCTTTGGACAGCTGGACCATGTAAGGATCACGGCGAAAACAACGAAAAATCGCACGTTGACTTTATTATGCGCAACGCATAATATTGTTTTTATGAGGCATACAGATGTTTACAGATAGCCAGATTTCCGTCCTACAGATCCTACTCGGGGAGCCGGAGCGGGCATTCTCCATGTCCGAGCTGGGACGTTTGCTAGCCAAAAAACCGGGGGTATTCCAACGCGGTCTCAATGCACTCGAAGCGGATGGCTTCATTGTCAGCCGACGCGAGGCCAATCTACGCTTGCTGACAGTTGATGCAACACACCCCCTATATGAGGCCATCCGCATGATCGCATTTTGCAACAGTGCTCCCCTTCCATCCGATGTCTATATGCGATACGCGTCGCCGGACGGGTGTGATCACCTCAAGGTCGCCGAACCACTCGGAACCTATACAACATCTACTCTCAAGCTCCTGATCATTGCCGGCCCCAACGGTGCAGGTAAAACCACATTCGCACGCGAATTCCTGCCGCGTGAGGCCGACTGCCATGTGTTCATTAATGCTGATTACATCGCCCACGGACTATCCCCCTTTTCGCCCGAGCTGGCAGCCCTGAAAGCGGGGAAGGTCATGCTTCGAGAGTTGGATACCCATTTGACGCATCGCCGAAACATTGCCATCGAGACCACGCTTAGCGGCAAACGTTACGCGCGACTGATACCACGCTGGCAGGCGAAGGGGTACGCCGTGAAGTTGATCTTTCTCTCACTCACCAACGTAGAACTTGCAGTCGCACGCGTCGCCGGGCGCGTCCGGCAGGGGGGCCACGCCATACCAGAACAAACGATTCGGCGCCGCTTCGAGACAGGCAGAAATCATTTCGAACACATCTATAAACCGCTTGTAAACACCTGGGCACATTATGACAACTCGGGCACTCAACCCATTCTACTCGAAGAGGAGGAGCGATGATGAAACGAAACAGAGTAAAGGATCCCGATATACGCGGGGTAGAACCCGCCCTGCGCCGTGCCGCCAAAGCCGCCCGTCGCATAGCCAAGGCCACTAACACCCCACTCATCATCTGGGAGAATGACAAGATCGTCGAAAAGTGGATCCGCTGAACTCCTGTTTGAAGTTGTTGGCTACTTTCTGCATCATACAACGAGAACCACTTAATCAAAAATATGAGGATTAGAATGCGGTCCTCTTTTTAGATTTGGACACCCTGCAGCCTAACCATTTGGGGTGGTATGGCTATAACCGTAACACAAGTCCGACAACATCACCTGTCGCATCCCGATGATCATCAAGTGGCTGGGAGGAAAACAGAGGCACGTGGATATGATGCGTACGATGCCGTTTGGTCACACCACGGGCCCCATGGAAACAATCCTTGCCGAAGGGGGGCCGTAGCATGCGCGCATCGGGCATGTACCTCTCAAGGCCTACGGCCACCACTCGCGGACACTGGATCAACAAGATCAAAAAGCGGCATCCAAGGGTAGAAATGTAGCGCAACGCCCGCTAACAGAACAGAATCCTCTTATCATCCTTCCCGAGGCGCTCTTGTGCTGGTATAGATATATTCATAGGAAAGAATATGCCAGTGACACGAAGGAGAGTTAAGAATGGATACGATTCTAAGGGATATCGAAGCACGCGTGTTGGGGTGTCTATTTGAGAAGTCACTGACAACACCAGAATACTATCCGCTAACCATCAACTCTCTCACAGCGGCATGCAATCAGAAGTCAAACCGCATACCCGTCATGGCTTTGGATGAACATGATGTGACCGATGCACTGGACGGCCTTCGCTACACACATCACCTGGTTTGTCAGATTGCTGTTGCTGGAAGCCGAGTGCCAAAATACAAACACGACACCGAAAGAAAGCTGCCACTCCTGGATCTTGATATCGCCCTAATGTGCGAACTGCTTGTACGCGGGCCTCAGACCGCAGGCGAACTTCGGACACATGCTCGCCGCCTGTACGAGACCGAAAGCGTAGCCGCAGTGGCCAAGGCTTTGGACACACTTGCCACTCTGGAACCCACCCCGATGGTCGTGCGGATTCCGCCAGCACCCGGACATCGCGACCCGCGATATGCCCACCTGCTTTGTGGAGCCGTTAACGTTAATGAAAACCCCGATCCTACGCCTCATTCTCAACCCATGCGCGAGGCACATACGACTGCCTTGGAAGCAAAAGTGGCTCAACTGCAAAGTGAGGTACAAAACCTGCGCGACATGTTTGAGACATTTCAAAAGCAGTTCGAATAGCGATCAGGATTCCCTCATAAAAATAGAAACCAGTGATCAGTTACCAATGGTCAGTAACCAGTGAGAAGGTCCCTTACATCCTACTGAGCTAGCCCATGTCACGCGAAAGGAGACACTATAGACGCGCAATCCTGTCATCCCGATCTTGTCGAGGGATCTCCTGCGATATACCGATGCCTGAGAGTCCTCGACTCCGTTCGGAATAACAACTCGCATAACGTTTGGCGACTGATAGCGGGTCACTTGTGACAGAACGACGCTCTTAACTTCCGAATTTAGGTTCACCGCTGACTAACGTCGACGCGGGGGGCCTGAACGAGGGCCACCACGACGAGCGCCACCACCGGAGCGACCTCCGCGATTGGGGGGACGCGGCGGACGCACATAATGCTTAGCATTCGTATGCGGCAGCGGATTGAGCAAGCTATCTTCTGGATACTTGCAGGCAAGATCCTCACCAATGAACTTCTCAATCTCGGGGATAGCAAAGGACTCGTCTTCGCAAGCAAAGGATACAGCAGTTCCTTCTGCCCCAGCACGCCCTGTGCGACCAATCCGATGCACATAGTCGCCAGCTTCATAGGGTAGATCAAAATTCACAACATGGTTAATTTCATCAACATGCAGTCCGCGTCCCGCAACATCGGTTGCCACAACGGTTAGAATCTTTCCAGAGCGAAAATCCTCAAGAACGCGCATGCGGCGGTTCTGGGCAACTGCCCCCGAAAGGACTTCACATTTGATCCCATAGCGTTGGAGTTCAAAAGCAATTCGTTCGGTCTGATCCCGCCGGTTAGCAAAAATCAAAACCCGGCCAATATTGGGACGAGAGAGAAGGTTGTATAGAACCGTAAACTTCTGATTGGCACGAACCATATAGATAAGTTGCTTTACCGTATCCACGGCAACCTGATCCGGTTCAATCTGGACGACAACAGGATCGGGCATCCATTGTGAGGCCAACCGCATCACGTCGTCTGAGAGTGTGGCACTGAAAAGGAGTGACGTTCGCTTTTCTTTGGGCGGGGTGCTGCGAATGATTGTCTTCACATCCGGGATGAACCCCATGTCAAGCATACGATCCGCTTCGTCAATCACGAGAACCTCAACACCCTTTAAATTAATTTTACCTTTTCGCTGAAAATCTAAAAGCCGACCTGGGGTCGCTGCCATCAGGTCTATAGGAGTTTTGAGAAGCTTGCGTTCCTGCTTGTCATAGTCTGTGCCCCCATACACCGCCATACTGCGCATTCCGCAGTACTTCCCTATGGCTTCGGCATCACTGACGATTTGAATCACGAGTTCACGGGTTGGTGCAATGACCAGCGCGCGGGGTCTTCCACAGGGACGATCTTTCGGCAGCGGATGCTGAAGAAATCGCTTAAATATAAGCAGCAGAAATGCAGCCGTCTTTCCCGTACCCGTCTGCGCCTGACCCGCAACATTATGCCCTTCGGCAACCTCTTGCAACACACGTGCCTGAATCGGGGTGCAATACTCAAACCCCATCTCTGCAACAGCGTGTAAAATCTCATCAGAAAGGCCCACGTCATGAAAACGCGTTTTTCCATCGACAACCTGCACCTGATAATCATCAATCGACCACGGTTTTTCGGGGGCAACAACGGCTTTTTTTCGTCTTGGACGGGACTCCACTTTCGTGGACGACTCTGGTGCAGGTTCGACTTCGGTGGGGGGTGCAGAAGCGGATGAATCTGGTGCGGGCTCGACTTCGCGGGGTTGTGCAGGTGCTATCTCGCTGGGTTGTGCAGAAGGGGAGGGAGGAGGGGTCGTCAACACAGGCTGCTTCAGAATCTCAGCATTGTCGGTGTCATCGGGCTGTGACAAAATCGAAGAATCGTCCAATGGGCGCGGTGTCTTACGCTTGCCAGAGGGGCGACGGCGACGAGCAGCGGCAGGCTTTTCCTCATCTTGCCGCTCGCGTCTCTGTTTGCCGCCCGATGCAGTGGGCTGCCCAGGCCGCCACTCTTCCACATTCGGATCTCGTTTAGCGGGGGCTGCACCTTGAGAAGGGCGCTTTGATTTTCCTGATGGACGACGCCTAGGTTTACCGTCTGCAACTGAAGCCGATTTTGACGTCGAACGTGTTTTTTTAGAAGGTGCCGACGCGGGGCTCTCTACAGAGCCCTTATGCAAGCGTGCTGCCAATGATTTGAAAATTTGAATTGCCATAATTTGCTATAGCAACACGCAAACAGATACCTGGCAACCCATAAGCTGCAAAAGGGGTCCGCGCACTGCTGAACCCTTTTAGCGCTTTGAGAATTGGAAACGCTTGCGCGCACCCGGCTGACCTGGTTTTTTGCGCTCTTTCATACGAGCATCACGCGTCAGGCAACCGCTATTCTTCAAGACTTCGCGCAGAGAGCTATCTGCAACAGTCAACGCACGGGCCATGGCGTGACGCAAAGCGCCCGCTTGTCCTGCAAGGCCACCACCCTTGAGTGTGGCAGAGATGTCGTACTTTTCGAGCGTATTCGTGAGCTCTAAAGGCTGCACGATATACTGAAGAAGGGCTTCGCTAGGAAAGTATTCCTTGAGTTCACGTTTGTTCACCTTGCAGGATCCAGATCCCTCGACAAGGCGTACACGGGCTACAGCGGTTTTACGTCTTCCTGTAGCGCTAAATTCTTGAGCTTTTTCTGCCACTGACAACTCCTTGAGAGTTCAGGTTAGTGATATCTTACAATGTGATGGTGCTGGGGCTCTGTGCTTCGTGCGGGTGCGACTCACCAGCATAAACTTTCAACCGCCGAAACATTTGTCGGCTTAGATTGTTTTTCGGAAGCATACCTTTGACAGCAGCTTTAATAATACGATCCGGATGGCGCTCGCGCACCACCGAAGCCTTGACCTCTCTCTGCCCACCGCGATAACCGGTAAAGCGTTGATAGATCTTCTGTTCTTCCTTGTTACCGCTCAGCTTAACTTTCTCAGCATTCACGACCACAACAAAATCTCCGGTGTCTACATGATGCGAGAAGATTGGCTTATTCTTACCACGCAGGATGTTTGCAAGCTTTACTCCCAGACGGCCTACAGGGAGCCCTTCCGCATCAATCACGAACCACTGGCGGTCTGCTCCTGGGTCCTTTGGCACAAATGTCTTCATCATTTCGTTCCTTCAATAAAATCAGAGGGATGGACACTACCCCAAGCCTCTCGGGGTGTCAACTCCCTTTTATTATCAATTTATATATCTTTTTTACTATTCCGGCGCCTTCAAATCATCCTCCGCTTCAATAGCAAGCTGACGGAAAATTTCTTCTTCAAGGGCCATGCTATCGTTGTATACGGATGTGGCGGGACGGCCACTTAGCTGCTTGGGCAGATTTTGTTGGACTAATTCATTGCTATTGCCCGCAACGGACTCCACCACTAGCGAGCGCAACGCATCCTCGTTACGCGACAGCTGCTCCTCTTCTCTCCGCTGCTGAGCCTCTTCCCGCTGCCGTAATTTTTCTTCTCGACGACGCAGTTCCTCTTGCCGCTGCTGCTGTTCCTGAATCTGAAATTCCCGAGCCTCCTCGACAGAGAGTCGATCCGCAGAGTCCTCAATTTCTGGACGCACTTCGCTACTGCTCTTTTTGGGCTCCGCGCCCTCAGCCAGAGAACTGCCCGACCATCCGGTTTTCCACATGCCATCAATATGCAGGGAGTCCCGTCGACGCATCGTCTCGGCCACCACCTGCTCAGGCGTATCGAGAACATAGGGAGTAATAAAAACAATCGTCTCTGTGCGTCCCTTGCTCGAGCTCGTCGAATTGAAAAGTCGCCCCAACAACGGG
>Ga0307929_1002267_pt1 | contig 12746 bp, 9 predicted proteins | sample AceLakmetage1330_FD_203160 | JGI IMG/M metagenome (GOLD analysis project Ga0307929, IMG submission 203160) | Saline water microbial communities from Ace Lake, Antarctica - #1330 | ecosystem: Environmental > Aquatic > Non-marine Saline and Alkaline > Saline | place: Antarctica: Ace Lake...
GCCAGTTTTTTGTCGATTGCCAGGGCAGCTTCCCGGGTCTGGGCCATGATGGCCGGAATCTGCTCATCCTCCATGCCGGCGGTAAAGCCTACCACCCAGATGGCCGGTGTATAGGCACCAATGGCTTGGATGGGGGCGGCCACAGCTTTTACGCCTGAGATATATTCTTCATCATCAAAGGCAACTCCTGTTTTCCTAACGGTTTCAAGCTCCTTTAAATAGATATCCGGATCCATAATTGTTTGGGGGGTGAATCGGATGAGGCCCTTTTCCAGGATATAAGCCCGGGCATCTGTTTGTGTCATATTTGAAAGGAAAACTTTCCCCACTGCTCCGGCCTGAAGGGGCAGGGAGGTGCCGATGGGGGAGGAAATTTTAAAGTCTTTTCTGGATTCCACAATATCAATGACCGTGACCGAATCCTTGTTCCGGATTCCTAGGAATACCGATTCCCGGCATTGCTCCATGAGATGTTCCATTATCGGGCGGGCGGCTTTTTTAAAATCCATTCTTTCATAGGCTGCTTTGCCAAGTTCCATGAGGGTGGTGCCGATGGTGTATCGCTTGGATGAAGGATCCCGAATAAGGGCTCCCTGATCTTCCAGGGCTGCCGTAATTCCATGAACCGTGCTTTTACTGATATCCAATTTGAAAGAGATTTCGCTGATCCGTAGCCCATGACTTGCCTTTGAAATGGCTTTGAGGATGAAAAATGCCTTTTTTACAATGGGTGCCTGGTATGGTTTTTTCATTGTTCTCCTTCTCCATAATGGTGGTTGTAAAGAAAAAGAAAGGCCAGGGTGCCTGCGGCCATAAAGGCCATGCCGCAGGGAAAGGCAAATTTGAGGCTGAAAAAATCCATGGCAAGTCCTGCGATAAGGGAGCCTGTAAGCATTCCCAGGGAATGGGCCATTGTCATCACGGACATCACAGATCCCATGGCCTTTTTTTCATCCCCCTTGACCACGGCAAGCGCTGTGATCGCCGGCATGGAAATGCCACCACCAATGCCAAACAGGGTAACGGCAATTAAAAGGTCGGAAAAAGAAACGGCAAAAAATGGCAACCATATGCCAAGGGTTGAAAATGCCCCCCCCAGGATCACCATGTATTTCTTGTTGAGCCGGTCAGCGGCATATCCCATGGGCAGCTGGAGAACACCTGACACAAAAATACCCAGCATTACCAGCAGGCCGATCCTGGAACCGGAAAGGCCAAATGCCCTGTCGGCAAAAAGAGGGAGAAAACACCAGATAATCCCGATGCAGGCGGTATAGGCATACCGAAATGATACCAGGGCTCCCAATTCCCAGTCTCGGATCACCTGGGACCAGGGAACAGGTCTCCTGTTGTTTAAGCGAATCTTTTCCAGGGAAAGGGGCGGTAAAAAAACAAGGCAGAGCACGAGACCCAGAGAGGATAAAAGCCCCATGCAGACAAAGGCGGCATCCATGGACCAAAGATCATGGATAAAGCCTCCCATCACCGGCCCCAAACTAAGGCTCAAAAACATGGATAGATTAAACAGCCCCATGGAATATCCTTCGGATCCATCGGGTGTGATTTCTCCCACATAGGCCTGGACCACGGGCATGACCATGGCAGACCCTGCCCCCTGGACAAACCGGATAAGGATCAACCCTTCCACTGTGGTGGAATAAACAAAGGCAAGAGAGACAAGGACATAGGTGGCAAGCCCGGCCAGAATAAAGGGTTTTCTGCCCTTTTGATCGGAAAGCCTGCCAAACAGGGGCAATAAAAATGTTCTTGAGAGGGAAAAAGAGGCAAAAATCATGGCCACATAGAGTCCGGTTGCCCCCAGGTCATTGGCATAAATGGGCAGCAGGGGCACCACAATTCCCACCCCGGTCACCATGGTAAAAACAATGAAAAACAGGGTCAGAAAAATACCTTTATGGGCCGAAGGAATAATCCGGTTGCCCTTGCCCAGGATCTTGGCAACGAGCTGGGATACTGGCTCTTTTATGGCATAAAACAGATCCATGGGGCTTTAGGACATCACCTTTTTCCTAAGTCAGGCATTCTTTTATCTGATCGATGAACCGGCTTTGGGTGGCAAATTCCCCCTTCCTGTAATTGGCATGGGTCAGGTATAAAAATCGTTCCGCCCGGGTCATGGCCACATACATGAGGCGGCGTTCTTCATAAAGGGCCTGGTTCCCATCGTCAATGGACCGCCAATGGGGGAAAAGGCGCTCTTCACACCCCACAATAAAGACGGTATCAAATTCGAGCCCCTTGGCCGAATGAATGGTCAAAAGGGCAATCCCCTTTGAATCTTGTTCATCTTCATCCTCTTTATCTTCCCGGATCAGAGCCGCCTCTTCAAGATATTCCAGAAGAGTGTCCTTGGACCTTGCCGTGTAGATAAGCTGTTCGATATTTTCTTTTTTGGAGATAAATTCAGTTCTGGTCTTTACCTTTTTTTCCAGATAGTCGTAATACCCGGTCCGATCGATAACAGTTTCCATGGCCATGGCAGGCGGCATATCATGGATGGCATCCAAAACTTCCAGAACAAGGGCGAGGTTTTCATGGACTTTTTTTGTCAGCACCCGATCCTTGACCATGATTCGTGCCGCATCCTGCAAGCTCGTGCCTCCTGTGCGCAGGGCAGCCATTCGTTTAACCATGGAAGGGCCGATTCCCCGTTTGGGGGTATTGACCACCCGTTCAAAGGAAAGGTCGTCATTGGGAAAATAGGCAGCGCTCAGGTAGGAGTTGATATCTAAAATTTCCATGCGCTCAAAAAAACCCTGGGATCCCATCATTCGATAGGGCACCCGAAAGGCCCGAAAGATTCTTTCAAAGGGCAGGGAACAAAATTTTGTCCGGTAGACAACAGCCATCTTGTCAAAGGGGACGCCAAGCCCCTGGCGATTCATAGCAAGGGCCCGTTTGGCAACCCATTCGGCTTCATGGGCATCGGACATAAACTTATAAATTTCGACGACGCCGCCTTTTTTCTTGGAAAAACAGTGTTTTTCCATTTTGTCCGGGTTGTAATCAATCATGTCGTTGGCAGCCTGGACAATCTCATGGGCAGATCGATAATTTTCTTCCAGCCTGAAAATTTTTGAATCCTTGTATTTATCGGGGAACCGTAAGAAATGGTTAACATTACTGCCCCGAAATCCGTAAACTGACTGCCAGTCATCCCCCACGCAAAACAGGTTACGATGTTCTCCCAGCAGCAGATTGGTCAGGTCCTCCTGGAGATTGTTGGTGTCCTGGTACTCGTCCACCAGAAGATAAGTAAAATACTGTTTGTACCAGGACCGAACCTGTTCATGATCCCGGAGAAGATCCCGGGTTTTTAACAAAATATTGTCAAAATCTACAGAGTTCATCTCCTTGAGACGCTCTTCGAACTGGGAATAGATATCTGTCAGCCGGATATTAAAAAAGCCTGGATTCAACTCAAAATAGCCCTGGGGGTCTCCGGAATTCTTTGCACGTGAAATAGACGATAAAATCCTGTTGGCATATTTTTTTTCAATATTGTTCCTCACACAGAGCTCTTTGACAAGCTTGTCCTGCTGGTAAACGCTAAAGATCTGAACAGGGGTGGTATATCCCATGAGTTCACAATGCTTTTTCAAAATCATGAGACAGGCAGAATGATAGGTACGAACCCATTCAAAGCTTGCCGGGGGCAATCCTGTCATCTCAATCAACCGGGCTTTCATCTCCTGGGCCGCCTTATTGGTAAAGGTAATGGCCAATATCCGTTTGGGATCGTAGCCCGTGGCTGCCAGATGGGAAAATTTGGCCGTCAGGGTCCGGGTCTTGCCGGAACCAGCGCCTGCGACCACCAGGGCCGGGGAACCGGTATGATCAACGGCATCTTGCTGCTGTGATGATAACTGCATATAAAAAAATTAACCGGAAATCCGCCCAGGGACCGGCCCTGGTAGTTCAACCGCTTTAATTTATCTCCTCAATTTAATTTAGGTACCAATTTAGGTACGAGCTTAGATGCTGGCTTCACCAATTATTCGCTTTAAGGTGGACTCAATCTCCTGTTGGATCTCATCCAATCTTTCCCGGGTAAGAGATTCAAACCGCAACACCAGGGCCGGCTGGGTATTGGATGCCCTGACAAGGCCCCACCCGTCATCGTACACCGCCCGCAATCCATCGATATCAATCACCTCCTGGCTGGGTATTGCCTTGTAATGGGCCACAATCTTGTCCACCACATCAAATTTAATGGCATCGGGACACTCTACCCTAAGTTCCGGGGTGGTAAAGGTCTGGGGAAGGTCCCCTATCAATTCATCCACGCCTTTGCCCGTATCTACCATGATTTCCAGCAGCCGGCAAGTGGCGTAGAGGGCATCATCAAACCCGAAATACCGGTCCTTGAAAAACATGTGGCCGCTCATTTCTCCGGCAAGTTCGGCATTCTCCTCTTTCATTTTTTTCTTGATCAATGAATGACCGGTCCGCCACATAATGGCATTCCCGCCAAGCTTTCGAATTTCATCATACATGACCATGGAGCATTTTACTTCGGATATAAAGGTGGCGCCTGGCTTTCTTTCAAGGATCTCCCTGGCATAAATCACCATAAGCTGATCCCCATAAATCACCTGCCCGTTCTTGTCCACCACACCGATCCGATCGGCATCCCCGTCATATCCGACACCAAGGTCCAGGCCCTGGCTTTGTACCAGGGCAATGAGATCCTTCAGATTTTTCTTCTGGGTGGGATCTGCCTCATGGTTGGGAAAAGAACCATCCAGGTCGCAGAAAATATCATGGACCTCACACCCCAGCTCTTTTAACACCGGCACTGCTGTGATACCACCGGTGCCGTTCCCTGCATCAATACCGATCCTGATTTTTTTATTAAGGATGATATTTTTCAACAAATAGGCCTTATAGGGCGTTGTCACATCGGCTTGGGTTTTTTCGCCCTCTCCCTGGACATAGGCTCGTTTCTCAATAATCCCCAAGACATCCTGGAGTCCCTGGCTGTGGATGGAATTGAGTCCGCTCATCAGCTTGAACCCATTGTATTCCGGTGGATTATGGCTGGCAGTGACCATGGCCCCGCCATCCAGCTCCAGATGGTGGATGGAAAAATAAAGCACCGGCGTGGGACAGATACCGATGTCCACCACATCACAGCCCGTGGAAATAATCCCCTGGATAAACAATTGGGAAAACCGATCCGATGTTTTCCTGCAATCCCTTCCAACAGATATTTTTTTTCTCCCCTGTTCCACTAATAAAGAGCCATAGGCTTTTCCAATATCAATGACATCCGGTTCGCAGATATCCTCTCCTGCAATTCCCCGAATGTCGTATTCCCTGAAGATCCCGGGATTCATAGCCCCTCCTTTAAAGTATTTTTGATAAAAGCACCAGCACACCCACCAGCCAGCAATAGGGGGCAAACAAATGAAACTTGCCCCTGTGAACCAATTTTAATAATAGTTTTAAGGCCACCAGGCCGACTACAAAAGACGCGATTGTTCCGTAAATAATAGCAGGATTAATAACAAATCCGGTTTCCATGGCATCCTTCATCCCCAGAAGCAGGGCCCCCAGAATGGCGGGAACAGACAGGAGAAAAGAAAATTTGGCAGCTGTTTGCCGGTCCAGACCGGCAAACATGCCAGCGGCAATGGTGCTGCCGGACCGGGAAATACCGGGAATTACGGCAAACCCCTGGACAATCCCGATGAAAAGCGCCCGCTTGGTATCAAATTTAACCCCTGCTGTTTCATCACGATAATATCGTCGGGAGACCCACAGGATGGTACCGGTGAGGATCAGCATGCAGCCGACCAGGGTAGCAGAGGAAAACAAGACCTGCTCAAACTGTTTTAAGCCAAGGCCGATCACTGCAGTGGGCACAGAACCCACGAGAATTAATGCCGAAAGTTTCAGGTTCTCATCCGTCTCGATCAGGTGGGCAAACGGTTTATCACCGGCAAGGTTTGTCAAAAACCCAAAAATTGAGATCCCCATCAATTTAATATCGGAAAAATAGACCACCAGCACCGCTGCCAGGGTTCCCATGTGAACGCTGATATCAAATATCAATAAAAATTCGGTGATGTTAAAATAAATCTGACCGAGCACCAGATGCCCGGAACTGCTTACCGGAAGGAATTCAGTCAACCCTTGAAGAATCCCCAATATGATTCCCTGATATATTTCCATATTCTGCTAGTTTTCTTTATTTTTTTAAGGTCCGCATAAACCGCTACATAAAACCCAATCTTGTCAAGCAATCGTATATAATTCTTGTACTTAAATTGCAAGATTTTAAAAAAAAGACATGAACAATATCCTTTCTGGACTTGTTTCCTACCCGAAATTATTATTGATGCAGCTTGATAAGGACAGCCCCCGGTTAAACCCGTCTCTTTTATTCGTGATACCGGCTTTGCCGTCAGCAGCGAGGAAAAGGCAGTCATTGCCAGCGGGTTTTCTGAAACCAAACGGCTTATAGAGGCAAAACAGCTGGGCGGCAGCCAATATATTAAAAAACCCTATACACTTCAAAAATTTGCCTTTGCAGTAAAAAAAGAACTGGCCAGGAGGAATTAACAAAAGAAGTGTTGATTTCACTCCGGTTCTCCTGTAATAATGAGAACAATATTTAATTGTAGCTTTGTTCAGGGCTTCAGATATGATTATTATTCTAGCGAATAACCTCAAAATATTTTTAATTCTATAAGGAGAAAAGATGAATACAAAAATTTTAGTAAAAAGTTTGCTGTCTGTAATTGCATTCCTTTTTTTATTTGGATGCGCCACAAAAGAACCCGTGAAGGCCCCCTCATTTTCAGCCACAACCTTTGATACAAAGATGTACGACTCAAAGGTGGATAATTTTGTTGTTGTATTTGATGCTTCCAGCTCCATGAGACATAAGTACAAGGGCACCCCCAAATTCGACATTGCCAAAAGCCTTGCGAATCAATTGAACCTGACCCTTCCGGAAATGGGCCAGACAGCCGGGCTCAGAAGCTTTGGCCATGACCCTTCAGTCTCCAAACAGCTTACGGAATTACTCTACGGCATGGAAAAATATTCCACTGCTAATGCGACGGGTGCACTTAAAGCCATAACAAAACCTGGTGGATTCAGCCCCCTGGGAACAGCCCTCAATGCAGTGGGGAGTGATCTTGAAGGCCTTCCAGGCGTTCATAACGTTGTGATAATCGTCAGTGATGGCATGGACATGAAACCAAAAATTGTCCAGGCACAGGCCCTGAAAGACAAATACGGGTCTTCCATCTGCTTTTATCCCATCCAGGTAGGAGCGGAACCTGAAGGAACAGCCTTTCTCCAGGAAGTCGCCAGAATCGGAGCCTGCGGATTTTTCTCAACCGCCGACGATCTTATGAAAGGTGACGGCATGGCCGCCTTTGTGGAAAAAGTATTTCTCACAAAAAAGGCACCGGCACCCATGAAAGTAGAAAGAAAAGACAGTGATGGTGATGGTGTATATGATGATGAAGACCAGTGTCCTGGAACCCCTATTGGTGCTAAAGTAAATGCAGTGGGTTGCTGGACCCTTGACAGTGTCCTGTTTGATTTTGACAAAGCCGAGATTAAACCCGAAGGGTATCCTCTGCTGGATGCAATCATTGTCATCCTGGAAAAAAATCCGGCCATGAGTGTCGAACTTGCAGGTCATACCGACAATGTGGGAACCAAAGCCTATAACATGGATCTCTCCATAAGAAGATCCAATGCCGTTGCCACTTATCTGGTGGACCAGGGAATCTTGAGGAACAGACTTGCCACGACTGGTTTTGGGTTCACAAAACCTGTGGCGCTCAATGGTACAAACTTTGGACGTTCTCTGAACCGACGGGTTGAATTAAACCCCTATTAATTGTCTATTAATTGATAAAGAACCGTCCGGGAAGGGTGACCCCTTTTTCCCGGACAACCTTTCAGGGTCAAAAGATCTGACCTAAAAAAAATAAAAGCCCGTCAAAGGATTCTCTTTGACGGGCTTTCTCTTTAAAAGCGTCTCCGGTCCGAGAAAAAAAGTTCATTTTCCACCTTGCAAATAGAAACTTGACACTGTCCGTCAATCTGGATCATAATAAACAACTCAATGCAATTGTTCTGGCAATTGTGTTCACTTATGAATTACCGTTTAAAAATTAATGACCCCACGGCCGGGAGGACAGGTTAATGAAAAAATTGGGTGAGTTACTTGTCCAGGAAGATTCCTTTGAAGAGATTCTAATGGGAAATCAGGCCCTTGTCAGGGCAATGGTAGAGACCAAAACTCTTGTAGTGACGTCCTATCCAGGATCACCCACCCCTGAAATAGCATCTGCCATTCAAGATATCCCCCAGGATCGTCAGCCCTTTTATTTTGAATTTTCAGTGAATGAAAAAGTCGCCACTGAAGTGGCATTTGGTGCAGCCATCAATGGAAACCTCGCCTGCGTTTTTTATAAAAGCGTGGGACTGAATGTGGCGCTTGACTCTTTTGTACAGCTGGGTTTATTCAATATTATTGGCGGCATGGTAGTGGTGATTGGGGATGACCCCGGTGCCAACTCTTCCCAGAATGAACAGGACAATCGAAATATCTATCGCATGGCCAAGGTAACCGTTATGGAACCGGCCTCCCCGGAAGAAGCCTATGCATATTATAAACAAGCGGCCCACCTGGCCGCGGCCCATAAAACGGTTGTGGTACTCCGGCTGACCACCCATGTCTGCCATGCCCGGCAAAAAATCAAATTTGCCGGATACCAAAAAGAAAAGGGATATAAAACTGAATTTAACAAGGAAAACGGTCCCTATATTCCCTTGACCGTATTGGCCCTGGAAATGAAACGTCTCGCCATGGAAAGAACAGGACGGATCTTGCCTTTTATTCGAAAAGCTAAGTTGAACCGGGAGATCAAGAGTGCTGACAGTCAGGGTAAGGGCATCATTACCTCGGGGCTGACCTGGCTGGCTGTTATGGATGTACTGGAACGGTCCACATACCGGCCAAATCTTTTGAAACTGGGTGTGACCAATCCCCTTGAGCGAGAAGGCATCCTCTCTTTTTTAAGGTCCAACGACCAGGTTTTGATCTTAGAGGAACTGGATGACATTCTTGAAAACCAGATAAAGGCCATGGCATATGACCAGGGTCTTACCACCACCATCATCGGAAAAACATCTGACAAAGATTTTATAGGTGAATTCACTCCGGACAAGACCCTTGAAAAAATCCTGGCCACATGGCCGGAGATGATGCCCGGGGAAATAAAAGAGCTGGGGCAAAAAGAGAAATTGCCGGCGGTAACCGTACCGGACAGACCCGCACAGATGTGTCCCGGCTGTGGACATAGAAGTGCCTTTTTTGCCATTAAAAAAGCACTGGGGAATGATGATATAACCGTTGCCGACATTGGTTGTCATACCCTGGGGTATATGCCGCCCTACGAAGTCGGGGAGGTGCTCATGTGCATGGGGGCCTCTCCGGGTATTGCCGCAGGACTTTCTTTGAACAATGAGAAGAAAAAGGTCGTGGCGTTTTTAGGGGATTCTACTTTTTTCCATGCCGGCCTGCCCGGATTGATCAATACCATTTTCAATCATCACAATATCACCCTGATCATCATGGAAAACGGTACCACTGCCATGACCGGTCACCAGGACCATGCCGGTGGAACGATTAAAATTGAAACCCTGCTAAAAGGACTTGGTATTGAATCGGTGCTTGCCTGTGATACCTACAGCCAAGAAAAGTTGACCGGTCTTGTAAAACATTCCCTTGAAATTGATGGGCTCAGCGTGGTCATTGCCAGGCACCCCTGCATGCTCAAGTTCACACGAAGCCAGCGAAAAAAACCAGGATATGTTCAAAAACATATTACCATTGACCCTGCAATTTGTACCCAGGCCCATGTGTGCGTTGAAGCGTTTGGCTGCCCCAGCTTTGTCCGGAATCTGGATGGCAGCGTGGGGGTTAATGCAGACCTTTGCCTGGGGGATGGTTCCTGCAGGCCCTCCTGCCCGGAGAAGGCCATTGGTTTTGAAAAGGAAGAACGATGAAGGAATATAATATTTATATAACCGGTGTCGGCGGTCAGGGGATCGGCCTGCTCAGTCAGACGCTTCTCAGGGGTGCAGACCATGCCGGGTTGGAGGTAATGGCAGTAGATACCCATGGCCTGGCCCAGCGGGGGGGCGTGGTGGTATCCCGGATCCGCTGCGGCAGTAGCGTTTTTTCTCCTTTAACCCTGTCACACCACTGTGATCTGGTCCTGGGGATGGAAATCCACGAAGCCCTTCGCGGATTGGAAACTGCCCTGAAAAAAGGGGGGACCCTTGTCTATATGGCGCTCGCCTGGCAACCCCTTCCGGTTCGGTTGGGCCAATGTCAGGCGGTAACGCCAGAAAATATCTCCAATGCCTGTACACAATTGGCTGCCCGTAGCCTGTCGGTTCAAACCAGTGGACTTGCAGATGCAAGGATGCACAACATGGCCCTTGTGGGAACCGTCGCAAAACACGACCTGATTCCCGGGGTGGCAAAGGCTGATTATACAAGGGCCCTGAAAGATCTGCTCACCGGTGATCTCCTCGTCCAAAACCTGGATGTCTTTAATCGCTATGCCCGATAAGGTTGAGATCTTTAGACGGATGTCCGGCCCCTATAATCTGGATACCTATTTTCTGGTCTGCCGGCAGACAGGGGAATCTGTGATTATTGATCCCGGCGATGATGCCCTGGCCGTGATAGACTTCATTGAAAAAAAAAAGATCACCCCCACAAAACTTCTTCATACCCATGGCCACGCCGATCAGTTCTTTTCCACAGAAGTTTTTAAGAAAACCCACAATATCCCCAGTTGTCTCCATGCCCAGGATAACCTTTTTTTTAAAGATCCAGGGGTCAGGGAGGAAACCCGGAGGCTGGTGGGCTTGCCTCCGCCCTACCCCGCGGATATAACGCTCGTTCACGAAGACCGGATTTTTTTTGGCAAGGAGCGCCTGTCCGTAATCCATACCCCGGGCCACACACCGGGATCGGTCTGCTTTTTATGGAAAAATCATTTGTTTACCGGAGACGCCCTCTTTGCCGGAGAGGCTGGCCGGACCGATCTTCCCGGGGGAAACCTTGCTCAGCTTATCGCCTCCATCAGGGATCGGATCATGGTGCTCGACAAAACGACCATCATCCACCCCGGCCACCACCATGCCGGCAGCAGCACCCAGTCCACCCTGAAAAAAGAGATACGAGAAAATATTTATATCACGGATTTTATTTTGGATACCTGACCTTGCCCTATGTCTTTTATTGTCAATTGAAAACAGATAAAATCAACACTTTTCGGTAATCTTTACAAGGCTCACCAAAGGTTTAATACGATACGTATTAGCCCTTTGGTGCAACACAGTGAATGGTACAAAAGACAAGTTATTTCGTTCAAATTATAAAGGTTTCGGTCCTTACCGGCCGGGGAGGATTGCAGCGTACGGATTGAACAATTCCAACAGGTTCTAAATTTTGGTTCATCTACAAGGCTAATTAAAGGTTTAATAGCAGGCCTATGTACCTTTGAGGCAACACCGTAGATGGGGAAAAAGGCAGGCTATTTCGTCAAGTTATAAAATATGCGGTGCTAAGTATTACTAATGTATTATCTGGATATTGTATTGGCCAAATACAATTTTCTTCAACACCGATATATTGTATCGGGTTTTGATTTAAAAAAGTGAACTTTATAATAATAGTCCACACCACATCAGGATGGGACAGCTTAATTTTTTTTAATAAAAGCTTGTTTTTTCATTACCCCCAAAGTCCAAAATAAACTAATTTATGTAATAAGATTCCTGTTGGATTTTTTGAATCGGGAATGTTACTGTCCAAATAAGTTTACTATTGGGCCTTGGGATGGAAAAATCTGGACCACTACATATTGTGGCTGGATTTTTTTTGATAAACTCAGGACTAACAGGGATAGTCTGGGGGTTTTATTGAACCCTGAAAAATTTGGACTATAGCCAGTAGTAAACTCTTTTTGAATCTTTAAATTATCTGGACCCTGGAAACGATTCTGTGTAACTACCATTTCTTCTATACATGAAATCTACCTTCAAATTCAATGACAAACCTGTTCATGGCCGGCTTCCATTTTTGAAGCGGCATGCTCCATTTCTTTGAGGCAGACATTATTGCCAAATATATTATTTTACAAGCAGATTTATCACTTGGAAAAATTTTTCTATTTATAATGGCCTTTCTGATAACACTGTTCAAGGATTCAATTGCATTTGTGGTATAGATGATACGCCTGATTTCTTGGGGGTAGTCAAAAATAGTTATCAAGTTGTCCCAGTTGCTGCGCCAGGATTTGCTGATGGTCGGATATTTAGTATCCCATTTGTCAGAAAAATCATCCAAAGCCTTTTCAGCCTCAGCAAGGGTTGGAGAATTATAAATATTTTTCAGACCCATGGCGATTTGTTTCATCTCTTTGTGCACAACAAATTTTAATGAATTTCTTATCATATGGACAATACAAAGTTGAATTTTTGCTTCCGGATAAACTGTTTTGATAGCATCTGGAAAACCTTTAAGGCCATCAACACAGGCAATAAAAATGTCCTTTAATCTATTGTTCCAATAATACGTTGGATTTAGGCTTCAAGGGCCTGTAGCAAAAGCGAGTTTCCGTTATTTTCCAATCTATTTGGCATGGCAATAATATTGCCTGGAAGTTCCCAGC
>Ga0307929_1002272_pt1 | contig 12697 bp, 15 predicted proteins | sample AceLakmetage1330_FD_203160 | JGI IMG/M metagenome (GOLD analysis project Ga0307929, IMG submission 203160) | Saline water microbial communities from Ace Lake, Antarctica - #1330 | ecosystem: Environmental > Aquatic > Non-marine Saline and Alkaline > Saline | place: Antarctica: Ace Lake...
CGCCGTATCACCATCTAAGATGATACTGGGCGCCCAGCCCTGCTGATATTCCCATTGCGGCCACACCAGATTGAGTATCTCCCCATGCCATTGCGCTTCTTTGTCCTCACAGCACTGGTTCTGTCCACCATGACTGTTTCAACCGCCATTGCCGCCACAGGCTGCACCCTGGTGATTCGGGTGAATACCGGCGCGGTGCTGTTTGAGGAGGGCGACTGCGACACGCGGGTGACACCCGCATCCAGCTTCAAACTGCCGCTGGCAGTCATCGGGTTTGATGCGCGCATCCTCACCTCGCCGGATGCGCCTGCGGTCGCCTATGACCCGGACAAGCATGTGGACTGGATGGAAAACTGGAAAACCACAGTTACACCGAGCACATGGCTGCGCGATTCCGTCGTCTGGTACTCATGGACCATTACCCGCCCGCTCGGCCTTGAGCAGATCGAGAGCTACCTGGCGCGGCTCAATTATGGCAACCAGGACATGGGCGGCACCGTCGGCATGAATAATGGCCTCACGCACGCCTGGCTTAGCTCAACACTGGCGATCTCGCCGCGCGAGCAGGCGGCGTTCCTGAGCAAGCTTGTCCTGCGCGCCTTGCCGGTCAAAGTCTCCTCGCAGCAGCTGGCGATTGAAACCACCGCCACTTACCCGTTTGGTGACGGACAGGTGGCAAAAGGCAAGACCGGTACCGGGGCATCCCAGGATGCAGACGGGAACCGTATTGCAGACCAACAGATCGGCTGGTTCATAGGGTGGACGGGAACGGATACTGACCCTGTCGTCTTTGTGCGACTGATCCGCGATACGGGACCGCAGGAAACTTATGCGGGTAACCGCGCCCGTGATGGCATGCTCGCGGACTTACCCTCTTACCTTCAGCGCACAGACTGATGGCGCGGCGCAAGTGCGAACCTAGAGCTCCCTTGCGAGCAACCATTCTTCCAGCAGCACAAGACGATCATTGCCGAACCAGAGTTCGTCTTCGCAAACGAAAGTCGGCGTGCCGAACACACCTGCAGCGATGGCATCATCAATATGTCTGTCGTGAAGAGCCTGCGTCTCCGGTGCCTCCAGCGCCTGTGCATAAGCTGCTTCATCGAGCCCTACCTTGCCAGCGAGCTCAATAAAATCCGCTTTTGCAAGTGCATCACGCTCTTCAACAAACATTGCCTTAAAGATTGCGCGCGACATGGCTTCAGCCTGCCCCATCGCGGCACCGGCTACGGCCGCATGGGAAAACAAGCGCCGGTCACCCTGCAACCGCCCATCAATTTCCAGATAAGGAATCGCGTAATGCCCGGCCCAACGCCGCACATCGCGCAATCGGAAGGCCACGTCGTAGATTCCTGATGGTGCTGGTCCTGCAAACGGGTTCTGCTCCCGCTTGTCCATCAGCGCCGGGCCGAAAAAAGGCTTCCAGTTGAACTGCGCACCGGTTACCGCGGCAATGCGCTCAATTTGTGAATGCGCCAAATATGAATAGCGGCTCGATAAGCCAAAATAAAAATCAACAATTGCGTTCGTCATAATGGTCATGCCCCCCGACTTGAACCAGCACGCTAATTGCGTTCATCTGGGTCACATTACAAGTGCAATCCGGCGTCATCCCGGAAAAAAATTTGCACACGACATCGGGAGCACACTTGCATGGTCGATCTTCAACGTGATCCGCGTACGGACAGAGGCGAACGTATAAATTTTACCAGCAGTGATGCATTCGAGTTTACTCAAATCCTCGACGGCTCGGCGCACCCGCAAGATATCTTTGGGGACCTCGAACTCCCTCCCGGTGACGGCCCCTTCCCCTGCATCGTCATGTGTCATGGATCTTATGGCTGGCGCTCGCATCACCTTGATTATGCTGACATGTTCCATGCGATGGGAATCGCCACCTTCCGTCCGCACTCGTTTGAAGCACGCGGGACATTGGAAGTTTCGACCACGCAGATCGACGTCACAATGGCGATGATGATTTGCGATGCATACGGAGCACTTGAATTACTCTCGATGCACCCTCAGATTGAGTCAACTCGCGTAGCGGTTGCGGGCTGGAGCCTAGGTGGTGGCATGGCGGTCTATTCCGCCTGGACACCACTGATAGAAAAGCTCGGCAAGAATGGTTTGGGCTTCGCCGCCCATATGCCCGTCTACCCTGCCTGCCACATCAAGACCGAAGACGACCGATGGTCATCTGCACCGATGTGCATCCTGATGGGTGAAGCAGAGGATTATACGCCGGCCGCTCCCGCCATTGAGATGGTCGACGACATCAATGCCCATGGCGGGCATGCGGAGATCATTTTGTATCCGGACAGCTACCACTCATTCGACAGCACCGACGACGTGATGCACCTGCCCGATGTCATTGCGCTGCCGCCTGTTCGCAACATCACCGTGACCAAAGCCGGACGCATGGTCAGTGACAATGGCGAAGACCTCTCCACCCGCGAAGCGCGCATTGAGGGTTTTGCAACCATGTCCAAACGCGGCGCACATATAGGTGGCAATCCGGCCATGCGCGAAAAGGCTTTTGCGGATGCCAAGGCCTTCATGACAAAGGTGCTGCTCCAGGGATAGGGACCATGTCGCTGCTTTTCGTTGGCACCACCGGCATGCTGGCCGATGCAACCCGGCATCTGGCGAGGTCCTCAAGCGGTGACATCGCCGTTGTTTCACGGGGTGCAGATGGATTCAGTTTTGGAGACGAGGCGCTGGACCAACGTGCCACAGCCTATCCTGCTGACTGGTCGGACCAGCGTGCCTTCATGTCGGTCCTTGATGACATCGTCGCCGCGCATGGTTCCATCACCTGCGCCCTGGTCTGGCTCCATGGTCGCGATGATGAGGTGCGCGCGCAAATCACCCACCAAATGGCGGATGGCGGCACGCTGTTGGAGGTGCTGGGCTCCGCCGCATCACAACCGGGTGCCTTTGGTGATATCCGCATGCGGGAAATGCGTGCGCATCCGCATATCCGATACAGGCAAGCGCTGCTCGGCTTTGTCCATGAAGACGGACGGTCGCGCTGGTTGACCCATGATGAGATCAGTGCAGGTGCTATCGCGGCCTACGCGTCGGATGAGACGATTACAGTCGTTGGTCAGACCGAGCCTTGGAGCCTGCGGCCCTAAGCGTGGCCCCTAGCCCTTGAGAATGGACTTACCCGCATATTCCGCGGCCGGCCCAAGCTCCTCTTCGATGCGGATGAGCTGGTTGTATTTCGCAGTGCGATCCGCGCGGGCGAGTGATCCGGTTTTGATCTGGCCGCAATTAGTGGCGACGGCGAGGTCAGCGATGGTGGCGTCTTCGGTTTCGCCGGAGCGGTGAGACATCACAGCCGTGTAGGCGGCCTTGTGTGCCATCTCGACGGTTTCCAGTGTTTCCGTAAGAGAGCCGATCTGATTGACCTTTACCAGGATTGAGTTGGCAACGCCTTTCTTGATGCCGTCAGACAGCCGCGCCGTGTTGGTGACGAATAGGTCATCACCCACAAGCTGCACCTTGTCGCCGATCTTTGAGGTCAGGTCTGCCCAACCGTCCCAATCATCTTCCGCCATTGCATCTTCGATGGAGATGATCGGGAAGCGGCCTACGAGGTCGGCCCAGTAGTCGGACATCTGGCCCGCATCGAGGGTCTTGCCCTCGCCTGCCAGCACATATTTGCCACCTTTGTAAAACTCGGTCGAAGCGGCATCGATTGCCAGATGAATGTCGTCGCCGGGCTTGTAGCCTGCCTGCTCGATGGCCTTCATGACGAAGCTCAGCGCGTCTTCAGTCGAAGCAATGTTCGGCGCAAAGCCGCCTTCGTCGCCCACATTGGTGTTGTGGCCTGCGTCCTTCAGCCCCTTTTTGAGCTGGTGGAACACTTCCGAACCCATGCGCACAGCGTCCGCCAAAGTCGGCGCCGACACCGGCATGATCATGAATTCCTGAATATCGATCGGGTTGTCCGCGTGCTCGCCACCATTGACGATGTTCATCATTGGCACCGGCATGATGCGCGCGGCTGGGCCGCCTACATATTTGTAAAGCGGCATGCCGCAGGACTGGGCGGAGGCTTTTGCCAGCGCTAGGGAGACACCGAGAATTGCATTGGCGCCGAGGCGCGCCTTGTTCGGCGTGCCGTCGAGGTCGCACATCATGCGGTCGAGCAGGATCTGTTCTTCCGAATCCATCCCCGCAATGGCATCAAAAATCTCGGTATTGACGTTCTCGACTGCCTTCAGCACGCCCTTGCCGCCATAGCGCTTCTTGTCGCCATCGCGCAGCTCTACTGCTTCATGGGCACCGGTGGAGGCACCTGAGGGCACTGCGGCGCGGCCGGAGGCCCCATCTTCCAGCACCACATCCACTTCCACGGTCGGGTTGCCCCGGCTGTCGAGGATTTCGCGGGCGGTGATATCAATGATGGCGGCCATCTGGCGCTCCTGCTTTTCTTGTCATGGTCTGCTGGTGCATAAGGTGGCCGTTACATAGCCCAAGCCCCCGCCGCATGAAAGAGCGCGGCGGCTGTCCCGTTCAGCCTTTTTCTGGAGCCCCGCAATGTCCGAATCCGCCGATACCCTGCGCCTTTGGGGCCGCAACAACTCCATCAATGTCCAGAAAGTCATCTGGACCCTGGAGGAGCTGAAGATCCCGTATGAGCGGATCGAAGCGGGCGGGGCGCACGGCGTTGTGGATACCCCGGAATATCTGGCTTTGAACCCCAACGGGCTGGTGCCGGTGATTCATGATCCACGCGGTGGCGGGCTGACCTTGTGGGAATCAAATGCCATCGTCCGCTATCTGTTCGCCACCTACGCGCCAGAAAGCGGCACGGGCCTGCATTACCCTGCGGATTCACGCCCCCGCGCTATCGAAGAACAGTGGATGGACTGGCAGGCGACCGCGCTTTGGCCTGCCATGCAGCCGATGTTTCATGGCCTGATCCGCAATACACCCGGCGTGACGCCGGATATGATTGCGGCCGCCACGACGCTGACTGAGACCCGATTAGCCGTTTTAGATCAGCAGCTTGACACAATGGCCTTTACCGCCGGCAAACGCTTCGGCATGGCAGACATAACCACGGGCCTCACCGTCGCCCGCTGGTTCAAGTTGCCCATCGACCACAAGCGCTTCCGGCATATCGAGAACTGGTTCGAGGCCATCCGCACGCGATCTGCGTTCCGGCATGTGGATATTCCGCTGAGCTGACGGCCACTGGCCTAGCGAGCAGCGGCGAGGACCGATAAACTCCGTAAAACTTCCTTCCCACGAGAAAGCAGAAATACCTGATGTCAGTGAAGCCCGGCGTCGTTAGCGGCGATGATTATAAGACCCTCCTCAAGGCCTGCAAAGATGGCAAATATGCCCTGCCCGCCGTCAATGTGGTGAATTCCAACACCGTCAATGCGGTGATGGAAGCTGCCGCCAAAAACAAGTCTGACGTCATCATCCAGGCTTCAAATGGTGGCGCGCAGTTCTATGCGGGCAAGGGATTCCCCGATGGCGACGAAGGCAAGGTGCTGGGCGCCGTTGCCATGGCCAAGCATGTCCACATGCTGGCTGAGCATTACGGCATCTGCGTCGTGCTGCACACGGACCACGCCAACAAGAAGCTGATCCCGTGGGTGGAAAAGCTGCTTGATCACGGTGAAGCCTTCTACAAGGAAACCGGCAAGCCGCTCTACACGTCGCACATGCTCGATCTGTCTGAAGAAACGATTGAAGAAAACATCTCCGAGAGCGCCCGCATCCTCAAGCGGATGGTGCCGCTGGATATGAGCATCGAGATTGAACTCGGCGTTACCGGCGGCGAAGAAGACGGCGTCGGCTCAGACGAAATCGACAACGACAAGCTCTATACCCAGCCCGAAGATGTTCTCTACGCTCACAATATCCTGTCGCCCATCGGACATTATTCGCTGGCAGCGTCTTTCGGCAACGTGCATGGCGTATACAAGCCCGGCAACGTGCAGTTGCGCCCTGAAATTCTCAAGAACTCACAGGCACTGGTGCGCGAACGCTACCAGACCGGCGACAACCCGCTGGACCTCGTATTCCACGGCGGCTCAGGCTCGGAGAAATCCAAAATTGCCGAAGCGCTGGAATATGGCGTGTTCAAAATGAACATCGACACGGACACGCAGTTTGCCCAGTCCGAAGCTGTTGGTGCTTATGTGGAAGCCAATGCGCGGGCGTTCAAATACCAGATCGATCCGGACGATGGCACGCCGTACAAAAAGAAGTACGACCCGCGCACATGGATGCGTGAAGCTGAAGTCAGCATGGTGAAGCGTCTCGACGAAGCCTTTGCGGATCTGCAGTCAGTCGGCAAGTCGATCGCGGCATCATAGGGTTTAGATATGCCAGCCTTCCCGGGTATGGCGTTCAATAAATACCAATCCAGATAAGAATTAGGTCACGCCGTCCCTTGTTTCAGGGGGCGGCGTACTGTTTTCCGCCGACACAGGCCGGGCTTGACTGAGCGCACGCCTTCCCCATATGCATCCACTGGATGCTTTAATAGGAAAGGTGTATCAATGGATATGTACGAATTCATCAAGGAACGCGTCGGTACAACCGTGCCATTTGCCGCCCATACCGGCATCACCGTCACACGTGTTGCAGATGGAGAAGGCACAGCCGAACTGCCGCAAACGGATACCAGCATCAACCATATCGGCAGCCAGCATGCAGGCGCCTTGTTCACTCTGGGTGAAGCTGCATCGGGTGCTGCCATGGCGGGTGCATTTGCCCCCGTATTGCTTGAGGTGCGCACCATCGCCGGCAAGGCGGGCATCACTTACACGAAGATTGCCAAAGGTACGATCACAGCCAATGCCCACACTGCCGACCCGGCGGCAACCCTGCTTCAAAAACTGGAAGCGGACGGCAAGGTGGCATTCGACGTCACTGTCGACATGACCAATGAGGATGATGACAAGGTTGCTGAAATGACGGTCGCCTGGCACGTCCAAAAAACCTAGGACAGGGGCATGGCACCCGAATCAAAAAGCAAACCGAAAACTGCAAAGCCCAAATCCAACCGCCCCCGTCGCGCCACCTACCGGCATGGCAATGTGGCAGCGGATGCGGTTTTGGCCGCCGCAAAGCTTGTGGCGGAAGGCAAAATGGACAATCTCAGCCTGCGTGCAGTTGCTGGCGAACTTGGGATCGCACACCGGTCCCTCTACAACCATTTTGAGGACCGGGATGCGTTGATGCGCGCCGTCGCGGCGCACGGCTTTGAGGTACTGGCGGCGGCGGTGGCGACCAGCAAGACGCCTAAAGCCTTTGTGCGTGCCTATGCGCAGTTTGCCCTCGATAATGCCGCGCTCTACGGCGTGATGATGGCACAACGCAATACTTCGATGTTTGCTGATCCAACTTTGGGCAAAGCAGTGAAACGAATGATCGACTTGTCCCTTGCAATGTTCGGCGCGCCGGACGCATCAAAGCCTGAGAACCGCCGGGCGGTCATGCGCATCTGGATGTTGCTGCATGGCGGCGTGTCGCTGCATCTCAACGGCGCATTGGAGCCGCGCAGTCGCGATGCCTTTGTGGCTGAATTATTGAAGATTGCGGGCTCTTAGCGGCTTCGCTGTCACAACAGCTTCAGCCAAAGCGTCGTACTTCTGAACGGATTGGCCCCTGCCGATCCGCACCCTTTGGCTGTGTTTGCGTTTCACAGCGACTGGCAAGCTCATCTGTAAGGAGGACTTCCCATGCCACGTATCATCCTCGCCCTCAGCGCCGTCTATGCCTTTGCCATCTCCGGATATATCTGGTTTCTGCCGCAGATGTTTTATGACAACACACCGGGAGTCGCGATGATGGGGCCCTTCTCTCTGCACTTCATGCGCGACGTGTCCCTCGCCTATCTGGCGGGCGGCGTCATTCTCACTTGGGGTGCGCTGCGGCGTGACCATAGGCTGGCTCTGGCTGGTGGCTTGTGGTTTGCCTTGCACGGGATCTATCACATCGGCATCTGGATCAATCGGGGCGTGCCGTTTGACATCATCACCGCTTCCGACTTTGCTGGCGTGGTTGTTCCCGCCACACTGGCAATCTGGGCTGCCAGCAGGCTCAGGCTTCACACTACATAAAGCTCGAGATATTCCGGATGCCTCATATCGGCCAGCACGTTACCCTTGATAGCCCTGCTTTCATCCACGACACAGCGTCAATCTACGGCAAAGTACATATTGGTGCGGGGGCGAGTATTTGGCCGCAGGTGGTGATGCGGGCAGAGATGTTCGAGATCAGGATCGGCGCGCGCACGAACATTCAGGATTTTGTCATGGTGCATGTGGGCAATGGTACCCCCACCATCGTCGGTGAGGATTGTTCCATCACCCACCACGCCACCCTGCACGGGTGCGAGATCGGCGACCGGTGCCTCATCGGCATCAATGCCACCATCATGGATGGGGCAAAGATTGGTTCCAACTCCATTGTTGCGGGCCATACCATTGTCCGCGAGGGGCAGGAGTTTCCGGATAACTCCATCATCGCCGGTGTCCCCGCCAAGCAGGTTGGCACGCGTGACAATGGTGCCGCCAATCTGGCAAATGCACGCTTCTACCATCGCAATGGCCTCAACTATGCCCACGGCATCGACCGAATGAGTGACGACGACATCAAATACATGATGGAAGGCTGATAAGTCAGCGCAGCCTTTTGACACCCGCTAGCCGATTGAAACGGTCTGCTGATACCCCTCGCCTGTTAACCTTGTCTTTGGATACCCCCGTGACACCGGCATCCGACCTGCCGCATCATACCCCTATGTGCCACCTTCAGGGGTGAGGACGGCACATATGGGGCGTGCGCTGACGAGTGTAGCAGCGCGCAGTTTGAGAGCTGCCGGGGGGCTGCTCATCATGAGTATTTTGCGCAATTTTTTCCGGTGCCGCGTATTGGCCGCCGCCACAACCCTGCTGGGTGTTGTGGGGATCTTCAGCACGCCCGCGCTTGCGCAAACCACGTTTTCCAATTGTGCCGCACTCGATGGTTATGTGTTCGAGCGCGGCCACCTGACCGCCACCGCAGCGGTTAACAATACAATCACAGATCTTGATGATGACGATTTTATCACCATTGACATGCGGGCCAGCGCAGGCGCGGGTGGTACCATTAGTGCTGTCGTCAACATTTCCGGCAGCACGATATTCAGCGAGACGTTTGTCTATGGTGGCGGCGGTATTGCTCTTGGTACTGATGTATCGCGATCCGTCACATACGACCCGCCCAACAGCGGCACCAATATAGCGTTCAACTTTGATACGGATCCCTTCACCACGGCGGAAGGCATTGTCACTTTTACCGTGACATGCGTATCCGGAGCGGACACACCCACGGACATCTCGGCCAGCCGCGCAACCACTATCGAGCGTGTTCGCCGGCTGCTTGAGGAGCGCCCCGACCGCGCACGCTTTGTCCGCAAACGCCTCAAGGCCCTGTGGGGCAGCGACGAGACAAATGATGTGGCGCTGGCGAATGCGCTGACCCGCTCCTCCAATCGCGCGCCGGTGCAAGTTGCGGCAGCAACGCCGTCCCGGCCTCTCGTGGGCATGGCCGCACGCGATTCCACGCTGGCCGCCTATGCCTATAGCGATGCCGGCGCGTCCGATGAGTGCAGGATGGATGATGATGGTCTGCCATCGCTCTCCTGCGTCGACGTGTGGACCGAAGCCCACTTCACCCGCTTCAAGGATGACGGCGATCGCGATGGAAATTTCACCGTGGTCTATGTGGGTGCCGACATGCATCTCACCCCATGGGCCATCGTCGGATTGCTCGGGCAAATGGACTGGATGGTGGATGACATTGATACCGCCGGTACCAGCGCCCGAAGCATCGGCTGGATGACCGGACCTTATGCGTCGATGCGTCTTACCCCGGAAATATTCCTGGATTTCCGCGCTGCGTGGGGGCGTTCTGAGACCGATCTCAAGACGCTGGGTGCAAGTAGCAATTTCTCAACCACGCGCTGGCTTGCGACAGCTCAGATCACCGGCAATTTCCAGTATAGCGACACCCGTGTATCCCCTGAGCTTTCGGTCGAATACATCAAGGAAATCGCCGATGACTTCACGCTGCCTTCAGGCAGCACCATTGATGTTGGCACCATCAGCATTGGCCGTGTCCGCTTCGGGCCGGAAATTGCGCGTCTTATTCCCCTGTCGGACGGCCTGGCCATTGAGCCCCGCATCGCTATGCGCGGCATCTGGGATTTCAATGAGGCCGACGTCGTGACCCTGAACAATGTCCAATACAATACAGGCAAACTGCGAGGCCTGGTGGAAGCCGGGGCTATTATTCACGGGATCGAAGGCCTGAATATTTCGGTCTCCGGCAAATATGAAGGGCTGGGCCTTGAGGACTTTGAGGCCTACGGGGGCATGCTCTGGATAAATGTGCCCATCTAAGCCGCCCAGCCCTTAGACCTCCCGTCCATATGCAAGCTTGACGTGGCGGCGGCTGCGCGCTTCAACCACGCTCATGAGCACACCCAAACCAGCAGCGGGCCACCAGCGCGCCCTTGTCCTGTTTTCCGGCGGGCAGGATTCAACGACCACGCTCGCCTGGGCGCTGGCGCGGTTCGCGCATGTGGAAACCATCGGCTTCGATTACGGCCAGCGGCACGCGGTGGAGCTTGAGCAACGGCATGTGGTGCTTGGCAAAATGCGCGCCGCTTTCCCCGCATGGACAGCACGGCTGGGCGACGATCACATGCTCAACCTCGACGATCTTGGCCGCATCTCCGATACAGCACTCACCCGTGACGCCGAGATTGCGTTCGATGCGCAGGGTCTGCCCTCCACGTTTGTGCCGGGCCGCAATCTTCTGTTCTTCACATACGCCGCTGCCATCGCTTTCCGGCGTGACCTTACGGTCCTTGTGGGCGGCATGTGCGAAACAGATTATTCCGGCTACCCGGATTGCCGCGATACGACGCTCAAATCCCTCCAGGCGTCCCTGACGCTCGGCATGGACCGGGATTTTGTGATCGAGACACCGCTGATGTGGATCGACAAAGCCGGCACTTGGGAGATGGCGCAGGCGCTGGGCGGCAAGGATCTCGTCAGCATCATCCGCGAAGATACCCACACCTGTTATCTGGGAGACCGGTCGCACAGTCATGACTGGGGATATGGCTGCGGCACCTGCCCTGCCTGTGAACTACGCGCATCGGGCTGGCATGCGTGGCGGCAATCGGCATGACTTATTCGGTCAAGGAAATGTTCGCGACGCTGCAGGGGGAAGGCGGACAGGCAGGCCGCGCGGCGGTGTTTCTGCGTTTTGCCGGATGCAACCTGTGGACCGGCCGTGAGCAGGACCGCGCCGATGCCGTCTGCACCTTTTGCGATACGGATTTTGTCGGCACCGATGGTGAGGGCGGCGGCAAGTTTGACACGGCAACAGAGCTTGCCGATACCGTCGCCAGCACATGGCCCGGCGGCGCCGAGCGGCGGCTTGTCGTCTGCACCGGGGGCGAACCACTGCTACAACTGGACGGGCCGCTGATTGATGCCCTTCATGGGGCCGGGTTCGAGATTGCGGTTGAGACCAACGGCACGATTGAGGCCCCCATCGGTGAGACCGGCGGCATCGACTGGATTTGCGTCAGTCCCAAGGCTGAAGCACCGCTCAAACAAATCCGTGGTCAGGAGCTAAAGCTCGTCTATCCGCAAATTGCGCCGCAGGCACAGCCTGATTACTTTGAATCGCTGGATTTTCAGCACTTTTTTCTGCAACCGATGGATGGGCCTGACCGCGACAAAAACACGGAAAATGCGGTTGGCTATTGCCTAAAGCACCCCAAATGGCGTTTGTCCGTGCAATTACACAAATTTATCGGCATCCCATAGGCTTGTTCGCCCACCATGCGTATTACCAAACAGTTCACCTTCGACGCAGCGCATTACCTGCCGCACGCTGAAGAGGGTCATCCCAACCGGCGGCTGCACGGCCATTCGTTCCGCGTCGTCGTGGCGTTGGATGGCATGCCGGACGGCACCACTGGCCTGATCCGTGATTTCGGCGACGTGGAAAAAATCCTGAGTGATGTGCGCGATATGCTCGACCATCACTTTTTGAACGAGATCGCTGGTCTTGAGGCGCCGACGCTTGAGAACATCACGCTCTGGTTGTGGGGGCAGCTTGCCGCGCCCCTGCCCGAGCTTGCGCGCATTGAAGTTCACCGCGACAGTTGCGGGGAAGCCTGCATCTATGAAGGCTCTCGCCACGGGCGGACAAAATGAACGATACACCGGACACAAATCACACCATAAGCCAGCTGGGCGCGCAAACCGCTCTGCCGGTGTCGCCCGAAGAAGCCGTGCTGGAGCGTGTTGCCAATCCGCATCCGGGCACACATTATGTGGCCCGCTTCACCGTTCCGGAGTTTACATCTTTGTGTCCTGTAACGGGACAGCCGGACTTCGCGCATTTAGTAATTGATTATGTTCCAGGGCAGTGGCTGGTCGAGAGCAAGTCTCTGAAACTCTATCTGGCCAGCTTCCGCAATCACGGGGCTTTCCACGAAGACTGCACAATTGCCATTGCCAAGCGGGTTTCAGCGCTATTGGAGCCCGTTTTTTTACGCATTGGCGGCTACTGGTATCCGCGCGGCGGCATTCCCATTGATGTTTTCTGGCAGACAGGTACCCTTCCCGAAGGGGTGTGGTTGCCAGAAAACATC